>Ga0164243_10002086_pt1 | contig 33400 bp, 41 predicted proteins | sample OricompcompostOP_FD_108781 | JGI IMG/M metagenome (GOLD analysis project Ga0164243, IMG submission 108781) | Organic Plus compost microbial communities from Emeryville, California, USA - Original compost - Organic plus compost (OP) | ecosystem: Engineered > Solid waste > Mixed feedstock >... | reverse complement strand
TTCTGTTTTAGTTGATACAGTTCCGCCAATCTATCATGAATAGCTAACATACCAATCTCCTCCTTTTTAATAAATGAGGACGAGTGGTAGTACGTCTAGGGCACCCTCGGTGAGTACCCCGAGTGAGATCAGTACATGACTATAATCAAACCGTATAAGATAACACCAATCATTAATAAGACACCAAAGATAATATCGCCCTTAGTTATATAATCACCATCATCATCTAAAGGCTCGTGGTCATTTCTTCTGCTGTCTATCCTGCTCAAGTGCCTTCCTCCTTATGAACGGCATCTCCACATAACCACCGCACTTATCGTGGATCCAGGTCTGTGTGGTTTCTGTGCTACTGTGGAATGTGAAGCCGCTGGGACCTTTACAAGTACAGGGCTTCACCCTTATCACCCCCCTTTCTTAGTCAGCCTCCTACCGGAGGTCTTTTATGAGCCTATCAGCTAGGACATTGTTAACTTCCTCTGCTGTGGGATAAAAGTCACTCTCCCTTTCATAAGGAAGATACTTACCGAAGTCCCAGTCCCACTTCATCGTGCCGATGTAAAAGCCCCTACCGCGTGCATCCTTCATAATCATAGGCCCAATGACCCGCTTCTTTTTAGCCATGCGTATCACCTCCTCGTTATGGGTAGTGTGCGAAGCACTAGCCGTAGCTAATGCCCCGAGGCACTACTCATAACGCCGCTTCTTTCCTCACCGCGTCCATCGCCAGTGTAATGCCGTTAGCCTCTGACCGGGTAACTACTGCCTGTGACACATGCCCCGACTCCTCCTGCAACCGGGCATTGTCTAGCAGGTAACCCCGGAGGATGGAGAGCCGTTCTAAGACGGCCTCCGTACTGATGGTCTTATTCATCCTCATCATCTCCAAACAGTTTTTTATAACACCCTTCACAGGTACCGCTTATGAGTATCTCCCGCTCGTAGGGTTTAAGGTAAGGCATCGCCCTCTGTATCAGCTCCCCGTTCTGCCACTTGCGCAGGTCCTCTGGTTTCACAGACAGGGTCTGCTCTGAGTTACACCACCGACACTTAACAGCTAGTGCTTGCATGTCATCACCTCCGGATAATTAGCTCTTTTTCAGGGGTCTTGCATATCTCACAGACTTATACTTGATGACGATGTGTGGAACACCATCAATAACAATCCCAAATAACCTCACTCAACTTCACCTCCTTCCCCTAATATGGAAGGGGAGTTTAATACTCCCACTCCCCCTTTGGGTCTTTCCAGTTTGTGTCAATGTGTGGCTCAATTTCTTCGAGGATTGCATCAGTATTCCCTTCACAGGCAAGCTGGTGCACTAGCCTAAGCAGGGATTGCAATTCATCCTTTTCCATATGTCTACCTCCCTTCTGCCATTTATCCTTACTAATGATAATGATAAATCATTAACAATCACATGTCAATACTTTTCGATTAAAAATTTCAATCGCCTTGACCTCCTCTTCTTGGTTCGGTTCTTTCGGCCGATCGTCGAGGATTTTGGGCACCGGAGGAATGGGGTGTATGTGCGTGTGGGTATGGCCAAATGCGCCCGGGAGTTCGTGTTCTGTATAATTCCTCCGGATCCTAATCCCAGAGCCTAGCCCTTGTGTCCCCTTTTGTTTGTTCTTTTGTTTGTTTGTTTGTATTAAAGATACAAACAAAACAAACATTCAGAAAACAAGCACCGGTTTGTATGGAATGTTTGACTTTTGTTTGACTTTTGTTTGACTTTTGTATGGAAAGTCCATTCCCTTTGTTTGGGCTGTTAATGATACGACATAATGATAAAATACAGACAATTTCCTACCCCCGAAGGAGTTTTGGGCTAGTTTTCTAGCAATTCTAAGACAGCCACAACTAAATCACCTGAGGCATTGGGGATAATAATTTTTCCTTTGTGGTATAGTATAAGGGGCATGTCATTACTTCCATTATGCAATGCCACCTCCTTTACCACCATTTCATACTCCTCTCGCGAAGCCACAATAAAAACTGCCCTCATGTAATCACCTCCTTCCTGTGGCATGACAAGGAGCCTGCCTGTATCCAAGCAAGCCCCTCCGGTGTTATTTGTATTTTTCCTTATATCTTTTTGCCAGAGCCCTGACTATCATAGCTAGTTCTTCATCTGTTACATTCTCTTCTTCTATAAAGGCCATAATAGTTATATGCATCGCCTCCATGCCATCATCATCAAACAAAATACACCCTGCTTCAAACTCTTCCAATGCTTTTTCAACTAACATTTTCCTTCACCTCAATAAATTAGTAGGCATATATAGCCCCTCCTAGCCATACCATTTTACACAATGAATGATATGGCTAGGAAGACAGGTATCCTGTTAGGATACCTTATAGCCTAGGTGAGTAAGTATTTCCTTAACATCTTCTTCCGTAAAGTCATAGTGGGTCATCTTGCCATCGTTCCATTTTTCCATCTGGCGAATTTTTCTTCTTAAATTCTTACCTGTCCATTCATCTTGATATGTTTCAAAAATGAATTTAATCAAATCTCCAGTTGACATACCTTTCTTGGCAGTTTTCTTCTTGGGCTCCTGCTTTTCCTGTTTCTTGTTTGTTTCCTGCTTGCTTCCTACTTCTTTGACTTGGCCTGTTTTCCAGTCCATTTCTAGTTGGTACTTTTCCAGCATCTTTTTAATAAGGCCTTCTAGTGCATCTTTTTCTTGTACAGGAGTTGTTTCATGCTTCCACTTAACCCAAGCCAAGTTAAGTTTCTTTAGTACAGATGACATATTCTGTTTTGTTACCATTCATCCATCATTCCTTTTCATTTAATTTTTTCTACCTGTATTTAATGATAAATCATTAACAATTAACTGTCAAGGCTCTGAAAAAAGAATTTTTTATTTTCATTTATTGAGCCCAAAAATTTTATTTATCGCCAGGGCCCAGCATGAAAGAAAAATTTTATCGCCATTGGCCCCCTTGGAAGGTAGGTAGGAGGTGGGGGTATGGGGGGCCTGATGGGGGTGGGGTGTTCATTAATATAGCCCTACACAAATTGTACCCAACTCTGTAACCCGCTTTAATCGACTAAAGTAAATCAGGCAGGACAAAGAGTCATAGGTAGCCCTTGACGGATACCCCTGTGGTATGGTAATATTTAGGTAAGCCTCCTTCGGGTTAAAACCGCGGGAGGTCCGCTGGCGTTAGGGTGTCTATGTAGGAGCATCGCTATATATTGTGTCAAGATGTCCTAGGGGGTGAGCCCAGCCTGAGCGCCCACACGCCATGCCGGTGCTAATAGCATGAGTCACGCCCCTCCATCAAAAGGGCTAAAAGGGGCACCCACTTTATAAAGGTAGGGGGGTATTATCTTCGTGTCACTTGCTTCGCTGACGGCTTCTGATATTAGGGCATTAATAGAGCTGGCCCGTAGGGGTGGAGGCTCTCTAAGCAATACAAATGTAGCTGATGTTTATACTGACTATGGAGCTGACCCTACTGGGGTTAAAGATGCCTATGAACCCATAATGGGGGCTATATTAGATATGGATGCTAAGGGCGGTGGAACGGTTTTGGTACCCCCGGGTACATACACCTTATCTAAGCCCTTAGGCATAACTGACCGATATCTTGAACACGTTCATCTTACCAGTTGGTCATATCGTGGGGTTAGGTATACTTTTGGTGATGGGGCACTTGACCCCGAAGGTAAGCCATGGATAGGCGGAGCTTATCTACGTTGCACTAATAATACTCCTGTGATCACAGGAATGTGGGAGAACTGCCGTATATCTAATCTAGCCATGGATGCAGACATGCGTGGATCACCCTGTATACGGGCTCATTTCTCTAAGTCCACCATTGACTTCTGTGAGTTTGTTGGGTGGTCAGGTATCGCTGTTTGGTTTAATGAAGGCGAGTTCACTGATGACTTAGGTTTCCTGAATAGATTTATGTATAATAATATCTCCGATACAGGGGAAGAGGTAGGACATGCTCTACAGTTGGAGTATCGGTTTATTGACTCATGGGTTATGTATAATAACCTAGAGTCCCGAGGCACTAACGTGGTTATTAAATCAGGTGGGCCGTTCCGTATCATTGGTAACCACATGAATGGTAACCGCTCTCCTGAGCATAATATATGGTTTGATGGTGGGGTTAGGGAGTGTATTATAACAAATAATATTCTTGAGGGCCCACGTAAGGAGTCTATTCTATATACGGCGCCAAGCTGGCTAACGGCTCCTGAGAGGGCTTCCATTACGGTTGATGGGAATATTATTCGTCAGGCCAGTCAGGATGGGCCTTATCCGATCTTCCGTTTCGACGGAACTTCTCCTAACCCTGGGTTTTATGCTGAGGGTCTTCTTATTAATAATAACGTCATCAGCACCGACTTTGAGCCTACCCATGTGGTAGAGGTTAATAACTTTAGGGACATCTCAATGATGGGTAACTATTGGAGATATGGTCATAACCCTTCCCTAGATCCGGTTAAGTTGACCGACTGTGTAAACTACGAGGTCCTTGGCAACCACGGGGATAATAATATATTAGGAGGTTAGTAGATGAGGCCCGTTTATTTTTATGAGACTCGGTCGGGTAGGCTGGTTAAAGAGGATGGCACCTTTGTTAATGAAGCCGAATATTTTGACTCTAATGGCTTTAAGGTTGTCGTTAGCCCACTATCTAAAGGCGTATTTAAGAAGATAGACATGCCAGTTCAGATTGATCCCGGTGCTGGTTATGAGCTCCACATCCTGGATAGTCCACCTGAAGGGAAGATATGGAAGATCGCTAAGGTTGAAGGTGGTGTTCCTGCTGATGTTACTTTGCAGGAGATGGCCTTAAATGGTAACTCTATGGGTTACTATGTTTCAAATGATAGCTTTGGTGGGTTTAACTTTGTCGAAAGCTACGGGGAGGGGGTAGTAGTTGGGCATGATGATGTCCTTTCTGTGAGGAAGAGTAACTCCGGGGCAGGGCAGCAGACTCCTAACCTCACTTTCTATTTGATTGAATATGATAGCGAATAAGGGGGTTTTACTTTATGGTAAAATCATATGGGGGTGGTATGACTTATACCTCTGAAGAACGTAAGGAGATTATGGTAAAGTTCTTGAAAGCCTACGCAAGATCGGGTATAATGTCCCGTTCGGCTGATAGGGCTGGGGTCCCTATTAAAACCGTTCGTAGGTGGCTTGAAAAGTATCCGAATTTTAAGGAGAAATTCGAGGACATGCAGGAAAGGTTTGTCGATGATCTTGAGATGGTGGCTATCGAAAGGGCTAAGGAGAAATCTGACTCCTTGATGGCTCTTCTTCTTAAAGCCAACCGTCCCGAAAAGTATAAGGAGAACCATAAAATTGAAGGTGATCTCCGAAATACCCATGCACCCATCCAACTGGTGTTTTCTCAAGACGAGTGGGGCGATATGCCGAACTATGTAGGAGGTGTCTCTGATGGCGGATCGAGCGAGGCCGAAGAACCGGAACAAAACGAATGATGCCATAGCGAAGAAGAGCACCGAACGTAAGGACGGGTTTGGCAATTATAAGCCATTAGCACACCAGTCCCATTTCCACAAGTCACCCGCTAAATATCGGGCTATTGTATCAGGGGTTGGTGGCGGGAAGACAACGATGGGCGTTCGTGAAGCTATCAAGCTATCGCAGGCATTCCCCGGTTCCCTTGGTTTGATCGGTCGTCTTGAAGCTACCTCACTTCGGGATACCACACAGCGCCGCTTTTTCGAGATCTGTCCACCAGAACTTATCTATAAGTGGAGAGAGACGACGGGTCATCTGTTACTTTATACTCCTGTGCCGAGCATATACAGTGAAATATTATTCAGGCGCCTCGACGAGCCGGGTCCACTGGGTTCCCTCGACTTAGATTACTTCTGGATTGACGAAGCTACAGAGGCTGATGGCTCTGAGGTACCGGAAGAAACTTTCCTTATGCTTCGCGCCCGTCTTCGCGGTGTCGTTGGACCCCTTCGTGGGTGGGTGACGAGTAACTCTGGCGGTAAGAACTGGATCTGGAAATGGTTCTTTGGCCCACAAAAACCCGATACTAACTGGGGGATCACCGTTAAATCGGATGAAAACCCATATTTGCCGCCGGGTTATGTTGAAGATTTACGGAAGAACAACCCTAAAGACTGGGTTGACCGCTTCTTAGATGCATCATTTGATGTATTTGAGGGCCAGATATTCACAGAATTTGTGGATAAACGTGGTGAAAGGCACGCTGTAACCATTGAAGAGGCCTACACCATGCACACATATGACGAAAACTCACCCGAAATACGGGCCCATGTAAGTAGACTATCACGTATTGAAGCTGGCTTTGACTTTGGCGTTGGAGCCCCCACCGCTGTTCCTGTGGCCAAGGTAGGAATTGCCCCTGATGGGATGATAGATTTATGGGTGGAAGACGAATATTACAAAGAAGAAGCGAATATCAGGGTAGTTGCCGAATGGATAAAGTCAAAAGGTCTTAATTATGTCTATGCTGACCCTTCTACTCAGAACAGAGGGGCTAATGGTGAGTCACCAATGATGTTATATGCAAAGGAAGGGGTTAGTCTGATCCCATCACCTAATGATGTGAACACCAAGATCGCAACAATCCACCAATTCTTGTTGAGGTTTAGAATACACATCTCCAGTAGGTGTGTTCATCTAAGGTCACAGATGGGTTCATATAAATGGAAACCACAGCCCAGGGGGGCCAATTCAGACCACAGGTCAAAACCTCTAAAGAGGGATGACCATGCCATTGATGCTTTGGGTTATCTATTGATGAGTATAGGTCTGGGAGCTCTATCCTATGATCCGTTAAAGCCCGGTCAAAGGGTGGGTAGAGTGGCTCCTGATCGTCACCCATCACTAGATGAGGACGAGGATACAAATCATGGGGATTATGTCTCTATTAAAGACTTCGAGATGATGGGGGGTGTGTAGGAAGATGATTTCATCTATCTTGTTAGCCTCCATCGTTTGGGTTTTCTTTCTAGTTAGTAATATTGCTGTGGGCTTTGTTATGTATCGACTGGGTCTTAATGGCAGGATTAAGAATTACACTGAGAAGTTTGATGAAGATGAGGCGGTCAATAGGATTGCTAACTCTTTGGGTGGAGGACATATCCCTGGTTCTGAATTCAATCCATTTGAAACCCAACCGTTGCCTAGATATAAATATTTCAGTATGGATGAGGATGACCAAGAGAGGGAAATGGATGATGATGTAAATTATGGTTTCGCTCCAGATCCAGTTGTACCAATGGGAGGTGATGAATTAAATGGCGAGGGCAAGCGTAAGACAGGACAACCAGATTGAGCATAAACGGAGCATTGACCATCCTAATAGTGAGAAGGACTGGATCACGAATAAGATGGTAGATGACAACTATAAAGCCGCCTACATTGGGGTGCAACAGCTTAACTTACATACCCAATGGGCTTCATTTGATGATTATTGGCGTAGTAAACAGAACGAACCACAATCTGAAGATGACCCTGGGTCGGTGACCAATGTGATCCACCCAGTTATTGAGTCACAGGTTTCAGATTTAGTTGACAGTCCTGTGGATTTCCTTGTTAAAGGCAGGGAACCATCAGACCAGGCCCATGCCTCTTACGTAAAATTTATTTTACAGTGGATATGGGATCAGAATACTATGACTATTAAGCAAGACCAGTTTGAAAGACATCGGTTAAAATATGGGACTGGCATTTGGAAGGTTTATTTTGACCCCTTAGGTAATAAGGGTAGGGGAAAGGTTTGTATAGATGTTATTGGGCCGGAAAAGTTTTACTGCGACCCCAAAGTAACTAGCCCCTACAAAATACAGGATGCGGATTTTATGTGTCAGGTGTCTGATGTTTCTCTGACTTGGCTTGTCAGACGTTTCGGAGTCCGCGCTAAATACGTTAGGCCCAGGACCCGAACCAAATATGATGCTAATATTTATCAGGGTGAGGGTATTAAAGATGCTGTCGGTATCCTAAACAATAGCACCACCTTAATAGAGCACTGGTGTAAAGATGAGGAAGGGCTTTTAAGGCTGGTGTATAAAGCCGATGATGTTATCCTGTGGGACAGTGGATGGGATGAGAAGAAGAGAGAGGGAAAGGATGCCAAGTATTTCCATAGGCCAAGTGAGGGTTTTTATAAGCATGGCAAATATCCCTTTGTCATTGTCCCTTGTTATCTTCGGGAAGGACAAATTTGGGGTATGGGAGACGTTGAAATGCTTAAACCTACCCAAGACCTTATCAACGATATTGACGACCAGATCCGACTGAACACTAGGCTGATGGGTAACATCCAAATTGTAGTGGGCCTGGCCTCAGGGATTAATCCTAACAAATGGACTAATCGGGTTGGTCTTAGAGTCCCAGCCAGGGACCCTACCGCATGGCGTATTGTTCAGCCACAGGGTCTACCTCCCCATATTATGGATAGGAGGGAGCTCGCTAAGAGGGAGTCGGAAATCATCTCAGGACGTCCAGACGTAGTTGATGGTCGTAAGCCTGCAGGTCTTAAAGCGGCTTCTGCCATCATCGCACTTCAAGAAGCTGGCAACCGACGGGTAAATCACAAACGTCTGATGAGCCAGATGGGGTTGTCTGAGGTATTAACTATTGCCTTTGAACAATTCAAGGAGCACTTTAACCAAGAGATAGCTATTCGTATTGCTGGAAAAGAGGTAGAAGGCGACGATAATTTCATCTGGGTAAAGGGCTCAATGTATAATGAGATCCCTAAACTTGTACCTGACCGACTGGCCCAGCCAGATGTCAATGGTGTAGTTCCTCTGAAAAAGCTACCTGTGGTAGACGAGGCGGGTAAGGAAGTTCCTGATAGGTATGAAACCAAAGAGGCTGAGTTTGATTTCCATGTTTCAATTGGAGCCGGACTTCCAAAGAACAAAGCATTCCTTTACCAAGCTGCTGTTGAGTTGCATAGGGAGCAGATACTTACTACGGAGGAAACACGCCACTTTATTAAAGAGATGATAGATTGGCCTTTGTTGACGCCGTTTCAGATACAAGGGGTATTTAGTCAGATGAGAGAGCCACAACAGGTACAACCAGAGGCACCACCTCAGACTGGAACACCTAATGGTATGGATCCCACTATTATTGGGCAACTACAGCAGGCGTTAGGGGGTAGATAACTATGAGGGTTAGCACTTTATATAAATATACTACACAGCACAAGAAGAACCCCTTTGTACGAATGGAGGGGGTTGCTCACAGGGTTTTAGACCTAGATGTTTGTCCTAAGTGTTCTAACCTTACTCTTGGCGATACGCGCAAAGATGACCCTGTGAAGAGGTATAGAACCTGCCCTGTTTGTGGCTGGCATGGCCCAGCCGGTAAGACACTTAGGGATCTTGTTCAAGAAGATGGTATCATGAAAGGCGGTGAGTTATACCTCCGCTAACATAATCATCAGGAAACCCCACTGATGATCTTTGTATGGGTTGACACTTCGGAACAGACGATGAACACCCTGTGGTGGGGTTATTAACCTGACACTTCGGAACAGACGATGAAAACTTCGTACGCCGAACGTTAGCAGGCAAGGAGGAAATAGTATGGGGTGGTTAAGAGGTCTTTTGATGAACCAAGATGGTGGAGCTGCAGGTGGTGGTAATGGTGACGCCGGACAGGCAGGAGCTGGACAACAGCAACAGCAGTTCGGGGATCAGGGACAGCAAGGTGCAGGACAACAAGGCAATCAAGGTCAAGCGGCTGAGGCTGGAACCGACGGAGGCCAAGAAGGAGCAGCGGCTGGAGTAACCGGAAGTCTTGAAGGCGATGGTGGAGTAACCTTTACACCGGAACAAAAAGCTGCGATTGCCAAGATGATTAGCGGCCGGGTTAATGACGTTAAGAAGCAGTATGAGGGTTCTGAGGTCTATAAGCAGGCAGTTGAGATGATTGGCGACATCATCGGATCCAAGGACGTTAATGTCATTAGCCAACACCTGAAAACCTTGCACGCCCAACATCAGGCGAAACAAATGGGTATGACACCTCAAGGCTACCAGGCTTACCAAAATCAACAGCAACAAACCCAGCAACAGCTCAATGAAACCAAAAAGGTGCTGGCTGGTCAGCAAGTCGACCAGATGAAATCGGATCCCAAGTATGCTGATGCTGACTTGTATCGCGATCAAATCATCGACCTTTCTGTGCAATCCGGTCTATCAGTCCAGCAAGCCTATTGGGCTGTAGCTGGTGAAATGGCCGCCCAAAGACTTTCAGCCTCCGCCGCCTCTGATGCGGAACATCGCACCATGAACAATATCACGAATAACCGAACTAAACAAGTTCAAGGTGGAGACTCGGGCGGTCAAAATGGTGGTCCTAAAGTGACGCCTGAAATCCAAGCGGCTGCAATGAAGGTAGGAATGGACCCTGTGGAATACATGAAGTATTCCGGTATTACTTCAATTGATGAAGCTAGAGCACTTCGTCCTAAACAATAAGAGGAGGTATGATCCCGAATGGCCGATTTTATTTATGCTTATGACCTTAATGGCGGGGAACGGCGTACCCAAGAGTACATTGCGGGGGGTACCATTTTGGCTAACCAGCCCGTTAAACTTTCCGCTGGTAAAGTAGTGGCCTGTGCTGGCGGTGACACCAATATTATTGGGGTGTCTGCAACTTCAGCAGTTGCCAATGAGCCCATCGAGGTTATTACTAATCAGAGGGCCGTATACAGATGTGAGTATAAGGGCTCCAGCAAGACCTCTTTAGCCCAAGCCGACATTGGGTCGGTGTTTGACTATAGCGCCTCAGATAACAAAATGGATCTTGATGACGTAACGGGTGCTACCCTTCGGGTTGTTAAGTATAACAACGAAGGTAAGTATGCTTGGGTTACTATTGAGGACTCCGCACAGGCACTTTAATATCATAACTAAGGGAGGAATATAGAATGATTGCATCTGGTAATTTCCAGGCTCTTCTTGAGCCAAAACTTCGTAAGGTTTTCTTCGAGTCCTATGATGAAAAGCCAGAAGAGTACAGCGGTGTCTTCCATGTTGCCGACTCTAAGAAAGCGAAAGAGACTGATCAGCATGTCACTGGTCTTGGCCTGTGGGAAAAAAAGGCTGAGTCTGGCCCAATTAGCTACGCTGAGATCGGTATGGGTGACGAGGTAACATATATTCATGAAGAGTATGCCAAGGGCATTCAGGTTCCGCGTAAACTGGCCGATGACGAGATGTATGATGTTATTAATAAGTTACCTAAGGAGCTTGGACGTGGAGGTCGTGCACTTGTTGAAACAACCGCGTCTAGCGTATTCAATAATGGTTTCACTCAAAGTGGGTATGATGGAGTACCTCTCTTCTCTGATAGCCACCCATTAAAGGGTAAGGATAAGAAAAACCCCGCAGCCGTTGGTGATAACTACCTTGACTTGGTATTTGATGGTTCCGGGGCGGCATTAGAAGAAGCCATCAAGTTGCTTCAGGCCCAGACCAATGATAATGGACTGAAGATCCAGGCTAAAGCAGATACCATTATTGCACCCACTGATTTGGAGTTTACAATTCTACGGGTACTTAACTCTGCTCTCCAAGCTGGCACTGGAGATAATGACACGAACGTGTTAAAGGGTAAGTTGAAGCCCGTTATCCTCAGCTATCTCGATGATACCAAGTCATGGTTTGTAGCTGATAGCACCCTCCATGAGTTATGGTTTTTCTGGAGAGTTAAGCCTGAGTTTAAGGGTGAAGAAAACTTCGATACAATGGTCGCTAAATATCGTGGTTACCTTCGTTTCTCTGTTGGTTACTCTGACTGGAGAGGCCTGGTTGGTTCGGATGGTACGGCTTCTTAATCTGTTTAGGGCTCCGCTTTGTGCGGGGCCTCTTTTAATCGTTAAGGGGGTGTAACCGTGACCATCGCCAGTATAACAGCTCAGAACCTTAGGGCACTTATTGGTTTTATTACCAACGGATGGGGTAGAGCGTCAGTAACTATAGCCCCATATGATGCTAGCGACACTTCTAAAAAGGGCGCAGATGTAGTTCTAAAAGGTCAGGATGACCAGATGGAGATTAATGAGGTTATCCATAGTATGTCGCGTGGAAACATTCACCTCATGGAGGGTAATGTATATTTATCTGACAGTATCACTGTTAAAAGTGAGATGATGATAACTGGTTCGGGTCATAGTACCCAAATCCGTCCATTGGGTAACACAAAGGCCATCAAGAGACTGGATGAAAATCAGACCCTAATTAAATGCATCTTTAAGGACTTTCGCATAGAAGGCCCCAAGAATGACGACCCAACTACCCACTCTGTGGGTATTGAGGTAGCCGCACAGGAGTGCATATTTGAAAACCTTTGGCTGACACAGTGTGAGATGGGATTAAATTTAGATCCAGGCGGTGGCAGTTCCCTAATGAACTACGTATCTAAATGTTACGTTTTAGACAACCGCCTAATTGGTATGAGGTTAGGAACTGACAGTAATGTTAGTCAAACAATGATAGGGAGCAATGGAGTCCCCGGAATAGATAATATAGACTACAACTCCTGTGGTATTCTACTTACCGGTTGGGGTTCAAGGCTTATTGGTTGCCATCTGTATAAAAATAATGTTCATATAAGGGCTGATTATGCCGCATTTGGTACCATTCAGGGTTGTCAGTTTGAAGCTGGTTATAGGGAGGATATAAACTTCGTGGGGAGGGCCTGGAATTTCTTGGTTAGTCATAATATGTTTGGTGGAAAAGACCCTAATGCCCCTAACCCCAATGACTACAATGGTCAATATTCCTCCATTCGTTTCGAGTCCATAAGCCCGGATAATGGGGCATATCGTAACATGATTAATGGGAACACCTTTGCTATGAACACAGATCGACCAGAAGGCAAGTATAAGTATTGTGTCGAGGAGTCTACTAACTGTGATCATAACTTTATCACTGGAAACTTCTTCACCGATAATTATGTGGAGGAAGACCCTGTACTCGCCGTCGGGAATAATACTTTTGTAACGGCTAATATGCGTTAAGAAGGGGTGGGTCTCATATGTATGTTCAACAGTCACATCCCACGAGATCCTTATCCATTACTGATAAAGGGGCTAGATCAGGTGGGGTTTTCGATTGTTCATACGCTATAACCCGGGCAATAAATGAATTAAATCAGTATGGAGGGGGCATATTGCACATCCCTAAGGGTATCTATAGGGCGAAGTTGGATATAACCAATGTCTCTAACATTTTGTTCTGTGGGGATGGGCCATCCTCTGTGCTAATTCTCCCGCCTGATGATCATGGAAATGTTATGAACATCTCTCACAGTGATAATCTGGCCTTCAAAGATTTCACTTTGGATGGTAATCGAGACAACAATGATATAGGAACAAATGAAGAGCTACAGAATTGTTTACGCTTAATAGGATGTACTTTCTGTGATCTGTCAGGTGTTAACACCATCAATGCTTGGATGTCTGGTATTAAACTAGGGGGATGGGCTGGATGGGAAGGTAAAGAACCCTTTGTTGATGATGAGAAGGGTTGCGAGAACATTACTATCCGTTCCTGTAAAGTATATCATGTTTACGACCAGGGCATAGGAGTATGGTCTAGTAAAAGGGTATCGGTAGTGGGGAACCTTATTATTGATGGGGGTTGGGCTGGGATATCGTTTACACACTCAGACTATAGTGTGGCTTCTGGAAATATTAGTGGCTTCAATAGTTATTTAGTTAATGCCCCTAATGGGGAGGGTACTGGTATAGCTATTGAAGGTGGGTTCTTTAACTCTGTTAATGGGAATGTATGTGTGGGTAACAATGCTACGGGCATAAGAGTAGACAACGCACCACAAGACCAGTCTAGATTTTCCCAGAACAACATTATATCCTCTAACGTTTGTCACTCTTCACAAGGTGGTGGCCAGGGTCTATTTATTAACCGGTCTAAGGGCACCATAGTCAGCAGCAATATTATGGCCTACAATGATGGACATGGGGTGGAGTTCTCGGAACAAGCCGAAGACGTTCAATTCTTGGGCAATAAGGTGATGTCCAATGGAAACTGCGGTATACTCTCTAGGGCAACCAGAAGCCTGATTGATGGAAACCACATACACGATAACGTCAGTGAGGGCCTAATCCTTACTTTAACCAAAGTTAATAATTTAGGATCTAACCATATATACAACAATGGGAGCCAGGGTATAAGTCTACGTGGTGTAGAGCACTGTAGTTTAGTTGGCAACAAGGTGTTTAATAATAGTGCCCAGGGTATTGAAATACGTGATGAGGGTAGTATCCCATCTATGTATAATACCATTAGTAACAATAACTTGTTTGATGACCAAGGCATTGCTACGCAGACTAGAGGGTTGGAAGAAATCGGTAATAGTGACTATAATCTTATTACCAACAACATCGCCACCGGAAACAGGGACGGTCAGATAACAACTGTGGGGTCCAATACAATTGCGGCTAATAACATAGCTAGTTAAGAGGGGGGGGTGTTTAGTTGAATACTTGGAATGACGTTATCTCCTTGGCTGATACCAACTTTAGGAATACCTTTCAAAGCTCGGTTAAGGTTAAATGGTTATCCCTAGCTTTAGCCCAGGTTCTCCAGCTAAAATTTAATAGGGACGTAACATTCGCTTTTATTGACGTTTATAAGGACATCCAGGATTTACCCATACCCGATAACTGTGAGACCGATGACATTATATCCCTTCAGGTTGAAGTAAATGCAGATACCGGTGTATTCAGAGACTACCTTTACCGTGATATAACCGATCCAGTTGAAGGCCCCTACTATACTATCATCAACAAGATGATCCACATCCAGACTAGGCCATCTGAGGATAAGTTGGCGGTTCTGTTCTACATAGGGACCCCTGAACTTACTACGGATGATTTGGACAGCACGGTTCCCTTACCGCTGGCCTATCGTGAGTTAATGGTTCATGCTCTTTGTGAAAGGATGGCGGCTGCAAGGAATGATGTCGTAAGGAAGAATAATTTTAAGTCTGACTATGACTCATTATTGGGTGACTTCCTTATGAACCAGTTTAACAATTCACCTGAATATCCTGTGGCTAAAGATGTTCTTCCAAGGAGGTCTTCTTATGGGGGGAAGATGGCAACATGGCCCTATGGATCGCCAGACGAGTAACATATCCTTCGGGGGTGGAGTTAATAATGGAGTAGTCGCCACCAAGATTGCTCCAGAGCAGTCTCCTGATGAGTCTGGATGGGTTTTGGATACCAACTATCCGGCTCTTGTACCTATTCCCGGACGGTCGGCATTAGGCTCTGTTCTTTCCGGCACACCCCGGATGTTGGCTGAGTACCATAACTCTATATTTATCAGGGCCAATGGTGGCACTATTCAGAGATGGACTGGATCTTCATGGTCCAACATCGCTACGGGTCTATCTGATACCGACTGGAATTGGGTCAATTTTGAGGTAGAAGGTGATAGGGTTATTATCTTCACTAATGGGGTAGATAACGTAAAGAGCTGGGATGGGTCTGCCTTTTCGGATCTAAGTGAGGATGCCCCTAAAGGAAAGTTTATCACTACTGATAACCTTAGGGTATGGATTGCCAAAGATGATGTGTTGCATTTCTCTGCCCAACTAAAAGCGGATGACTGGACCTCGGCAAGGAATAGTGGGTTTATCCAGTTTTATACTCCACAGGGTGGGGACATCACTGCCTTAATAAGATATTCAAATCGTATTGTGGCTTTCAAGTCAGATGCTATGTCTGAAATCCATGGTGAAAGTTTCTACGATCTTGAACTTGTGGATATCTCCATGAACATTGGATGTGTAAACTCCAAGACCATCCAAGAGGTTCAAGGCTACCTTCTGTGGTTGTCCGAAACTAATGTATGTATCTACACAGGAGGAAGACCTAAAGAGGTAGGAGATAACATCAAAGGTTTTCTAAGCCGTATCAATTGGGCTCATATTGATAAGTGTTTTTCGGGGACTGATGGAAGAAATTACTATCTTGGCCTAGTAACCGACAATGATACTGAGCCAAGAACCATTTTGGGCTTTGATCCGAAAAAAGGTATTTGGAGGGTGTTTAGTAAAGATCGTTATTACCGACAATCATATTTATTCAATAACGAGTGGTATATGACTAGCACCGATGGTAATACTTATCTCATTTCTGGAGTGACTGAGGCTCTTAATCAATCCGAGTATATCATTGGTCCGCGGGATGAAGGAGTACCACAGACTGAGAAGGAGTACTATGCTATCCACATTCAGGGTTATATACCTGAAGGGTCTGGGTTAGAGGTCTATGTATCCAGATCAGAACGAGGTGATAATTTTGATCTGGTTGACACTGTGGAGGGGTGGAATGATGACAGCCAATCGTCCGATATCATAGTGCCGTTAGATGGTGTAATGCCTAGTCACTGGTTTAGGGTTAAGCTGGTATTAACGGGCCCGGGCATTATATATGGTGCCCAGTTGGAGTTTGATGTATATCCAGTACAAATCTAAGGAGGAATAATTTATGGATTTTGATGGTGAGTTCGATATCGAAGAGAGTATTACCGATCAGGAAAGATCAAGTGCTAAGAGCCAGGTTCTTTCAAACCTCCGGTCTAGGTATCTCCAGAGTAAAGCTGAGTACATCGCTATGATTGCTATTGGCAACACCCTTAAAGCTGACATGATGAAGAAGCAGATGGAAGAGTGTGATCTATCCTATAAGGCCGTAGAGCAGGAGATGTGATGAGACATGTTGCCGCAACTCCCTAGTATTGATAGCCTGGGAACCATTGAGGAGGTTAAGGACTATCTCTACCAATTTGAACGCACTCTTAATTATCTCCTTGGGGGTAAGTTGGGTAGTAAAAACATCAGGGAGATAGGGGGTTTTCTAGTAACCCTAGACACCTTTAGCTCTGAAGATGGATTTGTTGGGCTCACTACTGCGGGAGATCTACGCATATGGGCTGGGGGTGATGATCCATCTTCGGCCCCATTTAGAGTCTACCACGATGGAGATTTATATGCTTCATCTGCCAACCTAACAGGTAGTATTATTATTGGATCCAATGATGGTCAAATAGGCTTGACCACTGAGGGTTCGATTAGGTTGTGGTTAGGTAGTGCAATCCCCTCTTTAGCCCCATTTAGGGTTCATGAGGATGGGAGCTTTTATGCTACGGATGCTAACCTTTCAGGTAATATAACGATGACGGGTGGATCTATTCAGTGGACTGAAGTGAACCCACCTACACCATCTGATGTTGGTGCAATTGAAGAGAATGATCCTAGACTTAGCCAGTTGAGCACATTGGGCCAATATCTGGGCGATCTAAGCCAAGGGCAGATAACTGGGTTGCCCGGAAAGTTGGTCAACATAAATTCAATTGGTGAGTATATAGGAGCCCTTAGTCAGGGTCAGGTTACGGGACTATCCAACCGATTAACCCACATCACATCCACGGGGGTCTATACAGGAACCGTTGGAACCGACCAGTTGATAGCTGGCTCTGCACTTATTGGCAGTGCTCTTATAGGTGAGCTCGCCGCCAACAAGATTACTGGTGGTGAACTTACAGCTGTGAACCAGTTGACCATTGGGGTATTTAGTGACTCCCATACTTCTAAGAGTTTAAGGTTTAATAGCGGGGCTACTCTTTCAACCATTAGTGATGGTATTGGCGGTTTTGCCGCCTTAAGGTTATCAGGTAACATCATTGAACTCCAAGGTAGTTCTGTTATACGTATGGTAACTAACGCTAATGGGTTTGTGGATTTTAATAATGCCGAGATCCGTAACTTTAATGGGGTCGCTGTCTTCGGGTAAGGAGGTATATTATGGCTATAATTGGAAACCCTTCTAATCCCCCCTCTTCTAATACATACGTAGGTAAGGGTATTAGAAGTGACAACAATCTAACCCTTAACATTTACGGTCACCCTCTGCCAAACTTTTTAAGTGATGATCCATTTTTCTCCAATGCTGACGTACCCTGGAGTATAATAAGTCCTACTACTCTGTTTAATGTTTCTGATTTAACTGAAAACCATGAAGTTGTGTGCGTTCTTTACAATGACTCTGTCCCCCTTAGTGAAGGGGATACCGTAAGTTATGTTATTAGGTGGTATAGGGTCAGAGGTAATAAGTTAGTTTTTGAGTATCCAGGCTATTGGTCACCTGTACCTAGTAGTGGTAACTATCTTCTGGCTTGCGCCGGTTGGATAGGCTGGCTAGCCTATGACTTAACTGGGGCAGCTACTTACCCAGAGTTGCTTGAAATACAGGAGAACGGAGATTATTATGCTGTTATAACGTTCTCAGGGGCAAGCATACCTACTAAATATGCCTACTTTAATGTAAAGGGTTTACCGCCGGCGACTTTTTCTTATGAGGATACCATAGGGAACACATCTTTTGGCTGGGTAGTTAGGGCTTCTGAGTATTTCGACTCCAGCAATTATATTAGAGCTGGAATTTCTACATCCCCTGTGAGTAGTGGACAGAGCTCACCACCCAGTGGCATACTGGGTTATACTAATGCACCCTCTAGTAACTCAGGCTCAGCTGTTGAGGGGACTGCTACTGGACTAACGCCGGGGACAACCTATAATTTTTATGGGTTTGTTCAGGCGGCTAATGGACTATATTATCCTGCGGGTTCCTACAGTGTAACAACTACCGATAAGCCAGCTACGCCACCTGCCCCAACTCTAGTATATAGACTAGATGGGGGATTTCGTTTAGAGTGGGAGGAAGTCCCAGGACTTATACTGGGGTATAGACTTCGAGTAAGAAGAGGTTATGACAACTATACTATAACAACCAGCATACTTACCCTTAACCCTAGGAGCGTAACAGGACTACAGTATGGGGTAACGTATTATGTATCTGTGCAGGCGGTGGGATGGAGTCAATCCTCTGATTGGGGCCCTGAAAACCCCGTAACAACCGCACCTAGAACCCCCTCCATTACCACAGGACTAATTGATATGGACACCATAGAGATAGTATCCTCAGTCAGTGAGGGGAACTGGGATGATGTCCGTATAGATAGGTACACCGACTCCAGTGTATATATTGATACCAAGTACGTGACCTTTAATGGGGGCTCTGCAACTTGGACTGGACTACCGAACGGAACTTACTTTAGGTTCGTAGCTAACTCAAGGTTCGAAATCAACAGTGTCATCTTAGAAAGCATCAATCCAGCTAACCTTAGGGTTTCGACCACAGGGGCTAGACCCGATGACTTTTCTTGGCATACTCCTAAGGTGCAGGGAAGCCCTGCAATCGTAACGGCCTTAGAGTGGAATGATTTTACAGACAGGATAAACCAGTTTAGAACCTATAAAGGTCTAGTCACCATCACCTTTCCAATAGAAATACAAGGAGGTGAGGTTAGAGCTGATAGATTTAACCAAGTCATAGTTGCAATAAGCGACATGGGCTATTCTATACCACCCCCGCCTTCACAAAGCCCAGGAAGCCCTATTTATGCTTCTCTTCTAAATGGCGTAGTAAACTCACTTAATTCAATATCATGAAGGAGGAACCTAAGATGGCAACCCCTGTGGTAACAGGAAGTAACCCACCCGATTATGCTCCTTATAGGAACGCCATTAATCAGATTGTTTATTCTAAAGGACAGTATAGCCAAGGCCAGCGGAATAACAATCAAGGCATGATGAACTGGGCACAACAGAATGCCCAACAGTATTATGGTGAGTTGCCCACAGAACTGGCTAATCAACTTAGGGGTATGGACTACAACCAAGCCCAGCAGTTTTATAAAGGCTTAACAACTTCCCCGGCCCCTAGCACAACAGCCCAGCCATCGGGTTATCAAAGACCGGATAACCCATATGATGATAGGGTAACTGATTTAATTAATCAACTTGGGCAGTCCATTAATACACCACGAGTTAATCCTTATGACAGCCAGATACAATCATTACTAGCAGAGATACAAACTATGATGAACAGACCCCCTGTGGACCCTAGAACCACCAATGAGTATGCCGCCGGTAAGGCTTCAGTCGATCGTCAAGCTGCTGAAAGTGTAAGGCGGACTATGGAAGCCTTAGGTGGTTCAGGTTTGGCACGGTCTAGTATTGCCCTTGAGAGGACCCAAGATATTAATAATTCCGCAACCGAGTATCTTGAGACCCAACTCGTCCCAACCATTGCGGCCCAGCTTAGAGCACAGGATCTTCAGGGTATCCAAACCTCCATGGCCCTACTTCAAGGGTTGTCACAACAGCAAGGCATGTTTGACCAGCGCACACAGAATGAGCTCCAAAACCTGGGAGCTTTGCTCGGAGCCTTAACTGGTCAACAAGGGGTGTTCGATGAGAGGGCCCAAACTGATTTCCAAAATAATCTTGGCCTAGAGAACCTGGATATAAACAGGCAACAGCTCGATCTTAGCCGTCAACAGGTTGACTTACAGAGACAGGCTCAAGAGTTTAACCAACAGCAAGCTAGTATTCAAAATGAGTTGGCACAGATTGGGGCCGCCCTTGAACGCACCCAGATACTTGGCTCTGTGAGTAATGAGGACTCGTCAATACTCGGGGTCCCTGCTGGAACACCTACATTCCAGGCTCGGGAAGCGGCAGCCCAAAGACAGCAACAGCTATCCATTTTGGATAGGCAACTGGAGGCTGAGAGGTCTAACCTCGAGAGGAGGATTGCGGCAGATGCCGAACAATCTAGGCTTAATCGCCAAGCCCAACAGAACTCAGCTAGGGTTAGTGAATTGCTTAATATTTGGCAAGCTACCAATAGCGCTCCTCCCGGTTTAGAGTCTTACGGTATCCGGCCGGGTCAAACTTATAACCCATCACTTACACCAAGCCAACAACTAGATCAACTTCAACTAGAACAAATGCAAGCAGATGCGTCTGAACAGGCAAGGGTTCAACAGTTAGTTCCTGTGTTTCAAGCTACCTACTCACTGGATACCATAACTGCCCAAGCCATGGTAAGTGCGATGGATAACCCTACACTTGAGTCGGCTATTGAGGACATTAAAGCCCATGAGAACCAGCTCAAACAAATGGGAGTGAATACCAAAAAGCTCCGGGATGCTGTGAGGTCTGAGTTTAGTAAGAGCAATGACCCCTACGGTAATATAACCTTTGACCCAAGTAGCTTAAACTTTTGGCAACAGCCAGCAACAGTTACCCAAGACGTATTCGGAAGGTGATTTCAAATGGGTCTTTCTGACTTTATAAATGGGGGTAGGTCCTCTTCCTCCCTTAACTCAGGAAGGGGCCTCTCCGGGTTCTCCTCGTCCTTCGGTACGGGGCAACAAGCCACAGACTATACAACTCGTATATCTAATGCACAACAACGCCTTATTTCTGTGGGCCAACCTTTGCCTATGCCGGAAGATAAAGACACCATCTTAGATGGAGTATTCAATGTCTTAAACTATTTGAATAATAAAAAGAACCAAGGACTGTCTTACCTGTCAGGAAATGAAGATGCCTTCAGTGATGATATTTCTGGGGCTGAGCTGCTTCAACAATGGGGTATGGGAGAAGGCGTGGGTAATCAAGTGGCTGGGTTTGGTTTTGATCTTGTAACTGACCCACTTAATCTACTGACCTTTGGTACCGCTGGAGCCGCAGCCCAAGGGGCTAAGGGTGCAGTAAGGGCTGGACAGCTTGCTCTAGAAGGTGCTACCGCCAGCCGCCCTACTGTGGCTAAACTTGGGGCATTCGGTAGATATGTTGACATTCCAGGCTCAGATAGGGTAATAGGGGCTATTGGTAGAACGGCTAGAAATGCTACAAGTAAGATGGGGGAATTTATTCAGCAGAGAGCCCCAGAGCTAGCACGTATTGGTGAGGAAGCTAAAAACCTAGGTGGACGTCTATTTGTTAGGGGTTATGGGATACCGGGGTCTGTAAATCAGATTACCCAACAGGCACAAGACCTCTTTAGAATGGATACTCAAGACATCGTTAATGAGGTTACTGGTATAACCCGAAACTGGTCGGATGTAGATCAAATGAAAGTTATCTCTGCTGTGGAAGACCCATTGAAATTTACTGAGTTAAGCCCCAATGAAGTTCAAGCCTTTAATCAGGTTAAGGATTTCTTTGATGTAAATTTCCTTAAGGCCCAGGAGTACGGGGTCATAGATGAGTTTAGGGCTAACTATATACCACACATATTTAAGGGTAAAAAGGAGGAGGTTGCTGAGGCCCTAGAACAGTTAAGACGTAGGGGTGCTCGTATATCAACCTCTTCAGGGTTCAACCAACAGCGTACTATCATGGACGACTTATCAGCGATCATGTCAGACCCTGAACTGGCCTCTAAGTTAAAGCCCGAAACCGACCTTAGTAAGATAATGGGTATTTATAAAGTAAGCCTCCAGAAAGCCATTCGTAACCAAGATATGATAGATGAATTAGTCCAGCTAGGTCCTGATGTTATTCGCCGTTATGATGAGGGTGATATACCCACCGGTTGGGTAAGGGCCCCTGTTCAACAGCTTAGGGGTTATGCTGTACCTCCTGACATAGCTAGGCACCTAAAAGACGTACTTGAGCCCTTCACCAATTCAGATACAGCCAACAGGCTCTTTAAACTTTATGATGATGTGTTGGGTTGGTGGAAGGGCATGGCTACTGTACCTAACCCTGGCTTCCATGTGAGGAACTCTTTAGGTAATATCTTTAACAACTACCTTGCCGGAGTTAGGACATTACAACCTTATAAACTAGCTGTAGGCGCCATTAGGGCCGATGATACCAAGCTGGATGATTTCTATGATTTAATACGTACTAGATCGGGGGAAGACCTTAGCCCGGTACCCTTAGGCACCAACCTAAACACTCCGGGTTTAGACATACCTGAGGCACAGATCAATATATCCCGGGTATTTAATGAGCCTAGGTTTAGGGAAGTCATTACAGGAGGGGATGGGCCTAAGATTAAAGTTAGGTGGGGCAACCAAGATGTCGATGTTAATATGACTGGAATTAAATTATTGGCCCGCCTTAATGGCATTGTTGGTAGGGGGTTTATAGCTGGAGACGTCACTGATACAATAGATGATGTTATGCGTAGGCTACGTAGTGAAAGAAGCCCTCAAGACTTTAACCCTCTGTCTAGGGAAAACGTGGCATTTAGAGCAGCCGAGAATGTGGGCATCACCGTAGAAGATCATGCCCGTTTAGCCCACTTTATTGACCGCTTACAAAAGGGGGATACCCCACTTGATGCCGCCCTATCTGTGAAAAAGTATCTGTATGATTACACTAACCTAACTACCTTTGAGAAGAATGTGATGAGACGCTTCATACCATTTTACGCATTCACTAGATTTAATTTACCGCTACAGTTAAAGGAGTTGGTTAAGCAACCTAAGTATGCCGCAGTAATGGGTAAGTTTCAAAATTTTATGGATGAACTGTCCACACAGGTAACGGGCGAAGATATTGGCAATGAAGATCTGCCCAAATACCTTCGGGACCTGTATGCTGTGAGGCTACCATTCCAAATTGGTGATCGTGATATAACATTGGGTATTGATTTACCCATCCGAGATGTTAATTCCATTCGCCCACAGGAATGGTTTTCAATGATGACTCCTTTCTTAACGGTCCCCTTTGAACAGGTGGCGAATAGAAATGTGTACTTCGACAGAGATTTAGAAAACTATGAAGGCCAAACAGTAAGGGCCCCTGGATACCTACAAGGCATCTTCAAGATGGTTAAAGCTATGGATGAAGACGCACCCTATTCTGAGGCCTTTAATCGGATAGCCAACAGCATGGGCTTTACTGTAGCATTCAATGAAGAGAATGGGGAACCTGAGCTTAGAGTACCTGTGAGGTCTGCACACATCCTTAACCAATTTGTAGCACTCAAGAATGCAGGGAAACTGGTGGAGTCCACAACAGGTGAAGCCTATGACCCTTTTGGTGTATCGTCTATGTTAACAGGGGTATCGGCGGTGAGCAATACATCACAACAAAGACAGCAACAATCGCAATATAATGAGTATCAACGACTCGAAGACTTGTTAAGAAAACTTAGAGAAGAGGGCCGTCCTGTTCCTACACTCCAAGAGCTCGGTCAACAAAGAATGGCACAGGGGTCTGGGCTAGCCTCATTCGTGGGGAGGTAGTAGCTTGGAAATAAGGAGTGATGAGCCATTGGAGGTTAAGGTCGCTCGGATGGAAGAGAAGATCGAAAATATTGAAACTGCTGTTTACCGAATAGAGAAGGCTTTAACCTCTGCACAACAATCTTTTGTAACTCAAAAGGAGATGGAGTTCAGGGATAAGCAGATTGAAAAACTTGAGAACAATCAGACTTGGCTATGGCGTACTGTTCTTGGGTCAGTTATTGGAGGGGGGATTGGAATTCTATTCTTAGCATTTCAAGTATTTATGAAAGGGGTAGGAACATGATCGAAAAAGACAATTATCTCCCAAAGGGTCATAGGAACCGGCCGGGCAATAGTATGAAACCCCAGGGTATACTATTCCACACTACGAACAACTGGAGTGATGGGTCAGGTGATGAACTGCATGGAGAGTATATGGTGAATGTCAAGGATAGGGTTGTCAGTTGGCATGATACTGTGGATAAAGACAGCATTACACACCACATCCCCTACAACGAGAATGCATGGCACGCTGGAGATGGAATGAATGGTAAATATAATCGCAACTGGATCGGGGTCGAAATAGCGTGTGAAGCCGTTGAGCCAGGGGAGCCTTTGGATAAAGAAACATACAACAATGCTGTCCTTCATATTGCGAAGCTAATGGCTCAATTTGCGTTTGACTGGGATAGGCTACAACCACATAATGTCGTCTATGGTAAAGACTGTCCCCATCATACTCTATTTGACAGGATGGAATTCAAGAAGGATGTGATTAAAAAGATGGAAGAATTAAAGAAGCAGGGTCAACAACCAAAACCTCAACCTAAGACTAGGTTCACAGATGTGCCGGCAGGGCATTGGGCAGAAGACGTTATTAATGTGGTAGACCGGGCTAACATCATGAAAGGATATGATGATGGAACCTTCGGTTTAGGTAAGACTGTTACCAGAGAAGAGTTAGCCAAGGTAGTTAATGAACTCCTGTGGAGGATGAGTGAAGGGAGGTGATGGACACATGGATATCAATCAGTTCACAACTGATATCCTCTCGATGGCCGCCTTAGTTGCCGCTTTTGTAGGGGTCGCTAAGGGCTATAAATTACCGGAGAAACATACTCATGCTTTAGCTTTAGCGGTTGCAACCGTTTTTGTACTTGTGCCGGAGGTTATCCAAGGCAACTTAATCCTTATCTCTGTGATTGGGCTGACTGCTAGTGGGGCTTATAACTACACCAAGAAACGACCATAAAAATAAAAGGGGCCCCCTGCTCTCCCCAGGAGGACCCATCTGACACCGAGAGAAATGACCTCTTACTTCTTGGACTTCTTCTTTCCCTTCGGAGCTGCTTCTTCCACAGGAGCAGACTCCTCCTTCTTCGCCTTCTTCCCACCGGAAAGCATCTTACGCAGTTCTTTCAACTGAGGGTCTGACTTCTTCCATGCCCAACGGCCCATGCCCTCCGGCTTCTCGAAGTCATTGTCTCGAAGAACGGTGCGAATAGCTTTGCCCGTTACACCATATTCCTCCGCCAAGTCATTCACAGTAACCATATTATCCGGGACCTGCATATGCTTAGGGGTTTCACCCTTTTTGGACTTCTTCTCCTTCTTTGGTTCATCAATCTTCTTGCCGGGTTTTTTGGTATCCTTATTCTTGTCTACCTTCCCCTTCTTGGTCTTGGCCGGGGCTTCTTCCTCTTCTTCTTCTTCCTCTTCTTCATCCTCATCATCTTCATCGAGATCTACATCATCGATATCAAGATCATCATCCTCGAGGTCTTCATCTTCACCGACCTCTTCATCTACCTCCTGAGCTGCCTTCTTCGCCTTAGTGTTCTCTTCCTTGATCTTGCCCTTACTTTTCGCCATGATACAATTCCTCCCTAGAGTTTTTAATTTCCTTGCCTGTGGTCTATTATAGGATAATGCTGGATACGTTGTCAAGAGATATTTCAAAATTATTTTTGAAAAGACTGAAACCTGTTATCCTATAAGGCGATACGCCATCTTCCCCTTACCTTAATAGCATGTGCGAGCTTCCCTTGTTTTATCCATCTATATATTGTGGACCGACTACGACCAAATATCTCACAGGCCTCTAAGACACCTATTATTCTACGCTTTGTCCATGCCCAGAACCTATCGACTTGCTTGGTAACTTCTTCTTCTATTAGATAGATTTCAGACAGGTCGCAGGGTTGCTTCTTTGCCTTGTCATAGACTTTCGCGATGGTATCATTCAGTCTATGCACTACATCATATGAAGCAAGCGCAGGGTCAAAGTATGTTCTTTCCAGTCGGGTCACATATGCTTTCAATGGACTAACAAGGGAACTCATCATCATGCTATCTTACCTCCTAAACTACTATCCAGTCAGAGGCAAACAAATCTCCCTGGGATGGAAGCCATCCCGGTTGCCATTTACCCTGAGCATTGAATAATGCAAAGTATGGCTGTGAATCCAGTGGGGTATCTACCCCTATATGTTTTGCCGTTCGGTCATTGACTTTAGCGCCAGGCTCTTGAGACGAGTGAGGGGGTAAATATAAAGGTGGCATTACCACTACCCACTGACCTTTACCATTCCAGCCCAGTCGGGCTATCTTCTTACCTTCACAGGCAAATATCAGGGCCTTACTAAAGTTAAAGGATTGTCTTAATTCGTTCATTTGAACTTCGCCTCCATCATATTTTTTACATCTTCCACAGAGTAGGCAACTAGCCATAAGCCCTTCGCCTTGCGGATCTCATTGCCATTCTTCTTTTGTAGGCCACTAGCTGTATTGCCCGGCTCTTTTACTTCAATAGATATAAACCTACCCCTGTGACAGCCTATGATGTCAGGGATCCCCCTCGACTGAAAGGGACCCCCATGAATTTTTCTCCACCACCCTGGGTAGTTAGCATTGAGGAAATTAAGTATCTTCCCAACTAACCGGCTCTCGGGTTGTTTCGCCATTACAACTTAACTTTCTTCTTACCCTTGGCGTCCTTGCCTTTTGCCTTCGCCTTGGGCTCTTCCTTAGCCTTGCCCTTGGACTTGGACTTCTTCGGAGCGGGCTCTTCCTCTTCCTCGTCCTCCTCACCTTCATCCTCGTCCTCATCATCGTCCTCATCATCGTCATCGTCGAGGAGGTCGTCTAACTCTTCCTCGAGGTCCTCATCATCATCATCGTCTTCATCCTCATCGTCATCGTCCTCGTCTTCATCCTCATCGTCATCATCATCGTCTTCATCCTCATCGTCATCATCATCGTCCTCGTCCTCATCATCATCGTCCTCGTCTTCATCGTCGATAGCCTTGACCCACTTCTTGCCTTGCTTCTCTACCGGATACATCTCAATAACCTCAGTCTTCTTTTTCTTCTTGCCATCCGAGGTGTACTCGCCATCTTCGACGTAAACCCCGAGAACCTTACCGACGTACTCTTTGAGGTTCAGGGTCAGCTTGCCTTTAGGTACAGAGATACCGATTGACATAAGTAAGTTCCGGAGGTTGAACAGGGCTTCCGGTTTCAACGAGGTATTGTGATAAATCTTCTTCCCTTTGTATTCTCCGGAGATAACGGCCAGTGTCCATGCTAGGTATTTAAACCCAGAGCTGCCATCCCGGACTTCTACTTTCTCGACCCTAACAACATAATCCCCTGCGGGTAAACGGGAACCATTCTCATCAGTGTTGCTGAAATCAACTGAAATACCTTTTGTCTTTTCTTTCGCCATTGTAAAACTCCTCCTTAAATTATGTGTTTAGTGATTTATAGAGATCCAACACTCTGTCGAATGTCGGGTTCTCAACGAAGTAATTCTCCTTCGGAAGAACAATACCCGATGGAGTGCGGAACTTGGTGAGATACCTCTCACTCGGCCCAATACGCATCCGGTATGTGGGAACCCGTTCCGTTTTCTGTTTATCTCCCTTGCCAACCCTGACCTTTTTCTCAACCAACTCAAACCTCGCAATTATATCAACTGCGGCACAGACTGTTTCTCTAACTGAGGGAGATACAGCGGGAACCACAGAGGCTTGACCCTCTTCCAATGAGTCTTCATCTAGTGATTTCTCTTGAAGTAAAAATGCCTTATGCATCTGGAGGTTTCTGAATTGGGTAATCCAGTATTTCATATGCTTGGACATGTTGCCCCAATCCTTCTGTGTAATAAGGACCCCTGCTGAGGAGTCATATTGGGATTGGACCCCCAGTACATATTCTAGGCATACATCAGCCGCTTGAGTTGTAGTATCCCAAACTACGGACTCAAATTCATGCTCACCACTTTGGAGGTACCAAAAGACTTGCTCAACCTTCTCCCATTCTGTGATCCTCCAGCCGCGGATGCCTTTCCCCCTAAGGGAGAGTGTCCCATGTTCATTGAAGTCTAAAATACATGGGTTAGGCAATGTCCCTGCAAAAGTTGTTTTCCCCCTACCTTGCTTACCATACCCTACAATAGAGAGATACATCTCTTCCTCATCAAAGTCGATAAGTTCAGCGGCGATATCAAATTTCGTCTCTTTCGATGAGCCCCTTCGCTTCTTTTTTCTTTCTTTGTTCAAGGCCATCTTCAGTCCTCCTTTCGTACATGGTTTTAATTAATCCATCCGTATCAAAGCCTTGGAGTTCCGCATAACAAAGGTCTTTATAGTCGCAGCCCCATTCACAGGACTTATCCAGCGTCCGGGCTACCATACCACTGAAAGCCTCAATCTGATAGGCGGTGAACACAGCCTCTTGTAATAGCATCTTCATCAGTGTCTTAGGCTTGTCCATCCTATGCCTGTGGTAAAACCTGGCTTCGCTGCCCTCTAGCTTCTTTTTCATATCGGAATAGTCTTTAGGGTCCAGTCCAGCTTTTACTAAGGATGACTTATAAAACATCCAACAGGTGTCTATTTGACGCTTAGACATTGTTCCATTCTTTAGAAGTTCTGGTTCCTTAGGGGGTTCTGTACGGATGTAGTTAAATATAGCACCCCTAAGTTTCTTAGCTTCAATGCCCCACTCCTTGCAGAGTGTAAGTACAACCCAGAAGTACAAAGTAGTTTGCACATCAGACATACGGGCTTCATTACTTGGTGGGTCTTTCTTTAAGGTCTTATGATCCACAACCCATATGCCATACCTGTCTTTAACCACAAGGTCAATAATCCCTTTAATAACAATCCGGGTATTGGGTATCCTAATCTTAAACTCACGTTCGACAATTGGTTTCCCCTCTTCATCCGTAACTACTTCCCATTCATCATTTTTATAGTGGGCCACATAACCTTTCATCATTCGTGAAACCTCAGATGGTAAGTCACCATAGGCAGCCCGTTCTTCGGAGAGGAGCTTACTGAACTCCTTGCGGAATATCTTCCATGCGTCCTTCCAGTCAAGGCCTCTGTAGTGATACTCCAAGCAACTGTGCGTCACACTACCTTTATATAAAGGAAGTGATTTGCTTTTCTTTTGGAGCTTCTTCACATACTTAAAGTTGTGCATGGTCTGACATCTCCGCCAGCTCTTTAACTCTGAGAACGACACCTCAATCAACTCTTCTGTCATAGTTTATTCACCTCCTTTCAATTGATTACATATAAATCATATCATACTTTTTGAACCCTGTCAATGATAAATCATTAAAGTTTTTGAACCCATCGACATTTAACAATAGCCCAGTCTGGGTTTGCATAGTTCTCAGCCCATTCTGACATAAACCCTTCGATGTCCATTACCTCATAGACTTTATTAAACCTGAGGTCCACAATCTTTAATACCCTAATCTTTTTGCCGACCCTCTTCACTAGATTAGGTATACCACCCCATGTAAAACCTGAGTGATGGCTGTTATCATAGGTCTCCGCGACCCAACAAAAACGCACAACTTCAGGCTTATACCCCCTCATCACAGAATTAGGACGGTTGTTCCTCTTCTCCATACCATATCACCTCCTTTACCATCCTCTTAATTTTAGATAGGCTGTAGTCCACTCTATCCAACTCTTCCAGTTCTCCCCAGTATTGCCCCTTTTGAACATCCGCTATAATAGGGATGGTGAAGTCAAGGTTAAAATACTCCCTAAGTGGGGTGTTTTCCATAACACCCTTGAAGATGGGTATAACCCTATCAACCCAATCCTCCCTTACCTCTAACATAATAGCGTCATGTACTAACAATACAACTTTAATAGCCTCTGGGTCAAGATATCGTTGAACTATCCTATCAAAGATAACTGCGGCTAATAGTGTTAAGTCGCCAGATGCAAAGCCTTGAACTGGTGAGTTAATTGCCTGCCTTAAGGCCTCCGCTTGTATTGCTTCATCTTCAGAGTCCACATCTGGAAGGTGTCTAACCCGTCCATGTGGGGCTCGGACCTGCTTGGTCTTTTTAGCGATACGACGTTGGCGTTCGTGCCATGGGTGAAGTCCTTTATAGAGTTTGAAGTAATTATCTCGGTAGCGCTTGGCTTCATCCTCAGTAAGCTCAATTCCATAGTTGTCTTTTGCATAACGCTTAAACTTCCTCCACGACATACCATAAACAAATCCAAAGTTCACCGCCTTTGCCTTCTTCCTTTGTTCTTTGTCAACCATAGACTGTGGTACACCCATAACATCGGATGCAGTGATGCGGTGAATGTCCTCCCCTAGACTGTATGCCCTAACCATTCGTGGCTCTCCTGACAAGAAGGCAACAACCCGAAGCTCTATCTGTGAATAGTCACCTTCAATGAATACCCAACCGGGTGGAGCCCCTATGTTGGCCCGAAGAAATTTATCCCTTGGGGTCTGTTGTGGATTGGGATCCTCAGATGAAATACGCCCTGTGACCGTACCATATATCTTGAAATTAGGGTGCATACGCCAGTCAATATTATCGGACTTTTCCAACCATGGCTCAATGTAAGTGTTTAGATACTTGGCCCACCTACGATACTCAAGTAACAGGTCACAGGCAGGATGAACCCCTTCTAACTCAATCATGGTATGTTCAGCCGTTGAGGCTTTCCCACCCTTGGTCTTCTCAACTATTCTTAGCCCTAATCCTCCCTTCTTCTTAGGTGAAAAGAAAAACCAACCCAGCTGGTCGGGGCTATTCCAATTGATTTTAGTTTTAACACTCTTGGGCTTTTTCCTGCCCTGTAATTCCCAGAAGTTGTCAGGTACATAAGACTCCAGATTATTGATCGTTTCATTAAGATAATGGCAGGCCTCTTGATATCTCTGGCCTAGCTTTTTTCGGTCTGTCCACAGTCCTGTATTCTCCACAGACTCCATCAATCGTGAGGATGGCATGGTGATAAACTTAAATATCCTTGCGGTCTTCTCATCATCCAAAAGACGCTCTCTTAGCGGAGGGTATAGTTTACGGGTATAGATAGTATCAATGCCACAATATTTACCCATTGTCTTGAGGTTAGTTACTTGGTCTAGCTGTCTACCATTCTTTCCAAATCTGTCCTCAAACGTCATCTTTCCTTTACCCCAGTTAGTGGCCTTGAAGTAGACTGTGGCCAAGAAGTCTAGGCCCTTTGGGGAATTCTCATCAATTAAATGCTGGGCTAACATGGTGTCAAAATTGAGGTAGGGCTTAAGACCCTTTGACCTTAGCCACTTGTTGTCAAATTTACCATTCTGTGCGATCTTCCAGTACCAAGGAGTTTCGAGGTATTTCTTTATATATCTTAGAACTTTAGTCGCTTTGTCTTTCCAAGGGCTTTCAGGATGCTCAAGAGGTATAAGCCAAGATCTGTCATCCCTATCGGCGATAGCTATCATCCATATGCGTCGTGGCTTACCATAAGCATTAAGGGTAAATGGGCTACTTCCCTCCGTCTCTAGGTCATAGGCTATATATCCACCACTACGGTATGATCTTTCTAAAGAGGCTATGCACTTTTTTAGTTGTGCTTTATTCATTACAAACTTAACCTTAAAGCTGTTTTGCTCATCATTCTGTTGCTTGCCCTTTCCATCTAGTAACCCTTTTAGGGTGTCAATGTCGGCTTTAATCAGAGGCTCATTCTTAGGATTACGTAAAACGGCCGCAGGATGTATAGTTGGCATGACTATATATGAATGATTGCCAAACGTAGCCTCAATAGCTTCGCCCCTATGCTTCATGATACCGGACTTTTTAAGTACCGCCTGTAATGGCGTATTACCCAAAGTAACGATAACCTTGGGCTTAACAGCTTCAATCTCTTTAACTAAGTAATCATTGCAGGCCTTGATCTGCGTTTTGTTGGGGGTAGCATTCTCCGGAGGACGACACTTAACAGCATTGGTTACGTATACTTTATCCCGACTAATACCTTTTTCCAAGAGTATCCGATTTAGTAGCTGACCGGCCCTACCCTGGAATGGTAAACCTCCCTCATCCTCATTAGCACCTGGTGCTTCACCTACAATCATAACCTCTGCATTAGTTGGTCCATGGCCCATCAGACATATGGTTTTACATGTAGTGGCTAGATCACATCTATTACATTTAGGATCCCTGATATCTTTCAAAAATTACACCACCTTCTGTGAAACTCTCTGGCCCTTCATACCGGTAGGGAATTTTATAAACAACCCTTTCAATAGTTCCTACACCTAGAATGGCCTCCCTACATTTACCACAGGGTACATGGGTTACATATAGGGTGTAAGGCCCTGTTCCTAATACCCAGATATGTTTGATTGCATTAACCTCGGAGTGTGTGGCGGTGCAATGACCATCTTCCATGTGGCAACCTGTATCCTCACAATGTGGTTCACCCGAGGGTCTTCCATTATATCCGATGGCCACAATATTATTGGACTGGTTTATGATCACTGCCCCTACTCTAGCCCTTGGACAAGTACCACGTTCGGCTACTACATGGGCAATACGCATAAACATTTCATCCCTAGTGATCCTCATGATATGTCACTACCTTTCTATTATAAATGATATATCATAATTTGTCAAGCCACCTAAGAAACCTCTTTATTTCCCTTCTATAAGGAGAGCCCAAATGAGTCGTAGATTTTAACTTGTTTATATCCCCTAAGTCAGTTCGGTACATATAGGAATTAGGAGTAATGGGTTCATAATAGGGCTTGTCCAGTATGATCTGTATAGGGTACATATGGTCCCGGTAAAGGTTGGGGTGGTCAATATACTCAACCGTACCTTTAATACCCAACGATTTAACCTTGACTCTTTGACCAACCTTTACCAGTCCCATAGTCTTACCACCTTTGCAAGAAAGTTTGTAGACGATTAAGAAGCTCTAAGATAAATA
>Ga0164243_10002085_pt1 | contig 33404 bp, 20 predicted proteins | sample OricompcompostOP_FD_108781 | JGI IMG/M metagenome (GOLD analysis project Ga0164243, IMG submission 108781) | Organic Plus compost microbial communities from Emeryville, California, USA - Original compost - Organic plus compost (OP) | ecosystem: Engineered > Solid waste > Mixed feedstock >... | reverse complement strand
GTTACCCCATTCATCGTATTCATTGGTCGTCAGCGGAATGGAGGCATCCAGCATGGTATTGACCACGTCTACAAACGGCACCTGGGCAACAATCCCATGCCAGAGATCAGGTGCCATATTGGCAACTGCTCCCATCAGCAGACCGCCCGCACTGCCGCCCATCGCATACAAGTGCGCCGGTGATGTATACCGCTGATCAACCAGAAACTTACCACATGCGATGAAGTCGGTAAACGTATTTTTCTTCTTCATCATTTTCCCATCGTCGTACCACTGCCGGCCCATTTCCTGACCCCCGCGGATGTGGGCGATGGCAAATCCAAAGCCGCGGTTCAGGAGACTGAGCCGGCTTGAACTGAACGTTGGATCCACCGTTGCCCCGTAGGACCCATAGCCATACAACAGCAATGGTGCATTTCCGTCTTTTCGGAAACCTTTTTTATACACCAGGGAAATCGGTATACGGGTGCCGTCGGCGGCGGTTGCATAAAGCCGTTCAGTCACATAATCGGCAACGTTGTATCCACCTACCACCTCTTGCTGCTTCAGCAACGTTTTCCTCCGGGTACTCATGTCGTAGTCAAAGGTAGAAGACGGTGTGGTGAGCGACGTATATCCGTACCTAAGGATGGACGTGTCATACTCCGGATTAGTAGAGGGATAGGCGGTATAAGCTTCCTCGCCAAAATCCAGGTAATGTTCCTCCGAGCCGTCTTTCAGATTACGGATGGCCAGTTGGATAAGCCCGTCCTTACGTTCCGACACAACCAGATAATCTTTGAATTCATCGACGTCTTCCAGCAGTACATCCGGGCGGTGCGGAATCACTTCTTTCCAGTGTTCATGACCCGTTCGGTCAAACGGACATTCCATCAGCTTGAAATTCTTCGCGTCCTGGTTGGTGACGATCAGGAAACGATCGGCAAGCGCCGTGACGCTGTACAATACGTTGGATATGCGGGGCTGGAAGACTTTGAATACACCCATCGGATCGTCGGCCTCCAAGTAGCGGGTTTCGGAAGATAATGTACCGCCTGAGTAGATATAGATAAACCGGCCCGATTTGGCTTTGCTTACACCGATGTAATTGGTATTGTCCGTTTCGTGGTACACGACCTCGTCATGACCCGTTTCGGTGCCTAACCTATGGCGCATGATCTTTTCCGTAAGCAGTGTAGTAGGATTGTTTTGGGTATAAAACAGCGTCTGGTTGTCATTGGCCCACACGGAGCTGCCCGATGTGCCTGGAATGGCGTCTTCCAGTATTCTACCGGTTTCCAGATTTTTGATATGCAGGGTATACTGCCTCCGCGATACGGTGTCCACGCCGTACGCGAGCAGCTTGTTATCCGGACTCACATTAAAACCGCCGACGGCGTAGTACGCGTGACCCACGGCAAGAGCATCCACGTCAAGCAGGACTTCCTCGGGAGCTTCCAGACTCCCCTTTTTCCGGCAAAACTTGAAATACTGCTTACCTTCTTCGGTACGCGTATAATAGTAGTATCCGTTTTTAACGTAAGGAACCGACTCGTCCTGCTCTCTGATCCGGCCTTTCATTTCCTCAAAAAGCCTGGACTGAAGCCTGTCCGTGCCGCTCATCATGGAGTCGGTATAACTATTTTCTTCTTCCAGGTACCGGATTACGGCCGCAGAATCCGGGCCTTTTTTGAAATAGGCATTTAACCAATAGTAGTTATCAGTCACCGTATCACCGTGTAACACCCGGATATGGGGTTTAATGGTAGCTACAGGTGCCTCCACCTGGGGCCATTTATACGTTTGTCGTTGAGGATTGTCCTGTGCGTGGGAATTTGCTTTTATGCTCATGAGCAGCAAAGGTAAAAGTACAAATGAAAGAAATATATCGTTCGGTTAAACCTTTTTCAAAAAGTATTATCAAAGCTACCGATACAGTCGGCACCTTCCACCACGGAATAAGCCTTCGTTATTACAACGACTTATATTGGATATACAGGTGAATTTATCTAAGTTTGCTGCGCACACATAAAAATTTGAGCACCATATGACGTTCCGCAATTTTTTCTATACGTTCATTGTCACAGTATTACCTCTCTTCTCTCTTGGACAGGCGAAAGAAAAACCGCCAGCCAATTGGTTTAACCTCGACTACGAGCGGGACGGAGTAATGGGCATCAGCACGGAAAAAGCTTATGAACTGTTACTGAAAGGAAAGAAAAGCACCCCCGTAGTGGTTGCCGTTATCGATGGAGGCGTAGATGTGAACCACGAAGACCTTAAAGACGTTATGTGGGTTAACGTGAAAGACAGCGCTGCGACCGGTGTGGATGCGGACGGAAACGGCTACATAAATGATAAATACGGATGGAACTTCCTGGGCAACGCCAATGGAGAAAATGTGCACTATGACAACCTGGAGGTCACCCGATTGGTCCGTGTGTTAGAACCGAAATATGTATCGGTGCTACCCTCCACCCCCATGGACGGCGAGGAACGCCGTGAGTTTTCCAAATACCAGGAGATGGTGACCTACTACGCCAATAAAATGCAGGAGGCCCGGTTTGGCCAGATCAATTACACCGGACTAAAGCGCACAGTAGATTCCATCGTATTAAAGATCGGTAAGGAAAAACCCACCGCAGCCGATTTTGACCAATATAAACCGGAAGGCGACTTCGAAAAACTGGCGGTGAAGATCGTCAAAAAGGAGCTGAAGGAAGAGCCGGATTTTGAAAAATTCTATAAAGACCTGGAGGATGGCGTGACCCATTTCAACAACCAGGTCAATTATCACCTGAACAAGGAGTTTGATCCGCGGGACATTGTTGGCGACGACTATGAAAACAGCCGTGAACGGTATTACGGCAACGCGGATGTCACTGGGCCGGATGCCGACCATGGCACCCATGTAGCGGGCATTATTGGTGCCGTTCGTGATAATGATATCGGCATCAAAGGGGTCGCAGACAACGTACGGATCATGGCCGTCCGTGCAGTTCCCGACGGCGATGAACGCGATAAAGATGTAGCCAATTCCATCCGCTATGCGGTGGAAAACGGCGCTAAAGTTATTAACATGAGTTTTGGCAAGGCCTTCGCGAAGGACAAACAGGTGGTTGACGATGCCGTTCGCTATGCCGTGGAAAACGACGTTTTGCTCGTTCATGCCGCCGGCAATGAAGGTCAGGATAACGACACAAACCCCAATTTCCCAAATCGCAATTATGTAGATAGCCTGGGAATTAATATGGGCGAAGCCGACGCCTGGATAGAAGTAGGCGCCTCTTCATGGAAAAACGACACTGACCTGGTCGCTTCCTTTTCCAACTTCGGCCGCCGGTCGGTCGACGTTTTCGCTCCCGGGGTGGCTATCCATTCGACGATGCCGGGGTCCAAGTACGAAGATCAGCAAGGCACCAGCATGGCAGCGCCGGTAGTGGCCGGCTTGGCGGCCCTCATCCGCTCTTATTATCCGGAGTTGCCCGCACTGGAGGTTAAGCGGGTGATCATGCAATCCGTGACCAGGGTGGATCACCGCGTGAAAGTTAAGGGTCCGGACGGAAGAACTATGCGCGTTTCGATGAACGATATTTGCGTTACTGGAGGGATCGTAAATGCCTATAGGGCCCTGCAATTGGCAGAAGAAGCGGCTGCATCTTCAAAAAGGTAGGAAAAGGTCATAAAAGATACGATTTCCATACTATTCCTGTTTTTATTGCGTTAAGAATCATAAAGACTATAGATACAGGTGCTTATGACAGAAGTTTACACGACGCAACACCCTACCAACGGCATTATTCGGAAATTACACAGTGAGCCGGTCCGGCTCGATGCGGACGATGAGTTGTACTATGATTTTCTCAAGCGCCGGCTGGACGCGTTACTCATCCAACCCCACCCCCGTTGCATCCGCAAAATAACCTCTTACTCAAAGAATGGGTAAACGTCATTGATTAAAGGTGGCATGCTCAAGAAGGATCGATACAAAGCGTTTGTCGACTATTTCTCGACGCATAATCCGGACGCCCAGACAGAGCTCCATTACGGCAATGCCTTTGAATTGTTGGTAGCAGTTATTCTATCGGCGCAGTGTACTGACAAACGTATCAACCTGGTAACGCCGGCGCTGTTTAAGCGGTTTCCCAACGCGGAAAGCCTCGCTGCCAGCACGCCGGAAGAGGTATTCGGATACATTAGAAGCGTTAGTTACCCAAATAACAAGGCCAAACATCTGGTAGGCATGGCGCGGAAGCTGCTCACTGATTTCGGCGGCTCGGTGCCGCAAACGGTCGAAGAACTTCAAACGCTCCCCGGCGTGGGCCGTAAGACAGCTAATGTCATTGCGTCAGTAGTGTACAATGCCCCTGCCATAGCCGTCGATACACACGTGTTTCGTGTAGCCAACCGCATCGGTCTCACCAATAACGCCAAAACACCCCTGGCGGTAGAAAAACAGTTGGTCAACTATTTACCCAAAGATACTTTGGCAATTGCCCATCATTGGTTAATTTTACATGGCCGCTATATTTGTGTAGCCCGAAGACCGAAATGTGAAGAGTGTCCCATCACGTGGATGTGTACGTATTTCGAAAGGGAAAGACGTGGGCAAGCGAAACATTAAAACGAAAAATATTAGCATTTTTATATAAAATTATCGTACCTTTGACCTGTTTACTACTAAAACGATGAGCAACCAAGAAAAATTAAAAGCACTACAGCTTACCTTAGATAAACTAGAAAAATCATACGGAAAAGGCACCATCATGAAGTTGGGTGATTCGGCGGTTGAGCCTATCGACGCCATATCAACCGGCTCCATCGGGCTTGATATCGCCTTGGGTATCGGCGGAGTGCCTAAGGGACGGGTTATTGAAATCTACGGTCCGGAGTCATCCGGAAAGACGACACTGGCTACCCATATCATCGCGGAGTCACAGAAAAAAGGCGGTATTGCGGCCATTATCGATGCAGAACATGCCTTTGATAAGTACTATGCAAAGAAACTTGGCGTGGATATCGAAAATCTGCTCATTTCCCAACCGGATAATGGAGAGCAGGCCCTTGAAATTGCCGATAACCTGATCCGTTCAGGAGCCATTGACGTGATTGTTATCGACTCGGTAGCGGCGTTGGTGCCGAAAGGCGAGATTGAAGGTGAAATGGGCGACTCCAAGATGGGTCTTCAGGCCCGTTTGATGTCACAGGCCCTGCGGAAACTTACCGGTACGATTTCCAAAACCAACTGTTGCTGCATCTTTATCAACCAGCTTCGTGAGAAAATCGGTGTTATGTTCGGGAATCCCGAAACCACCACCGGCGGCAATGCGCTGAAGTTTTACGCCTCCGTACGTCTGGATATCCGGCGTATGGCGCAGATCAAGGACGCAGACGAAGTGTCTGGCAACCGTGTGAAAGTGAAGATTGTTAAAAACAAAGTGGCACCTCCCTTCCGCGTTGCCGAGTTTGACATTTTATTCGGTGAGGGTATTTCCAAAGTTGGCGAAATTATCGACCTGGGTGTGGATTTCAACATTATCAAAAAATCCGGATCCTGGTTCAGTTACGGAGATACCAAACTCGGTCAGGGACGCGATGCAGTTAAAGCACTCTTGCTGGACAATCCCGACCTGATGGACGAACTTGAATCCAAGATCAAAGCAGAGGTGACCGCAGAAAAGTTAGAGGAGTTGTAAGGACTCCTCTCTCCTCATATACCGGGTGTTTTGCCTCCGTCTACGGGAATGCTTACTCCATTGACATAGGATGCGGCGGGGGAAGCCAGGAACGCTACCACATTGGCGATCTCTTCTGGCTGTCCGATACGTTTCAACGGTATACTTTGCTTCATCTCTTCCTCTACCTGATTCACCGTATGTCCAGAGGATTCGGCGTTTTGTTGCATCAACGTCCCAAGTCTGGCCGTGTAAGTGGAACCCGGCAGGACATTATTGACTGTAATCCCCCACGAGCCCATTTCATTTCCCCATGTTTTGGCCCAGGCCGCCACTGCGGCACGGACGGTGTTGGACACCCCTAGATTGGGTAGCGGCGTTTTGACGGAGGTGGAAACAATATTGATGATGCGGCCATAGCCGGCAGCTTTCATGGCAGGAAGGGTTGCGCTAGCCAGCAACTGGTTACAGATCACGTGCTGCTGAAACGCCCTTTCTAAATCGATTGTAGCGACATCGGCAATAGGACCTGCAGGAGGACCACCGGTATTGTTGATCAAAATAGTCGCCGGAAAGCGCTCCATCACACGGGCGGCAGCCCGACGTACCGATTCGGGATCGCTAAAATCTGCCACCTCGTACGCGTGGTCCTGCTGGTCAGTAGCCGGTAACTCGCTCACAACCTTTTGCAATTTACACTCATCACGTGCCAACAGTATACAGGAAGCTCCAAGTGAAGCCAATTCTACGGCTACGGCTTTACCGATGCCCTGGGTACTCCCGCATACAATCGCGTACTTGGCCTTTAACGACAGATCCATATGAGCCTTTTATTTGACCAAAGTTAACGTATACCGGTCTTAGATCCAATTAATATGCAAAAACATGGCTATCTTGCATCATGACTTCGACTTATTCATTTTTCATCTCCCTGTTCGTCGCTCTGTGTTATCCATTATTAAGCTTAGGCGACCAATTATACATTTCGCCGGACGGCTCCGACAGTAACAACGGAAGCCGGATGGCTCCGTTAAAGACCATCGCTCATGCCCAAGAACGCGCCCGGGCGCTCCGCACTAACGGAACCCTCCGCGGCGCCGTGGAGATTATTCTCCTCCCCGGTCAATATGTCCTCACAAAACCGTTGCATTTCGGACCGGAAGACTCCGGAACGGATGAAAATCCATTGATTGTCCGGGGTGAGGGGAAGGTATTTCTTTCCGGAGGGATGGAACTGGGCCTGTTTGAGGAAGTCACTCCCGCCCTGTGGAAAATAGATTTGGAGGATAACGCCCGCTATGGGTTCCAGCCGGATCAGCTATTTGTCAATGGTATCCGGGCGGTTTGCGCCCGGACACCTAATCTGGATGAATTCTTCCCAACTAAGTCGGTCTCCGAATTTCTGATCGACACAGCGAGCGCCGTGCCACCGGGGTTTGCTGCGCAGAAAATTCACCTCGACAGACTGCAAATGACCGTATTCGATCGTTTTCCATGGACTCCATCGGGGATGTGGGTGGAAGTTTACCACAATTGGACGACAACAAAAAAGCCTGTTCAATGGGTATCAAAGCCCGACAGCGCGCTGTATATCCTTTCAAAGCCGTCTCGGCCCTGGAATAAACTCGGCGATAATTCCCAGTTTTTTTTAGTGAATCACCGCAGTTTTTTAGATGCCCCGGGGGAGTGGTTTTATAGCCGGGATGACCAAGCCATTTATTACGTTCCCCGGCCAGAAGATAAGATCGAATCAAGTGCCGCTACGTCACCCATGTTGGACCATCTATTGGTTATCCAAGGAAGCCCGGATACGCCGGTGGTTCACCTGACCTTCGAAAACATCGCCTTCCACTATACCCGCTATAAACTCCCGGAAGCAGGGAAAGATGGGCAACAGGCGGAAGCTGCTGCCGAGGCCGCCATCATGGTAGACTACGCTCAGCAGGTCCATTTCCATAAATGTGAGATCGCCCACACGGGAACATATGGCCTCTGGTACAGAGAGGCGTGCAAAGACAGCCAGGTAGAGCAGTCTTACCTCCACGACCTGGGTGCGGGCGGCATAAAAATAGGAACGCTTGGGATACCAGCGGATGAACAGCTGCTGACACGCAAGATCCGTGTTGATAACAACATTATCCGCTCAGGGGGGCATGAGCTGCCCGCCGGCGTGGGTATCATCATCTTCCAGGCGAGTGACAACACGGTCTCTCACAATGAGATTGCCGATTTCAGATATTCCGGCATTTCGGTGGGTTGGGTATGGGGATATACGCACAGTCCGACCAAACGGAACGAAATTGTTTATAACCATATCCATCATCTTGGATGGGGACAGCTCAGCGATATGGGAGGTGTTTATTTACTGGGTGCGTCTGAAGGGACGCTAGTGAGCAACAATGTGATCCATCATATCCATGCGTACGGCTATGGCGGATGGGGCATTTACACCGACGAAGGGTCTACAGGCATCCGTATTGAAAACAACTTGGTTTATAGATGCAAAACCGGAGGTTTTCATCAGCATTATGGAAGGGACAACCAAATAGTTAACAACGTCTTTGCCAACCAACTGAAAGCCCAGCTCGAGGCTACCCGCGTGGAGGATCACACGTCGTTTTCCTTCAAGCGTAATGTCATTTTTTTCGAACAGGGTGAGCTATATGGCATTAATTGGGACAAAGTACGGTTTGAGGCGGATAGCAATATTTATTGGACTCCTCATGACACGCCTTTGTTTGGTAAAATGACTTTTGGAACATGGAAGGGAATCACGGGGAAAGATAAACACTCGATCCTCCAGGATCCCCGATTCAAAAATCCTGACGCCGACGATTATCGGTTTACTCACAAAGCGGTGCTTTCAAAAATAGACTTCCAGCCGTTTAACTACCGTAAGGCAGGTGTGTACGGCAACCGGAAATGGGTTGAGCTGGCACGCCTGGAGAGTACCCGGACTGAAAAATTTGATAAGACGGTTGCTATGCAAATGGGGTGGACATATGGCGACCTCAAGGACCGCGAAACCGGAAAGCCGTCGCTTTCCATTGGATTAGTTGCCGATGCGCAGTATTGTGATTGCGAAACCGCGAACAACAGATATTATCGCAGATCGCTATTCAAACTCAGGGATGCTGTCCATGAGTTTAACCGCAAAGAAGTAGACTTCGTTATTAACCTGGGTGATCTAATTGATCGGGACTATGAGAGTTACCGCCCGGTGCTTGCCGAGCTTTCCTCCCTGGATAAGCCTATCTACCATGTGCTGGGCAATCACGATTTTGCTGTTGCGCCCGATTTCCTGAACCGGCTACCCCGGACGCTGGGAATGGAATCCCGATATTATACGATCAAAAAAGGCAACTACCGGTTTATCATTTTGGACGGCAACGATGTAAGCACCTTTGGTAACGCAGCTGACACTAGGGCTTATGACCGAGCACGCGAACAATTGGCAAACCTGAAGTCCAAAAATGCGGCAAATGCAAAAGATTGGAATGGGGGCATGGGAGACAGGCAGCTCAATTGGCTAAAAGAGGAATTGGAATCGGCAACCAAAAATGATGAGGAGGTGATTATCCTATGTCACTACCCGCTCTTCCCCGCTGGCGGTGCCCATAACCTGTGGAATGACGACACATTAAAAAGGTTGCTTGCCGAGTATCCTTCCGTTATCGCTTACTTCAACGGGCACCAACACCGTGGTGGATACGAATATGCCGATGGCATCCATTTTGTCAATTTTAAAGGAATGGTAGAGGGCCAGGAGAACGCGTTCGCCATTGTCAACCTGTATCCTGACCGCATAGAAATCATAGGCTATGGAAACGAGGAGTCCCGCAGCTTACATCGGTAGATCGACTTCGGTTTCATATTCAAAAAAATGTGTATGTTTGATAAAATTTCCAATTATGCCTCGGTCCACAGCCAAAGTCGACTCCGACTTGCTTCGTCTATTGCGCGACGGAGATGCGTTGGCATTTGGGAAAATTTATGAAATCTTCGCGCCTACCCTCTACCGACGACTCTTCCGCTTGCTAAAAGATGTGGATATGGTAGAAGAAATTCTTCAAGACACGTTCCTGAAGCTTTGGGAAAAGCGGGAACAAATCGACCCTGACCAAGGGTTCAAAACATATTTATATCGCATTGCGGACCACCTGGCGATAGACCTCTTCCGAAAGATAAGCCGGGACAAAGCCCTCCAACAGGAACTTTGGGCCAGCGCCATTAGCTTTCACCTTCATACCGAAGAAGCGTTTTTAGCGAAAGAACAACGGCAGTTACTATCGATGGCCATCGACCGGCTCCCGCCAAAGCGGAAAGAAATCCTGATCCGTTGTAAACTCGAAGACCGGAGCTACCAGGAAGTAGCCGAAATGATGGGGATATCCGTATCTACGGTAAGCAACCAGTTGGTGAAGGCCGTTCGGGAGGTCAAGGACTATGTGCTCCAAACTACCCACGGAGAACGAGCAGCCATCTTTTCCATTTTATTGCTTACACAAATTTAATAAACTGTATATCAGATTATTATAAATTTAAAACACTTCCCGAATAGTGTGTTTTTCCGTTTGGTACGTATAGATCAGCAAACGAATTATAAACTACTATTTTGGATAATCGTAAAGCAGTCGCTGATTTATTGCGCGCCTATCTAAACAATCAGGTGAGTCGGGACGAGTTTGACAGACTGTTCTCCACCCTGGCCCAAACGGAAGACGAAGATTTCAGGGAAATGATTGTTCAGACGCTGAACCAAACATCTGATACGGCAGAATCTGACTTCTTCCGGGAGCGTACATCCCTGTTGTATCCTAAAATTCTGAAAACTATTGAGTCGAATCCGCCTCACTCCGTCATCTCGCGGGAAAAACCACCGGCTAAGCGGTTTCGCCTCTGGTGGAAAGCCACCGCAGCAGTGGCTGCTGCTTCGGTTATCCTTTATATGGCTATACACGTTTGGCCGCAGTGGCATGGTGAGGCAGATCAGGTAGCTGCCGTAGCGGCGGAGGACATCCTGCCGGGAGGCAACCGGGCAACCCTGATCCTGAACGATGGGCGAAGTATTAACTTAAATTCAAGGAAGAGTGGAATTATCATTGGGGACAACCTTACCTATCTGGATGGAAGCCAGGTACTGGACGCCCAAGAAAGGCGGGAACTGAATACGCTACGGCTCATCACCCCCAATGGCGGACAATATCAGATAACCTTAGCGGATGGTAGCCGCGTGACGCTAAACGCGGCCAGTGCCCTCACCTACCCTGCCGAATTTACCGGGGACCTCCGGGAGGTGACGCTTGAAGGTGAAGCCTATTTTGAAGTGGCTAAAAATACCGGCAAGCCCTTTATCGTCCACACGCCCAAACAGCGTCTTGAGGTCTTAGGTACTTCCTTCAATATCCAGGCTTACAGCAATGAGACAGCGGTAAAAACAACCGTATTGACCGGGTCTGTACGGGTATCAAGAGGCGCAGACAGCGGCGCAAAGCAAAAAAGCAGAATCCTTATCCCCCGCCAGCAAAGTATTGTAAGTGATTCTGAAACCGAAATACACGTGCGAACTGTGGACCCTGAATCGGTTATCGCGTGGAAGAATGGTTTGTTCAATTTTCACGGTTTAAGCATTGATGAATCATTAAAGCAGGTGGGACGTTGGTATGATGTCCGGATTTTGTATAAAGGGAAAGTGCCAGAAGGATATCTGGGCGGAAAGATGAGCAGAGGTGTAAAACTTTCGACGTTCCTCGCTTTCCTGGAAAAAGACTTTCATATTAAATCGGAAATGGAAGCAGATCGGACGGTTGTATTACACGCCACGGCAGATACAGTTGACAACTAACTATAAACTATAAAACCGCATGATGATGAAAACGCCGCCTTAATTGAATTGTTGACGGTATCTCATGGAAAAGCAGGGAAGTGTTGGAGCCACTTACCCTGCGGATGCCATGATTTACCTTTCGTGAGACAAAGTCTATTATTTACCGAAGTTCAACCCTAGCAAAACAAAATTATGAATAAAAAGCGAGGCTTGGAAGGCTGTTGCCTACCTCCTAAGCTGTATACCCGAAAATCTCTTTTACGGCAAATATTTATGGTTATCAAAGTGAGTTATGTCTTAATGGTCATCGCCTGCCTGCAACTGCAGGCGCGCACGTATTCACAGACTGTCACGATGAATACCAGACAGACATCGCTAGAAAAGATATTTCAGGCCGTAGAACAACAAACCGGATACGTGATTCTTTACAACTACAAAGAGTTACAACGGGCCAAACCGGTAACCATCTCCGCACGGGATCAGGAGATCACTGCCTTTTTGGATCGCTTGTTTGCTGACCAACCTTTTACGTATAACATTGAGGATAAAACGATCCTGGTAAACCGAATTCAACCTATTCGAACGAAGCAGGTTCCCCGTATTCCCATATCTTCCGTGCAACAAAGGGAAGTAACCGGCTCCGTAAGAGAGGCCGGCGGAAGCCCGATCGAAGGGGTGACCGTGTCCATTCAGAACGGTCACGCCGCCACCAAAACCGATGCTTCAGGCCGCTATCGTATTCAGGTGGCGGCAACAGACGGGTCACTGATATTCTCCATGCTGGGTTATAACACGGTGGAGCAAACGATAGGAAGCCGGGAAACCATTGACGTCGTTATGAATCCTTCAGTCAGCGACCTGGAAGAAGTCATTGTTGTGGGCTACGGAACTTCGCAGAAAAGAGATCTAACGGGGTCTGTGGTTCGGGTTAACCTCGATCAGAACCGGCAGCAACCCAATATCAACCCCGTACAGAATCTGCGGGGCACCGTTGCCGGCGTAAACATAACCGATAACGGCCGACCCGGATCGGATGGAACCATCCGTATCCGGGGGGCAAATTCCATTTCGGCGAGCAATAACCCGCTTATTGTGCTGGATGGAATCATTTACGCGGGGGGCAGTTTGTCAGACATTAATTCGAATGATATTGAATCCATCGACATCCTGAAAGATGCGAGTGCCTCGGCCATATATGGTTCCCTGGCAGCCAACGGCGTTATATTGATCACTACAAAGAAGGGCACGACCGACCGACCTCGGATTTCCCTTAATTCCTATTACGGCTTTTCCGACTTTGCCCATATCCCCAAATACCTGGACGCCGAGAAATACCTCCAGGTGCGGAAAGACGCCGAAAAGGCAGACGGGGGGCCCATCCCCTTCAGCCCGCTGGAACAAGCCAATATCGATGCCGGCCGCACCATTAACCCCTTTGACGAAATACGACAGGACGCGCCGGTTCACAGTAACGAGCTAAGTGTATCAGGTAGAAGCAACGTATTTACGTATTATTTCTCAGGTTCGTATTCCGGAATCAAATCCCCGGTCATGGGCGACAACTTTAAGCGTTTGGGTGCTCGGGTTAATTTAAATGTCGATGTTACGGACTGGTTGAGCATCGGAACCAACTCGGGATATTCTGCCAAAGACAACTCAGGTGTCCGGGCGGATTTATCGTTGACAACATTCCTGAGTCCGTATGCCAATCTCTACTACGAAGACGGGGTTCCGCGGCCTTTGCCGATGAACGTCGGACAGGTACGTAACCCTTTGATGGGTGCACTTTTAAATGACAACCTGGATAAAACCAACACGCTGTTTTCAAACACATATGCCGATGTCAAACTGCCCTTAGAGGGACTCAGCTTCCGTTTAAACACAGGATATACGCAACGGAATAAGAAGGTATTCAATTATAAGCCCACCTTCAACCGGGATGAATTTTTTAATCTGGGGAGCGGCAGCCAGGTTTATAGCGAATCCAGAAACCTGACGGTGGAAAACATCCTGCGCTACGACCGCATATTTGCCTCCGATCACGCGTTTAACCTGACGCTTATGTACGGGACATATAAGTCGGCCGACAATAGGGCGGAGCTTAGCAGTGATAACATATTTAACGATGCATTGGGCTATCATTCGTTGGAAATCGGAGAGAACTTCAACATCAACACAGATGCCGGTGAAGACCAGCAAGTGTCAATGATGGGAAGAGCTGGTTACCGTTACAAAGGAAAATACGTCATTGACGCCACGATCCGACGAGACGGCTTTTCCGCATTTGGTAAGGGAAAAAAATATGGACTCTTTCCTTCGGCAGGGATCAGCTGGATCCTCTCAGAAGAGTCGTTCCTGGCCGACCACCCGTTGATCAATAGTTTAAAATTGAGGTTATCCTGGGGCAGAAATGGCAACCGAGGAGTGAGCCGGTATTCGTCTTTAAGTTCAGTTAGCCAGACCAATTATGTTTTCGGTGACGGTGGTCCTTCTTCTGTCGGCTTGTACACTTCCTCTATCGGGAACCCCAACCTGGGCTGGGAAACCACTACCAGTACGAATCTGGGCGTAGACTTTGAACTGTTTTCAAGCCGCGTCAACGGGTCCATTGACCTTTATCATAGTAATACATACGATCTCTTGCTACAGCAGCGCATACCCAACATGACGGGCTACACGACATTTCTTCGCAACATCGGGGAAACTGAAAACAAGGGGTTTGAAGTAACGCTTAACACCGTGAATATACAGAAAGGTGCCTTTAAATGGGAAACCCGCATAGCGTTCGCACTGAACCGAAATAAAATCCTCAAACTTACGGGCAACGATCTGGACGGAGACGGCCTGGAAGACGATGACGTTGCCAGCGGGTGGTTCATTGGCTACCCCCTTTCCTCAAACTTTGACTACGTGTTCAACGGAATCTATCAAGAAAATGACGAGGATTTTTCCCTGCTTCCGGGGTCCAAACCCGGAGATGTTAAGTTTGCCGATATAGACGGCGACGGAAAAATTACGCCAGCAGACCGAAAAGTCTTAAGTAATTCGCAGCCAAACTTTTTAACAGGCGTAACCAATACCTTCTACTTCAAGAATTTCTCGTTAATGGTACTATTCAATATTCGGCAAGGTGGCCAAAGCCCGAATCAACCCATTAACATCGGTCGCAATTTCTATTACGAATCCAACACACTGGATGTCCCATATTGGACGCCGGAAAATCCCATCAACGACTACCCCGCTATCAATTATGGAAACCCGTTGAACTATGGCTTTTATCAGTCCCGCAGTTTTGTCCGCTTACAGGATGTGTCGCTGGGATACGACTTGCCCAGCACGTTGCTGGAAAGATTAAAAATCCAACACCTCAAACTGTTTATCAGCGGAAAGAACCTTGCTACGTGGACGAAATGGACCGGATGGGATCCGGAATTTGGAGGCGGTGGAAGAGGCCCCGGTGACAACGGACCTATATTGAAATCATATACTTTCGGAATTAGTCTGACATTATAAAGCCATGAAAAAAACGAAAACATTCCTTACCATCATACTTACCTGGATAAGCATCTTATTTTTTACCGGGTGCAGCAGCAGCTTTCTGGACGAAATACCGCTCGATCGTTTCAGCCCTGAAAACTTTCTGATTGATGAAGCGGGCTTTGAAGCCGCTACGGTAGCATTATACCAGGCCTGTAGGCAAGAACACATCATCGGTGGGGCCAATTTTGACTACATGAACCTTGGAACGGATCTGATCGAATGGGGACGATACGACTCGCGGGGATTCAAAGACTATCACCTGTTGAATTCGCAACACGAGGCTGTGGAGGGCTATTGGAGATGGGCCTACCGGGACATGATCCGGCAGTGCAACCTCATCTTGGAAACACTGGATCATCCTGATATACAGGTAAGCGACGAAGCAAGGCAGAATTTTGAAGCGCAGGCAAAATTTTTCAGGGCATATACCTATAACGTGCTGGTGACGCTCTACGGCGGCGTTCCGATTGTCGCCGAAATTATCGATGAGCCCAAATTTGATTTTCAACGTTCGTCAAAAGTAGATGTGCTGCAATTTATCAGGCAGGATCTGGAAGATGCCGGACAATTACTGCCGACCGTAGCCAATGTATCCGACGGCAGAATTTACAAAGCGGCGGCTTATCATCTGTTGTCCGAGGTCTACATCTCGCTCGGAATGGAAACGAACGATAACTCCTATTTTGACATGGCCATCGAAGCGGCCAGCAAAGTTATCAATGGGGAAGTGGGAAATTATCGAATGATGACCGAGCGATTCGGTGATCTGTCGAGGCCTGGAGATGTTTTTTCCGACCTTTTTTACACCAATCAACAAAACCGCGCCTCTGGCAACATGGAAGTCATCTGGAGTTGGCAGTTTGAGAGTTTTACGTTAGGCGGATCGACGACTACCGGGGCGAATAACAGTACGGGAAATAACTCACCCCGCTGGTGGTTTCCTGAACAGGAAAAGATAAGGACGCCCAACGGGCTTTTCAACATCGCTGCAGACAGCCTGCTCCGGGGTATCGGCGTGAACTCCCCACTAAATTATTTCAAATACAACATCTGGCAACTGGACCCTAATGACATGCGTAATTCGCCTTATAACATCCGAAGGGTGTTTTATTACAACAACCCCGCCGACCCCGAGTATTTCGGCAAACCAATCCGGACGGCGCTTAATAGTCAGGGGGCACGGGTGATTGTGCGAAGTGATGGTTCGCTCACCAACTACACGGTAGATACCCTACGTGAATATTATCCCTGGATCCGGAAAGTGGATGGAAAGGCATTTGAAGACAATATCGTCGGCGGACAATCGGAAAACGACCTCATCAAAATGCGATTGGGGGAAACCTACCTTTTACGGGCAGAAGCGTACCTGAGAAAAGGTGATAAAGAAAGTGCCGCTCACGACATCAACGTAATCAGGCAACGGGCACAGGCCATTCCGATAGAGGCGTCGGACGTAACCGTTGACTTTCTGCTCGATGAACGTGCACGGGAGCTGGTTGCAGAAGAGCCGCGTAGGCGAACGTTATCCCGGATGGGCGTTTTATACGAGCGCGTAAAGAAATACAACCCTTCTTCCGCCACCTCCATCCAACCCCACAATGAACTATGGCCGATACCGCAAAGTGTGATCGACTCGAATAAAGAAAGTAAAATGGAACAAAACGAAGGATATTAAGTTGCCCACTAACAGAAGAATATGAACAGAAGAAACTTCATTAAGCTTGGCATACCCGTTACCAGCGTTGCGATGCTGGCGCCTTCCATGATGGCGAGGGCAATGGCCGATATAGACCGTCAATTTACGGGAGAAGCCGATTTCGATAGCTACAATATGGTTATCAACGGCGGCGGATTCAGCGGCTACTTCCTGGCATTGCAGGCCGCACAATCCGGAAAGCGAGTATTACTCGTGGAAAAGCGCAGTAGTCTAGGATACGAATTGACCGCCAAAAGCCGATTCTGGCTGGGCACTAAGGGCCTGAACAACCTCCCGGAAGATGTCAGTCGCCTCCTCTGGACAGACGCGGAAATTCCAGAAGTACACGCTACGGATGGTACAGGTGCCGGAAAAGGTATTTTCGGGGATGAGCTCGCACTGATGGCCGGCACGGTTAAAAAGGGGTTGTTGGCCAATATACTCGCTCAAAAGATCGATACGTTGTTGATGACCGATGTATGTGGGTTATTTGCAGCGGAGGGAGCGGTCCAGGGGGTCCTGCTTGCCTGTAAGCACGGTCTTTTCAGCGTCAAATGCCAGCAGTTTGTTGACGCTTCTGAACATACCTTATTCACCCGGCGTCTGATGGGCCAAGACCCCCTACCCAAAGCTGCCACTTTTGTCTTGGAGGTATGGAAGGTAAAGTCTCCCGCAAAAAAAACCGTATCGGTACCCGCGTCGCTTGGAATTGCCGGCAATGAGATCACTGTACATCGCGGGAAACATGCCAGCCACCAGGCGTTTCTTGAATTCCGTTTTGAGACCAGCGGATTAGGGATGGACACGGTGGAACACCGTGCACGTGAAGTGGCCGTCGCACTCGGCAAAGTCCTCCCCTCCATCGACCCCATGTTTACGGACGCGGAAATCACCCAATTCGCTTGGGAAGCACAGGTAACCCTACAGGACGAAACGGTGCTGCAGCCCAAACTTGGAGGACATTATGCCACTCGCAGCACCCATACGCCATCGGACTGCGCCCAGCTGCTGGAAATCAAAGAAGCAGCAGCGGCGATGATGGGGACAATGGAAACAAAAGCCATCTCCCCTGCGCCTTTTGCAGAATTGATGATGGTGGGAAACACCATTTCCGCACGGCAAGTGACCGTTGCGGATGTGGACGAACCTGGGTTGGCTATCCCACTGAAACGCTGTGTTCTCGATACAGGAGCGATTGGCAGGCGAAAAGACTGCCAGGTGTTTGTGGCCGGAGGTGGCACGGCAGGAGCGATGGCCGCCATAGGCGCTTCATCCAAGGGAGCCGATACCATCGTGGCCGACTTTTTTCAGGACCTGGGCGGAACCAAGACCATGTGCGGGGTAATGGGGTATTACCATGGCTACCGCAGCCATCCTTTTTTCAAACAGCAGGACGACGAGGCAAACCGTCTAGCTGTGGAAGCAAACATGAGCAAACGCTTGGGCCGCATCAGCTACTTGCTGCAGCAGGTACAGCAGGGCGGCGGTCAATTTTTTGGTGGGGCAATCCTTTGTGGCGCGTTGGTAGATAACCACCAGGTGAAGGGAGGGTTGGTCTGCCGGGGAGGCATCCTGGAAGCCATATATGCCGACGTGTCGATCGACGCTACGGGCGATGGCGATCTGGCAGCCTTTGCGGGTGCAGATTTTGATCATGGCGACGCCCGTAGCGGAAAAACACAAAACTACAGCCAGTGGGATATCCGCGGTGCGGGCACGTTGCCGTCTGCCACCAACCGGGATTACGACATCATCGATAATACTCGTATCGCGGAAGTGCAGCGTGGGCTGTTCATATCACACTACGAAGCACACTGCTACGATTTCTATCCGATGCTGGCCGTGCGCGAATCACGCCGTATCAAGGGTGAGTATGAGCTGAACCTGATAGACGCCGTGGAGCGTACCCATTTCACCGATGTTTTATGCCTGGCGAGCAGCGACTTTGATCCCCATTACGTAGGACTGTCGGATTACACGCGTTGCGGATTTTTGCTTCCCCATTCGAACGACGTCGTCGTGGAGATCCCGTACCGAAGTATTATACCGAAGGGACTGGACGGTCTCCTTTTATCCGGCAGAGGCTTAAGCCAGACTCAGGAAGCTTATCAGTTTACCCGGATGACGGCCGATTTGATCGTACTGGGTTACCTGACCGGTCAGATCGCGGCCACACTGTCATTTAACGGAGAGCAGGCGAGAGATTTGGATGTTTCACCGCTCCAGCATGAATGGGCCGCTCTGGGTTACTTTCCGCAAGGTCTACTGTCCAAAAGACCGGGTAACCCCCTCGGGCTATCAGAAGAGGCCGCGCGTCGTGTGGATGCGCTCTCACAGGGAAAACGGGAGTTCTTGTACGAATGCGTCAAATTACCGAAAGAGCGGGCGCTTCCTCTTCTAAAGGAAGCCTTTAACACGACCATCGGGGAGCCGGCAAAGCTACTCATTGCGCAAGCCCTGGCCTGGTTCGGCGATCAAACCGGAAATGACCGGATTCTCGCCGACCTCAACCATCTATATGCACAGGAACGGGAAAAAGGCTATCCTGCGGATTTTGTAGACAATTATGACCAGATCCGGGGACGCGAGCACAATGTATTGGAGGGGCTTTTCTGGCGCATTAACCAACAGATTGCGCTGTTGGCGAGATCCCGCTATGAGCCAGCGATACCGGTTATCCGGACCATTCTGGAAAACACGACTTCAGGAGGTCCGATGATGAAACGGGAGAGCGATTACTACGATGAACGGATCGACCTTAAACTCGTTCCGTTTCACAACCGCATATTGAATCTTACCTATTTTATTGAACGGCTGCCGGATTCGCAGTTTATTGGAGGGCTGGAAAAACTGTTGCAGGATCCGCATATCGGCGGTTACCGTACCAGTGAATACCATAAAGTTCGGTGGCGGGTATATGGCGGCGACCTGGAGCTATATATCGCCGCCGCGTTGGCCCGCAGTGGAGGAAAACGCGGTTATGAATTGCTGGTGGACTATCTGCATGACCTTCATCATAACTTCAAAACGTTTGCTGCTTCCGAATTGACGACGATTACCGGAGAGAAACACGGTTACAACCCCACCGCCTGGAGCCGGGTCATCCAATCGCTGCGTTATCCACGCCGTGCGGTGGCTTACTCGCGTTAACATGAGGTACAAACGGTTTTCTATCCTGATTTTGTTTTTTGCGTTGGCGTTTGCACAGCCAACTGCTACGTATTACCAGAGCCAGACGGTGCGCCTGCTCGCTCTCAAACCAGGTGCCAGCGGCCAAGAACACGCTATCCGCGACGATCACGGATTGCCTTTTTCGGTGATCTCTCTGAAGGGTAATGACGGCCTCCCCTATTGGTACCGCAGGATTTTCACTCCGGTGTGTCTCACGGGTGAGTGCAGGCCCGTTGACATTGGAATTTACTGGCACTTCTCAGGAAAGTACCTCGGAATTGAGATTTATAGAGAGCCCTTAACCAAAACGGATCATAGTGAATTTTCCCCTCTGGATTATGACCGTCTGGAACATATCCTCAGAAATGAATGGTCCGAGTTGAGGGAATACACGGCGGAAGAGCTGGTTGAACCTGTGGATACGGTTGATACTCCGGGAACCGTTGACGCCGTTACGGGAGCAACGCGGAAAGCCATCAGTGAAGCGGCGGTAAAAGATGCGGTATATACCACGCATACCATCTGGCACCTTATTCACGTCGGTGAGCCTGAGCAGTTGTCGCTACTCGCGCTGAGCGAAATGTCCAACCATCCGGAGGTAGCTCATCGGCTGCTGGCAAGCGGTGATATCGAAAACCGAAACTTCATACTCCGGGGGATTGCCGACGGACACCTGCTTGCGGACTCCGTCTGTGAACAGGCGGTTCTGCATGGATTGAACGCCAACGATCCTACCTGGAGGGACCTCGCTTTTAAAGCGTTGAGCCAACTCAATCTTTCTGCCAGGGATTTACAGGACCGTATCCCCGACATTTATCTTCAGATGAAAGCAGGCGAAAAAGTCCGCTTGCTCATGGCATTGGAATCCACTGATCGTGTCCACCCATCGCTACGCAGGACGTTGCTGAACGAGTTCACGGAAGATGCCCAGCCTTGGATACGGATTAAAATATTGTCGCTACTGCAGAAGGTTCACGCTTCCTTAACTCCGGAAGAACGGGTATTGATCCGCAACCTGGATACCGACCATATTCCGTTGAGGAAGGCTTTGGATGACTTTCTACGGGGCCAGTAACGGTCCTTTAAGAAAATTTATTAGTAAGTTTGAGCGGACAACAACATCTTATTTCTCCCAGAACGTATAGTAGTCATTCATGAAATCATTCATCTTTTTATCGACAATCATACCGATCCTGCTCGTCACTTCGTGCCAGCATACAGGACAGAGGGAAGGTGACTCCAGACGCCCCAACATGGTCATCATTTATATGGACGACTTGGGCTACGGCGACGTGGGTGCTTATGGAGCGACCGCGCTAGAAACACCCAATATAGATAAGTTGGCCTCTGACGGCCTTAGGTTCACCAACGGATATGCTACCTCGGCCACTTGTACCCCCAGCCGCTTCGCGCTCCTGACGGGTATATACCCGTGGCGGAATAAGGACGCCAAAATTCTTCCCGGCACAGCCCCCCTGTTGATCGACACCCAACTACAGACGCTACCGAAAATGCTGAAACAGGCCGGCTATTATACCGGCGCAGTGGGTAAGTGGCATCTCGGACTCGGAACTGGCCACGTCAACTGGAACGAACGCATCGCTCCCGGCCCCAATGAAGTGGGGTTCGATTATTCTTATATCATGGCTGCTACGCAAGATCGTGTCCCGACCGTGTATATCGAAAATGGCTTCGTTGTCGGTGCAGAAGCTGATGACCCGATTGAAGTGGATTACTCAAGAAATTTCGACGGGGAGCCCACCGGCCTTGACCATCCCGAACTCCTCCGCATGCGGTGGCATCATGGACACAACAACAGCATCGTCAATGGTATCCCCCGGATTGGCTTCATGAAAGGCGGTGAAAAGGCCAAGTGGGTGGACGAAAACATGGCAGACACCTTCCTTCAGAAGGCACAAGCGTTCGTAAGGGAACATAAGAACGAACCGTTTTTCCTGTATTACGCTATGCATCAGCCGCATGTTCCCCGCACGCCGAATCCGCGGTTTGTAGGGGCCACAGGCTTGGGACCCCGGGGCGACGTAATTGCCGAAGCGGATTGGTGTATAGGAGCGTTCATGCAAACGCTGAAAGATGAGGGTCTTTTGGAGAATACGCTCGTGATCTTTTCCAGTGATAACGGTCCGGTGGTAAACGACGGATATTACGATGATGCCGTGGAAAAGTTGGGAGAACATCGCCCTTGGGGCCCTTTCCGGGGGGGTAAGTACAGCCTTTATGAAGCCGGCACCAGGGTTCCTCTGATTGTGCACTGGAAGGGAAGGATCAAGCCGGGCGTTTCCGATGCGATGGTGTGCCAGATGGACCTGCTGTCCTCGCTCGCCCGGTTAACGGACCAGCCGCAGGAAAACCTGGATAGCGAAGATGTATTGGAAGCCCTGCTGGGCGAAACCGATCAGGGAAGGGATGAATTGATCCTGGAAGCGAGTTCCCGTACCGCATTACGGATGGGCGATTGGATCCTGATACCGCCTTATGACGGACCGGCACGGAACAAAAACGTAAATATTGAATTAGGCAACTCAGCGGACTATCAACTTTACAATATTAAAGATGACATCGGTCAGCAGCACAACCTGGCGCAGGCTGAGCCTGAACAGCTCCGGGAAATGATCAAAAGATATGAGGCCGTTCGCGGTCCATCCGGTAAAGTTGATCCGCTGATACTTCAGTAAGAGCACATAAAGACGGTAAAGGTAACAGCTACATCAAGAGGGTGTCTATGCGGTGACCGTGCACCAGCTGTTCCTGTTCGGACCACGAGAACACGGTGAACGTTCCGTCTTGCGAGGCAACCATTGCCAGAGAATCATGCTGATCGTTCACAAACTGGGCCGCCGCCAAGTGCCGCGTACCACCGATAGCCGTGGCGTCGAGCAGTTGTCTTACACTGCCCGCCACCGGCTCAGTCATGATGATTTGAGCCACCGGAAGTGCATGTGGAGACCTGGCAACCTTGGCTCCGAAAGCGAGCAGCCGATGGTCCTCCGTAATAACCGTTGCACCGTCAATAGCAGAGTATCCTCCTACAGCGTCAATCATCTTCCTCGCCGTTCCGGAATCAATGGCTAAGCTACCCTTCTCGATGGTCGGCACTAACGACTGAGGTTCCACCAAATAATTGATGGGCTTGACGATAGAATGCAGCCAAGCCGTGCTATTGGAGGGAACCACCAACAGCATACCGCCACGCCCGTGACTACGCATAGCAAGGGCCAGTTGAACGAGAACATTTTCCGATTGGCTTTCTCTCTTATGAGAAACACCCAATAAGGTGGAAAGCATCCCCGGACCCTCCGCAAGCCCCCAGTGGTTCTCCTCAACGATTTTAATTTGGTTGCCTTTCAGCACTGCCACATTAACGAACTTCCTTGCCTGCGCGCGATGTGCCTGTTTAACAACCAGCAACCCAGCCTCTACTACCTCTACGACCATCGCATGCGCGGGAACATCGTGCGTGGTCCCCCAAATGTGGAAATTATCGTCCTCCATCCAGACCCCCAGATGTAGGCCGGGCTGCACCACCGCCGGAGATAACTTAACCAGATTATACGGCGTAAAACGCTGCCTGTGCTGAAAAACCAAACGATGCACCGCCAGATCCGGAGGTAGGAACGTGATGGATATTTTCGGCTCATAACCTTCCTCACGACGAAGACTAGCCCAAAAAGCGGTATCAATAAAAATCTCAATAACCCCGGTATCTGGCACATGCCTGGCATGGGTGTCCGCCCGGCCAACCTGCTTACGGAAATGCTCCGCAATCCGATGCGACACCAACTTTGCTGCGAGATATGTGGGTTCTGAAATCATTTGAGAAGCGACAAACGTTATGTAAGCAAACTTATATAAATTTGCCGGTATACGGAATTATGTACTAACCAAACGGACAGACGATGCGATTTATTATTGAAATTTTACTTACCGGGCTTGCTGTATTCCTTGCAGCATTGATTTTACCCGATTCTGCGGTTCAGGTAGCCGGCTTCGGATGGGCCATTATTGCCGGCCTTATTATCTCTTTTGTAAATGCAACCATCGGGACGGTGCTCCGCATTTTTACCTTCCCGTTAAATTTACTGACCCTGGGATTGATATCGTTTACTATCACCGTCCTGATGGTTCAACTCACCAGCTACTTCATGGGAGACAAGTTTGAGGTAGCCAATTTTTGGTGGGCGGCTGTCTTCGCGCTGGTAGTTGCATTCCTTCAATTGGTTTTGGACCGCTTTTTCAAGCCAGCAAGCCGGGATTAGCTCCCGGCGTTGCTCACAGTGCCAAATAACCCCCATCGACGGGATAGTAAGCGCCATTTACGAACGAGGCCTGATCCGTACTTAGCCACAATACCAGTTCTGCTACCTCACCGGGCTCTCCCAGTCTGCCAATGGGATGCTTGCTAACCAGCCAGTCGATGGTTTCGTGGTCCATATCTTTCAGCAGTGGCGTGTTTATAAAAGCCGGCCCCACGGCATTTGCCCGGATCCCTCCGCCCGCATATTCCAGGGCAATATTCTTGGTGAGTCCGACGACACCGTGTTTTGCGGCTACGTAAGCGGCAGAATTAGCAAATCCAACCTGACCCAGGATGGAGGCCATATTTACAATGACACCGCCTCCCGCTTGCAGCATGGCGGGTATTTGGTAACGGCATCCGTAAAACACCCCGGATAGGTTAACGGCGATTACCTTATCCCACCCTTCTACCGGGTATTCGCCCGTAGGTGAGGAAGGCCCGCCAATGCCTGCATTGTTACACGCGATATGCAAAGCTCCGAAATGCTCAACCGTCTGCTCAACCAACAGCTCGGTATCTTCGGCCTTTGAGGTGTCGGCTGCTATAAAAAAAGCGGTGCCCCCCTGCTCCTTAATTAACTTTACTGTCTCCTCCCCGGCACCTACACTGATGTCTGAAACAACCACTTTCGCTCCTTCGCGGGCGTAAGCAAGCGCCACCGCCCGGCCAATCCCGGAGGCTGCGCCCGTAACAATCGCTACTTTACCAGTTAGTGTTCCCATAGTCATGTCTATTTGTTAACATAACAAAGAAAACCACCATTTGGTTGATGGAAATCGTATAGAAGTTAGTACTCGTCTTCGAACTTCCACCGGACGAACGCTTCGATGGCTTCATATTCCGCCATCCCCAGCTCATCGTATAAGCGGGCCGTTTCGCGGGTCCGTTCTTCGGCGCGTACCCAAAATTCGCGCGCATCATCACCCGGAAACACGGGAACGTCTTTCTGCGACTGATGTTTGAAAATTGCATAACGCTTGCGTAACACTTCCTGGGGAGAAAGCGGAACCGCCATTTCAATTTCATGAATATCGAACTCATGCCAGGCACCCCGATAAAGCCACAACCAACAGTCTTTGGTCCACGCTTCCGTTTTCCGCAGACGCTTCATCGCTTCATGGATAATATCGAAACAAACTTTATGGGTTCCATGGGGGTCGGCAAAGTCACCAGCTGCAAAAATCTGATGCGGTTTCACTTGCTGGAGTAGATCCATGGTCTGACGGATGTCGTCTTCGAAGTCGATTTCTTTGCTGAACTTCCCTCGGTCATAAAAAGGTAGATTTTGGAAGTGAATATGGTCATCAGGCAATCCAGCAAAACGCGCACCCGCGATGGCTTCACCTTTTCGGATAAGGCCTTTCACCGTCAGAAGTTCCTGCGTATCGATCTGGTTGGGCTTTTTTTCGCCTATAAACTGACGGGCCTCCTTATATACCGCTTCAAGCTTTCCGGTGTCCAACCCCTGTGATTTTGCAAAATCCGTGGCAAACTCGATAAAACGGAGGGCGTCGTCGTCCCATACGGCCGTATTGCCCGATGTCTGATAAGCCACATGTACTTCATGGCCCTGATCGGCGAGACGGATAAAGGTTCCCCCCATGGAAATGACGTCGTCGTCCGGGTGCGGAGAAAAGATGATAGAACGCTTCTTTGCGGGGTCGCGACGCTCAGGACGCTGGCTATCATCCGCGTTGGGTTTACCCCCCGGCCAGCCCGTGATCGTATGCTGCAGCTGATTGAAAATATCGATATTGATATTGTAAACCGGCCCTTTTTCCGTGGCTAACTGGGCCATACCATTGTTGTTGTAATCGTCTTCCGTTAGCTTCAGCACGGGCTTTTTTAGCTTTTGAGACAACCACACAACCGCTTTTTTTATGGTTTTGTTATCCCACACGCAATCCTTTACGAGCCAGGGCGTATCAAAACGGGTCAATAGCGATGCCGCATCCACGTCGAGAACAAACTCCACGCTGTCGGAAAGCTGAAGGTAGGTGGCCGGTACTTCGGAAGAAAGCTCCCCTTCTACCGCTTTTTTTACGATCTCCGCCTTTTTTTGGTTCCACGCCATGAGAATAATTTCCCGGGCTTTGAAGATGGTGCCGATTCCCATCGTGATCGCCTTGGTGGGAACATTCTCTTTGCCGCCGAAATCCCGCGATGCATCGCGCCGGGTCAAGTCGTCAAGTGTCACCAACCGCGTACCCGAATTGGGCGCAGATCCCGGCTCGTTAAACCCGATATGTCCGGTTCTACCGATTCCTAAAATCTGTAAGTCCAAACCACCCAACTCCGTGATCTTCTGCTCGTAGGCTAAACAATAATCGTGGATTTCTTCCATGCTCAGCGTACCATCCGGAATGTGAACATTAGCAGGGTCAATGTCAACGTGATCGAATAAATTCCGATTCATGAACGTAACATAGCTCTGTTCCGAATCGGGCTGCATCGGATAATACTCGTCAAGATTGAATGTAACGACGTTTTTAAAACTGAGTTGTTCTTCCCGGTGGAGGCGTACCAGCTCCGCATACACCTTTACGGGGGTTGCACCTGTAGCAAGGCCAAGGATGGCCTGCTCACCTTTTTCTTGCTTGCCGCGAATTAATTCAGCAATACGCTTGGCCACGGCTACCGAAGCCGCGGTCGGATCGGAGTAAACACTTACGGGTACCTTCTCGAAGCGTGTTTCTTCCAGTAAATTTAATCTTGCCATTTGAGGGTTACGTATAAGGTGAGACGCAAAAATAAAGATATTTACTTGAAAAAATAGTCAAAGCAGCCACACTTAATTAATTTTTTTCCAAAACAGGTATGCAATCGTGTGCGTGATATTTAAACAAACGGTTGCGTAATCGGATTGTTTTGATAACTCGTGTAACTGTCTTATACTTGTTTATGTAATATCGCGTGATCGCCTTGGCGACACGATCCAATTGGTCCATTATGAAATACAATCGTAGAAATTTTCTGAAAAACGCCAGCCTTATGACAGGGGCGGTGGCTGCATTACCTACCGTAGCCAAGGAAGTGTCCATGGAGTCCGTACAAAAGAAACCTCAGCACTTCAACATGAGCGGGTATGCAGCTCCAAAGATTGACAAGGTGCGCATCGGGTTTATCGGCCTGGGTCAACGGGGACCGGGTGCCGTACAACGGATGTCACGAATAGACGGTGTGGAAATTAAAGCGTTATGCGACAAAATTCCGGAAAGAGCATCAAAAGCACAGCATATTCTGACCAAAGCTGGCTTGCCGAAAGCCACAGAATACAGCGGCGATGAAGGATGGAAAAAGATGGTGGCTGAAGAAGACCTCGATCTCGTGTACATCTGTACACCGTGGAATCTTCACACACCCATGGCTGTGTTTGCCATGGAAAACGGGAAGCATGCTGCAAGTGAAGTGCCCATCGCCATCACCCTGGACGAATGCTGGCAACTGGTTGAGACCTCCGAACGCACACGAAAGCACTGTATGATGCTCGAAAACTGTTGCTACGATTTCTTTGAAATGCTGACACTCAACATGGCGCGCAACGGTTTGTTCGGGGAGATTCTTCACGCGGAAGGCGCGTATATACATGATCTTTTGAGCTCGAATTTCGACAAAGACGGTTACCAAGATATGTGGCGGCTCCGCATGAACGCCACCCACAACGGCAATCTTTATCCGACCCACGGGCTGGGGCCGATCGCACAGTGCCTGGATATCAACCGGGGCGACAGAATGGATTACCTCGTGTCCCTATCCACCAACGATTTCATGATGGCGGAAACAGCAGCCAAAAAGGCAGAAGAGGACGCGTTCTTCCAGCCTTTTGTGGGAAAATCGTATCGGGGAAATATGAACACCACCTTGATCCGTACGGCAAAAGGTAAATCGATCATGGTCCAACACGACGTCACCTCTCCGCGTCCCTATTCCCGCATACACCTCATCAGCGGCACTAAGGGCGTGGCCTCCAAATGGCCGTCCCCGGAACGGATAGCGTTCGGCCACGAATGGATAAGCGATGACGAGTTAAAGGAACTCTCATCGCAATACACCCCTCCGCTAATTAAGCACGTGGGTGAAGTGGCCAAGCAAGTAGGTGGTCATGGCGGCATGGACTTCATCATGGATTGGCGGCTTATCGACTGCCTTCGGAATGGCTTGCCGCTTGACCAGGATGTTTACGACGGTGCCCTGTGGAGTAGTATCTTCCCGCTCAGTGAGCAGTCGGTCGCTAAAAGATCGCGTTCGCTCGATATACCTGACTTCACACGCGGGGCCTGGAAAACCAACAAGCCCGTAAGCCTTACGCTGGAAGGCGGAGGAACTACCGGCACCCGCTAAACGAAATGCTCCCTCCTATTGCGGAACAGTCAATTAGAAGGTCCTTCATGGCCGCCGGTGACCGGCGGCCATTCTATTTAACTGCAAAGCATATGCGCACCAATGCTGATTGATTTCCTCACTATAAAAAAGCAGGCAGGGGAATGGTTGCTGCGCCGTAAGCATTCGCAAAAGGTGCGCTCGGGCAGATCACTGACAGCCGTATAGTCGGCAACGAGAAAATACGTACCCTGACAAGGCAGCTGACGGCCAACTGAGACATGACCGTAAAAATGGAAGTGCCCGTATTGGGAGGTTTGAACGTCGTCAACGGCTTTAAACAATGCGACCACTAAAATGCAATATTTTCCCGAAGTATTTCTCTATAAAAACGAACACTATCTTCCAATTTGGCGATATATGCTTCTTTGTCCAAAATAATTTTATGGTACAGCTCCTTCTCGTCATTTAAAAACCTTTCAGTTGGCTTAAATGCCTCCGAACTTCCTAACAATTTGGGAAGATCCGTCTCCAAAACGTCTGCAATCTGCGACAATCGGTCTATGTCAATACGCGTGACCCCTCCTTCAATGTTCTGATAGGTTTTCAAAGCAATATGCAAAGCCTCGGCCATCTCAGTTTGCGACAGCCCCCGTTCTTTCCGGAGACGCTTAATGTTTTCCAAAATATGCACCTGCGCCATAGTTGTCATTTTAGGTATAAAAAGTACCGATAATGCGTATGATTTATTCGTTTTTTAACCCGTATCCGCACACTACCTTTGTTGCATAGGCAAAGGTATAACATTTTTTTAAAAGACTACTAATTTAGTAGATATTTTAAAATCCTATAAAAGAAGGTATTGTTTGTTGTTTAGTTCAAAATGGTGGGTGGTCACACTCACCGTTTTCTTGTCAGTCGAATGCTGTTCAGGCTCTCTGCAGAATGCTAGTATGAATAAAAACTACATTGCTCGCTTTTCCTCTTTTTCAAAGAGTTTCCTTCCCCGGCACTCCATTGATCGAATGTGTTGTAAGCCGAAGTAACTAAACCCGTTTTCTGAAAACTGAACATTCATTTTAAAATTTTTCTGTCATGAAGAAATATAACCTCTTATACTACATCTTACTATTGTTGTTCCTGTCACCCGGCTTTCTGGTATCTCGGGCTTTCGCCCAGGAAGAAACCAGGCCTATCATCAATGCGTCCATTGAAGGGCAAATTGTGGATGCAGACTCCAAGCGTCCCCTGGACGGCGTTACGGTCCAGCTCGAAGGTGTTACCCACAGTGTCAGAACGGACCGGGATGGTATTTTCCGTTTCGTGACCGGTCAGAAATTGCCGGTCCGGGTACTAATTACGTACTTGGGTTATGAAAAGAAAACCGTCGTCCTTTCGTCACCGTCTTCGGTAATTGAACTAAAAGGCGCTGTTGAGAATTTAAGCGAAGTGGTGGTAACCTCCCGTCGACGCCGGGAGCAATTACAGGAAATACCCATTCCTGTCTCGCTCGTTAGGGCATCCACTATTGAGGATGCGGGAGCATTTAACGTCAGCAAAATTAAGGAGCTGATTCCCACCGTCCAATTATATGCCTCCAATGCCCGGAACACCACACTGAACATCAGAGGACTAGGATCAACTTACGGCCTCACCAACGACGGCATCGATCCCGGGGTAGGATTCTATCTGGATGGGGTGTACATCGCCCGCCCGGCGGCCACCTGGCTGGATTTCATCGACATTGAGCAAGTAGAAGTACTGCGTGGCCCCCAAGGCACCCTCTTCGGAAAAAACACCACCGCAGGGGCATTTAATATCACTTCCCGCTTGCCGAAATTTGATCCCGAAGCCAATTTCGAGGTAAGCTACGGAAATTATGGATATATTCAGGGCAAGGCATCTATCACCGGACCGATCGCAAAAAATATCGCGGCAAGGGTTTCCTTTTCAGGGACACAACGCGATGGCACGCTTTTCAACGTTTATACCAATCGCAAAATCAACGATATTAACAATCTAGGTTTGCGCGGTCAACTACTGTACACACCAACCGATGCGGTGGAGATTGTCTTATCTGCTGATAAGACCGTTCAACGCCCCGATGGATACGGTTGGGGCATTGCAGGGGTGGTACAGACGCAACGCGCAGACTATCGACAATTTAATGCGATCATCAATGATTTAGGATATACCATCCCCTATAAAAGCGCATTTGAACGAAAAGTGGATTTAGACACCCAGTCCAAAGCTGATAACGAATTGGGCGGCGTGTCTGCAAACGTCGATATTAAAATCGGTTCGGGCACGCTGACTTCCACATCGGCATGGCGGTACTGGAAATGGGTTCCCCTAAATGACCGCGATTACCTAGGACTTCCGGTATTCACCATTTCTGCGGGCAACTCGATCCATGACCAATGGTCGCAGGAATTCAGGTATTCGGGGAAAATCAACGAAAAGCTCAGCGGTGTCGTCGGACTGTTCGGCTTGTGGCAAGATTTGAAAACCGATCCCGTTCATACCGAAGAAGCCGGAGCCGCACTTTGGCGCTTTGCGCAGAATTCCACCAGTGACCTGTGGCAGACACCGGGCTTGTTCGACAATTACGGCATCCGTACGGTCTATGGGATACAAACGACCAGTCTCGCTGCTTATACCCAAATTGACTGGGCGGTGACCCCGCAACTGCATGTATTGCCCGGTATTCGTTACAACTATGATAAAAAAATAGCCAACTACAACCGCACGCGGTATGGGGGACTGGAAACGTCGGATCCTGCCTTGATCGCCTTGAAAAATGGTGTCTATTCGGATCAAGCCTTTGATACGGATGCTTCCGCAGACAATTGGTCCGGACAGCTCTCCTTGCAATATAAGGTGAATAGCCAATTCAATGCGTTCGCCACGTATTCAGTGAGTTACAAACCCGTGGGAGTCAACGTAGGCGGGTTACCAACTGCCGACGGAGAAGTACTGCTGGATTTGGCCCGCGTCAAGCCTGAAGCTGTCCACCACAAGGAAGTGGGTCTCAAAACCATTCCGGCGAAAAACGCTATCCTCAACCTAACGGTTTATCAAACAGACATTAAAGACTATCAAACGCTCGTACAAACACCTGAGCCGGGAGTTAACCGTGGTTACCTCGCTAATGCGGAAAAAGTACGCGTACAGGGAGTTGAACTTGATGGCCACTTCCGGATTGCAGAAATATTAACGGTCAATGCCGCAGCCGCGTATACCGATGGAAAGTATATCAAATTCGATAACGCCCCCGTACCGTTGGAAGAGGTTGGCGGCCCGGAAGCATTCAAAGACATTTCAGGCGGCCGGCTACCCGGCATCTCGAAATGGGCCGGATCCCTCGGCGCCGAACTGACACAGAATGGCAACCTCTTAAGGCTTCCAGGTCACTTCCTGATCGGGGCAGACGTTTACTATCGTTCCGAGTTTTCATCCAATCCATCACCCTCCAAATACCTGAATATCGATGGATACGCGTTACTCAATGCACGCATCGGATTCAAGGCTGCCAATGGCCTGTCAGTGTTGGTTTGGAGCAGAAACCTAGCCAACCAAGATTATTACGAACAATTATTGGCGGCACCGGGAAGTTACGGCCAATATGCCGGAGTCATCGGCGACCCGCAAACATATGGTGTAACGCTTCGCTATAATTTAAAATAGCATAGCAAGCACCCAGTCACTTTGGGACGGTCTTCCAGACCGTCCCCTTTTTTTAACCGAATAGCCACCATGCAACCGCGAGGGTAATAAGTACATTGAACGCTTGGGCAATGAGAAATGTCCAAAATGGTTTAATACTATTATTCCCCAGCAGCTCCCTGAAATTCGTTTCCAACCCGATGCTGGTGAAAGCCAGCGCAAACCATAACCCCTGAATGTTCTTAACCCCCCCCTTCACCTGATTGATCGTCGCAGCATCCAATGCAAAAGAGAATAGAAGTGATGCGGCCAAAAAGCCCAAGACAAATTTCGGGAACCGCTCCCAAATGATGCCGAGGCTGGGATTCTCGACGTGTTCTCCATCCGGTGCCCCCCGGTAGGTCCAGTAAATTGAGATGGCGAGCGCTGCAATTCCCAACAACACATTTTGAGAAAACTTCACGATGGTACTTATCTCCAACGCGCGTTCGCCCACCAGACTTCCGGATGCCACCACCGCGCCTGTAGTATCGATGCTGCCCCCCAACCAAGCGCCGGTTACTTCCTCCGAAAATCCGAACAACTTCGCGAGATAGGGCATCCCGATCATCATGGGTATGGCCGTTATTAACACCATTGACACCACATAAGACAGCTTCTTGGAATCCCCCTTTATCGCCCCGGAAGTAGCAATGGCAGCCGAAACCCCGCATATTGAAACGGCGCTTGAAATCATCATGGTCAATTCGTCGTCTACTTTCAACTTTTTACAAAGCCAGAACGCAAAATACCACACCGATAGAACGACAATAAGCGATTGTACCAACCCTAAAGAGCCGGCTTTAAGAATGTCGGAAAAAATAACGTTGGTCCCCAGAAGGACCAACCCAATTTTCACCAGAAGTTCGGCGTTCAATGACTCCCGGAACCATTTCGGAAGTTTGAACAGGTTGCCAATGAGTAGCCCGATCAACAAACTAAAAATGACGGCCTCTAATCCCAAATCGTTTAAAAAGGAATTGCCCGCCAATATCAGCGCCCATATGGTTAATACAAAAACAATGGGAAAACTTAATAGTTGGGGTTTGACTGGCTTGCCGGTAATCAACGCACCGAGCAGCACAATGATATATGCAAACACAAACTGGCAAACTACACTCAGTTGGTTTGCTCCGTTAAACAAATCAACCAACCCGTTACTATTTTCCCATT
>Ga0164243_10002084_pt1 | contig 33413 bp, 29 predicted proteins | sample OricompcompostOP_FD_108781 | JGI IMG/M metagenome (GOLD analysis project Ga0164243, IMG submission 108781) | Organic Plus compost microbial communities from Emeryville, California, USA - Original compost - Organic plus compost (OP) | ecosystem: Engineered > Solid waste > Mixed feedstock >... | reverse complement strand
GGGCGCCTGCGAGAGGAACAACACGGCGACCTCGCCTGGCGCGACCTCGCCGCCGAACGGCTCGTAGCTGACGCCTTCCGTCGTCGTGCGCACGATCCTGCCGGCCGACACGACGTCGAGTGCTTCGCCGTCGTACTCGGCTTCGATGCGAGCGGGCGTCGCCCATGTGTTCGCGAGGAAGACTGCGAAGCACGAGTTCTTGGAGGTATCCTCGTAGCGCGCCGGCGTGACTGCCACGAACTCGCACCCGATCGATGCGCCGCTGCTCACCGCGCTGCTGCAGGCGGCGACGCAGGCGCCGTCCGCGCAGCCCTCCTCGGCTCTGCATGCAGCAAGGACCTTCGACGGGTCGCATGCGTCGACGACGGAGCGGAGGTCGCGTGAGCACGTTCTCCGTCCCGCACACTCCGCAGGCGACGGAGCGTCCGGCCCGGCCTCTCGACTCGTGTCGAAGAAGCCGCCCGGTGTCGTGAAGCGAGGGCGATCGTCGCTGCACGCAGCGAACGCCGCCGTCGTGACGAGCAGACCTCCCAGAGCGAGCTGCCAGCGCCGAATCATCGAATCACCTCCGGCTCCGGATGCGCATTCGAGTCCATCGTGCCGCGACCGAGCTCGCCGTAGACGTTGGACCCCCAGCACATGACCTCTCCGTCTTGAAGCGATGCGCACGTCGACTTGTTCGTCGTCGCGAACGAGACGACCTTCGAGACGGGCATCTCGAGCGGATACGGCGCGGCCGCGACTGCGTAAGGAGGCTGCGCGAGCGCGCCGCCCGCGTTGTTGCCCCAGCGGAAGAGGCGACCGTCCGCTAGCAGGGCACCGCCCTGTTCGATCCCGCCCGCGATCGCGACCTGCACGACCTCGCGGCTCGATGGGATGTAGAGCGTGCCGGCCTGCGGACGCCAGCGCTTGAGGAGCCCGTCCGAGAGATAAGCGAACGTCCCGATGCCGGTGACGTCCGCGACCTCTAGCGGACGCGCGCCGAGCGAGATGGAGGTCTCGCCCGCGGGTGCCTCACCGATGTTCGAGAGCACGTTGCCTTCGAGCAGCGTGATGACCGTGTCTCGGTTCGTCCATGTGCCGATCGCGAGCGCCTTGACCGGGGGAGCGAAGATCGTGATGGGCTGCGGAGCGAACGTGTTGGTTCCGCCTGCATCGGCGCTGAGGTTGATCATCGTGCTGTCGCCCCAGCAATGGAGCGCCTTGTCCGACGAGGCGATCGCGCATGCGGTACGGAAGCCGAGCTCCACGTGATCGACGGGAGGCAGGCCCTCGACGAGAGTAGGCAGGGGCAGTCGTGCCTCGCTTCGCGGGCGCCCGAGCTGACCGAAGTCGTTTCGTCCCCAGCAGTACACGGAGCCATTGTTGGTGCGCGCGCAAGTCCCGAAGTTGGGCCCAACGCTGATCTGAGTGACGCCTTCGAGGCCGACGACGGGCGCCGGCGTTGCGCCAACGATCGCGGTGGTGAGGTCGCCGCGGCCGAGCGCGCCGTCGTTGGTCGCGACCGTGCCGCCGTCGACGACGCCCGTGAGCGGGCTCAGCGAGTCACGCCCCCAACAGCGGACGGTGCCGTCGTCGAGCAGACCGCAATAGTGCTTTCCGCCGTTGCCGCTGACGGCGCGATAGCAAGGCTCTACCTCACAAGCGAGCTCCAGCCGCTTCGGCGGCCCAGCATCGACCGGTGAGGCGGCCTCGGGAGGGGGGCCTGCATCCGCCTGCGTCAGGGCCGGCGGAGGCGGCGAATTTGCGCCCGCATCGCGGTCGACAGGTCCGTCGTTCGAGTCGATGACGGCCGACGTGCAGGCGATCATGGCGAGCGCGCTCGCCGAATGGAGGATCGAGGTCCGAGCTCGCGTCATGGCTGAGAGCCTCCGGCGTCCTTCGTGCGTCGTGCCGCGAAGCCCGTTGTCGGGAAGCCCAGCCCTTGCGATACCGCCTGGCCGACGAGCCAGACGTCGTCTTCGTTCATCGCCCAGATGCCGCGGACGAATCCGGTGGGTAGGCCGCCGAGCGCCGTCGAGACAGGGCTCAGCTGGACGCCGTCCCAGCGGCAAACGACCGGGCCGTTCGACATCCACGCTGCGGTTGCTGAAACGGCGGACGCGACCTTGCTCCCGCAAGGGTGTTGCGCCGTGACGTTCTCGTTCACGAGAGCATCTGCGATGCCGCCGTCTTCGATGGGGTACAGCGCGACCGAGCTCGTGCCTTGCGCCGTCGTCGCGAGCCACAGCCGCTGCTCACCGTTCGGCGGTGTTCCGCTGAAGCCGTCCACGACGGTCTGCACGGGAAGGGGGAGGGGCGTGATCGTCCACGAGGTACCGTCGTAATGGGCGATCAAAGGTGGCGAGCTCGGGCGCTCGCGACCTGGTATCGGAATGGACCCGCTGAAGGTGAAGTCCTGACCAACGGCGTACACGTCGTCCGGCCCGAACCCCCAGACGGCGCTCCAGTACGTCGGCGCCGTAGCTGTGCCTGGCTTCGGCATGAAGTTTTCGCCGACGACTCCGCCGTCGCCGTCCTCGCGGTAGCGAACGATCGTGTTGCTTTGACTCGTGGTGACCCAGGCAGCGTCCGCCGACGGTTCGATCCAGACCGAGGTCGCCGCGGCCGTCGTGGTAGGGATCTCGTAGAACCGCGGTGCTTCGCCGCCGACCGCCGCGTAGCGGACGAACATGAGCCTGCTGCTGCTGTCATTGGCGATCGCCCACACGTCGTCGGGAGTCGTCGCCCAGATCCGGGTGAACGTGATGCTCGGAGGCGTGGTCCGCGAATACTCGTAGACGATCTCCCAGTCCGTCCCGCGATAGCGCAACATGCTGCTCCCGCCGATGGCCCAGACGTCGTTCATCGACGAGCCAGAGACCGCGACGAGCGGCGTCTGGATCGGCACGGGCTGGAAGCAGAAGCCGTCCGTGCTGCACGCGCCGGTGATGATGCCGTCGAACGCTACGTCGGCGGGAGCGTCGGCGGGAGCATCGGCGGGCGCGTCTGCGTCGGGAAGGCCCGCATCGGGGATTGTCTGTGCCGGACCCGAATCGTCCTCCGGCATCTGCTGCTGCCCGATCTCCACGTCGGTGGCGCAGGCGAAGAGGAGCGTGGCGCCGAGCACGCCTCCGGCGCTGGTCACGATCACGTACCTGCGAACGCTCATGGAAGGGACCTCTCGAGGTGCAACATGACCCCGGCTCCGGCGAACCAGATGTCGTTGGGTGAGCTGCCCCAGACGGCGAACAGCCGCGGTCGCTCCGGCAGGTCGTCGAGTGGCGTCGTCAGCTTCGTGAGCGCTGCTCCGTCCCAATGGAGGATCGTGCCCGCTTCGCCGACCGCCCAGACGTCGTCCTCGCCGAAGCCGAACACGCCGTAGAGGTCGGCGTTCGACGGAGCCTCGACGATGTCGAAGAGGGGAGGCGTCTCACTCGTCGGCGCGCGGCGGATGACGCCGTTCTCGCCGACGAGCCACACCACGCTCTCGCCCACCCATAGGGCGAAGAGCTGTCGCGTGGTAAGGCTGTCGAGGCCCACGCCGGGCCAAGTCCAGGGCCCGCCGTCCTTGACGGGCGGCGTTCGCCTGGCGCGGACGACGCGGTTCGAGCCTACGCCCCAGACCTCGTCGTCACGCCCGACGGCGACTGCGCTGAGGTTCAGCGAGGGGATCGCGCCGAGCGTATCGCCGGCAGGGCCGGGGCCGGCATCCATCCAGGCGCCGAGCTTGACGAGCGGCGATCCGCCGAACAGGCCGGGCGTGCGGGCCATCCAGACCGTGCCGTTCTTGCCCCGGATCGAAGTCGGGATGGCCGAGCCCTCCCCATAGGCGTAGATCTCCCAGGTCGTCGTGGTGGGGCCGGTCCATCCGTTCGAATGGCGCAGTCGCAGGCCGTCGACGATCCAGACGTCGTCGGGCCGTTCGAGCCAAACACCTCGCAACGTGAACAGCGAGGCTGCGTCCTGCGCTTCGAGGTCCGCTCTCTCCCATTTCATCCCGTCGTAGTGGAGGATCAGTCCGGCCGTTCCCACGGCCCACACGTCCGTCGGACCGGAGCCCCACACCGATGTGACGCTCGCGCGACCGTCCAACGGAGTCGCGGCAAGGCAGACGCGATCGGAGCTGCAGTTCCCCGCCTCGACGCCAGCATCGTCGAGCCTTCCGGCCTCGTTCGTCTGGACATCGAGCCCGGCGGCGTCTTCACCCGCGATCACCTGCGGCGCATCGAGCGGCCCTGACTCGAGGACACCTTCGCTGGCGCACGCGAACGCGACAGCGCTGCACGAGAGCGCCGCTACCAGCCAGCGCCGCCACATGACGATGGCACGGCTCCTCATCACTTCACCTCGCAAGGCTTCATCGCGCACTGTCCGTTGATGCATGCTTGCCCTTCGATGCCGTTGCACCGAACGCCACAGCCACCGCAGTTGAGCGGATCGTCGAGGAAGTTCGTCTCGCATCCCGTCATGATGTTGCCGTCGCAGTCGCCCCAGTTCTGGGCGCACGCGTACCCGCAGACTCCCTGCTCGCAGGTGGGCTGGCCCCGCAAGACGGGCCCTCCGGTGGCCGACGCTTCGCCGATGCACCGGTATCCGCAGGCGCCGCAGTTGGCGATGTCGTCATCGACCTGCACGCACAAGCCCGAACAGAGCACCGAGCCCGCAGGGCAGAGGCACGTTCCGCCTCTGCAGGTCTGTCCCGGCGCGCAGACGTTTCCGCAGCCTCCGCAGTTGTTGGGGTCGTTGGCGCCCGTGACTTCGCAGCCGTCGCCGTCCTCCTCCGCGAGGTCGCCGTTGCAGTCGAAGCGGAGCGGGAGGCAGCCCAGTTGTCCGCACTGCCCGCCAATGCATGCGCGTGCCGCGCCCCATTCGGGGGGCGGTTGCGGAACGCTTGGACAGACGTGGCCGCATGTCCCGCAGTTGGCGTTGTCCGCGTTCAGGTCTTTGCACGCGCCGGTGTCGGCGCAGTAGGTCTCGCCGCCACGACATCCGCACGAGCCGTCGATGCAGATGTCGGCGCAGGTGATCCCGCACCCGCCGCAATTGTTCTTGTCGGCGCCGTCGATCGTCGTCTCGCAGCCGTCCTCCGGCAGCCCATTGCAGTCGGCCTTCCCGCCGTTGCAGATGCGCTTGCACTCCCCCTCGATGCACCTCGTCACCGAGCCGAAGTCGCGCGAGTACGCGCCATCGCGTGGGCAGTAGCGCCCGCAGGCGCCGCAGTTGTCGTCGTCCGAGCGCAAGTCGACGGCGCAGGGGAACGGATTGTTGGGGCAGGTCGTACGTCCGGCCGGACACGTATTCGATGGACATAGCCCGGCGAGGGTGGAGCTCGCCTCGGGTGCGCTCGCGTCCGTCTGAAAGCTCGGCGTGCTGGAATCATTCACGCGAGGCGCCATTGCCTCGAGCGCGACGTCGGTCTCGCCGCAAGCAATCGCGAGACCGGCCAGAACGAGCGCGAAGCCCACGATTCGATACCGACTCACTTTTCCTCCCGAGGTGGTGCTCGTCTCTCGCTGGAAGCGGCGGACGCGATGAGCGACGTCACACGCGGCGCGTAGAGGGAATCGGGGCGCGTGTGCAGAAACGCCCGCGCGATGCGCCCGGCGTCGTCGACGCGCTGGGCCTTGACGAGAGCCTCGACACGAAGCGCGATGACCTCGTCGCCGAGCTCCGAGCGGGGAAACCGCTTCCCGAAGGCGTCGAGCTCGGTCAACGCGCCCCTCCCATCCCCACGGGCGAGGTATCGGCGTACTCCGTCGATAGCCGCGAGCTGAGCGGACAGGTCGTCGGCATTGCGTGCTTCCTTTGGCGGGCTGAGAGAGGACGCGCGCGACATCGGATTCGACCGGCTTGCTGGTAAATCGTCGACCGAAACCGCCGTCGGCTCGTTGCGCACGAGAGGCGTACGTTCCAGGACGGCGCTCGGTACCTCGGGCACCGCGGCTGCGCTTTCTCCGACCCTGCCCGCGATCTCACCGACCGCGGGCGTGAGGCGCGGGCCGCCGCTCGTGAGCTCCGGCGCCCTCGCTTCATTCGTCGGAGCCTCGGTCACGTAGACGCGCACCATGCCGATCCCCGCAACGAGGATCACGACACCAAGCCCTTTGAACGCCAACCCCCTCCATGCGGAGCGCGCGCGCCGGCCACCCGTAACCGAGCGTCCGACCGACGTCATCGCTGACGCCTCGAGCGCTGCAAGGAGCCGATCCTGACGCGCGTCCATGTTCGCCGGTGAGTCCGCTCGTCCTGCATCGAGCAGCCTCTCGGCCTCGACGCTCAGTCGCGCTCTCATCGCTTCCCTCCCGTGTTGGCCGTGCGCCCATTCGACGTGGAGACGCGCCCTCCGGGGTTGGAGCCCCCTCCGCGACGCGCGAGCTGGTCGAACAACTCACGCGCTCGGCTGAGCCGCGAAGCCACGGTCCCGGGCGCAATGTCGAGGATCGCAGCGGCGTCGCGCATGGTTACCTGCTCGAGCTCGCAGAGCGTGAGAACAGCACGCAGTTCCATTGGCATCTCGGCGAGAAGTCGGTCGAGGGTTTCCAGTGCTTCTTTGCGGCTGCTCGCTTCTTCGGGGCTCGGTGCGGGATCGAGAACGTCGTCGACGTCACCCTTCACGTCTTCGCGGCGGCGGGCCAAGGAGCGGCGCCTTTGAAGGACGACACGAACGGCGGCTTGCAGGAGAAAGCTCTTCTCCGCTCGGGGATCGACCTCCGCCACCTTTCGCGAGAAAGCGAGGAAGACCTCCTGGAGGACGTCGTCGGCGTCCGCATCCGAGACGCCGAGCCGTCGAACCGCCCGCCACACGCTCGCGTAGTGCGCCTTGACGGCGAGCCGAAGCCGCGCTCCGGTCTCCTCGGCTCCGGACGGCGTCGTCCCTCGCTCTTCGGCCATCGGTACGGCGACCATCGTTGCGTGTCGCCAAAACTGCCGCCCAGCCATGGTTTGATCGCGAAATCGACGCGCCGACGCAAAAACCTACCGTGACGCGAAGTGGACCGGCGCCGCGCGATCCCCTTGCCCGACCGCGCCGCTGGAGGTTATGACGAGTGCCCAGCCATAGTCGCACGTCGAGCTCGGCGAGGCTGCGGAGAGCACGCGCAACGGCCGGCGAATGCGTTCGAGCGAGGCGAACCCTTCGCGGCGGTCGCCTCGCCCCTCGCGCCCTCTGCGGGGCGTGGGCGGTTCAAACCTCGGCGAAGAAGGCGCGCGTGTCTTCGGCGAGGTAGGGGCCTTCCTGATCGGTGATGGCTCGCATGTTGGGGCAGTCACGAAGCAAGGACTTCGAGCTATCCGATTCCTCTCGCCATCGCCGGTGAGAGGCGCTCGACGGAGCCGTCGGCTCGCGCGGTCCTCTTGCGGATTTCCTGGCTGATTCCGGCAAGACGTCAGGCGCCACAACACGTAACATTCGCCGGATGGCTGGCGTCGCGAGGCACGTTCGACGCCTTTCGGCGGTGTTCGTCGTCTCTGGAGCGCTCTCGGTCACGCCGCGACCTGCGTTGGCGAGCGTGCCGGCGGTCGCGTTTGCGCTCTCCTACGACGTACCGGAGGAGTGTCCCACGCGCGCTCAGTTCGTCCGGCGAGTCGGAGCGCGCTCCGCGCTCGTTCACATCGAGGATACCCCGGCGCGCGCGGGCGGCGATCTGCGCGGCGGGCTCGAGGAGGACGGGACGGCCGATCGCCTCGAGGTGAAGATCGAAGCCCGCGGCTCGCTCTTCGTCGGGACTCTCACGATCGTGCGCGTCGAGAGGCGCACGCGGCAGCTCTCGGCGTCGCGATGCACGGACCTCGTCGACGCCTTCAGCATCTTCGTCGCGCTCGCCGTCGATCCCGACGCCAACGTCGCGACGCTCGATCTCGAGGAGGTCGAGCCGCCCGTGATCACACCACCGGAGCCGCCGCCCGAGCAGTCGGAGCCACCGGTGATCCCCCCGCCACGCACGCGCCCGCGGACCAAGCCTCCGCGTGGGCCCGGGGCCGAGGAGCCGGCTGAGCGCGCGCGCTGGTCGGCGTCGCTCGGGGTGACCGCGCAAACCGGGATCGGCCCCACCCTCGCCGGCGCGCTCGTCGCAGGAGCCGAGCTCACGCTGCCGATCCGCGGTGCACCGTCCGTACGGCTCGGCGCTGCCTATGCGCGGGCGCTACCGCTCGAGTATGGCGCTGGTCAGGCGACGTTCGCGGCGCTGTTTTCGCGAGTCGAAGCATGTCCGTTCCGCATTCGCGCGGGCGCACGGATGGAGATCGCTCCGTGCGGCGTCTTCGATGCGGGGCTTCACAGCGCCTCGCTCGAGAGGATTCCGGCTGGCCTCTCGAGCGAGCGCTTATGGCTAGCGGGCGGCGTGGAAGGCCGGTTGATCCTTCGTGCCCTCCAAGGTGCAGGCGTTGAAGCGACGGTTGGAGGGATCGCACCGCTCGAGCACGTCAACTTCTCGACGAGGTCCGGTCCGATCCACCGCACGCCGGAGGTGGCCGTCTTCTCGGGGCTGCACGCCTTCCTCGTGTTTCGGTGAGATCACGTTCGACGACGACCTCCACGCGCGGGCGAAATCGGCTACGCACGAGATGTCGGCAACCGACTCGCTCGGCGTCGTGCATCGACTTCGGCGTCTGCTAGACCGAGCCCATGGCAGAGACACGCCCACCGGAAGCCATGCCGTCGGACTGGACTGTCGTGACGTTCGCGCATGACAAGGGGTTCGGAAGCTTGCGCCATGCAAGCGGTGAAGAAGTCATCTTCGACTACGCGGCCTGGAACCTCGGCGACTGGAAGCCCTCGCGCAAGGACCCCGATACAGGTCCGTCGTCGCCGCTACTGCCGCAGCCAGGCGAACCCGTTCGCGTAGAGTGGAGACGGTCCGCGACGGGCAAGAACGTCCCTCGCCTGGTGCAACCAACGGGCCGGGTCTCGATTGCGCGTCAGGAGCACAAGCTGCCTCTATGGCTCAAGGCACTCCAGAAGCAAGGTCGCTTCTCCGGTCTGACACCAGCAACTCTTCTGAAGGCGCTCGCACGCCTCGATGAAGACTTGGCCGAGGAGTGGAAGGACGGGGAGCCGCGCGAGGCGTCCGACTTCGCGTATCTCCTGATGGCGATCGCGCATCTCGCCCTCGAAGATTCGGAGTGGGGTGCCGCCCATGCGGACTGGATCTACTCAGACGACCATCGCTGGGACCGAGAGCGTGCATCCGCGCGCCTTCCCGCGATGCTCGGGCTTCAGGCGAGGAGTGTGGCGACTGCTGGAGATGGGTACACGACGGGCGCCGAAGAGTCGCTCGCCGACTACGCTCGCGTCTGCAACGCTCGTGCTGAGGCCGCCGGCCTGGAGCTACGACTTCACGAAGTCGACCTCGATGGGGACGAACATGTCTTCGTCTGTCTGCCGCCGGCGGCATTCGACTCCCTGGTCGAGGGGGGCTACCTGGGACGCACTGAGTGAACGACTGCGCAGCGGAGGGAACGGAGGTCGGTGACAGCCAGCTTGCAGACGGCGCCGTCGAGGAGCTCCCGTGCGCGATCTCGTCTTCATTCGATCGAGCCGTATGCTCCTGCTCCCCGAGAGCGACGGTGTAACGGGCACGCTCCGATCGGAGCGGAGCACGCACGGGGCCGTCAAGACGGGCGTAGTCGCGAACGCGCCCCGGTGAGGACCGTGCGTGCTTCCTCGACCTTCTCCGCTCACATCGAGGTCGCGGACCGCAAGGCTGGGCGCTGTTTCGTAGCGCTACGACCCTGAGCTTCGGCAGCGCGTCGTGGCTTGCCGCGCGCGCGGCCGTGCCATCGGAGCTCTCGTCGCAGATCCTCTGCTTCGTGCGTCGTCGTGCGCGCACGCGAACACGAGCTCGCGGCCTACGTCACGACGGGGTAGGGCGAGACCTTACACTTCACCGCCGCGTCACGACCCGGGCGCGTAGTCGATCGTCATGTACCGATCGAGCTCGAAGCTCCCGGCCGGGAGCGCCTTCGTCTCGCCGTTCGGCCAGCGTACCTCGATGCCGACCTGCGACTTGCCCTCGATGCAGCCATCGGCGCCGAAGCCGATCACGAGCGCGCGCGCATCCGCCGAGCCATAGGTCCCCCGGCTCGACTTGATCTCGCGCACGATACGGCGCTCGCCGACGATGACGCTCACGCGCGCACCGATCGCGTCACGGTTCACGTGGACGCCGTCGCCGCGCACGCGCACGCCGATCCAGCCGTTCCTCTGACCGATCTCGTTCTCGAAGAGGAAATTCGCGCGTCCGCCGGCGCCGTTGTCGCGTCCGCCGACGAGTAGATCGAGATCACCGTCGTGATCGATGTCGGACCAGGCGAGGTTCTGCCCTGCTTTCAGACGATCGGACAGGCCCGTGGGATCGTTGATCCCGCTCGTGAGCCCGACGCTCTCGAACGTGCCATCGTCTTTCTGGTGGAAGAGGCCGAACCATGCCTTTTGCTCCGGCGCCGAATAGCTCTCCTCGTACTTCTTGTCGCGCGTCACGGAGAGATCGACGCGGCCGTCATTGTCGAAGTCGACCGCACCAGCGTCGATGTCGCCTTCGTTGAACGGGATCCCGCGCTCACCCGTCACATCGACGAACGTGAAGCCGCTCTCCGGTCCCTTGTTGAGGAGCAGCATCGACGGATCGCTCCATTTGCGCGACTCGTCCGAATCGACGGGATGCGAGATGGCTGCCAGCCAGATGTCGAGCCGCCCATCGCCGTCGATGTCCGCGCAGTCGATGCCGAAGCCGTTCGACCCGACCCAGGTCGAGGCCGCGCCTGGCTGTGAGGCGCGGCCTTGGTCCGTGCTCTTCAGCCAGCGATTTCCCGTCGCGAGCGCGTTGAAGCCACGCGCCTGCGCGACGTTCGTGAAGACTCCGGTGCCGTCGTTTTCCCAGAGGGCGCGCCAGCCGAGACCGCTGCTCACGCCGTAGTGCGAGACGAAGATGTCGAGATCGCCATCGTCGTCGTAGTCGCACGCGACGAGCCCGTTCGTCGGCTGCGTTGGGCGCTTTTTCAGATTGCTCGACGCATCACGGAAGGTGCCGTCGCCGTTGCCGAGAAAGAGCTGATCGGCGACGGCCGCGGTCGAGCCTCCATTGCCGACGTAGAGATCGAGCCGCGAATCGCCGTCGAAGTCGGCGAAGACCGCGTTCGCCGAGAGGCTCGCCTTCTCGACGCCGCTCGCCTCCTTCTTCGTGAAGTGCCCATTGCCGTCGTTCAGGTACAACGCGGACGTCTCGCCCGTGAGGTCGATGTCGAGCCCTACGAAGCAGTCCTGATCGCCGTCGTTGTCGACGTCTCCGAACACGAAGAAGCCAGCCTGGACCTTCCTCAGGCCGGACTCGTCCGAGGCCTCGCGGAACGTCTTGTCTCCGTTGTTGAGGAACACGAGGTGCTCGAAGGGGATCCCGTGCTGAGGATTGGGAAAGAGGCTGTGCGCGACGATGTCATCGAATCCGTCCCCGTCGAGATCGACGAAGGCGAGGCGGCTGTGGTCGTTGATCGGGATCGGCGAGGGCGGGTTCGGAACGAAGTTGCCTTTGCGGATCCCGCTCGCATCCGAGATGTCGGTGAAGAAGTCGGCGACTGGCTTGGCGAGCTCTTTCGCCGTGCACGCGACCGCACTCGAGGTCGGCGGCGACGAGTGAGCCGGCGTCTCGTCGGCGGCGCACGCGACGAAAGGAGCGAGTCCGAGGCTCCCGAGTCGGAGGAGAGAGAAGATGCGCTGCATCACGCTTCGCGACCGAGCATCATCCGTGGACGAGTTCAAGATAGGAACCATCAGTGTCAGATTCGCAATGTGACGGAGCCGAGGGCCCCGTTGGGTTCGGCGCTACCAAACAACGAGCGTCGGCGAGTATCGATCCACCGTCGTCTCGTCGCCGAGCTGGCCCATGCCGTTTGCTCCCCAACAGCTCACGGCGCCGTCGGCGTGGCGTGTGCACGTTGAGCTCGAATAGGAGCCGGCAGCGATGTCGACGGCGTCGGAGACGCCTGGGACGAGGATGGGGACCAACGAGCCTGTCGTCGTGCCATCTCCGAGCTGCCCGTTGCCGTTCATTCCCCAACAATGGACCGAGTGGTCCGTGAGGAGCGCGCAGGTGTGAAAGAGTCCTGCAGCAAGGCCCTCGACACCCGACAGACCGACGACCGTCGCGGGCGATGGGCCGACGGTTCCAGTTCCGTCACCAAGCTCGCCGAACACGTTCGGGCCCCAGCAGCGCACGGCTCCCCCGACCTCCCGCGCGCATGCGTGATACGCGCCGGCCGCGAGCCTGTCGACCGGGCCGAGCCCAACGACTTCCGCAGGTGACGACCGACTCATGCTCGTCCCATCGCCGAGCTCGCCGAAGCTGTTTGACCCCCAGCAGCGGACCGAGCCGCTATCCAGGAGGGCGCAGGTGTGACTGAACCCGAGAGAGAGCGTCGTGACGCCGGAGAGGTCTGCAACGAGTGTCGGCGATGACCGGTCGATCGTCGTGTCATCGCCGACCTGACCGAAGTCGTTCTTTCCCCAGCAGCGCACCGAGCCTCCTGTGAGGGCGGCGCAGGCGTGCTCGCCGCCGGCAGCGAGCGTCGTGACGTTCGAGAGACCGAGGACGGCAGTGGGCGAGAGTCGTTGGACGTTGGTACCATCGCCGACCTGTCCGAAGTCGTTCTTCCCCCAGCAGCGAACGGACCGATCTTCGAGGCGCGCGCACGTGAAATACGCGCCCGCCGCGAGCTCGATGACGTCAGACAGCCCCGGAACCATCGCAGGTGACAGCTTGGCGTCGGTCGTCCCGTCGCCGAGCTGTCCGTAAGCGTTCGCTCCCCAACAGCTGACGGAGCCATTGTCGTGGCGCGCGCAGACGTGTTCCTGACCCACGGCGAGCTGTACGGCGGGTGGAAAGCACGTAGGCCTGTTCATTCCCGCCGTCCTCCATCCCGCCGGGCAGGCCGAGCACTGGCGGTCGACGGCCGCGGCTCCGGCCGTACTCACGTACGTGCCTGGCAGGCAGTCGCTCCACGGACCGCAGCTCGTGGCGTTGAGGCTCATGTTGAACGTGCCGCCTGCGCAGGGCATACACAGGCGATCCAGAAGAGCGTCCCCGTCGTCAGCGACGTACTCTCCGGCAGCACAGTCGGTCCACGCAACGCATTCGGTTTTCGGGTTCCAATCGTCGTCCCAGGTGCCGCTTGCGCAAGGTTGTTTGGGAATTGAACCGCCGGCGCAATACACACCGACCTCGTCGCACGCGGTGCACACCGGTGCGGACGTCGGCGTTGCGGCCTTCGTCTGCTCGGTGCCTCTGGGGCATGTAGCGAGCGCCACGCACTCGGTCTGGTTTGAGTTGGTGGAGTACGTCCCTTGCGCGCACGGCGTGCATTGGCGATCCGACTCCTGGGTGCCTTCCGCGCTCACGTATGTGCCAGCCACGCAGGTCGACCACGCGGCGCACGCGGTGGTCGGGTCGTCGTCGTCATCCCAGGTCCCAGCTTCGCATCGACGATCCACGACAGCGCCGGCATCGCTGTCGAACGAGGTCGGCGACGCGTCAGCACATCCGTCCAGCAGCAAGAGGAGGGAGAGTGACGTCACGGACCAAGCGCCGGCGGCTGCTCGCAACGTGAACGCGACTCCTCCGACCCTCGCCGCCGCGGGAAGGTACTCCTGCTCGCTCATTCTGAACTCCTCACGTCTCTGGGCCATGCCGAGGGCGACACGTCCTCCAGCATGCTTCGCATAGAAGGACTGCGGCTATTTGACTTCGAGCGGATTGACCGCTCGAAGGCCACGCGACGCAGGGAACGCATAGCTCGTCGCTCCCGTTACGTTCTTGACCGTTCCGTCGGGAAGGAGCACGTCCTTGCCCCAGCCCCAGATCGTCACCCCGAAGTCCTGATCGCTCTTCATCTCGTGACGGCCATTGTCGCAAGCCCCTTGGGGAACACCGTCCGTCACGAGATCGAGTCGGGTGTATTCGTAGCGCTCGTTGAGCGGCTTCCAGCCGGAGATCGTGCCGACGCAATCGAGCGTCACGTCGGCAAATTTGCCACCTTCAGGGCGCGTTCGCGTGACGACGAGGCTGGTGGTCGGATACGTCGGGTCCGTAAAGAAGAGATAGTTGCGCAAGAACTGCGCAGTTGGAACGACGGTCGTGAACTCCGGATCCCCCGGACATCCGTATTTTCCGCATGGATCGATATCCACGCAAGACGACATGAGCTCGGCGATGAAGAACGGGTGGCCCTTGTCCTGGCTTCGCACGACGAAGGGGTCGACGGAGCGAATCCATACGTCCTTACCTGAATCGATCGTCCTCGGTGCTCCCGCGGGAGCGGCAGGCTCGAATCGAAGCACTGTGCCGTCGACCAAGCCGACGAGTCGATAGGTGTGCATCTCCGGGCTGACTGGACGGCACCCGCATGCCATCCCAATCGGTGTATTCCCGCATTCACCGATGCTGTCGTCCTCCGGCGCAGGAGCGAGACGATCGCGGTGCCCGACAGCAGCATATTCCCAGCCGAGCGTCGACAGGGTCGGAAGCTGCTGATGTGCAGCGTCGCACGGGTTCCCCCAGCAGCGCGAGCCACTGACGACCAAGAACGGCTTGTTTCCCGAGACGACGAGGCCCGTGAGGTCGGTCTTTCGGACGAGGTGGTAAGCCTTGTCACGACCCAGCGACAGCGTCGAGGTCTTGCCAACGTCGGCCGGCATGACGAGATCCGCACCGTCGAGCGGCCTCGTCTTCGGGGCCAGAGTGATCTCCGTCCCGTCCTCGGTCGCAATGAGATCGATGAAGTTGAAGCCGGGAGGGGTGACAGTAACGTAGCTCTTACCCCACGCGTTCACCGGAAGAAGGATCGTCGCGCCCGTGACGTAGCTATCCGCGCCGCCGTACGGGTAGATGTCCGAGGCGACCACAGGCTCGGACGTCTCGAGCATGATCGGCGGAACGTAACCGTTCCAGAGATCGTACCCGAAATCTTGCGGTTGGCTCCGCGCGTGCTTGACGGCAGGTTGTGCAGGACACGGTTTGTAGTCGCCATTCGTGGAGCTCGGGCCGGCGATGAACGCTATGGCAAGTCCGTTTGCGGGAATTTGCCCGTTCGGCAAAGGTTCGTATTCGATGCTATCTCCGCTCCCGTTCGGAAGATAGACGAACTCGCCGCCACCGAGCTCGCGGTCTTCGATATGGAGCTTGACGTCGACGGGGCGAGGCGACGTGTTGGTCAAGAAGACCGCGTAGCAACCTTGCTTTCCATCGGAAGCGTCAGGCACGACAGTGTAGAAGGAGCAACCTTCGGCAGACTGGTTCGCCTTGGCCGCTTCGCAGGCATCCTCGATGCATTCTCCGGCGAAGCATCGTTGGCCCTTCTGACACGCGCGCGGCTCCTGCCCCTCGCACTCGAGGCTTCGGCCGCCCGGTGAGCAAGCGCACTGGCCCGCGTCCACCGAGAATCCGGGGCCTTCCGTGCGCGGCGGTGTGTCTTGACCGAACTCACGACGTTCCGTCGTGGCGCAGGCAACCGCCACCATCGTGCAAGCCGTCAACATAAAGAGCCAGGCCCTCATCAGTGGATCCCTCCCGGGAGCTGATTCGTTTCGATAGGGCGGAATCCGGCGCCGATCGGGAACGCGTAGCTGGCGGAGCATGTAAAGATGCCCGGGGCGCCCGCGTACCCGCCGGTCGCCATCGAGCCCCAACCCCACACCGTGGCGGTGAACGGCGCATCGCTGTGCATCTCGTGCGCGCCGTTTTGGCAATGACCTTGAGCCTCGTAGTTGCCTTTGGAGAGATCGACCCTCGTAAACTCGAGCTCGCCCGTTGTTCCGATGGGAGCCCAGCCGGACAAGCTGCCCGCACAGTCGAGGAACACGTCCGCGAATCCGGCGGAGCCTCGACGTCTCACCACCACGACGTTCGTCTCCGGAAAGAACGAGTCCGTGTAGAAGCGATACCGCCTCATATATTGAATGACGGGAATCATCGGGGTGAATTCGGCGCCCCCGCGGAGGTCTCCAGCAAACATGTCCTGCGGCGGGTCGGGCAGGTACTTGATGGCCGCGCTCATGTAAGCATACAGGGCGAACGGATGGTCGGCGTCTTGGCTCGAGACAATGAATGGCTCGGTCGTCCTGAATTCGGCGAACTCGCCGGCAGCGAGCTTGGTGGGCGCTCCCTTGGGCGCGGCAGGTTCGTAGGTGAGCACCGTGCCGTTGGCCGCACCGATGATGCGCCAGACTCCCTCTTCCACGACGCCCTCGTACCGGTCGCGGTAGCGAACGGCCGCATAGCGATCACCGAGCGATCGCGGCGGCGAGAGCTGTACGTGCGCCGAAGACCCTCGCGTGAAGTCACAACACCTGTCCGGGCCATCGACTGAAAAATTGACGGCACCCGCAAACACGCCGACCGGCTTGTTCGCATGAATCGACGATCCCGTCAGATCGTCGTCCTGCACGAACTGCAGGACCTCGCCGCGACGGAGTTTGTACGAACGTGCCCCGTTCGCTGCGATTCCGGGGAGATCGGGGGCGCCCAGGATTGGCTGGCGGGGGCGAAGCTCGACGATGGAGTCCTCCCGCCCCACGATTTGTACGAAACCTCCGGGCCAGACGATGTCGCGTACGGGCGCCGGCATTGCGACCACGTAATCGTGATCCCACATGGTGGTGGCGCCAAGCAACACTGCCTCGTTGAGGAGTGATTCGCTGGTGCGGATTTGCACCGGGACATCGGATTCGATTGCGAACGCGGTCGTCCTACCCGATTCGCTGAGCCCGACTACGTGCACGGCGTTGGGCTCCGGGATCAAGACGGTTCCCTTGCACGAGCTTCCGGCGAGGCCGACGATGATCGTTTCTCCAGGGGGAACCGTATTGCTCTCGATCGGCACCTCGTCCGACGCGCGGATGGCGTGCCCGGCGAGCGAGAACGTCTCGCCGTCGTACGAAACTTTCAGCGTCGCGGGGGTGCGCCAATTGTTCGTGATGATGACCGCGTGACAGCTGTTCGGCGTGCTCTCGGGTGACCGAGGTACGATGAACTCACATCCGACGTTGCTCCGGTTCCAAGCGCTCGACTCACAGCCGGGCAAGCATCTACCGTCGCCACAACCCGTCGCTCCAGTGCAGGTCTCGACGACGGCGTCGCGGCAGTCGAGGACGAGGCTCAGATCGTCCGAGCAGTGTTTCGGGCAGCCGGCCGATCCGGGGCTTTCGGGGGATGCAGCATCGGCTGGCGGGCCGTCGGGGCCAGCAGCGTCCTGCCCAAGGTCGAACGGCGGCGCGTCGGAGCTCGAACAATGCGTGGTGAGAGCGACGGCCCCGAGCAAGCTCGTCCAAACCGAGAGTCGCAAGATGGTGCGCATGAAGCCCTCGTCACTTGATGGAAATGCGCCGCACGTGCGTCCTTCCGGGCACGGGCTCAGGGTTCCCGGCTACGTATTCGGGCTCGACTTCATCGAGCCAGTAGACGAAGCCGCCGTCGACGAGGGGTGCTCGCATGTGCTCCACGACGATCCGCGTGCCGTCGGGCATGGGTGTCAGCTGGGTTATTTGCTGGAGCACCTTCGACAAAGCCACCGGTCGCACGTCGTCGGAGACCGGCGGATTGCCGTCGCCCGGATGCAAAGGCAGCATGGCGAGCGTGTTGGTGTCTTCCTCGAAGCTGAAATAGTACCCATTCGTGAAGTAGGCGTACTGGCCGTCCGTCGCGACTCCCGTGACAGGGGTATGCGCATTCTGGTGTAGGACTGACAGCGTTGGAGGCGACTTCGTCCAGCTCAAGAGCCGATGCTCACCAAATGCGTCTGGAGGGGCAAAGTAGAGGCCGCTCGACCAGATCACTCCGTTCTCCAGCGCGGCCAGCCCCGTCACGCGCGTCGTCACTCCGATGACGGTGGTGGTCCTCGTAGCAATGTCGACATGAATGACGTCCGAGGGAGACGGCGGCAATCCGGTGTTTCTGGAGGCGTAGAAGTCGTTACCCCGAACGGCAAGTTGGTTCGCCGAGAAATCGAGGAAAAGTTCGAGGGGACCGTCGGGTAGCGTCATCCGAAACGTGGACGTGCCACTGACGTAGAGATGTGTTGCCGTGGCGGCTAGGGACAGTACTACCTCATTGGAAATCTGCTCCACATCGCCGCTTGTCTTCGAGAGGCGGAAGAGTCCTTCACCATATCCGAAGTAGACGTAGTCGCCCGCGACGGCGGCCGCGGTGACCTCAATCGCCGCGTTGAGCCAAGGCAGGTCCACGAGCCGCGTGAAGGTCGGGAGCTGAGACTTGTCCGCTCGTTCCACGGCGTAGCCGCCATTGGACCGTCCGAGCACATAGAGCGACTGACCGTCGGAGACGAGCACCCTCGCCTCAGAGAGAGAGAGGGGAAACGTCTCGGCGTTCCGGCACAGGCCGGCCAGGCAGGCGGCGGCGGTCCCCCCATCGGCCGTGGATCCGCAGGCATGGCCGCACGCTCCACAGTTCGCGTTGTCGCTCTGGAGGTCGACGCACACGTTCGCACAGACCGTGGCGTGGTTCACCGGACAGCGGCATGCGCCGTCCTCGCAGAAGGAGAGGGCAGGACACGCGCTGCACGTGTTCTCCGTCGACGTGCTCGCGTCCTCGGCCGTACGGGACGGCGTGAAGGTTGGTGAAACGGGGCCTGCGTCGGCTCCCGGATCGAAGCCGAGGATCCGGAGATCGTCGTTCGAGGTCGCGCATCCTATGGCCATTGCGACAAGCACCGACGAGAAGGTCAGTACCGGAGCGACGCGAGCGAGGCCGCGGACCGGGCGATTCGCGTCACCGTTCATCGTCCGCTTTCTCCTCGGCAGCACAGCTCGACGATAGGCGGGTGTTCAACGGCGAGGTCGGACGGTCCGCCGTGAACCGACGTGCCTCGGCGCGTGCCTGGCCCTCTCGATCCAGATCGCAGAGCACGAGGACCTTTTGCACGCGCCGCTCGTCCGCCAGGAAGCCCCTCGGGAAGCGGCGCTCGTGCTCTTCGAGCAACGCAAGGGCGCCGGCATGGTTCGAGGCGCGCGACGCGTCACTGGCCGCACGCAGCAGGCGAATCTCCTCTGCGAGCGAGGAGGCCGGCGCCGCGCTTGGTGCGGGGGCGGATCGCGCTGCACGTGGCATGCTGCTCGAGGCGATCGACGGTAGCGCGTCAACGCTCATCGTCTTCGTCGGAAGCTCTACGGGCGGAGTCGGGGGCTCGCTCGCAGCGGGCCGGGCCTCCGCTGGAAGAGCGACGGAGTACGTCGGCGCGGGGCGGTCGTGCCTCGCGGCCGAGACGAGACCGACCAACAGCGCGCTCGTGCCGAGCGCCCCGAGCCCCCAGCGGCCCAATCTCCAACGCCCCCGGTTCGCGGACGACGCGGACGCCGAGCGGAGCTTGGTGAGGACCCGATGATAGTCCTCGTCTCGCGGGGAGTAGGCGTCGAGCGTGTCTTCGACCAGCGCTCGGACCAGGTCCTCTCCTGACTTCACCTTGTCCTCCAACCTTCTTGCGCCTGGATTCGAAGCGCGGCTTCCGCAAGCCTTGCCCTTGCGAGGCGGAGTCTCGAGGCTGCGGTGTTGAGACTGATCCCGAGGATCTGCCCGATCTCGCGCAGCTTCTTCTGCTCGATCTCTGCCAGAACGAAGACGGCGCGCTGCTCGTCGTTGAGCAGGGCGAGCAGCCTCTCGAGCAGCCGCGCCGCCTCCATCCTCTCGGTGCTCGCGGTCGGGCCTCGGGCGCTCGCGTCTGGCAGGTCATCCACGGCGCTGGTCGTCTGGTAGGACGACTTGAGCCTCCTCCGGTGTCGGCGGACCACGTTGTAGAGGACGCCAAAGAGGAACGAGCGGACATCGGCTGGGCTCTTGGCGTCGAGCAGGTCGCGCGCCACGAGGAAGGCTTCCTGGACCACGTCGTCGGCGTCCACCTCGCTGACGCCGAGCCGGCGCGCGCTCTTCCAGACATAGGCGAAGTGCTGCCGGTAATGCTCTTCGAGCCGCGCGTCGGTCATGAGCGCCGAGTGGATGTTGCGGACGAGCGCCGACGCGTTGCCCATGCTCGGCGCATTGGCCAGCGAGGCATCGTTTTCGTCACTCTATTTTCAGAAAACCGCAACCTCGATCGCGAACGTCACACGCACGCCGAACGAGACTCGGTGAACTCTCCGCGCAGCTTCGCGGATTTGGACGCCGTACTGTGGGCCTTCGAGCGGGAAATTGGCGTACACGGTCCCCGTGAGATGAATGTTCTGGCTCAGCCGTTCCCGTCCGATCACGCCGGCTCCGATGCCGAACCAACGTGCTTCGTCGGAGCGGCTCTGGCGGGTGCCGAACCCGGTCGCACGCGCCTCCGTGAAATCGAGCCCCGCGCACGCGCCGACTTGGGTTGCCCCTCGGGAAATTGGCAGGAAACATCCACGCGTTGCCGCTCCGACAGCACTTACCCGAATGCCGTAGGCAGGACGGTCCTCGAGTGTGATCTGCACCGGCATCCAGGTGAGGAGCCCGACGTCGACGCGCAGCTTCTCGAAGACCGATGCGTACACGCCGGCTCGGGCTCCCATTGCGGGGCGGCCGAACGTTCCGAAGTCGGCATTCGGCCCGATGCTCAACCCGAGCGTGAACCTCCGGCCTCTTGGGGCCCTCGGCACGTAGGCCGGCACGGAAGCTGGGATCGCTCTCGCCGCTTCCTCGGCCGAGCGCGGTCCCGTCGGCGTCGGGGGTGGAGTCAGATCGGAAGGAGCGGGCTCGGGCCGTTCGGGCTCCGGTTCCGCGCTCGGACCGAGGGGATCGCGGCGAAGGCCGCGCGCCGGATCGATGGCGAGGACCAACATCACAACCGCAGCTTCGGTGACCACGGCGCACGACGGGTCTTTGACGGTCCGCTCGCTATCGAGCTTCCCCGAGCGAATCCCGAGCGACAGCACGAAGCTGCCTGACGTATCGCGACGGACGCGAGCCCGAGCATGGACCTTCTCGTTCGAGCGGGTGTCGCCGAGCGCGCGCGAAAGCTCCGCCAGAACCGCCTCGCGGCTGGGGCAGGCCTCAGGCGCATTCCAAGACAGCTCCAGGGACGCAAGGTCCGCCCCTTCGTCCGCGCGCGCGGAGGGCGGGTTCGCCTGAGCCGTGACCAGCGTCGACAGCGCGCAAAGAAGCCTTCGCCAGCGGCGCACACGAGACCTTCGCAGGCTTGGCATACTCGCACGAGGCGCTCCGGAGCGGAATCTCGCCTGCGCCCCGGCATCGTGACCTGAGCCGCAGTGCCGATCGTCCAAGGGCGCAAGCGATCGACATCGCTCGAGAAACCCAGGGCCTTCGTTACATCGGTGCCGAAGCCTGTGCCATTCGCTTCGCGCCGGAGCAGCAATGGGCGTGGGAGCGCGTAGGTGAATCGAGCGCCGTGCTGGCAGCGCGTGGGAAGCGCCGTGGCCGAGACGCGAAACGACGCGTGGGAGGCGGGGAACATGGATGGCCTCGGTCGATGCTCACGCAGGATGCCGTGATGAGCATGCCTCCGTGGTCCTACTGGCTCGATGGACGCGACGCGATCGCCGCGACGGTGCAAATTGAACGAATTCCTCGGCCGCTGAGCCCACGCTCGACGTCCGTCGTCGTGCGGGACCTTCGGTACCGGCCGGAGCGCGCTCTTCAACGGCGTAGAGCTCGCGAATGCGCGAAATGCGTTCAGTCGAGCCACCGCCAAACACCTTCGTGGGGCTCGGATCTGCCAACCCGTGCACAACACGCCCCCACGACGACGAGACCGCGGAAAAACCGGGGTCCCATCGTGGAGCGCCGGGAATCGAATCGTGGGAGGCGCGAGCGAACGGGACGGAACAGGCGTCGAAGCGCTCGTGATGCGCCGGGCGCGCTACGAAGGGGACTTCATACTCCGGCGTTTCGCCCGAGCGCTCGAGACGATCATCGAGCTCGGACGGGAGCCGTCGAGCGCCGCTCCAGGGGCGTTCCCTTTCCGTTTCTACGGGGTTCGACCCGAACATCAAGCGCCCGGCAGCAACATGGGCCATCAGTATCGTCTCCGCTTCGTGAGGTGCCCGATGGCGCGTGCCGTGAACGCCTGGCGGAGGCCGTCGTCCGCGTGTGGGCGTTCATCGACGACGGCTATGGCTCGACCTGGAGATGGTCGGGACCGTTCGTCGAGATCACGATCGGCGAGCGAGAGTCCGCCCGATTCGACGAGCTCTTCGACGAAGTGATCGACCTCATCGCGGACGTCGCCGCGTCATCCGCTCCGGCACCACCTGATCCGCTCCGGCACCACGTGGACGAAGCTGCCGCGCGGCTCCGAGCGCGGCCGCACGCCGTCACGACGGGGCGGCCCCGTCGACGTACGGCGAGAGCACGCCGAGCAGCGTTGCGTGCACCGGAGTCGGGACGCCGGCCTCTCTGCCGAGCCGAACGACGGCGCCGGAGAGCCAGGGCAGCTCCAGTCGTCCGCCGGCCTCGAGGTCCTGGTGCATCGAGCTGCGCGTCTCGGCCGGCAAGCCGTCGACGGTGGCCAACGTTCGCTCGACGAGGTCGGCCTCGAGCGGCACCTCTCGGGCCTGCCCTACCGCGGTGACCTCCGCGATCGCCGTGCGAAGCAGCGCGCGGGTCTCCGGCCGCGCGCGGATCACGCCGATGGGCTGGCGCGCGGCGGCGCCGACGCCGGAGATGGAGGCGAGGAACACGAGCTTCTCCCAGAGCAGCACCTCTACGCGCTCGGTGGTGCCGCCCGTCATGCCGCCCGCGCGGGCGAGGCGCTCGAGCTCCCGCATGGGATCGGTGATCGGCCCCCGGCGGGGGCCGAAGGTCATCGTCGCCATCGTGCCCGTCTGCCGGATGATGCCGGGCGCGTCGATCCGCGCGGCGACGAAGGCGATCCCGTCGAGCACCGTGGTGCCGGGCAAGGCACTGGCGACGATGTCCGCTGCTTCGACGCCGTTCTGCAACGCGACGACGAACGTGCTCGGGCCCACGAGCGGCCGAGCCGCCGCCGCGGCCGCCGCGAGGTCCCAGAGCTTCACGGCGAAGATGATCACGTCGACGGGCCCGACCTCGCGCGGATCTGCGGCCGCGCTCACTGGCCCGGCGAACCGCACCTCGCCGGCGCCGCTCTCGATCCGGAGGCCGTCGCGCTGGAGCGCCGCGAGGTGCGCTCCTCGAGCGACGAACACGACGTCCGCGCCGCCGCGGAGGAGAGCAGCTCCGAAGACGCCACCGACACCACCGGCTCCGATCACCGCGATGCGCATCGGGCCGAGCATGTCCTCTGCGGTCGCCGCGCGCAAGCTCGACCCGACGAACGCGCCTCCGCGTCTCGTCTCGTCTCGTCGAGGAGCGCGTGACCGCGACGTGTCCGCCCCTCGTGCCGGTGCGCGTCCCGCGGTACGACGATCGCGGTGAGCGCTCTCGAAGAGCTTCGGAGGCTCGCGGCGCGACTCACGAGGCGACAAGGCGTCTTGCCCACGGCCCTCGCGGGCATCACGCTGATCCGCGGAGACGTCCCATCGGCGCCCACGCCCGTGCTCTACACGCCGCGCTTGTACATCGGCATCGAGGGCGACAAGGAGCTGGCCGTCGGCGACACACCCGTCCGCTACGGCGACGGCGAGGAGCTCGTCGCCTCGCTCGCGATCCCGGTGACCGGCCGCATCGCCACGGCGCCGTACTTCGTAGGCTGGCGCTCGACGCCGGACACGCCGCGGAGATCGCGGAGGCCATCGCCTTCCTTCGCTAGCGCTACGACATCGAGGGCCTCGCCCGCCACGTCGGGATGAGCGTCACGTCGTTCCGCCGCCGGCACTTCAAGGCTGCGACGGCGATGAGCCCGCTGCAGTACCAGGGCAGCTCCGGCTGCAGGAGGCCCGGCACCTCCTGCTCGCCGAGGCCGTGGGACGTCATCCGTGCGCCGGCCTCTCGCGACGAGCTCCGGTAGCGGTACCGCCGACGCCGACCTCGAGGGAGTCCGGATCGTCGCCGCCGTGAGATGCCCGCGCGCGCTCGCGATCGCCATCGTGCTCGCGCCGGCGAACGGCTCACCGTCTTCCTCGAGCGCATCGCGACGGCGGCCGGGCGCACGCCCTCGGCTGCGCCGCCGAAATCGGCGCGATTGATCGAATCAGGCAAGAGAACGCCGGGAACAGGCGCGCGCGCGGAGCGGCTTCGGCGCATCGTCACGGAGGTCGAACGCCCACGGAGATCGCCCATGAAGACCGCCGCCTACGCCGCCACCGCCGCCGACCGTCCACTGGCTCCATTCACTCTCGACCGCCGCGACCCTGGCCCCGAGGACGTCGCGATCGACATCCTCTACTGCGGCCTGTGCCACTCGGACATCCTGCAAGCTCGCAACGAGCTCGGCCGCACGAGCTACCCACTCGTGCCCGGCCACGAGATCGTCGGGCACGTCGCGCGCGTGGGCGACCGCGTCACGCGCTTCGAGAAAGGCGACCTCGTCGGCGTCGGAGGCCTCCACGACTCCTGTCGCGAATGCGCCTATTGCCGCGACGGGCTCGAGATGTATTGCGTGAAGGGCGCGTCCCCGACGTACGGCGGCACCGAGATGGACCGGAAGACTGCGACCTTCGGCGGCTACTCGAAGCACATCGTCGTCGCCGAGCCGTATGTCTTGAAGGTGCCGGCGTCGCTCGATCCGGCCGCCGCCGCGCCTCTGCTCTGCGCGGGGATCACGACGTACTCGGCGTACCGCCAGTGGAACGTGAAGAGAGGTGACCGCGTCGGCGTCGTGGGTCTCGGAGGGCTCGGGCACATCGCCGTGAAGATGGCCGCCGCGATGGGCGCCGAGGTCACGATCCTCAGCACCTCTCGCTCCAAGGAGGCGGACGCGCAGCGCCTCGGCGCCAAGCACTTCGCGCTGAGCACCGACCCCGAGACGATGAAGAAGCTCGCGTTCAGCTTCGACGTCATCCTCGACACCGCCGCGTCCCCGCAGCACGACTTCTCGCCCTTCCTCGGCGCGCTCAAGCCGTTCGGCGCGTTGGTGGTCCTGGGGATCACGGCGCCATCGCCCGTCTCCGGGCTCTCTCTCGTGATGGGGAGCAAGCGCCTGGCAGGATCGGCCATCGGCGGCATCCGCGAGTGCCAGGAGATGCTCGACTTCTGCGGCGCGCACGGCGTCGTGGCCGACGTCGAGCTCGTCTCCGCGAGCCAGATCAACTCGTCCTACGAGCGAATGATCAAAGGCGACGTGCGCTACCGCTTCGTGCTCGACGCGGCGACCCTCTGAGTGTCTATTCCCGTCGTGTGCGCACCGAATGGGCAGAGGGCGTGGACGCGCTGACCGAGCTGCGCGAGCGCGTCGATCGGCTCGCGAGGGGCGGCCCGACGCCGAGCTGCCTGCCGCACCTTCGATGCGGGCGCCACACGCGGCCCAGCGGTCCGCACGGCTCCACCGAGGAGTCGATGGTGGCGCTGATCGCGCTCGTCCTCCAAGGCGAGAAGCAAAGCATCCTCGGCTCGCACTCCTTCTCGTACGGGACGGGTGACGTGCTCGTCGCGTCCATGAAGGCGCCGCTCATCGGCAGGATCACGCGCGCGAGCGCCCGCGAACCGTTCCTCGCGGTCGGCCTCGGGGTGCGGCCGTCGCTCGTCGCTTCGCTGCTCTGGGCCGCACCCGACGTGAAGCTCGGCGCGACGCCGCTGGCGATCACGACGGGAAGGGCCTCCGAGGAGTTGCTGGACGCATTTCGACGCTACACGCGCCTGGCCGACGCGCCGAACGACATCCCGGTGCTCGCCGAGTCCATCGAGCGGGAGATCTTGTGGCGCGTGATGCAGAGCCCGCAAGGCGCCACCCTCCGCAGCATCGGCATCGCGAACAGCAGCGTGGCGCGCATCAGCCGCGCCATCGACCTCCTCCAGCAACGGTTCGCGGAGCCGTTGCGCACCGCGGAGCTCGCGCGCGCAGCCCACATGAGCGAGCCGACCTTCTGTCGACACTTCCGAAAGACGACGGCGATGAGCCCGCTCCAGTTTCAGAAGCTGTTGCGCCTCCAGGAGGCACGCGCCCGACTCCTCGTCGAAGGCAGGGATGTGACGTCGGTCAGCTTCGAGGTCGGATACCAAAGCCCGTCGCAGTTCAGTCGCGAGTACCGGCGACAGTTCGGCGTACCGCCCGCGGAGGACGCGGCCCGAGGGCGAAGGCAGGGGCGCTGACGCCACGGCGCACGAGCCGCTCCTCGAGGAGGTGAAGCGCGTCGAGCTGCGTCGCGGCGCGTGTGCCCGAGCTTTGCCTTCGCCTTCGGTCGTGCCGGCTGTCGAGCGAGCCTACGGGGCCATCAGCAAGTCGCGTAGGTCATCGGCGGTGACGTGTCCGTCGTGTCTGCGTCGAATACGGCGACAGTCCCGCGACGAAATGGATCCCATCCCCCCAGTGGCGCCATTGGCCAGCACTCCACGATGACGCGTCCGCCTCCCGCGCGCGCGACCTCGAACAGAGCTCCAAAGCCGTTCCCCTCGATCTCGCGCCAATGGCTCCGCGAGCCGAGCCGTCCGAGGTTCACCGTCTTCACGACCCAACGAAACATCCCATCGCCGGCTGTCGGCGTCGCCCTGGGGCGCTCCTCGGTCGGCTCGTCACCGGACGGCGGCGATGCTGCGGGCTCCGCAGCGGCAGAAGGAGTGCGCTGTCAAACTTGTAAAAGGTCGCATCCCGGTCCCGTCAAAGTAGAGGCTCGTTTGCGCGCCCCTCGCAAGCTCCGTCTCCACCACCGCGAGGTCGCCTCCGCGACCCCGTGCTGGCTCGCGAACTTCTCCGCTCCATTCCCGCGCGCCTCCACGCCGAGACCAGCTCGCCCCATTGCGGCGCGCTCTGTCTCGTCCGCGTCGCGGATCACCATCACGCCTCGATGACCTTCGCGGAAGAACGGGGCTCACACAGCGCGTACGAAGGTGCTCCACTCTGCCGGCGAGGCGAGCCGGAATCGTGCCATAGGCGGCGCTCTCGTATGGAGCCGTCCGCTTTCGGCTCCCTGTTCGTCGGGCCATTGAACGCCTCCGGGGCGCGCCGAGGCACATCGCGCGAATGTGCCCGCGACGGATCCGTTATGCTCGCGCTCGAAGCTGCCGTTCGCGGTTGGGACGACTCGAGCAGGTAGGCGGCGAATGAAGAAGTCGATGACGAGCGCGCTGTTCGGACTGGTCGTTCCGTGCGGGGTGAGGCGGAAAGCGGGGCCGGCAGCGAACGTGGACGGCGACGCGCCATCCGAGGCCTACGCAGTGACGATCACGACGACAAGCCGTCATCCGCAGGCCGGGCGCGCGTCCAAGGCGACCAGGACACCTTTGCGTCGGCGAACGCGGACGGTATCAGCACTCCCGTACCGTTCGTCGAACGCGGCCCACCAAGGCAGGGCTTGTCCTCGTCGCGGACCGGGCAGTCTGGTCGGCGATCCGCTACGGCTGCATTCGTAGTTCGGCGATATGCCGTCTGCGAAACCGCGCCTTCTTGAACGCCGGTTACGCTTTGCACTTCGTGCTCGCCTGAGGATCGCCAAACCAGCCATCGATTGCCGTCCGAGCAACGTTGTGGTGCGGTAGATCGTTGCGTTCGATTGTGCGCGTTGCCTCGGGAACGATTCTCCTCGTGTGCGCGCTCGTGCTCACAACGGCCCGAGCCGAGGCTGCACGCGTCCGAGCGACGCTCCTGGTCTCGTCGTCGAAGGAAGATCGTGCCCTGACGGAGCGCGTGCGTGGCCAGACGAGCGATCTCGATGCGGAGATCATCGTGCGCGATACGCGCTCGCTCCCCCCTACACTCGAGGCGCGGATGCGCGGAGCCGACGCGATCGCGGCGGCATCCATCGCGACGGCGAGCTCTGCCGACGCCGTCGTCTGGTTTCGCGTCGCGGACGGCGAGGTCATCATCTATGCGGTCATCCCGGCGCAGGATCGCGTCCTCGTTCGATCGGTCGGAGGTCCCGGCAAGCCTTCGTCGTCGACGCTCGAGGCCGCAGCGCTCGTCGTTCGCCACGTGATTCGTGCGCTCGGCGAGGGCGCCACGGTCGGGGAGCTTCGCGAGCCGCCGAAGGACGACGCGCTGCCCGCGCCGCTCTACGCCTGCGCGAGCCCCGTGTGCGCCGCGCCCGAATCGCCCATCGCGCTCCTGACGCCGCCGGCAGCTCGAGCTTCGCCGACCTTCCTCGGGGCAGCGGGTTGGCAGATCGTGCGCGCGCGCGACGCGCCGTCGGTGATGAATGCGCTCGGGCTCCGCTTGGGCGCGCGGTACCGCTGGCTGTCGGCGGCGGTGGCGCTCACACTCGGCGCGATCGACGTCGAGCGCGTCAGGGAGCACGCGGACATCCTCGTGCGGCGGCACTCGCTCGGCTTGGCCGCAGGAGGGTCGTGGGCGCTCGGGCGAGACACGTCCGTCGACCTCAATCTCGCGGCGGGCGCGGTCGCGTTCGTCCGCGCCACCCGTTCCCTCGCGCCGACGATCGCTCCCACGGAGACGGACAGCCACGTTCGCGCGTTCTTCGGTCCGGAGGCACGCGTCGTCTCGACGATCGCGTCGCCGCTCTCGCTCGTCGTCTCCGCCGGGATCGATCTGGTGGCGAACACGCCGCGATTCGAAGTGATGTCGGCGCCGGGATCGTCGGCCGTCTACGCGCTCGCCGTCGCCCAGCCGCACATCGGCATCGGCCTCGAATGGTCGAGCTTCAAATTTCATTGATCCGATTTCGCCAGTCCGAGGCTCTATCGGAGGGAATGGCAGCCGTGGCGCACCGCCCCGCCGACTTTCCGGCCCCCGACATCGCGGCCGTGCTCCTTGGAGATCGCGCCGCCGCGCGCGCGCTCGTCATCGAGATGTCGCCGCGCGTCCGGAACCTCGTGCGGTATCTCGTCCGGGACGACGTCGACGTGGACGACATCGCCCAAGAAGCGATGGTCGCCGTCCTCAAGAGCCTCGGTGAGTACCGCGAAGAGGGCGCCTTCTTCGCGTGGGTGGACCGGATCACGGCGCGTACGACGTTCAAGGCACTCCAGCGACGCAAGCGTCGCCGCGAGGAGCCGCTCGAGCTCGAACGCGCCGAGCCGGCGCATGACGCGTTCGGCGCGTTCCATTCACGTCGCCGCCTCGTGGCCCTTCTCGATCGCCTCGCTCCTCCTCAGAGGCATGTCGTCGTCCTTCATTACCTGCTCGGCATGACCGTCCTCGAGATCGGCGACGAGCTGGAGATCCCCGAGGGCACCGTCCGCAGCAGGCTCCGTCTCGCCATGATTGCACTCCGCAGGAACATCGAAAGCAAGAACCGATGAAGAACGACTGGCAATTGGACGGCGAGCCCGGCCCCGCGCTTCCGATCACGGAAGACGCCCTGAATCACCTGGCGGACCGCGTCCTCGCGCGCGCCTATGAGGTGCCCGCCGGAGCGACCGAAACGCCGGAGCCCGCGTTCGCCGGCCGCAAGCGCCTACTCGCCGGCGTCGGCGTCGGTGTCGTTGCCACTATCGTCGTTGCAGGCTGGGCCATCTCCCAGGGAGCGCGCGCGTCCTCTGCCCCCGCTCCGGTGGCAACGTCGGTCGCTCCGATCGCGACACCGGCCACTTCTCCGGCCACTTCTCCGGCCACTTCTCCGGTCACAGCGGCAGAGCAAAGTCCGAGCATCGTCGTCGGAGCGCTGCCGAGCGCCCCCCAACAGCTCGCAGCGCCCGAGGCGCCGCGCGACCTGCTCCGCGAGGCGAATCGCCTTCGTGCCGCCCGTCGCTGGGATGAGGCCGCCGCGCTCTATCGGCGCGTCGCCGACGCGCGCAGCGCACAATCGACGACGGCGATGCTGGCGCTCGCGTCGCTGCGACTCGAACACCAGAACGACGGTCGCGAAGCACGCCGCCTCTATCGCGCCGCCATCGACGCACAGCCGAACGGCCCGCTCGCCGAAGAAGCACGATGGGGCCTCGCGCTGGCGTGTCGCTCGCTCGGCGACGAAGAGGGCGAACGCGCGGCGCTCGAGGAGTTCCTCGCGCGTCATCCGTCGAGTCCGTTCGCTCCGAGGGCCGAGAGACGACGGGCCGAGCTCGACGCGAAGAAGGTGACGCCATGATTCGCCGCATCACCGTCAGCCTCCCTCTCGTCGCGGTCATCGTCGTCGCCTGCTCCGACAGGACGGCCAACGTCATCGCCTACGAGTCGTCGCCGCCGCCTGCGTTCGTCGATCCCGCCGCCGACGCGAGCACCGCCGACGCGAGCACGAGCACCGCCGACGCGAGCCGCCCTTGGGTCGAGTACTGCCCCGCCAACGAATGCCCCGCCGGCTGGGGAAAGTGCCGAAGCGAGCAGTTCGAATGCGAGGTCGACTTCTCGTCGAACGTCTCCAACTGCGGCGGATGCGGAAAGGCCTGCCCTCAATTGGCCAACTCCACGGAGGCATGCGTCGAAGGCGCCTGTCGCTACCAGTGCGAGAATAACGGGCCGGTCGTTTGGGCCGACTGCAATGGCTTCCCAGACGATGGGTGTGAAGTGAAGCTCAAGACCAACGAGAACTGTCGCTTCTGCGGGGACGTCTGCGATCCGGAGCATCCGTGCATCATCAATCCGGATACGTTCGAGGCGAAATGCGGTTGCGATCCGGGGCTGACGCTCTGCGGTGATCGAGCCTGCGCCGATCTCGAGACGAGCAACGAGAACTGTGGCAGTTGCGGGAACCAATGTGATCTATCGAACGGCGGAACGGCTGCACCCCACGTGATTTATGTATGTGAGGACGGCACTTGCGGTCATCGGACGTGTCATCCGGATTGGGGAAATTGCGACGGCGATTGGGATAATGGTTGTGAGACCGACCTCACGCGCGATGTGTCGTGCGGTGATTGCAATCTGGAATGCGCGGCGGGGGTCCACTGCTTGAAGGACGCCTTCGAGCGCAATGTCTGCGGATGTCCGGACGGCTTGACGTACTGCGATGGCGAATGCTTCGACCTCGAGCACGACTACACCAACTGCGGCACGTGTGGTCGGGCGTGCGCTCGCCGTTTTGGGGAGCTCTGCGTAAACGGCGAATGTGTCATGAGCTGCGACGAACGCAGTGCCGATTGCAATGGACTCGTCGAGGATGGGTGCGAGACGAACATCTGGAGCGATCCGCTGAATTGCGGCGGCTGCGGTATCGAATGTCCAGGAGTCGGCCAGGCCTGCGTCGTGGGAACGTGTGCGGTGGCGCCGTGCGACCAAGACGCTCCGGAGGCCGCGCGATGAGATGGATACGACTTGTTGGATTCTCTCTTTGCGGGGTCGTGTTCGCTTGCGCGACGGCCGACGAAGCGCAACCCACGGATCGGGTGAGCGAAGTCCCTGCCGTGGTGGACGCCGCCGCCGACGACGGGGGCGCGGACTCTGGCACGCAGTCGGCTGACGCTGCCTTCGAGCCGTGCCTTCCTGGCACATTCTGTCCGATGTCGCTGTTCGGCCTCAGCGACGACCTCCTTCCGCACAAGGCACGAATCGAAGTCATTCGAGGACGTTCCTCGTCCGATGTCTGGGCGGCGGGCACGCTCGGTGCGCTCGCTCATTCCGACGGAAGCAAATGGACGCGAAAGCACATCGATCCTCCTTATTCGCTGGCCGGACTTTGGCTCATGAGCGTGGGCGCCCTCGCGATCTCGACCGACACGGTTGCCTTCGCGCTCGACGTGGAGCTCGAGCCCAGCGCTCCGCCGGCGGCGACGAGCGACGGTTGGTTTCGAATCGCTGAGCCCACCGGCCCTCTCCCGCACGCAATGGGCGGGCGGCTCAACTCGATCTGGATGCTGGCGGAGGCCGAGTGGCTATGGGGGACGATGCTCCGTGGCAATGTGGGACTGTGGCGCGCGCAGATTGTCGACGAGCGCCTGCAATTCGAAACCGTCCTGTCCGAGGCCGAATGCACGGCGTATGGCTGCGGGTCGATGCGCGGAGTGCATGGTGCCTCGGCGGACGATCTCTGGGCCGTCGGAAGCTCCGGCGCCATCCTTCACGTCACGAACGCGCAGTCAGCAGCTCCGACGTACACGCCGTTCAACAGCCACACGCTCAACGAGCTCTTTGGAGTCTGGGCCGCCACGCCCGACGATGCATGGATCGTGGGCGCGCAGGGAACGGTCTTTCACTATCACGATGGAGGTTGGGAGCTCGTCGAGCAGCCGTTCACGAACGAGCATCTCTACGCCGTATGGGGAACATCCAAGGACGATGTATGGGCCGTTGGCGGCAAGGCGACGGTTCTTCACTACGACGGTGTCGAGTGGAAGCCGTTCCCCGTCACCGGTCTCGATGGTGCCACACCCGATCTCATCACGGTATGGGCGGCGGACCGCGAGCACGTCTGGATTGGTGGCGACAGCGTCCTTCTCGCGCTCGGAGGTGAGCGATGACGATCTCGATTCGATGGGCCCTTGCGGCGGCGGTGCCGACCGTCCTCGGGCTCGGCGGTCTGGCCTGCGCTGCCCGCGGCGACGATGACGGGCTGGCCTCTGGTGTCGGGGACGATGCCGGCGCTCCGTCGACGATCGAGGCAGGCACCCCTACGGCAGCGGACGCGTCGGACGCGTCGGACGCGTCCACCGTCGAGCTTTGCAGTGCAGCGGGATGGTGCCCCGTCGAACGTCCACGTCCCGAGGCAAACTACGTGGCGGCCGCCGGAGCGAAGTCGGCGCTCTATGCCGTCTTCGGCGGGGGCAGCGCCGGTGAACGAGTGGCCGCGTGGACGACCCACGACGGCTGGACCGCCTCGTCGCTGCCCTTGACGAGGCCAATTTCCTCGGCCGCTTTGACGACGGCCGCCGTCGTGGATGACGACGCGGTCCTCATTGCGGCAGTCGATCTTGCCGGCTTCTACGGACTCGCCTACTCCACTCCCGGGTCCAATGGGATTTTCGGTTATTACGCTGTTCCGCCGAGCGACCCAACGCAGACGTGGACGGTGACGGAGTTTTCGCTCGCGTGCGCGACGCCGCCGTTGGTGTTGCCGGCTGCTCCGAAGCTCGCCAACATCGGAGGGCAGGTGTACCTGGCGGCCTGCACGGGTCTGTATCGCTTCGATCGGTCCGCGTTCCTGGATGGTTCCGCAGAGTACTGGAAGCCCGTCTACGTCGACGATGGCGCCGGCACACCCGCGCTTTCCTTCTCCGTGGCCGGCACTGCGGGCGACGACCTCTGGCTCGCATCCTCCCGGAGTTCGTGCTTGACGCTCGTGCACATCGGGCCCGACGGCGCGAAGACCATCGCCGACTCGAATCCCACCAAGACCGGGTGCGTCGCAAACGGCAAGGGAATGGTGGATCCGGTCTCTCTTCTGGGAAAAGTTGGCGTCGCTCCGGCCAAAGGCGTCTACGCGTTAGCCCAGGCGAATCGTTTGATGCGATGGACCCTCGCTCCAGGCGGGAACGATGTGACGGTCGAATATTCCACGGCCACGAATGTCTGGAGTGAGTCGATTGCGGGCCTGTGGCAAGGTAAAGACCGACTCT
>Ga0164243_10002083_pt1 | contig 33420 bp, 30 predicted proteins | sample OricompcompostOP_FD_108781 | JGI IMG/M metagenome (GOLD analysis project Ga0164243, IMG submission 108781) | Organic Plus compost microbial communities from Emeryville, California, USA - Original compost - Organic plus compost (OP) | ecosystem: Engineered > Solid waste > Mixed feedstock >... | reverse complement strand
GCCGCCCGTTTCCTCGCCGACGAGCTGCCTGCGGCAGACTTCACCCTGCTCTACTACCACCTGGATAAAAACTTGCTGGCTGGCTTTCCAGCTGAAACGCCACCGGCATCATCACATGTACCTTCACCACAACAGCTATTCACCCATGCATCGCTTCAGGAAATTATCGATTGCTTTTAGTGCGTTTGCCGGCGCTTTCTTCGGCGAAATCGCACTCAATATCGCCTGCGGTCCCGAACCCGACCCGTACGACTATTACGTGTCGTACTTTCACAACAACGTGGCCGGCGATGGGTATGCGCCCTTTTCGTTTACCGACCTCCGCTTTCTCTACGACGAGGAGGAACCCGGGAGCGAGTCCCGCATCAACAGCGCGGAGTGGGCTGAATACTTAGGTGAGGCCGTACGGCCTGCTGATGTGCACGCCGCGATGTACCGCACCGATGCCGCCACGGACTCCGCTATACGCGCTTTTCTGGAAACGCAGGCCGCCCCGCTGCCCGACAGCCTTTCGGAAAACACCTACCTCCAGGCGCTGGCGCGCAACAAAAATGCCCGCGCGCTTTACCTGTTTGCCAAGACCGCGGAACCCCATGCACTGGCTGCGCATGCGGGTTATGACCATTACTGGAATCCCGAACCGCGTGATACCGCTAGCATGAACGTATTGGCCGCACAGGCGGAGGCATTGGCAAGGCAGCACCGGAAAGCCCCGTTTCTTCGCATACGCTACGCCTACCAAGCGGCACGCATGTACCATTATGCCGGCGATTATGCAAACTGCGTCCGCATTTACGACCGGTGGATTGATGAGGTGCCTGCCACGACGGCCCTGAAAGGCTGGGCGTTGATGCTGAAAGCAGGTGCGCTGCGGCGCCTCGGGGAGCCCGCGGAAGCGGCGTACTTATTTGCAAACGTATTTTCCAGTAACCCCGAAAGGCGGGTACAGGCCTACAAAAACATCCACTACATCGATGTGCCCGTTGAAGAAATACTGGCGCATGCGCAGTCCGATGACGAACGGGCAACCATCCACGCGGCGCTGGGCTTCCGAAATGCGGACCTCGATACCGCAACCCTGAAAACGGTGTACCGGCTGGCGCCGGGCAGCCCATTGGTTGCCACGCTCCTTGTCCGCGAAGTGAATAAGCTGGAATCGCGCCTCACGGAGCAGTCGCCCTACTACCAGGGCCGATGGGGCGGGTGGGGGTTCTACGACGGCAGCACCCCGGCATCAGCCGCGCAGGCACATGCACGGGCAATCATCGGCTTTTGCCGGCAGCTGTCGGCCGATGCCGCTTATCCCGAACCGGCGCTCGGCACCGTCGCAGAAGCCTACCTCCATTGGCTGCTGCACGAGGATACCGAAGCTGCGGCCCTGCTGGGCGGACTGGCTCCCGGGACACTTTCGCCCCGACTGGCCGACCAATACCGCACCGTCGACCTGCTGGTACGTGCACGGGCACTGGAGACGTCGCAGCCGGCCGATGTAGCGCGGTTAACCGAGACCTTAAATTGGCTGGATACCAAACGCAGTGAAGAACTACGGGAAGCCATGGAACGTGCGGGCGACGAACCGGGCTATGCATTCTGGGCGCAGAAAGACCTGCGCTTTACCCGCACGGCTACCAATTTTTACCAATCGCTGCTTGCGCCGCACTTCATGGCGTCCGGCGATACCGCCCTCGCCGCAATGGCCATGCTGAAGGCGGATATCCCTTCCCTGGGACACGCGGGAAGCGCCGGCAAGTCCCTGCTTTCGCGGATATCGTGGAGCGCTGCGACGTTCTGGCAGGAGCAACTGCCCCCCACCGCACTGGAACAACTGGGGCGCTGGGCTACCGAAGGCATGGATTCGCCATGGGCGCCCCTCTTCGGCAGCCTGCTGGGCGATCTCATCGGCGACGACTACTGGGACCTGCTGGGCACCGCCTACCTGCGCACGCATGCGTATGGCGCAGCATCCCGCGCGTTTGCAAAGCTCTCTCCACAATTCCAGCGCGAATCGCCGGTAGACTGGTATGGCGGGGAGGAACAGCCGCTGTACCCTGACCCGTTTATCACTGCCATCAACGACTACCCCAAACGTTTCGGCGGCACACCGCTCACCAAAGCCGGATTCGCGAAGGCCATGGCCGACCTGCAGCGGCGCATTGCCGAAGACCCCGGCAATGCGGCCTCCTATTACTTCCAGCTGGCCAATGGCGTGTACCAGACCGGCGCTTTCGGCAACGCATGGCAATTGATCAGCTACCACTGGACCAGTACGCACAATTACATCCGGGGAAATTACTACTATGCCGGCGATTACCACGATGCCCGCCAGGCGGCAGCATGGTACGAGAAGGCGCGCGAGCTGAGCAAAGACCCCGAATTCCGCGCAAAATGCACGTTCATGCTGGCTAAATGCGAACAGAAGCGGTACAGTTACCCCAGCCTGAAAGCGTATTACGACGGTGGCTTCTCATACGGCAATAGGCCCGACCCCTTCTGGCTGTTCAGTCAACGGAACAGGTATTTCGGGGAACTGGAGACCCATTACGGAAATACGGCGTTTTTCCAGGCGGCCGTACGGGAATGTACCTACCTCGCTGATTTCATAAACAGGCCGTAGTGCAGGCCGATAACGGAACGCATGAGAAGCATCGTCTTATCATTCACCTGTTCGTTGGTATGCTGCCTGGCCGTGTTGGTTTGCCGTGCACAGGACGCATTGGATGCCGTGGCCAAGGCCTATCAGCAGGCCAGCTACGAAAACGGCGAGAAATTCCTGAAAGCCGGCCCCTATGTCCGCGCATTGTTTTTCAACGAACGCCGGGACGAAGCGATAGCCGTTCTGGAAGAAAACATCCGCTTGGCGCGGAAAAGGCAAGACGGCAAATATGCCGCGTATCTATACGGACTACGGTCACTTAACACGTTCATACTGGGCGATTCGGCACAGGCTGCCCGGTACATCGACAGCGCATCGGTTTTCGCGGCCCGCACGGCCGACCGCAAAATTAAGGGCTACGTGCACTATTGCCGGGGGTGGTTGCTGGCGCGCGCCGGCCGCGAGGTGGATGCCGTAACCACCTTTGTGGAGGGCCTCCGCCTGCTCGAAAACACCGGCGCCCACACCTACCAGCGTTCGATCTACAGCGAACTATATGCGATATACGCCAATTGGCGGGCTACCGACCTTCAAACGAAGTATGCCTACCTGAATCTGGGCCTGGCCGTAAAATGGAAAGAACCATCGGCCCTGTTCGATGCACACATGCGCATGGGGCACCTGTATGAGACGCTTACCTCGGAAACCGGAAACCCATCGTTTGCCGACAGTGCAGTGCGCTATTACCGGAGCGCGATAGCCCTCTTCGAGGATAACCCGTCAACGATGGGAACCTCGCCCACCGATTTGGCGCATGTAGCCATTAACCTGGCAAACCTGCACCTCAACAACGCCGATACGGCTGACCGGCGGCAGGCAGAAAAGTATGCGCGCAAGGCGATTGCAATCGCCGACCAGTATGGGCATACCCAATTCAAAGCCGCTGGCTACGGTATCCTGTCTGCCCTGGCACGGAGCAGCCATCAGCCTGAAAATGCAAAAACCTACCTGCTGGCCGCTCTGGCTGCCGCTTCGCAGGAGACGGCCATGAATACCGAAACGCTTCCCCTTATTTTCCGGAACCTTGCCGAGCTGTCGGAGGAGCAGCAGGAGCATACCGAAGCGCTGCATTATTACAAGCAGTACGTAGCCGCCGCCGAGGATCGATTCGATGCAGAGAAGTTGGAATTGTCTGCACGGCTGGAAGCCCAATACGAGCGCGCCAAGCAACAACAGGCACTGGGGCAACTGCGCCTGGAGTCCGCGCAAAAGGAACAGCAACTCAAGCTGATGGATGCTCGTGCTGCCGAACAGCGGCAAGCGATTGAAGTGATGAAACTCAACGAAGAAAACCAGCGCCAGCAACTGGCGTTTGCTAACCTCCAAAATCAGCAGAAGGAGCAGGAGCTCGCAGCCGTGCAACGCGAAGTGGCGCTCAAGTCGCGCATCAGCCAGACCTACATTATCCTCTTTGCTGTTGCATTGTTCATGATGGCGCTGCTGTTCTACGCTTACCGGCAGCGCTCAAAGACGTTGACCCAGCAAAGGCATCTTCATCGGCTGGAAATGGAACAGGTCCAGCAACAACACGAAATATCCAACCTTACCGCCATGCTCAGCGGACAGGAGCAGGAGCGTTCGCGGTTGGCGCGCGACCTACATGATGGCCTTGGCGGACTGCTTTCGGGGACTAAGATTGAGCTTTCCGCCGTATTTTCCCGCGTGAACGACGCGGCCGCCCGGGAAAAAGTCACCCGCTCACTGAACCAGCTCGATGCGGCGGTCAATGAGCTCCGCCGTGTGGCGCACAACCTCATGCCCGAGCTGCTTTTGAAATATGGACTCACGGAGGCCATCCGCGAATACTGTAACCGGATGTCTCACGGCGACCTGGAGGTTGCCGCCGAGATTGTCAGCTACACCGACAGCCTCGACACCAATCGCCAGGTGGTCGTTTACCGCATCATCCAGGAGCTGGTAAACAACGCCATGAAGCATGCCGAGGCCAAGCACATCCTGATTCAGCTGGCACAGGCTGACGGCACCCTATACCTGACCGTAGAAGATGACGGCAAGGGGTTCGACGTCGCCACGCTGGATGGGCGGAAGTCGGCCGGCATACACAATGTGCAATCGCGGCTGGATTACCTGAAGGGGCACCTTAACCTCATCAGCGAGCCAGGCATGGGTACCACAGTGGAGATTGAATTTCCCTTGGCACAACCGGCCAAGATTATCCAGGCGAGCGGATCGTGAACGAAAGCACCTGAGTGACTTCGCTTAAATTCCCTTTTTTCAGGGATTTATTGCCTATGCAATATTGGTGATATTTGTTCCGGTGAACGCGCCAGCACAGGCGTGTCCATCGTTAAATAAACACTATGCGTATCCATCATGAATATCATTAAAACATCCATTTATAACCTGTTATTGGCATCACTGATAGCACTCGTTGCCCAAGCTTGCGCATTAGAAGGCGGCAGCAGGAGCGCCCAACCAGCAACACGTATTTCCGTTGAATTGAAACCCACCGCATCTGCGATCGACACCGCGCACTTGCTAGACGAGTGGAAGGCACTGGCCAGCCTTACCCAACCCGCTGGAGGTCCATCGCGGTCGTTTGACGTTTCCATGGTGGTGAGTGATACGGCCGTCACTGCCGAAATCTGGCCGAAGCTGTCCGACCGTCACCGCCAAAACTTTATCCGATTGTTGGACACACTAACCCGGCATCCGTCACCTATCCCACGGACACTGAGAAATCAGCAATTATCCGTCAATGAAACGGACACCAGCCTGCTGAGACTGCTTGCACTTACACCTGACACGACGTTTGCATTGCTTCCCGACCTTGGCAGCGCGCACTGGACGTATACCCACCGTGAAGTACCGGGTTACGCCGGCATGTCGCAATCGTATGTCACGACCTACCTCACGTACCAGCTGCGGCAGCCGATCCCTTCGCTCCAGTATAGGCTCGGGTTTGCGCCTTCAGCATCGGGGGAGGAAAACCCGATCCGCGAATCGATGGAAGCTATTATGCAACAGCTGCCGCCTTCTTCGGCAGACTACTCCATCGGTACCGGCGACCCCATTGCCGACAGCCTATGGCAGCGGCTGCGCGGCAACCAGCGGCTCACTATCGATTCCAACACCATGCAAATCCGGTGGACATCGGTCGATTTTAACTTTAGGCCATTTACCCCCATACTCGATCAGGATACGCTTTTTACCGTCAGTGTTATGAAATTACTGGAAGAAACAACTCCCGAAATGTATCACCTGCTGCTTGCGCCGGAGCTGACCCGCATCATGGCCGCTTATCGGATGGACGACGATGAATAAGAACTTCTTTACTACGTTACTCGCGGTATTTGTCCTGCTTGCTCCCGTTGCAGCTCAGGAGAATTCGGGATTTATGTTCCCAAATCGTTTCGGTTTGTCCATGCAGAAAAAACTGGGGGTTGATGTCGGGCTGATTTCGTTCAATCAATTTACTGATTCTTCTCCGATGACCTTTTATGACATCTCTCTGGGTGTTGAATCCTATGTGACCAACCCCTTTACGCTGGCGCCAAAACTCAGCTTCGATTTCGGCCTTGGCGACATGATCCTATTTGGCGGAGGTATTGATGTGTCTCTGCCTACCGATTTTTCCAAACACACGTGGATGTTTACCCCAAAAGTAGGGATAAGTTTAGCTTCTATTATACGGTTGTATTACGGCTATAATCAGTTTGGAAAAGAAAATGGCTTTCCAAACCTGGGTAACCACAGGGTGTCATTGGAAATTAACCTGGCGGCTTTCCACGACTTCGGGATTGGCTTATAGCAGCCCGGTTGAAGCCCGTCTACTCCAAGCTACTCCGCAAAAACGTCAATCTTCCTTTGTATACCAGGTACTCCACATGCACAGGCGTTTGCAACGGATCCAGCAGCCCCCGGTCGGCCGCAGCGATGTCATGCTGAATGTGGTGCAGTCCGCCGCATAACCGAACCCAACCATCGAACACCGATGTTACCGCATTGTTTCCGCGGTACCGGGTCACCGTCAAGTACCATTCTGTTGCGGTAGCGCGATAAATCTCGACGTACGTATCCGGATTGTGTTTGTTCAGCCACGCCCGGATTTCCGGCCAGCTTACGAGTGCATGTCCTAACATAAGCAGCAACACAGCGCCATTGAATACGACGAGCATCTCCCCGAGGTATTCCCACCCCCCGCCGACCTGCCATTCGATAAACCAGCAAATCCCTACTAGCAACAGGGAAACGAACAGACAGATGCCAGCATATAATTTCAACATACCGGAAAGGCTACCCCCGATCACCTCCCAATCTTCGGAACTTACCGGCCTACGGATGGGCTCGGTCACATCCGAACCCGGATAAACCGCACCTGCAATCAATCCACCGGGCAGTAGGTACAGTTGGATCGGCAGCCGACCCCGTGAGATCACCTCCACGATCCGGGTGTTCTGGAATGCCCTGAATCCCAAAAATGCCAAGGTACCTTCAATGGGGCGGCCATCGATCACATAGCGCACCCGTTTCCCTTTGAGGCGCTGGATGCCATCCAGCCTGCCACTGATCAGCGAAAACCCCTGGTTGCTGAGGCAGTCATCCAACACCCGGCGGCGTTTGCGATGATAAAAAACAAAATACGCCGGGATTCCGAAAAACACCATGTAAAGCAATACGAGAAGAACCTGTAACCCGGCTTCTTCATCCCGTAAACCGCCATTCCGTAAACTCCAAACGATGGCAATAAAAACCAAAAAGAACACAGCCGTTACAGCCACAAACGTAGCATAAAACCGGTGGTGATACCCCCGCCGCTCTTCGAGTATTCTGCGGATTGCTAGCGGTAAAGAAGAAGAAGCGTTCTCGCCGTATGCTTGAATCATTAGTGATTTAATAAAGGTTGTAGCCTATATTGTTTCCTTTGTGTATCCCACACGACTTTGGGCAGCGGCAGGCGCAGCATCGCCGCATTGGAAACCAGTGCCAGGTCATACCGACGATCCACCATGATGATTCGGTATTCATAGTCGCCGGGGCTGATATCCGATGGCAGGAACATGCCCCCATCCGCTGCTCCGTCCAAGACATAAGCACCATCTTTCCAAACGACGAAATTATCCGCCCACATCGCCACTTCCCCTGCGCCGGGGATAGGGTACGACTGCTTATGGCTCGATACCTGCCACACCCGGTACGCTTCATCACCCGCTTTTGGCCGGTAGAGGAGGTATACGCCTTCGGCTTCGAACGTTTCGAGATGAGTGCCCGAATTTTTTGCGCCCATATACAGCAGTGCGGCATAAACGCTATCCGTATCGCCAGCCATGCCCAGATCGCCAACGGTCAATTCGAGTCCATCGTTTGCGGCAAACACCTCCTGGTAAAAGTCCAGCCGGTTGCTGCTCGCCTCCATCACGGTGATGTATTTGTCGATGTTGCCGCGTGTCGGGTTCACATACCGGATTTTCAGCCAGCCTTTTTCCACATAGTCCAGCACTTCGTAATGGTCGCCCTTAACCAGGTACATCGCCGACCGGCGTTCGGGTTGTGGGGCATCGTGCAGGTACAGCCGCTCCTGCTCCACCGGCAGGATGACCGGCTCCATGTCGTCTGTCGGCGAAAACAGGTATACCGCCCCACTGTGCACCGTATCCCCTGCCCGGTTGAAGACGGTATGCACCGCAGTGAGCGGCACGAGTGCTGTCCAGGGAGCATCCCGTCCGACGGGGCGGAGCGACTCAGCCAGGTAGACTTCGCCCTGCGGCGTGAACTTCCAGCCTTGCCGCCGGTACATTTCCCGCTGGTCCTGCAGGACTCGTGTGTAGTCTGCCTGGACAAACAGGATTCCCTCCTCCTCCAGGAAATATGGGTTCAAAAAGCCCGTTGGCCGGCCCACATGCCCATTGCCCTCGGGCAGCAGCACTTCCCTGAAACGGCCCGCCGAAGGCTGGAATAGAAAGATGCGCCAGCGGTGCGGCGTATGATACCTATCGCCCAGGAATTGCACCGAAAAATCGGCATAACCATCACCATTATAGTCCGCTGCCTCCACCTGAGCCGTTGCGACCATTTCGCCGAGCACGACCGCCTGGGTATCGGTTTGGTTCTCCGATAGAATCATCACTTCCATCGTGTCGCCCCGGAACTCCACTAAAGCACGCTGCTGGCCGCTGACGGCGATGGCATGCCGGTCCTGTGCCCGCACACCAACGATGCAGACGACCCACACAGCACCGAATAGGATGGGTATACGAAACATCATTTTATTGCTTTTCTTTCCGCCTGACGGTTAGCTCATGGAGTTCATCGGTAGCGGTATTCCATTGATAACCGCACGCAACATCGCCCATGAAAAGCTGGACTTCCCATAGGTTTCCATCCAGCCGCCGGGCATACACCTCCTTCCCAAGCAACCAGTCCGCCGCCCAATCATAGCCCAGATTATCGGAAGTCATCACGTACGTTGCCGTCGTCAAAACCTGCGAATATTTCAATTCATTGATGGAAATCGATTCAGGCAGTATTTGGTCCTCAAACGAGTCAAACAACCCGAGGTTGGATCGCATTTTTTCCGTCAACCCCGGGTCTTCGTGCGAAAATTCGGCCCAACGTTCCCGTTGGATTGGTGGATAGCGACCGAGTACCGCATTGCGCAGGGCGGTATACGCCCCGCGGTTTTCCACCAGAAATTGCCGCTGCCTTTCCTCGATTTCACGGTCGTCAAAATCCGGATAGAAGTGGTCATACAACATCCATTTAAACTCGTCTACCTTGTTCAATAGTTTCTGCTGGGGGGTGGACGCCTTCGGTAACCGTCCGGCCAGCCACCCCGGTTGCTGCTTTCCGCCGGTATAGACCAGTACTTTCAGCAGTTCGATGCCGTTCGTCGCATAGTCCCAGCTGTATTCCATGACAAAAGCCCGGTTAACCAACACCACTTTCCATTGCGTGTCCTTTATGGGATCGGCAAAACACAACCACCCCAACCCATAAAGCCGAACGTAATCCCGCCAGCGCATCCCCTTTTCCTGCGTCAGGTAGTCCGACACCGCGAGGTGGATCAGGTTTACGGAAGATAGGGTTCCTCCCGGGCCGAATGTCCGCGCTGCAGTCAGCACACTCGTCAGGTCAATTATTTCCCGCATCGAAACGCTATCTTGCTGAAAGTATTCGTCCAGCACCTGCAAATCCATCACTTCATAGCCGGGAAAAGTCTCCGGCGCAGGCGGCAGCGTTTCCAATCCCGCAAGGCGCAGGCGGAGATAGCGATCCTTGTTTTTTTCAATAAATGCCTGCATATGCCGGGTTACCGGGTGCGCTAAAGCGGCCTCCGGATTATTTTCCCCCGCCGCCATCCAGTCTACAAATTCCGCTTTCTTTTCATCGCGGTAGGGAGCCATCCAACGGTCCAGGTCCGCACTCAATTGCTGTTCTTCCGCTTCCGCTGATAGCGGCTTCTGGCAGGCGGCGGCGCTGCCCGCCCACAGTAAAAAGGCGATTAAAAATACTTTTGGTGTATTCATCGCCCAAAACAACACAAAATACCGTTCGGATAAAACCCCCGTTTTCAGGGATTTTCTGTCAGGCAGCGATGGGTACGTTTAAAGGACGATAAGACTGAGGTTAATTTTCCGCACGTTTCCCCGAGGGTCCCGGAGTTCAAGCGTTTGTATCGGCTTCTCGAGCGGATCCCAGACCGCAGTTGTGTCCACTTGCATCCGGCTAAACACGGTACGCAGCGGAAGAGTGCGGGTATAATGCCCATGGAGGTGGGGCGACGAGGATGCCATATCGCTGGCTGCCACGAAACCATCCCACCCGCCCTGGTCATTTTCTTTCAGGAAGAGATACGGCTGGCCGTTATTTTCCCGCCCGCAACTGACACGCAGCAGCTCTAACGGGCGATTCCAGTCCGTTATATCCATACAAAACATGCCGTATCCTACGGCATTACCTGTTAAAAAAATACCATCATGGTGCAATCCACCCAAGGTGCCGCTTACGGCATCCTCCCCGTATTCCACTTGTGTGCCCGGCACGATGACACGGCTTACCTGACCGGAATCGGGGTGGTACAGCACTACCTCGTAGCGGGAACTTATCACCAAAGTCTCCCCATCCGCTGAAAACTTCAGGCCAATCATATCACCATCCACCCATCCGCCGTCGCCCATACCCCGCTCAAAAGGCAAATCCACGATATACTGCCACCCCTCCCGGTTAACATAAAGTTGCCGCCCATCAAGACACCTGTATTCGGCGCCCAGGACTTCTACTGTGGATTGCGCCAATGTAACGACAGAAGCCGATAGCACGAGTGTATAGGTGAGCAGCACGTTCATGTTGCAGTTATTTTTCTTTTTTCAAAAGTATATCGGATAACAGCGCGGAAAAACCCCTATTTTTAGGGATTTTGCCGTTTCTTCATTTCCGCTATTATTGCATTCAAGTAACTGATGAAGATTATTGAAGCCGAAATAACGAAAGAAGAAAAGCGAAAAATCGGGACAGCCGTTATCGGTAGGACGATCGTTTTGGTGGTATTCCTTGTCCCCATATTATATGCCGCTATTTTCGTTTTACGCAATGCCTTTTCAAGCGTTATGAACGGCAAACCGGATACCCTCTCCATGATTTTTTCCGGAGTGTTTCTCCTGATTTTCCTGTGGGGAAGCCGGTTTATCGTTCCCTTCTACAAAAACAGTGTCCAATACGCCGGTGCCTGCACCAAACAAATCATCGAGACCACCATACTGGAAATAAATCACCGCGTCGGCCTCAGCGTAGGGCTGGTGTTCTATATCAAAACAGACTACTGCCACATCAATACAGGCAAACAAGTCATCCATTTTCAGGATGTATCGTTCATGGACCTCCGCAAAGGAATGAAGTTGTACCTCCATGTTATTCCCGGGACGAAGAACGAGTTTCTCTGGATTTCGGCGCATCCGGAAAAACCCTTGTAGATCATCGGTTTTTCATCCTCCTTCTTCCCATTTCAAGTCCATTGCCGCTCTGTTAAAGACCAACAAGCGCTGCGCTTCCCCGTCCGTAACGATGTAATTTTCCCGGTTTTCATCCATATTCTCCCGTTGTGAGCTGAGGCCCAACAGGCAACTATCCATTAAATAGTCTTCCATACGGAGCAGGCGCCCGTTTTCATCCAATTCCAGCCAAAGGAATCCCGATTCGTTGCCGGCACCGCAATGCCCCAAAGCGTAAGCTTTAGATGGGCGGTCATAGGAAAGCACAATCCGTAGCTTATCGTCCACCACGTTGTATCCAGCAACGGAATGATCGCCCCGGTAGAACAGGGGAAGGCCTAATGCCTTTAGATTTACCTGGAAATCGTGGCCTTGGCACTTAATTTTCAACAAACTATGATGCTGCAAAACATCCATATCGTCCCGGTGGATCCGCAAGGGCAGGCGCTTTCTACCATCGGTCCATTCCCCGCTCACCGTCCTTGCACTTACCGTACGATTTTCAAACGTCCCGTACTCATATGCAATGGTTATTTTTTCCAGAAAGCCCTCCATGGAATGATACTTCTCTATCATGTCAAAAAAGGAATAGCTATCATAGTCGTCGTATAGGAAATGGACGAGCGTATCCGCTGGTTCTGGCTGTTTGAAGTGGTACAAGGTCAACTGATTGGCGTAGATACCCGCCAGGGCGAGGGGTTTCTTATGACGGTCGTATTGGTACCAGCCTGATACCGAATACCAGCCCAAATGACCGGATGACCTGTCTTCCACATTCAGACAAAAGGTGACCGGCATCTCCGTTCCCTCGCCGATATGACCGGAAAAGACGAGGCTGCGGATTTCGTATTCTTCCAGCTCCACGAAGGTCTGGCCGATAGCCGGACAGCTCCATACTACTACTAATAACGTAAGTCCCATCCAGTAAGCCAGCTTGGTATTCATAGCAATGCGCGTTAGACAAGTAAAATAATGCAAAAAAGATTCGGCCCAAAACCCCTGAATTCAGGGATTTATTCCCCCACGCAAAAAGGTAAACTTTGCAGTCATAATAAAATACCAAACTATGTAACAATGACTGCACGATGATATCCATTATCCTATTGTCAACGGCTGCCATTTACACACCGCAGCTGACGGATTCCATACCCGATAAATACAGCTGGCATCCCGATGGGCTCATCATCTATGCAGCCCCTTCGCTAACCGCCGATTCGATCAATCGCGCCGGTTACGGGGAACTTATCCTCGTTGAGGAGTTATTGGATGGTGAGACCGTCAACGTGGTCCTCTACCAACACGATGAAGATAAGTGGGTTTCAGACGAATACCTGAAACTGTACCAGCATGCATCCCATTGGCTACGGGTAAAGCACGGCGGCCGGCCGGGTTTCATCTTGGACACGTACTTGGCCCCCATTCCACCGCCGGATACCTCGCATGCGTCCGGCTTGATCTGGGAGGAATATCTTAAAAGCCTGTCAATGGTAACGTTCGAGGAATCCGAGGGCCAAACCGAAGACTTCTGTGCAAGAAACACCCTGCATTTTGCGAACGGCATCATATACACGTTTACAGATTTCGGGCCCTGTGAGCAATGCGGTCATGTCCAAAAGCAGCTGTACCTCCCGCTCACCAGTAAAGCCGAGGCCATGATGATGGGGTTGCATTTCTTCCGCTGCTATGGTCTTTTCTCGGGAGCGAACAGCGTGTTGCTCAAGCGCGAGGGTGAAGCCGTGGCATTAGAAGGATATATGGAGTCCGGCCAAGTAACGATCATTTCGTTTAGCAAGCAACAAGATGGCGTGTGCCTGATTGAAGACAATTACTTGTAAGTGCAGAACCCCTCAAATATAAGCTATCCGGCATCGGATCGTTTATGAAGTATCCGAAGGCCGGATTCGCGTACATTCCCTACGAGGGCATTACAGGTAGCCTTTTACCCTCCTCAAGCACTGCAATCGGTAGTGACGCGGTCAATCAATGTTAAATACCATTTATCGGCGATCAGCGTAAGGTTAAAAATTAACTCCTCATCTTCCTGGCCTGTGAGTACAATCCGTCGGCTCTGCTGCGCAAGGTCGCGGAAACGTGCCAGTTCAGTCTCCGGAATGGAGTCCCCGCGATACTTGACGAGATTCTGCGCCGTTTGAGCGAGCTTATCGTCGCTCCGTGTGGTATCGGCAAAAAGTCCGGTTTTATCCCATACCATCTCGCCGCAGTCATAAACAGGAAGTTCCGCGTAGTGAACCGAATCGGGTACGGCAACCATATCCGGATAACCCAAATATGCCGGCACCGGTTGCTCAAAATCAATCGAATCGACGAGCACATACTCATCAAATACACCGATCCGGTAAATCACCGCGAGTCCGGTTTCCTCCGATATCAACCCGTTGAGCGTAGCGCCATCCCGGTCATGAAACGCGTGGATAACCTTCATGACGGTCGCCTCAAAATGATCCGGTTTGACGGGGGAATTACAAGAAGAAAACGACGCAGGCACCACCAAGGCAACGGCACATAAAGCGCTCCTTGCTTTTAATTGCAGGTGTATCACCACAAGCCAGTATTTACGGTAAACGTTCCCGAGGGTACGCCCTCCACCTGCAACACCTCGCCCTTGTCTGTGTAATATTGCCATTCTCCGTTTTTATAACACAACATAGGAAAGGTAATTTCCGTTCCCTTTTCGTATCGGTTCAGCAATAGGTTGTCGAATTCCACCGGAAGGATAATTTGTCCGCTGCGATCGGCAATGCCGAATTTGTAACCAACCGAAAGCAAAAAATATGCCCCGTTGTTGAACACCTCCACGCCGTCATATTTCGGAGGGACCAGCACCTGCCCGGTACTGTCGGCGATACCGGCCCGTAGTTCACCTGTATTTTCCTCCACCCTCCGGATGACCAGGTGCCGCCCAGTAAAATAATCCATCGCCATCAAAAACTCATTCGGAGCGGTATACACTTCGCTGGAAAGCGGTCGGCCGTCGCGGCCGAGGAACTGATAGGCTACATATCCCACTTGGGAGCGCCAGTCGGACGCCGGAAAATACCTGGCGCCGACGGCGATGCCGTGCGCGTTGAAGTCCAGTACCCGATCGTACACCGGTTCCGTCACCCAATTGCCTGCCGTATCCAGGAGACCATATCGGCCATCAACCCGCACCCAGCCAAGGCCGAACGGCGAAAACCGCTCCAGCAGGGCATCTTCCGTCCTGTCGTCATACGCGTAAGCAAAGGCAAATTTGCTGTTTGATACCGACTTCCCGAGCACCGGGCTGTACAGCTGTGCGCGCACGGAGTCGTCCGAAATCAACACCAAACCGGGGTACCTGACCGATTGGGCATACCGGGCAGGGAGTTTGGTTACCACTCCGCGCCGGCCATCGATGAGGATGGCTGGGCCACCGTTCCGGGCGCCGGATAACAAGGCAAACGTCCCGCCGACGCTATCGTACACCGTGTATTCGGCAGGCACAGCCTCCTGCCCGTCCATCCTGCGTATACCATATCGATAGTCGCCGTAATCGCCGTTTACCGTCAGCACAATCGGTCCCGAGCCGGGCAGTTTACGCAACTGATCGAATGCAGGCGGGATAATCTCCCGCTGCAACTCCGCATCGTACAGGCCCTGCTTACCGGCCTTGGTCACGACAAAATACCGCAAGGACGAAGTGTCCCATAGCGACCACGATGCATAGCCGAGCGGCAGCAGCTCCCTGCCCGTGAAATCGTATACGGCCTGCTCGCCCTGATGCTCGCCGACCACCACAGCATCGGGGCCGTCGTACGTAAGCGAAGCCAGGTCGATTTCGTGAAATTTCGGGGAAACCACTTGGCCGGTTTCCGCAAAGTACAGGCCGTACAGCGCCTTTTGCCGGGTCTTGAAGATGGTAATTCCCTTGCTGCCCGACGAATAGAAATAATCGTTCACGTGGGTTACTGCGGTATACGATGGCGCCAGCAGTTCACGGCCCGTCGTATCATAGAGTCCCCAGCGACCGTCTTTCGCAAGGGCAAAGTAATCATCGTATACATTCACGTCGTCCCATTGCGGCGGAATCAGCACGCCTTTACCCCGTTGGTAGACACCTTTGCGCCCACCCTTCTCCACAATGGCATAGGGACCATGATACCCGCGGAAATCATTGGCATTGGGCACGGTAATGCGCTCGTATTCGGCAGGCAGTATTTCATTGGCATCGTGATCAATCAATCCGTATCGGCCGTTTACCTGGACAACCAACTCGCCGCCGGCGAGTATTTCAAGGGGATCCCGGCCGTCAGCAGAAAACTCCCTGCCCGTCGGGATATGCACCACTACCGGGCGGCCGTTTTTCGAAAACGAGCGCACCCATTCGTCACTCCGCATGCCCCAATGCTCGTGCTCGTATGCAAAGGGCACCCGTACTTGGCCGTCGAAACCCATGATGCCCCATTTTCCATCCCGCTGCGCATACACATAATCCGACTTCCGGCCGCATCCCCCGCAATAGTCAAAACCATCGTACTTCGCCGGAATGGCCAGCTGCGCGGCCTCCCGATCATAAACACCCCACTTTGTTCCGGCTTTGACATCGAAATACCGGCCATCGAGGTAACCCACGTCATCAAAAAAAGGCAGCAGCATTCCCTCTTCCCTACTGTACAAGGAGTGCTTGCCGTCTTTCATCACCTTCCAGAACGCGCCGAACCGGGTATCGATCTGCTGATATTCTGGGGGTAACACCCAACCGCCCGATCGGGCCAGTACCCCATATCGCCCATCCTTGGCGACGACGCCGAGTGGTTGAGCGGCGGTATCGGCACTGCCGATATCTTCGATGTAACTATCAAACAACCGCTTGCCGGCGCGGTCGATGTAAAACGTACGGTCGCCAGCGGTTATCTGCGCAAAGCCATGGCCGTTGAAGCGCTCCGCCCGCGCCGATGCCCCCTCTTGGGCATTGGCCGGCATCGTTGCGCCGCCCAGTGTCGCCGCCAAGACGCCATACCCTACAATAGCGGATCTAAAATTGTTTTTCAGCATCACCTGTAACATCGGACTAAAGGAAAAACAGGTAAACCAACAATCCGGCCAAGAGCGTCAACGCGATGGAAATGGCAAAATAAACAGCCACCATTTTCCAATACGCCCCAGCGGTGAGATGAGGCAAGCCCGCGGCTATCCGTTTCGCGTCTGTTATGGTGACGGGCATAAAGCTGATGGTGCCGACAAAAAAGATCAATCCCAACTCCCACAGATAGATACTGGCGTTTCCAACGCTGATGTAATCATCGATATCAGCAAAGACCAGCCTGAGCGCAACAGCCAGCAGTCCCCCCAAGGAAATGATGACTGGCCAACCGCCAAACCGGTCTTTCTTGAAAGCCTCCTGCATTTTAGCAGCGTACTCCTCATCCGTATCTTGCCGATTTCCATTATGGTCGTTACTCATACTCCTTATATTATAATTTATATACACAAAACTAACGGCCAACGCCATGTGCTGCAATCCCTGAAAACCGGGCTTTTCACCTTCTATCGCTTGGTCAAACCCGTTTCAAATTCGCGGTCGATGAATCCTTGGGTGTCCACGCCTTTTTCCCGCAAAGTCGTTCGGACGATTTCGGCCGCTTTAGCAAAATCTGCCCGCGTAAGCCCATGAAATTGCGACGACGCCAGGTAAAATCGAACACTCGGAAAGCTTTCCAAGAACCAGCTCAAATCCGTCAAATTGGTATATCCAAAACTACCGGCCATTTTTTCGGGAAGTTCTTCCGGATGTTCGTACTCCAGCATCCACATCAGCGTGAACGGCGCACGCGGCTTCTCCCCGGTCATCCTGATTCTGAAAAACGACGACAGCTCGGCCCGTTCGTCATACAGGAAAAAATAGAGTTTCTTGGATTCGCGTGCGGCTGCGTGGGGGTGATACTGGATCTGGGGAAACTGCAGGGAATCACGCCAAAGGTAAATGCGGTAGCCGAGCGAATCTTTATTGCGGATAAAATCCTGCATGATGCGGCTGTCTTCAGCCACGTCCAGCACCGGAATACCGGTCGGCACGCGTACGCCATCGTTCGGTATCAATACGGGTTTCAAGTTAGCCGAGGGATCGTTGCTAAACAGGTACACCGCGCCCTCACCCGCGATGGTACGCTGAAGTGCATTTTGCTGTTTGCGGTATTGCTTAGCGGTATTTTGGTGCAGGTTCGCCAAAGGGTCTGTTTTTAGTTTCTGCACGATATCGGGCATGCAGGTTCTGATAAAAAGAAACACCGAAAAGACCAGCGATACCGGAATGACGATGTTCCTGGCCCGGTTTTGCCGTTTCCGTGCTGCTTCCAGCGCTTCCCTCGCTTCGGCATGGGCGGCGGGGGCTGCCTTTTTACGTGGAACAGGCACCGGAACAGGAACAGCCTGTGGAATGCCTGTATCGCCGGCAGTCAGCGTACTGCCCGTCTTTGGGTTGCCAATCTCCGGACCAACCCCCGCATCCGGGACCCTCCCGTGCCGTTGCCAGGCATCGATATGACTGACAAACGTATCAAGAAAAGCCATGTAGCCCTCAATCTCCTGCTCATATTCCTTCACGTGTAAATCGAAGCGATACCTTTTCCCGGCTTTGGTAAATATCAACAGCGAAGGGGCTGGTTTGTCAAAATTCAGACGGGAGAGGCCTTTCCGGATTTCGTAATGCTGGATGTCATCGTACCGTATCGCACCGAATATCTTAGAGATAAATCCGCCTTCCACAAAGGTGATTTCCTCTTTTGCATTCCGTGACCGGGTCTGTTTTACGGCAAAATAAACGATGCTTCCAAACCAAACGGCCATTCCGAAAATAAGGCATATGGCAGCGTACCGTGTGTCCACACGGTAATGCTCCAGGAGTAGCGCAACGGGAACGAGCACCAGAAACCCCGCAAACAAGGTGATGAGGATGGCGTAGGTGTAACGTACTTTTATGAAATAGAAGGTGTAAGACCGCCGTGTATGCATCTGTGGTTTCTTCCTGTTTTAATACCCAAGCTTATCCCCCGCCGACACCGGCAGTTCCGTACCGTCGGCCTGCACATAGGTCCACCGCCCACCCACCTTCACCCGTGCCGGAAAATAGCCCGCTTGGGAGTCATTCAGCCGGGCCTCCTCATAGCGGGGCGCCACGAGCACTTTCCCCGTGCTGCTCGCGAAGCCGGACTTTCCGTCCTTTTCCACGCGAAGAAGTGAATCACTTATTAAGCGGATATGATCGTATTCCGTCGGCAATACCGTAGCACCGTCAAGGCCCACCAATCCCGCTTTGCCATTCAGGCGGACCTGAAACAAGGCAGGCTGCTTCAGGTAATCCACCGCTTCGTACGCTGCTTCCAATATCACCCGGCCACGCAGATCGATCACCCCTACATTATCGTTTCGCCAGATTTTCCGCATTTCGCCGTTATAGATCTTGTCCATACCATGGTATTCAAGCGGCAATACCACGTTCCCGGCGGAGTCGATGATACCGATGAGCGCTTTACCATCCACGCTTCTCGATGCGGCGGCGAGGCCACCGAAGAAGTCATCCACGAAGTCAAACCCCTCAAAACGGACTTCCTTACCCTGCCGGTCCACAAACAGGTTCTTTTCAGCACCCACCTTGAGCAGCCCACCTTGGAAAGGCCGAACCTGTAGTAACCGGCTGATGCTATCGGGCATCAGTTGCTTGCTCAGCCGGTAGGGGGAGAAATCCCATTGCGGATGATGGTAAAGCTGTTTGCCATCGGCGTCAAACAGGGTGGTCGACCAATGGCTATCGTTCCGCGTTGTTACCACATAACGGTCCGTATCCACCGCATGGACAAGCAGCCTTTTGGTTGGCGGAATTAACGGGCTGCCGTCCGCCCGGAAATAAGCAGATACCGGATCGGCTGTGGCGTTGCCATTTCCCCGCCCGCTCGTCGCCTTGATGAAGCAACCCAACTGCCATTCCAGTTGCTCATATTCCGGTGGCAACAGGAGGTGCTTCCGCTCCAGGTCATACAAACCGATCGATTCCCCATCGGGAATGCGAATGATCGAAGCGGGGCCGGTACCCGAAACGTTTGCGCTGTAACCGCCCATGGGAAACCGGTAAGAAACCGGTAGCAGTTCTTTCCCCTGCAAGTCGGCCAATCCGTATCGTTCACCCGCAACGACATAGAGGCAACTCCGCGCTCCCGTGTTACCAAACTGTATACCGTCGTATTCCATCGGGAGCAGTTTCTTGCCAGCGCGGTTGAACAAATTGTATTTGCCTGCTGCCCGAGCCATGAAATACAGGTCGCCGCCCGTTGTTTCTTTATCGTTTCGCTGGCCAGATGACTTACTCGGGCTACCCGGAATCATGGGAGGCCCGTCGATGATTACCGAACCGGATATGGCCGGTCTGCCACGGTCGTCGAGGATTTTGATATCGCTATATTGGCAAGGCACGATCAGTTGGCCATCGTCGGCAAGCACACCCTTTTTTCCATTTTGGGTCACGATACACCGCCCATCCACCCAATCTGCCGCATCGTCATATATCGGCAGAATCCGCACGCTCCCGTCGGCGGCCAGCCATCCGGTTTTTCCGCCGCGTTCTATCCGCACCAGTGGGCCGTCGGCGCTCATCCGGTCATATTGCTCCATCGTCAGCCGCTTGCCGAGCGTATCCAGCAAGAAAATCTCATTCCCCTGCTGGCCTAAAAGTAGCGGCCCGCCATCCAGCCGTATACCCATCAGATCATCATAAACAGCCGGCATCACTTCCCGCTTTCCATCAGGCGATCGGAGTCCCTTCTTGCCGGCGGCGGTTACCTCCAGGTAGCCGTCCGGCACATAACAACGGGTCAGATCGTCATAGGTAAACGGCAGTACCTCCCCGCCGTCGGTCAACGACAGCAACCCCCATTTTCCCGCTTTCTGGGCAGCCAATACGTGTGCATTGATGGGGCGGAGGTCGTCATATACCGGTTCGGCAACTGTTTTGCCCAATGTATCGATCGCTCCCACCTTACCATCAAGCTGCACGATAGCCAGAAAATAATGATAGCTTTTATCCGCGCCCGGATGACGCTTATCGTCATATTCATAACGGATATCATCATAAATGAAATCCGCAATCACGTCCCCTTTGCTATTTATGGCACCGTATGCCCCATCGGTTACCGCGATGCACACCGGGGCACCGTATCGCACAGGCTTATCCACCACCACCTTTCCCGAGCGGTGCAGGTACCGGGATTTTCCGGCCACCCGTATTTCCGCAAAGTCGCCCTTGAACGGGCCAAGCGCATCGGCATGGAGCGTATCAGTCGGCAGATGGTGAATGGCGGGTGTAGCCGACAAAGGGGCTGATAAAAAGACCACACTGCCAAGCAGTGTAACAGCGATGAAGTAAACGAATCGGAACATGATAAATCACTAATCTTAACCCTGCAAAAATAGCCTTTGTTGTTCCGGGTATAAATACCGGATTTCAGGGGTTTTAAATGCCGAGCCTGACGACTAACTTTGTTTACAAAGCCAACGGATGAATACATATACATCACCTGATCAGAAACATCGCCTGACGTTTACGTACGAAGGTGAGATCCGTTTTGGACCTGAGTTTTACACCGTTAAGCTAGACGGTATGCCCATTTCCGAAAGAATATTTGGGGATTACTGCCTGTGGCAGCCAAATTCCCGCATGGTAGCCTTGCAAGAATGGCTCAAAACGGGGGCTCACTTAGGTGTCGTAACAGCGCTGACCTTAATCGATCTTCAGGAAATGAAATTGGCGCAAATACCAAAGGTGGATATGAGACGTATTTTTTCGGTCAGATTTGAAAATGAATCGATTCGTTATCGGGAAAAACAGTTGTGGACAACAGTGGAACGTGAAATCAAGCTGGATGACATTCATGACTGGCAAAACTTAACTGATGAGACCGGCACATGATAGATCATTTAACAGCACCATGGACATGCGGCGACAGGTTCATCTACCGAAAAAATCACGGATTTCGGCTATTGCCTGGCCATTGTATCGTTGGTAGTTTTGAAATAAGTGATTGCCACGACGATGAAAGAAAATATCCCGATGAAATCCAGCTTTTTTCACACGCTGTTTATAGGTGCCTTAATCGTCTGTGTCGGCATCTCCCCCGTTCGCGCGCAACGTGCAACCGGTTTTATGCCCCTCAATAGGCTGGGCGTATCGTATCAGAAAGCCGTTGGCGTAGACCTTGGTTTCGGCGCATACAATCTCCTCTTTGGTCGCCAGCTGACGCATTTCTTCGATGTTTCGCTTGGCTCCGAAGCTGTCTTCGCTAATCAGTTGATATTAGTCCCTAAGGTGAACGCTGATATCGGGTTCGACATTATAGAGGCGCTGACCTTCGGTGGCGGAATTGATGCGGGATGGCATACCGATTTCTCACAAGGTACTTGGCGATTTTCGCCGAAGGCCGGTTTTACGGCCGGTTCGGTAATCCGTTTGTATTACGCCCGTCACCTGTACGGTAATCCACAGCAGTTCGCTCATATCGGGCAGCACCGCATATCGCTGGAAGTAAACATTGCCGCCTTCCATAATATGAAAATAGGTTTTTAATATCACTGTTATGAGCAATGCTTATCCATCGAAAAAAAAGCAAGTACTTACTACCTGGTCGTGGTTGTTCCTGGCATTGGCCGTTCTTTCGACGCTCTCGTGGACGTTCATGGACGTCCATCCGGATATTGGTATTTCGTTGGCCGTCCTAGCGGCAGCCATCGCAGCCATCCTCGGTGGAATCGGTGTCGCTACGAAACGAACGGTCGGCGGCGTGGTATGCATCGTGGTGTCGGTACTGGTCATCGCCTTTCACGTGATCTTGATCATCGCGCTTCGCAACATGTGCGTTATTTGTTAGTATAGTTACTGCACGTACATATCCGCGCCCATTGTTTCGAGTCTGGTTTCCTTTGCTTTCAGCTGCTCATACCGTTTCAGACCACGCGCCGCCTGCTTTGCATGGTCAGACGCATCCAATGCCCCCGCTTGCACCCGGATTTCCTCACGTGTGCTGATCCGTCTCAACAACCGGTTTTTAAGCCTTTCGGCATTCTTCTGCGTGGGATCATACGGAACCAGATCGACGCGGGCGCGGGTCAGCCCTGACGTGACCCGCGTGTTGACCAGGTATACCCGGCCCGCTTCCAGGTCTGCGTCGATAAAACTCATGTTTTCGGATTTACCCCAAAGGACGTGGCTGCCGGGATCGCATTCATAGACCAGGTAACTGCCCGGCCCGATTTTACCGAGGTATTGGCCGCCGTCGTAATACTGAAACTGGATAACCGGCGCTTCCAATGGCGGGCGCGTAAAAATCACCAATGCCTTATCCGGCGCTGGGGCGGGCAGCTCGAAAGCGATAGGTGTATCGTCTTCTTCACTATCCTGCGCGACCACGTGGCGCTGGAACAGCAGCAACACGGCAAATAGCGTGATAATAGCTATGCGATTCATGGTGTAATTATAATTAGTTAAACAATCTACTGACCGGTCCCGCTTTTTGCATCCATTGGCTGACTTTGCCCTGCACGCCCGATTGCGCAGCGTGGGGTGCCACACGCTCAAAGGTGCCGCCATAGCTGCCCTTCACGGACTCGCCATTGTTCATCATCAGGTCGAATTCAATCTTATAGTTGTTTCCACTCCCGGCCACTTTGACGGTGCCCCCTGAAATGAAGGCGATTTCATCGGCATCCGCACTGCTTATCCGCATGTTCAAGATAAGGTATCCGTCGTCGAAATAATGTTTGCCTGTTACATCTTCTGCCTCGTAGTCGGCGAAACTAAAAATGCCCTGCTGGAACGTTTGCTCACTTGCCGAGTACAGGTCTAAAAACAGGTGTACCGGTACATTGTCGTCGTCATCCTCGGCAAATTGAAACAAGTAAAATTCCTGGTTGTAATGCGACCCATCGAAACCGTAGTCGCTATAGCCAGCGTCGTTAAGGCGGTAGGTGTGCCCCTTATATACGAGGCTGTTGGTTGGGTTGATGTCCGGTTCAATTCCTTCATCGTCGTCTTTTGAACATCCGCCGACACCCAGCGCTGCCACGATAAGGAGCAGCGTGATCTTGCGGCTTTGTTTCCATAGCTGTTGCATGATTTTTCATTATTGGTACTACGACAAAGGTCGTTACCTCGTTCAAATGAAAAAATCCCTGAAAACATGGATTTATCTGCCGAGCTTCGCCGCTTAATTTTGAAAACGATGACAAGCAACTCGTCCATACTTCCGTTAATCGGCCTGGCAGCTGTCCTATGGTCGTCATGCACCACAAAACGGCTGGCTACCGCTATAGAAATCCAACCCGCCATATTGGACTATATCGGCGATCGTTCCTGCGGTTGGCAGCGCATCCGTCAGGACACGCGCTGGGGTTATATCCACACATCGTCAAAACGGTTCATCACACCACGGTTTGATTGGGGGGACGATTTCCATGACGGCTTTGCCGTGGTGCAGCGCGGCGGCCGCGCCGGGTTCATTACGTCAACGGGGGGACGTTGGGGACGGCTCAAGTATCAACGGGCCGGCCATTTTTCCGATGGGGTAGCCCCGGTAAAAATCCGCGGTAAGTATGGCTACCTGGATGCAAGGCGGAAGTGGGTTGTCCGCCCCCAGTATGACCACGCGCTGCCGTTTCAGGAAGGCCGCGCCGTAGTGGCCGATGGGCTGCACTATGGTTTCATCGATCGCACAGGCAACCGGGTAACCCGGTTGGAATACGAGGATGCCACGCCATTCCGAAATGGGCTGGCCAGGGTGCGGAAAAACGGACATTTCGGGCTGATCGATACCCATGGCGTGGAGGTGCTGCCATTGGTGTATACCGCCATTGAACCGCTTGCCGGAGGGGACTATCGCCTCACGGGAAAGGATGGCGTTGGACTGGCCGACGCAAACGGGCGGCTGCTGGTCAATGCGCGATACCGCCGGGTTCAGCTCCGGGACGACGGGAATTATTCCATCGAGAACCATTTGGGAAAGGTGGGCCTATTCCATCTAAATCAGCGGCGGTTGATTTTACCGGTCGTCTTTGACGCCATTTATGACGCCGCTGAAGGGATATACCTCTGCCACCAAAACAACAACCATTATGTATACGCAGACTCCACCGGCCACCTGTTATATGGATTGGCATTTGAAGATGCCGGCACATTCAGCGAAGGACTCGCAGCCGTTAAAAAAGATGGCAAATGGGGATACATCGATACCGCCGGCCGATTGGCGATTCCCTTCCAATTCGATGCCTTTGACAACCGGCATTATGCGCGGATGCGGTTCAGCAGCAACCGGGCCTGGGTACGGAAAGGCGGGATGACCGCGCTCATCGACCGGTATGGGCATACCGTTGCCTTAACCGACTACCCATCTGCCCTTCCGTTTACTTGCAATCGCGCCTTGGTGGTGGATCAATCCGGTCGCATTGGCTACGTAGACACGTTGGGAGCGGTACGTATTCCGTTGATGTATACCGGCGGCAGCGCCTTCAATACGTATGGCATCGGCTGGGTAACGAAGTCCCCTTACGACATACCGTCCTACCACACCATCAACACCGCGGGCGAAATCATCGACAGCCTGGGCTTTCAACCTCCCAAGATTTTTAATGCCCGATACTGGTATACCGACCGGCCGAAGCGGTCGCTGCTGGTCGACCGCCGCACAGGGAAGATCACGGATTATCCGTATGATAACATGTACCGATCATCGTATATGCCTGATGACCTGTTTCACGCCACCCGGGATCAACTGTCGGGACTGATCGACACTTCCATGGCCGTAGTGATCCCATTGCGTTACCGGACGGTCGAAACGTTTCACCACAACCGTGCCCGGGTAGTCAGCGATACCGGCGAAGGGTTTGTGGACCGGCTCGGCCGCGAAATCCTGCCGTTGCATTACGAAAAGTTTTCCTATTTCCGTTATCCGGTCACCGTGGCCATACGCAATGGCCGGCGCGGCGTGCTGGACACCGCAGGGCGCGTCGTCATACCGCTCGACTACGATGCAGTGGACATCGACTATGCGAACAACCGCATCATCGCAACCGACAGCCTCGGCGCGCGGATATTCGACCGGCATGGGTACCTGCTCCATGACCGGCAATACGACAGGGTATCTGCCTTCCATGCCAACCGCGCCACCGTACGGAAAAACGGAAAAACCGGTGTTGTGGACTACCTCTTCCGGGAGCTGTGTCCACCCATCTACGACCGGATAGGCCCTTTTAAAGCCGATGGGATGGCCTGGGTGGTCAATGACGGAAAAATCGGATACCTGGATTCAGCCTATCAGGTTTGCATTCCCATCATCTACGATGACGGGGACATCTTTATCCACGGCATGGCCAAGGTCAAACTAAACGGCGAGGAGCTATTCGTCGACCGCGCGGGGAAACGGGTTTATCCGGATGAAGCGACTATCCAAGCCCGGGAAGCGGCCATCGCGGAAACCAAGGAAGATAGGCGCTGGCTGGATTTCAGCGGTTGATGCGCTCATGACTTAAAGGCTAGCCCGGCTTCCGCCAATGCCTTGCGAAGCAACGGCATGGAAGCTTTCCCCATACCGTGCAAAGCTAAAATATCCTTTTCGCTGTAAGACGCTAACTTCGCCAGCGAGTCGATGCCCGCATGTTCAAGTGCCCGACGAGCAGGTGCACTCAATAAGGAAAGGAATCCTTCCGATGGCTTGCGTTCCGCCTCGCACGCTGGACAAGTTGGGCAATCGGTACTTTTATAAAAGCTGTGTCCATTTGGACAAACTTTCTTTTTCTTCATCAGGTCAATTACGTTCACAGATTTCCTTGAGCTTTTCCAGCGCCTTGGGGGTATGTATTCCGGAAATATTCGATCATTTGATCGTTCACATCAATATCAACGGTCACGGTAGTGGAATCGCCATGACTTTCCAAACGTATAGTTTTCAAACCGCTGCCAATCCTCTGCGATGGGCCCTTCGGTAATCTCGCTATCGCCATCCACAATACCCACATATTCTATGGAAACAAATTGGTGAGGTGTGTTCTCGCGGATGTAACCGACCATCCCTTCTCGTTTACCCTGGTTATCGGTACCCACAAACAACACTTTTGAACCTTTCTCCCAGTTCCCCTCCATATCGCCTCCTTCATAGTCCGAGCTGGGATTAAAATACGGATGTCCACTGTTTGAATGCCTCCTTGCCAATCATCTTGTTGTACACCGTAGCCACTAGTGCATTGATCGATGTGGCGAATTGCATCCTTTCCATATCAATTTATTTTTTATGTTTAAACTATACAACACAAAGGTACTATCCATTCGTTGATTTCCGTATTGGTACGATGCACCAATATGGAGGGGCATTTACAACAAAAAGAACAAATCGAGGCTACCTTCCAAACAGCAGGGCTATCAAATCGTCTTTCCGCGGTATGCTCTATATACCTGGGCTTTTCCTTTTGTCGAGCGGGAAACGTCGCTGCTGGCTTCGTCATCGTTGTCATTACCCATCCAATTCCGCTTTTTACATAGCGAATCCGGCCGTTCGCATATTTTTGTTGACAAAGAAATACCTGTACGATACCTTTACGCCCGAAATTAAGATATATTGAACGTAAAATCGATAATTGATGCCCATACCGCATAGCGCCTCCAGATATACCTATTTGCTATTCTTATTTATCTGTCTGTTTATTTCGACAACCGTCCAAGCTCAGCACACACCCAATCATCAAGCCACATGGTGAACTCCAATGCCACGAACTGCCGGATGACGGGCATGACCACGCCAAAGCTTTTACCGCTTCCCGGCGTACCGACCAGCAACGTCCCACGAAAAACATTTTCAAGTACCACATAGCCCTTACGCACCTTCTTCCGGTAATAGAAAAGCATCGGGATGTTCACCGCGTAGGGTGTAATCTTCGGCTTGGTGGGCTGCATGAAGGATTCGCCCTCCACGTTCCACTTATCCTTCCCGAGTTTGGAACCAATAATCTTGGAGATGTTATCCATTGCCACGTGGGTCAGCAATGCCCCGATGACACTGCACGCGATGTATCCCAGGTCGTACCAGCTGGTATAGGGCGGCGGCCAACTGCCGGGCCTGCCGTAAAACCAGGGGCTTGCTGCAAGCAGTAGCAGTCCTGCGGCTAAGGGATACGCAACTGCATTCTTGGGGTTGAGGTCTTTTTCCTTACGGCTGAGCGTACCGATGGACACCAGACAGATCAGGATCAGCGTAAACAGTTTGCTGTGGAGCGGGTAATGGTAGATGACGATCCGTGCCATGCGTACCAGGAAGTGAGATAATCCGTACCGCTCTGCCGTCGGGCTGGCCACTACCTTTTCGGCATAGATAAACATGAGGATGTCGACGGCCACGGATAGGTATATGGCGAATTGCAGGAAGCGGTGCATCGCCTGCTGTTCTTTGGATTCTTCCATACTTTAATTGGTTTTCATAGGTTGGAAGGAGCCCTTCGGGGTTCCTCCATAATGATTTGATTTATTGATCAATTTTTTGTCTTTATTGGCATCAATGAGATCGCTTTGCTAAGTTTTGATGGCTGGAGGGCTGCCTTACGGCGGTCTTCCATACTTTAATTGGTTTTCATAGGTTGGAAGGAGGGCTTCGCCGTTCTTCCATAATAATTTGTTTTTTCAATGATGCGCCCTTTAGGGTATAATTAACTGCGGGGCTACAACAGTGCCGGCTGTAGCGTTTTCGATTGCTGAACCGTTTCCTTTTCAAATAACCATGATCAGCTTACGTAAAAATTTGCTATGCAACAGACCGTTCTACGCATTACAGGATTATTATTTGTGATGGCCCTTTTCGCCTATCCGTCCATCGCCCAAACCAAGATTGGTGTCCGGGCCGGAATGAACCTTTCGGGAGTCAATCTGGTTGATGAACAGGGCGACAAACAGAAAACAGGAATGATACCCCGGTTTCAGGCCGGACTTACGGTAGATATTCCCATCACGGCGGATTTCTACGTGCAACCGGCTGCCCTGTACTCCGGGAAAGGGTTCAGGCAGGACGGTGGTTGGCTGGCCTCGGCAGATGCCGAGTTCAAAGCCACTGCTTCCTATTTTGAAGTACCGGTCAACCTGCTCTACAAACCGCGGGTAGGTGGTGGCAGTCTGATTGTCGGGGCCGGGCCATACATAGCCTATGGAACCGGTGGGAAGTGGGAGGCTGATCAGGGACAGGTTGCTATCGGTGACATCATGATTGAACCCCATGGCGACGTTATCTTTAAAAACGATGTCGCGGATGGTGAATGGGGTAATTATCTATACGGCAAGCCTTGGGACTACGGGGTAAACCTCATCGCCGGATACGAATTCCTGCGTAAACTTTCGGTACAGTTCAACGCCCAATTCGGGGTTTCAAACCTTGAGCCCGACCTCGATGGCCAAAAACCGGGCGGGAAACTCAGGAATACCGTGTATGGTATTTCCATAGGATATAAACTGTAAAGACCACTTGAATTTTTGAGGGATGCCCGGTTAACGGCTGAATCCCCGGCCGTTATCCAGCTGGTCCTCGTCAGATTCCCACGGGTTGCGCGGCGGGGAGGCAATACGTAGGATATGCTCATCACCCTCCTTAAATGCGTTGCTTGTCTCCAAAACCTGCTGCATTGCATCCATGTCCTCGCCGGTGATGGTGGCGCTGAACTGCTGTGCCCTTTGGAGCATGCGGATAAAGGTATCGGGCTGCTGCCTGCGGGTCAGTTGCCGGAGCGCACCGAGGTAGTCCTCGCGGTAAACGGTGGGTATGATGACCTTCGTTTGTCCGGCAGCGGTCAGTTCCGCATTCATCATGACCCTTGCCAGCCTGCCGTTGCCGTCCAGAAAAGGGTGTACCTCGCTTATCATGAACATCATGTACGCGGCTTTGGCAAAGGGGTGTTTTAGCGCCCTATAAAAATCGAAACCCCGCATGAGCGTACCCCGGACGAGGGTGTGGTCGACAAACTCGGTATCACCGGCCCGGTTGTTCCTGTCCTTGAATTCGCCGGGGTTCTTGGCGGGGCGAGCAATCATCAATGTCCGGTGCCTGTAACGGAGTATCCCGAGCAATTGCCCGGTATCCTCCGGGGTGATGCCCATTTCCTGCCTGTTGCTGACAATCTGGTAGGTACCGAGTACATCGTGGGAGTCCTCGTCCCGTGCGGGCAGGGGTTTTCCGGTCTCGATGATCCGTAGGGCTTCCTGCACGTCAAAGCGCGTTCCCTCGATGAAGTTGGAAAAATAGGCTTCATAGAACGCAAAATTGCGGAATGCCCTTGGGGTACTGTTCCCATCGGGCAGGTCGGCAAATTCACGCTGCTGGAGTTCCACGAACAGTCGCTCGAAAACCTCCAGCCTTGCCGGATCGTACGGGTGTCCGAACGCGCGGGCAATGGAGACCGGGGATTTGAGGATGTCGGCGGGCTTGGTGGACAGCATGGCCCCGATCATCCTGTCCAGCTTCCGGAACTCCTTGTCCATGCCGAGTGCCAAAGCAACCTGCCTCGCCCGGTCACGCAGCTCATTCAGTCCGCCCTCGCCTTTTACCCGTACGATCTGGTCAAGTTTTTCCTCGATCTCCGGCAGCGGCAGGGTCTTGGATTCGGCTCCGACCTTACGGGATTCCTGTAGATTTTCCAGCAGGGCACGTTCCTGCCCGGAGACGTATAGGCCGTCGGTCAGCAGGTTGTCACCCGGTATGGCAGCGTTGCCGGCCATGATATTGAGTTTGATCCCGGGCAGGTTTAGTCTCCGTTCGTAATTATAGGTGAGGAACAGGTGGCCGGTAGCCGTGGGTTTGTACTCCAGTGCCGAGCGGTGGCTGAGTAATATTCCGGGATACAGGTGGCCGATGATCTTGAAGCGGTTCCGGTAAATAATATCCGCAGGTTCTTCCTCCAGATTGGAAGTGAAAATCTTTGGTGCAATCTTCCTGAGCCTGCCTTCTTTTACGAGCTTGCCTATAGCCCTGCTGATGCGGGGTTCGTCCGAGGAAAAGACGATTTCCTGCAGGTGTATCGGGGTGTCCTTATCCATTGCTGTCGTGTTACAAATTTTTCAAGCTAACAACCCGCATTACCGGTGAATGCGCAAGTTTTTCAAGGCAAAAGCCGTATATTGTGCAAGTTTTTCAAGCTATCTTAATACAAATATATAAATTTCTCAAGACAGTAACCTAAGGTAAGCCGGAATCGGGCTCTCTAAATGCCCCTTCCGGACTGTTTGTTCGGTCTTCCTATCTGAAACTCAATCCAATCCTCGACGCTGAATACAATCGCTCTGGAAATCTTGTCATGGGTCATTGCCCAATCAAGTGCCTCCTGCTGGGCTTCCGGTATCCCGGTTGCATGGAGCTGATACATTTCCATGATATCGACTACATCAGAAGCATCCATGTTCCATACATCAGGCTACCTCTTTACTTGGGCAATCATCGGACCGGACGCTGTACCCGGCCGCCCCGGTCTCCGAACGCGCGGTTTGGCACTATTCCTGGGTATCGCTGCCCATGCGTTTTTGGGTAAGTATATGTATGCCCAGCTATTGCCTCACGGATCGCCATTCAGCGCTGATGCGATCCGTACAGCCGCCAAGATCATGTACTATTGGGGCGATCTGGCTGAGTTGATACTGGCGGCCTTCTTTTTTGCTGGATTGCCCGCTGCGCGCTTACCGCACACCGGACCCCAACGCAGCTGACCGATGAGTCACCTCCAAAACACCCAACAACAGGCGCGGCACATAGAGCTGGTCGGCAAATCCCAATACCCTACCACGGCCGGCTTCCGAGCAGCCGGAAAGCTTCGGAAATCGCTGAAACAGCAACGACTAGACCCGCGATCTGATCAGCTGGCTGGCCGCTTAGTTACATGGTTGACAACAAGCCCCTTTTAACTCCGCCGATGCCAAGTTTTGGTTCTCCACAGGAGCACCGCAGCCCTCGTTTGCCAGACAGGCGGTCTGTTTATTTTTTAGGATAAAGCACTCACCGTCAAAATCCAGTTTAAATTTGCCAACTGTCTCGTTCTGATACTCTACCTCTATTTCGGCATCCTCCATACCCAGTCTATCTTCCGACAGCTTGATGATTTCCAACAGCTTGGCCGGCTTTAACCTGTGCTTATAGTCGTTTGCATCCCACAGTTGGAAGTTCACGGCTTTCTCGGTACGGATTACGCCGCCGCAATCGATAAAATGTTTGGTAATCTGCCCGATCTCTGTTACATGGAAATGTTCAGGAACACGTGTTCCGTTCTCCAATTGAAATTGAACATCCTCCAATGTTGGCAGGATTTCCTTAATTGTTGATAGTTTCATACACGTAAGATTAAATTAAAACGGACCTATATATCGTAATATTACGATAACAAGAGTTAAAAAAACTAGGAGCAGCACTGGGTTACTTTTACATCCTGGTTAAAGAACGCATTAAATTCCGCTTGGATTTGCTTCCACAGTTTTTCATTGATACAATAGCAAACGGATTTACCCTCAATGGTTCCCTGTATAATGCCCGCATTCCTCAATTCTTTGAGATGTTGTGAAATGGTGGCTTGCGCCAATCCCAATTCATCAACCAAATCATTGCAGATACAAGCCTTCTGATTAATGATATACTGGAGAATAGCAACCCTCGCCGGATGCCCAAGCACTTTAAACAGCGACCCCAATCGATTCTGTTCGTTCGTGAATATTTCCGATTTGGTTGTTCCCATAACGCTTTTACATCGCAATATTACGATTATATTTGCAAATAACAAAGCGCTTCAAAGGTCGGTGCAATCAACTCACTTCAATACAGGCCGTACAAGCATATTCGGATTACCGTATTACGTTAAAACTTAAACAGGACTTCCTTTTTCCGGTGACCCGGCGCGTGGTCCCGCGCTGACTTCTTTCCCGTAATTTTCTTGGCCTGGCCCGGAGGGACTTTTCCGCTCCGTCCCGCCGTGTGCACCACACACGAACTGAGGAGCGACACCGTTAAGACAAGCAGAACAATATATTTTATTTTTTCCATCGCGATGGATCTTCGCACAGCAAAAACAAAAAGCCTGCCAACTAACGGGGGTCATGGTCCGACCGCTCTCCAAAGGCCAGCCCTGCACGGTCCAACGCTTCCCTCAGAACCGGAAGGGACGCCTTTCCCATACCGTGCAGCGCCAATATTTCCTTTTCGGAATAGCTGGCCAATTGGTTGAGTTCCGTAATACCGGCGTTCATCAATGCGCGGCGGGCGGGCGCACTGAGCAAGGCCAGAAAGCCGTCCGTAGGGCGCCGCTCGGCTTCACATTGCGGGCATGTCGGACAATCGCTGCTTTTATAATAGGTGTGTCCGTTCGGACAAATACGTTTTTGTTTCATGGCTTAACGCTGCTCGCAGATTTCCTTGAGTTTCGCCAACGCCCGGGGATACGTATCGCGAAAATAATCCTTCATCTGATCGTTCACATCGACATCGACCGTAACGCGGGTGGCACCGTTATCTTCGGAAAACGTGTAGTTTTCAAATCCTTTCCACTCATCCGCCACCGGCCCCTCGGTAATCTCGTTTTCCCCGTCTACAATACCCACGTACTCAATGGATACTTGCTTGCCCGGAATATTTTCCCGTATATACCCCACCATACCTCCCCGCTTGCCATTGGCATCGATACCCATAAAGCGTATCTTTGATCCCTTTTGCCAGCTTCCCTCTACATCGCTCTCGTATTCCGAACTGGGGTTGAACACGGATGTCCATTGCTTAAACGTTTCTCTACCGATCATTAGGGCAT
>Ga0164243_10002081_pt1 | contig 33441 bp, 26 predicted proteins | sample OricompcompostOP_FD_108781 | JGI IMG/M metagenome (GOLD analysis project Ga0164243, IMG submission 108781) | Organic Plus compost microbial communities from Emeryville, California, USA - Original compost - Organic plus compost (OP) | ecosystem: Engineered > Solid waste > Mixed feedstock >... | reverse complement strand
GACGAAGTACGGTTAGCCTACGTGTTAAACACGAACGACCTCAGACAGGCCCTCCTGTGCCTTAAGCACGGCCTGGCAAGTTATCCGGGCAGGTTATAGCCGGTCGAGCGCGAACTGCAGCTGCTCCTGCTCGTTAAGATCGGTATTGTCAAGCACTACGGCGTCTTCTGCGCGTACGAGCGGACTTTCGTCGCGCGTCGTGTCGATATAGTCACGATGGGCCAGGTTTTCAAACACCTCTTCCAGCGTGACCGACGCTCCCTTATTCTTTAGCTCCAGATAACGCCGTTCCGCACGTATCTTGGGGTCAGCCGTCATAAAAATTTTCAAATCGGCATCCGGGAACACCGTGGTACCGATATCCCGGCCGTCCATCACGATGTTGCGCCGACGTCCCAGGCGCTGTTGCTGGCTTACCATCGCCTCCCGTACGGCCTTTACCGCACTTACCTCACTGACGTAATCCGATATGTACATCTGCCTGATTTCAGCGGAGACGTCCTCGTCATTCAGGAAGATACGGGTTTCACCCGCTTCATTGCGGAAGTCAATGTGGAGGGATGTCAGCGCCTCTTTCACCTTTTCCGCATCGGAAAGAGGGATTTGGTTTCGTATAAAAAAAAGGGTTACCGCGCGGTACATAGCGCCGCTGTCGATATAGACATAGTGCAGTTTCCTTGCCAATGCTTTGGCCAATGTACTTTTGCCGCACGACGAGTAACCATCAATGGCAATGATATGATTCGTTCTGGCCATCTTCAGTTATTTCCGCCGATCAATACACCCGGCTTGTTCAGAACCGGAACCTTGATGAGGTTGTCATCAATAATACTTTCCGGTAAAAAAATGTATTTCTTGTCGTAGATGGTTCCGTCAATGTAATAACTGAGCCAATACTCATTGGTCAGCCCAAAAACCTGCTCATCAATGGCTTCGATCTTTGCGTAGTCCTGCGGGTCAATATCCCCGATAAAGTGGCGCAGTATGGAGGTTTTTACTTCCTTTTCATCTTTTACCCCGTAGCCTTTGGAGCTCACCATTACATTTTTTATCGGCACCTGCTTTTCGTTGATCAGGTACACGTTCCATACTTTTCCCGCCGGTGATTCACTTTCCAGAACCACCGCCACGGAGATATCATGGACAATATTTTCAGGCAGGTCTTTTTTCATATCCGAATTCTATCCCTTATTTTTTTCCTCTGCGCTTCGGCTTCTTTTCATCCGCTTCCGCCCACTTTAATACATCTTCGTAGGTGATAGACTGAACGTCGGTACCCTTTGGAATTTTGATATTCTGCTTTCCCAAACGGATGAATGGGCCCCAGCGGCCGTTTTCTATCCGCGCATCCGGATTTTCATCAAACACCTTCACGATTTTCTCTAGATCCCGCTGCCGCTTATCCTGAATGATTTTTATGGCGGTCTCTGTGGTTACTCCATGCGGGTCTACATCCTTTGGCAGCGAATAAAACGCATTATTATGACGGATATAAGGCCCGAAGCGTCCAATGGCCACCGTCATTTCCTTCCCTTCAAATTCACCTACTTTCTTGGGCAGCTTAAACAGGTCGAGCGCTTCTTCAAACGTGATCGTTTCAATCATCTGCCCGGGCCGGAGACTTGCATAACGCGGTTTCTCTTCGTCATCGGCCGATCCGATCTGCACCATCGGGCCGAACCTTCCAATACGCACACTCACGCGCTTACCGGTTTCGGGATCGGTTCCCAGCTCGCGCTCATTGGTCGCGCGATCCGCGTTTTTTATCGTTGTTTCCACTTCGGAATGGAACGGGCCGTAAAAGCTATGCAGCATATCCGTCCATTCCTTCATTCCCTGGGCGATCTCGTCAAATTCTTTCTCGACTTTCGCTGTAAAATTAAAATCGACGATACCTTTAAAATGTTCCACCAGAAAGTCGTTCACGACAATACCGATGTCCGTGGGAAACAGTTTGGATTTCTCGGCGCCGGTGATCTCGGTCTTGTTTATCGTAGCCAGGCTGCCATTCTGCAATTCCAGCACCCGATAATCTCTGGATTTTCCGTCACGATCTTCCTTGACTACATAACCGCGGTTCTGGATCGTGGAAATCGTCGGGGCGTAGGTAGACGGGCGGCCGATGCCCAGCTCTTCCAGCTTCTTGACGAGGCTGGCCTCGGTATAACGGGCGGGTGGACGGGAAAAACGTTCGGTCGCCGTCATCGTTTTTAATGTAACGGATTGATTCCGTTGCAAAGGAGGAAGCAGCGCATTATCACTGTCCCCATCCCCACTTAACTCCTGATCTTCATCAGTAGATTCAAAATACACTTTCAGAAAACCGTCGAACCGCATCACCTCACCGTTTGCCACCAGTTCTTCTTTCCGTGTGGATATACCGATTTTAGCGGTCGTCTTCTCAAATTCGGCTTCGGCCATCTGAGAGGCAATCGCGCGCTTCCAGATCAACTCATACAGCCGTCGTTCCGCGTTATCGCCGTCGATCGTATGCTGGCTGAAATAGGTAGGGCGGATCGCTTCGTGCGCTTCCTGCGCACCTGCCGATTTGGTCCGGTACTGGCGGCGCTTATGATAGTTTGCTCCGTATGCCGCTTTTATTTCCTCTTCGGCAGCCAGCAACGCGGTATCGCTCAGGTTGACCGAGTCGGTACGCATGTAGGTGATCCTACCGGCTTCGTATAACCGCTGCGCCACCGCCATCGTGCGTGCCACGGAAAACCCCAGTTTACGGCTCGCTTCCTGCTGGAGGGTTGACGTGGTGAACGGAGCGGCGGGGTTACGCCTGGAGGGCTTCTTCTCCAGGCTGTTGACGGTAAAATCCGCTGCCGCACAATCCCTGAGAAATTGTTCGGCATCCGATATAGCCGCAAAGCGTTGCGGCAGCTCTGCCTTAAACTGTTCCTTCGGATTATCGGTGTGGAAAATAGCAACGATCTTAAAGGCAGCCTCCGGCTGAAAGCGGTTAATTTCCCGCTCTCGGTCGACGATAAGACGAACGGCAACAGACTGCACCCGCCCGGCTGAGAGAGAGGGCTTTACTTTTTTCCATAAGACGGGTGAAAGTTCAAACCCCACCAGTCGATCCAGCACCCTTCTTGCCTGCTGTGCATTTACTAGATTGAAATCGATACCCCGCGGCGTTTCTATCGCTTTCAAAATGGCGGGCTTGGTGATTTCATGAAATACAATGCGCTTCGTACGGGCGTTGTCCAAACCTAATGTTTCGTAGAGGTGCCACGAGATCGCCTCACCTTCGCGGTCCTCGTCGGACGCTAACCATACCGTTTCCGCGGCTTTAGCTAACTTCTTTAACTCGCTGACCACTGCCTTTTTATCGGCCGGAACTTCATATTTTTGTTTAAAGTTATTCTGGATATCGATGGCGTCATCGGTTTTTACCAAATCCCGGATATGGCCGTAGCTTGACTTTACCAGGAAGTCTTTTCCAAGGTATCCTTCTATCGTTTTTGCTTTCGCCGGTGACTCTACTATCAGTAAGTTCTTCATCTATAATTTATTGCCTTTTAGCGGTAACTAACGTTGCACATTTGCGTTTGGTATCCGGGTAGGAACCCGTGCAGGTTTTGTTATTTTGCCATTTCAGATTTTTGCAAATAAAGGTATTTCTTTAGGGAATGGCAAATCAAATCAGTATATCCAGCAGGAAGAAAAAGGCGAACACGACCGAAGCTATCCCATTGGTGGTCATAAATGCCCGGTCCACCCGGCTCAGGTCGGTGGGACTGACGATCCGGTGTTGGTACACGAGGAGTGCGCAGTACAGCAAAACACCGATGCCATACAACGGGCCCAGTGGAACGAAAAATAAGGGGAGAATAACAAACACGGAAGACAAAACATGAAAAACTTCCGACACGCGCAACGCGCCGCGTGTCCCCAACCAGGCTGGTATGGAATTCAGGTGATGGGCACGGTCGAATGCTTCGTCCTGCAGCGCATAGATGATATCAAAGCCGCTCACCCAAAACAGGACCGCCAATGAATAGAAGATGGCAACGATGTTAAAGACGCCGGTAACCACCAGGTACGCACCAACAGGTGCGAGACCGAGCCCCATTCCCAGGACGAGGTGACAAAGCGGGGTGAACCGCTTTGTGTAGCTGTATCCCAAAATGACCGCCAGGGCGACCGGCGACAGGAAGAAACAGACGGTATTGATAAACCAGGTGGCGACCATAAAGCAGAGGCTATTAACTATGGTGAAAGCCAGGGCCTCTGAGGGTCTGATTCGGCCTGCCGGGATGTCACGCGTGGCCGTACGTGGATTGAGCGCGTCAATATCGCGGTCGAGGTAACGGTTAAAGGCCATGGCCGCGTTTCGGGCGAAGATCATACAGGTCAGCATTAACACCAATTTCCCTGCGCTGAACCCGTATGGTGTGGTGTATACGGCAAGGAAAAAACCAATAATAGCAAAGGGGAGCGCGAAAATGCTGTGTGCAAAAAGTACAAGGGAAAAGTATTTTTTCATAAGGTTGCCGGGGGTTCAAAATTAGCGTTAATCTCGTCAATGGCTGCCAGCACTGGTTCGCAGCCCTGCCTACTTTGCGCGGATGTGAGGAAATGCGGCGGCACTTCCTCAAACCATTTCAGCAGCGCAGCGCGGAATTTCGCAATGTGTGCCTGCGATTTGGAGGCTGACAGTTTATCCGCTTTGGTGAATATCAGCATAAAGGGAATTCCTTTCTCGCCGAGCCAACAGCAGAAATCCAAATCAATGCGCTGTGGTTCGTGACGGCTGTCGACCAATACAAACACACACTGCAAATTTTCCCTCCGTAATAAATAGCTGCGGATAAATTTCTCCCAAGCGGTTCTGCTGGATTTTGAGGCCTTAGCGAAACCGTAGCCGGGAAGGTCGACAAGGTACCAGGCATCATTGATCAGAAAGTGGTTGATCAGCTGCGTTTTTCCCGGGGTCTGTGACGTCTTGGCGAGCTGCCGGTTTCCTGTGAGGGCATTAATCAGCGAGGATTTACCCACGTTGGAGCGACCGATAAAAGCGTATTCCGGCAAGGTGGCCGCCGGCAGTTTGTCTACCCGTGTGTTGCTGCCTACAAATGTTGCCGTTTTGATGACCATGCTGCAAAGGTAAAAGATTGGAAGATTTTTGGACACAAATACATAAATTAGCTCGCAATTCTTATATCAGTGACCATGAACAATCGTCCCAAGCCCTTTCTGATATGCCTGCCGCTGGCCGTCTTTTTGATGAGCGGGTGCCTTACCCGCAAAAATGCACTGCCTCCCAACACCAACAGGAAATCCACCGCTGGAACGATTCTCACGGACGCCACGACTGCGCCGGGGGATGTTCGCCGGGGGAACAGGCTATTGGAAAGTTACGCGACCGTACTGGGCGTTCCGACGCATCAGCTGCAGACCGCCGCTTTGTATGGATACATTGACGAATGGATGGGCACGCCCCACCGGTCGGGCGGTGGCGACCGCCGGGGGATAGATTGTTCCGCCTTTGTGGGAATGGTTATGCGCGACGTATACGGAAAGTCAATCCCCCGCGTATCCAGGGATATGGCTAGCCGGATAAAAAGGAAGTATGAACGGCAGCTCACCGAAGGAGATCTGGTATTTTTCAGTTTCGGGCGCAAAGAAATTGATCATGTGGGGATTTACTTACACAACCATAAATTTGTACATGTGTCTACGAGTAAGGGAGTGATCATCAGCGACCTGCATGATCCCTGGTACTATAAGTATTTTACACGGGCAGGGAGCGTAAACTAGTGGATTAGGCGGCCAAAGGCAAACTCAGGCAGAAGCACGTCCCTTTGCCGGGCACACTCGTGAATGAGATGGAGCCGTTCTGCGCCGCAGCATATTCACGGCAAAGGAATAATCCCAACCCGATACCGCGCTCATTATTCGTCCCATAGGTTGAACGCGTTTTTAGCGAAAATAAGGATTCCTGCTGTTCCTGAGGTATACCAATTCCGTTATCTTCGACCGTAATTTCGCAACGTGCATGTGATCGAGACGCCGATACCCGGATTTTGCCATCGGACGGTGTAAATTTAATGGCATTATTGATCAGGTTTCTCACAATAAGATGTATCATGTCACGGTCGGCCAGCACACTCAGCGATTCGTCAATACAGGTTTCCAGCGTAATACCTTTCTGACCGGCATAGATCCTCTGAATGTCTATCACCGGCGTTAATACCGTTTTCAGACGGAGCGGTGTCACGGTGATATGGGCACCCCGCAACTGATCCTGCGACCAGACCAATAGGTTTGACAACATCTCCTGGGTACCGTGAAGTGCGTTTGCCAATCCCCTCTCCACCTGCTTCCGCTCGTCGCCGCTGAACTGATCGTTGGCCACCAACCGTACATAGCTGTACAGGGAAGACAGCGGTGTCTGCAAATCGTGGGCGATGATAGAAAAAAGTTTAAGTTTCTCTTCATTGAGCCGTGTCAGCTCGATCCTTTTATAATCCGCTGACTCCTTCTCAGCGTTATACGCTTCCTTCAGGTAAAAGACACTGAAGAAACTGACCACAATTCCGGTTCCGAACGTATACGCAATATCTATAAAAAGCCCCTTTCGATCGGAATAGGTCATTTGGATCGTATCCGGGTATCGGTATTCAACCCAAAGTAAGCCGAGTCCGGCCAGTATACTTAGGGCAATCCAAATTAGGTAAAATTTTTTGGGAGAAATGATAATGATCAATATAAAGGCCAGAATGAGCGAAAGAAGGGTAGCACCGCGGACGCCTCCGCTGTAGAAATAATTGACCGACAACAAGGCAATGGCCAGGAATGACGAGATGGCGATCCCCATGGATACACGCCTTTTAAAACGCGCCTGGTGATACAGGAAACCGATGATTGCCGTAAGGCACACAAAAATCGCCGAGGTAGTTTCCAATCCAGAAAAATAATTAAACGGGATGTTAAACAGCATAATAAAGAGGGCGATTAACATCATGGAATTGAAAATCCGGTTTTCGAGACCCAACTCGGTCCCGCTACCGATGAAATAGCGCAATCGGTCTTTCACGGTAAGTTTCAGTTTCTGAAAATGCCCAGGGGTCATATCGCAAATGTACGTAAAGAATCACTATAATTTTAAATTACTGAAAGATCATCGAAAGCCGTGAAATCAGGCCCATATGTATCCGGAAATCGGTATCTTTAAAGGCAAAATAGCAATCGTGTATGGACGACTTTATCGCGGCACGGTCCCAAATGGCCATGTCTCTTGGATTTCATATCGTTTTTGCCTGTATAGGTATGGTAATGCCCTTTTTCATGGCGACGGCACATTTCATCTACCTGCGTACGGGAAACCTACTGTATAGAGGGTTAACGCAGGCATGGAGTAAAGGGGTAGCCATTCTTTTTGCTACCGGTGCCGTATCCGGAACGATGCTTTCTTTTGAGCTGGGTTTACTTTGGCCCACCTTTATGGAACATGCCGGCCCGATATTCGGTATGCCCTTCTCACTGGAGGGGACCGCATTTTTTATTGAAGCGATAGCCCTGGGCTTTTTCTTGTACGGATGGGATCGTCTCGGACGCTGGTTCCATTGGACCACTGGGCTGATTGTCGGAATCAGTGGACTCGCCTCTGGTATTCTTGTCGTTGCGGCCAACGCGTGGATGAACAGCCCGTCCGGTTTCGATATCGTCGACGGCCATTATACAAATATTGACCCCATCAAGGCGATGTTCAACGACGCTTGGCTTTCCCAGGCGCTGCACATGACCCTGGCTGCATTTGTTGCCACGGGATTTGCGGTATCAGGTATTCATGCATGGATGATACTGAAGCGGAAAAATGTTGAATTTCATACAGCAGCCTTTCGGATTTCGGCGTTGACCGCCTGTTTAGCCGCTGTGCTGCAGCCCATCAGCGGCGACCTGTCGGCCAAGGACGTGGCTGAACGGCAGCCCGCCAAGCTGGCGGCTATGGAGGCCCATTTTGAAACACAGTCCCACGCGCCGCTGCTGCTGGGCGGCGTTCCCGACGAAGACGCGGAAACCGTCCGGTACGCCATTAAACTGCCTGGTATGCTCAGCTTTCTTGCCCACGGAGACATTACTGCTCCGGTAACCGGACTGAAAGACCTTCCGAGAGAAGACCGTCCGCCGGTTGCCATCACACACTACGCCTTTCAAACGATGATCGTTATCGGCATGTTGCTGGTTGCCCTCGCCCTCGTTTACGTTACCGCACTTGCCAAACGCAGGGCACACAGGAATTGGTTACTCCGTTTGTTTGTGGTGGCTACACCCCTTGGATACATTGCTCTGGAAGCGGGTTGGGTAGTTACCGAAGTGGGGCGTCAACCGTGGATCATCCATGGTGTCATGCGTACGGCCGATGCCGTGACACCAATGCCGGGCATCGTATATTCCTTTTACTTGTTTACGGCCGTATTTGTCTCGCTATCGGTCACCGTCGCCTTCCTGCTCTACCGACAAATAAAGATGGTAGGAAAGCGCTACGACGTTACGGACCCGGATTATCAGAAAGACCCTATATAATAATATGATCTACGTTGTCATTGTTTATCTGTGGGCATCCATATGCCTTTATCTACTTCTAGGCGGCGCAGATTTCGGTGCGGGGATCGTTGAGCTGGCCGTACCCCGCCGGTATAAACCCCGCGTAAGGGTCATCATGGCGCACGCGATCGGACCGATCTGGGAAGCTAACCACATGTGGCTGATTATTGCCATCGTTATACTATTCGTGGGATTCCCTCAGGTTTATACCACGATGTCGATATTTGTACATATTCCGTTGGTCGCCATGTTGCTCGGGATCATCGCCCGCGGCACAGCATTCGTTTTTCGTAATTATGATGCCGTGGACGACGGATGGCAGCGTATCTATGCACGGGTATTTATGTGGTCGAGCATGGTAACTCCTTTTTTTCTCGGGATAATTGCCGCCTCAACCGTTTCCCGCACCATCAACCCGCAGGCAGGCGATTTCGTGACTGCGTATATCGGGAGTTGGTTAACATGGTTCGGAATCTCAATAGGTTTGTTTACGACTGCCATCTGCGGATATCTGGCGGCGACATATGCCATCGGGACGGTGGATGCAAGTTTACGGCAACTGCTGATCCGGATTGCAAAACGGTTTATCTATCTGGTAGTCGTTTCGGGTGCCTTTGTTTTTGTGGCCGCCATTTATTCAGACATTCCACTGTTTGAATGGATTTTCGGAGGCCTCATCGGGCAGCTCGCCATTGCTCTGGCCACTGTTTCGCTGGCCATCACATTCATCGCCTTCCGGAGAAAAAAGGTAACCGCTTTGCGCATGCTTGCCGGCTTTCAGGTAGTGATGATTCTACTGGCAGCTACCTATCAACACTACCCCGAACTGGTATTGTTCAGCGATGGCAAAGGGCTATCTTTACTGGAACATGCAGGTGATGTTAAAACCATCAACGCGCTCGGCTGGGCTCTCCTTAGCGGAAGCGTCTTTATATTGCCCTTTTTGTTTTACCTGATGCGTGTTTTCGGAAACAGGCAAAAATGACATAGAATAAACGCGGACACTTGGTTTTGTCCGTCTAATTTTACGAACTTTGTATTTATGGTAACCATCACAGAAAAAGCGAAACAACGTATTCTCGATATTATGCGCGAAGAGGGCTATGATAGCACCTATTTTGTTCGCGTGGGCGTTGAAAGCGGAGGATGCTCCGGGCTCAGCTATAAACTGAACTTCGATAACGAAGAAAAAAAAGGCGATCAATTATTCGACGACAAAGGGGTTAAGATCTGCCTTGATATCAAGTCTTATCTGTATTTGGCGGGAACCGAACTGGACTATTCGGACGGGCTGAACGGAAAAGGGTTCGAATTTCACAATCCGAACGCTTCGCGCACCTGCGCTTGTGGAGAAAGCTTCGCCGTTTGACAGGCAACATGGTCCTCCGTTATCGCAGGACAAATAAATCGTCTACTCCGAGCAATCTACGGCAGGTAAATCCTTCTGCATAGGTTGCACCGATGTACTTACCATATTCTCTCGCCCGGGCTTCAATGTTATCCAAAAAATCAGGTCTTGATATATAGGTTTCGGGCTCATCGGCACCATAGGACGCGTCAAAAAACTGTGAGCGATACGCCTTGATGGCCTGCACTTTCTGTTCCCAGAAATCAGTTACATCCACCACGATATCCGGTTTGATGTAACTGTCCTGAATCAGCTGAAGAACCAGCCGCGGCCGATGAGGACTTTGACTGGCACCGGCATCTGACGTATCTATTTTTCGCAGCCCCGACAAAAAGGCGGCATCAGTAACCAGATTCCCCGCCCTACCGTGATCAGGATGGCGGTCGTGCAACGCATTGGTGATGACGATATCGGGCCTGTACTTGCGCAAAGCGTAAATAACCTGCCGTTGATGAAATTCGTCATTTTCAAAAAAACCGTCTTTCATCCCCAGGTTTTCACGGATCGTCACCCCCATCAGGCCGGCGGCACGATCCGCCTCTTCCTCCCTTAATTCGGGAGTTCCCCGCGTGCCAAGCTCCCCCTTTGTCAGGTCCACCAATCCAACGGTTCGTCCCATCGCGACCTGTTTGGCTATGGTACCGCCGCATCCTAATTCAGCGTCATCCGGGTGAACCGTGATCACCAAAATATCTACGTTACTATCTGCGTTCATGCTCGTATTCCACTAGTTTGGCCCCAAAGATAAAAAATCACTTCCGAATGGTGTCAGAAATACCGATACGAGGGGCGTTCCAGGCTGCGGATGATGTTTTCAATTTCAAAATCTTCCTCAGGATTGTAGGTGTTCTTCAGGTTGTGTCCGAAAACACGGGCAATCGACTGATAGAAAAATGCCGTCACCCCGCCGCGTAAATCCTTAACCACCTCATAGCTGGAATTCCCTGTTTGCCGGTCAATCAGTTTAATCAATATTTCCCCCTGTGAGATGGTGAGGTTCTTCACTTCCTTATTGAACATATCTTTGATTTCCTTTTCACAGGCTTTTACCAAGCGTTTCTGTTCGCGCTTATTTCCTGTGAGTGCCAGCTCCCGGTACAGTTGCTCATATCTTCTTTGCGCATACTTCGCATAAGGCAAAACCTTAATGACGTTATAGCGAAGCCGGAGGTAGCGGGCCTTGTCTTCGGGACTTTTGAAAACGCGCTTCCGGGTCACCTCCACTTCCGGGATCAGCATCCAGGGCATCAGCTCGCCGTCCACCAGTGTGGTGGGTACCAACCGGCGGGGAGGCTGCGCAGGACCCGAGGCCGGCAGGCTATCCTGAGCCCTGACTGTCCCAATTAGACAAACAATCACCAAAAAAATCTGCACGGAAATGCGGCTCATCTGTGTTGTATCAATAATAATCCGTATATTTATATGGTTAAACGGACCGGGCAGCAAACCGGTCCAACCATCGGTAAACGGATATACAAACTTAGACAAACTTGGCTTGATATACAAGTTCGTCGTTTTTTCGGGAGAAGTGCTAGGAATGAAAGAATTAGTAATTGATTTTGAAGCGGAGAGCAAAGAAATACGCAGGCGCTACCGTGCTTTGTTGCGTGCTTGTAAACCTACCCTGCAGCGGGGTGACAAGCAGATGATACGCAAAGCATTTGACCTCGCGCTGGAAAGCCATAAAGACATGCGCCGCAAATCCGGTGAGCCTTATATTTATCATCCGATTGCTGTGGCCCAAATTGCGGCGGAGGAAATCGGACTGGGAACCACGTCGATTGTATGCGCCCTGCTGCACGATGTGGTCGAAGACACTTCCATCACACTGGATGATATCGAGCGGGAGTTTGGCAAAAAGGTTACCCGGATCATTGACGGGCTTACTAAAATTTCCGGGATATTTGACCCGAACAGTTCCATGCAGGCCGAAAACTTCCGGAAAATGCTGCTGACGCTGGCCGACGATGTGCGCGTGATCCTGATCAAATTAGCCGATCGGTTGCACAACATGCGGACCATGGATTTTATGCCGCGCGACAAACAGCTGAAGATTGCATCGGAAACCTCGTATCTGTATGCCCCGTTGGCCCATCGGCTTGGGCTATATGCGATCAAATCGGAGCTGGAAGATCTTTCGATGAAGTATACGGATCCGGACACATATAAATTCATTGCCAAGAAGTTAAATGAAAAGAAGGCGGAGCGCGAGCGCTTCATCCATAACTTTGTGGAACCCATTCGGGAGATCCTGCACGAACAGGGTATAAAGGCACAGGTATTTGGCCGACCGAAGTCCATTCATTCCATCTGGAGCAAGATGCGCAAAAAATCGGTCCCCTTCGAGGAAGTTTACGACCTTTTTGCGATCCGGATCATTATTGATACGCCCCAGGAAAATGAAAAAGCAGAGTGCTGGAAAGCGTATTCCATCGTCACGGATCTTTACCGGCCGAATCCGGACCGTTTGCGCGACTGGATTTCATCTCCGAAAGCGAATGGCTATGAGTCGCTTCACACAACGGTGATGGGCCCGAAGGGCCAATGGGTGGAAGTTCAAATCCGTACCATCCGGATGAACGAGATCGCGGAAAAGGGATTCGCCGCTCACTGGAAATACAAGGAGTCCAATTCAGACAGCGGACTGGATCAATGGATACAGAAGGTGCGTGAGATCCTTAGCAATCCGGAGCCGAACGCGATGGATTTTCTGGACGACTTCAAGATGAACCTCTTTTCAGACGAGATCTTCATCTTTACGCCCAAGGGTGCGCTCATACAGCTGCCCCACAATGCAACTGCGCTGGATTTCGCCTTTGAAATACACTCTGATCTTGGTGCGAGCTGTATCGGTGCCAAGGTTAACCATAAACTGGTACCCTTAAGCCATAGGCTGCAGAATGGTGACCAGGTGGAGATCATTACGTCCAGTAAACAGACACCGAAGGAAGACTGGCTTAACTTCGTGGTGACCGCCAAGGCAAAATCCAAGATCAAATCGGCCCTGAAAGAGGAGAAGCGGCGGGTAGCCGAAGATGGGAAAGAGATCCTCGAACGAAAACTGAAATCACTGAAAATCACTTACAACACGGAAAACATCAATAAACTGACCATGTTTTTCAAGTATCCTTCGTCCCAGGATCTTTTTTACAACGTTGCCAAGGGCCAGATTGACATCAAAAACCTGAAGGAATTTGCGATAAGCGAAAAAACAGCAGATCCTTCCCATAATGGCCAGCAGTTTGCCTCCCACATTGGCGGCCTGGTGGACAAGATTAACAGGAAAGATTACGAAACGTTGTTGATCGGTGACGACTTGCAGAAGATTGACTATACCCTTTCGCCCTGCTGCAATCCGATTCCCGGTGACGACGTATTCGGATTCATCACGATCAATGATGGCATTAAGATACACCGGACGAATTGTCCGAACGCAGCCAAGCTAATGGCTAATTATGGCTACCGCATTGTCAAAGCAAAATGGACCTCGCAGAAGGAACTGGCCTTCCTTACCGGATTGCGCATCGTGGGCATCGATGATGTGGGATTAGTCAATAAAATTACGAAAGTAATATCCGATGATTTCAAGATAAACATCCGATCCATCACGATATCCAGTAACGACGGGATTTTTGAAGGGTCCATAATGATTTTTGTGAACGACACTGCTCATTTGGAAAGCCTGATCCGGAACCTGAAACAGATCAAAGGCATTACCGGGATTACCCGTTTTGATTCCGTAGATTAGGGAGATCTGCAGCTTGCCGGGGCCAATAATTTTATGTAAGTTTGTACGTTTAACTTTCGGATAATGACTCAAACGGAAAACTACCAAACAGTAAAGAAGATTTTCGAGGCTTACCTGGAGAACAAAAGTCTTCGTAAAACTCCGGAACGTTATGCCATTCTGGAGGAAATCTATTCCCGGAATGACCATTTTGATGTGGAGTCGTTGTACATCCATATGAAAAACAAGAAGTACCGTGTCAGCCGCGCCACGGTATACAATACGCTGGAGCTGTTGGTATCGTGCGACCTGGTGACAAAGCATCAGTTCGGCAAAAACATGGCGCAATTTGAAAAGTCTTACGGGTATAAACAGCATGACCACATCATCTGTATTGAGTGCGGCAAGGTGGTGGAATTCTGTGATCCCCGCATCCACCAGATTCAGAGCATGATGGGAGAACTTCTCAAATTTGACATCAAACACCATTCCCTCAACCTGTACGGCGTATGCAGCGACTGCTCCGCCAAAAAAGAGCGTGCGCAGGAAATTCCCGCAAAGAGAAAAGTAGAACTCGCTGAAACCCACTAAATAAGTGACCTGCCTATCTGACTACCCCGCGATGATCCGCCACTGCCGGAAAGCAGCACGGATGGTCTTTTGGATTTAGTCGTCGCATAATATCAAAATAATAGTAGATTTGCCTCGGAATTGGTATTCCATAAATGATTCATTTTTCAACGCTGAAATAATACTATGCAAGTTGATGTGCTTTTGGGCCTGCAATGGGGCGACGAAGGGAAGGGAAAGATTGTGGATGTGCTTTGCCCCAAATACGATTTAATTGCCCGGTTTCAAGGTGGCCCCAACGCCGGCCATACCCTGGAATTCGACAACCAGAAATACGTACTGAACACGATTCCCTCGGGAATATTCAACAAGGATACGCTCAATTTAATCGGCAATGGCGTCGTTATTGACCCCATCATTCTAAAACGGGAGCTGGACACGCTTAGGAAAAATGGTTTTGATCCCGTAGCGACGGGTAAGCTGGTTGTTGCACGCAAGGCACATCTCATCCTGCCCACGCACCAGTTACTTGACGCCGCTTCGGAAACCAAAATGGGCGCCGGCAAAATTGGATCAACGTTGAAAGGAATCGGTCCCACTTACATGGACAAAACGGGAAGAAACGGACTGCGCGTTGGCGACACAACCCTGCCTGATTTTATGGAACGTTACCAACGGTTGGTGGAAAAACATAAGTCCATCCTTTCACACTACGGAGAGATTCCGGATTTCAGTGAACGGGAAGAAGCATTTCTGGCCGCTATTGACTTTTTGAAGACCATTCCGCATGTTGACAGTGAACACCTGGTAAACCAGTATTTGCGCGAAGGAAAAAAAGTACTGGCTGAGGGGGCACAGGGGACCCTGCTCGACATCGACTTCGGCTCATATCCGTTTGTCACTTCATCCAACACAACGACAGCCGGTGCATGTACCGGATTGGGGATTGCCCCCGCTAAAATCGGTCAGGTAATCGGTATTTTCAAAGCCTATTGCACCCGCGTAGGTGGAGGTCCTTTCCCTACGGAACTGGAGGACGAAACAGGAGAAAAGCTCCGTCAATTGGGCCATGAATTCGGTGCAACCACCGGTCGTCCGCGGCGCACGGGTTGGATTGACCTACCCGCTTTGAAATACGCCATTATGCTGAACGGTGTTACCGAATTGGTAATGACAAAGGCCGATGTCTTAAGCGGCTTCGAGACCATTTACGCATGTACCCACTATATTCAGAACGGTGAAAAGATTGATTACATGCCTTATGACATCATAAGCACCAGGCCGGAACCCGTATATGAGGCTTTGCCGGGGTGGAATGAGGATCTATGCGGAATCACCGATGAGAAGCAAATCCCTGACACGCTGAAGGCGTATATCCGTTATCTGGAAGGACACCTGGGTGTACCCATCCGATACCTTTCAGTGGGTCCCGACCGGAAACAAACCCTGCTGTTGGGCGACTAACGGCAAATTCATACCATGGTATCTTTAGCATGCCATCTCGACGACAGCGAAAGCTTTGCACAAAAGGCTTTGCAATGGGCTGTACAGTATGATTATGTTTGTTACCTGGACTCCAACGGTTACCGTGATAACTATGGTAATATTGACATTTTCATCGCCGTCGGTTGCGGTGCCACCTTCACTTCAAACAGCGGGGACTCCTTTGCCAGGCTTCAGCAGTTTATAGACCGCTACCCCAACACGTGGATCCCGGGTTTTTTAGGGTACGATCTGAAGAATGAGACTGAGGATCTTCAATCGCAACACCCTAACCGTACGGGGTTTCCTGATGCCTTTTTCTTCGTACCGGAATACACGTTGCTCATCGGTAAATACAATGCCGAAATCAAGGGGACAGACCCCGGGGCCATTGTAACCCAGATCGAGGCAACCGAAATCCAGCGGGAACCTCTTGATTTTAAGGGACACCTGAAGAACAGAATGAGCCGGTCCGATTATTTTTCTGCTTTTTCTGAACTGCAGCGCCATATCCGGCAGGGCGATATCTACGAGGTGAATCTCTGTCAGGAATTTTATGCTGAACAGGCTTCCCTCCGACCCCTGGAGGCCTACCGAAAACTGAACGAAATATCACCGACACCATTTTCTTGTTTCTTTAAGTTCGGACAAAAATATATTTTGTCTGCTTCGCCGGAACGGTTCCTTTCCAAAAATGGCCGCACGCTGCTATCGCAGCCGATAAAAGGTACGGCTCCACGGGGTAAAACGGCTGACGAAGATAAGCGGTTGAAGGAGGCCCTGCTCAACAGCCCGAAAGAAATCAGTGAAAACATCATGATCGTAGACCTCGTGCGGAACGATCTCACACGGAGTGCTGAACCCGGTAGTGTCAAAGCATCCGAATTACTGCAAATACATAGTTTTAAACAGGTGCATCAGCTGGTTTCCTCCGTTACCTGTCAAATCCGTGAGGGACTGCCTTCCGTTGATACCATCCGCCATACCTTCCCGCCGGGCTCGATGACGGGCGCACCTAAAATCAGCGCCATGAAATTGATTGACAGGCACGAAAATAGCCGGCGGGGCGTTTATTCAGGTGCGTTGGGATACTTTGGTCCACAGGGGAATTACGACTTCAGTGTGGTTATCCGTACGCTTGTATATAATGCCGAAAATGGCTACCTGTCATTCCACACGGGCGGCGCTATAACAGATGGCGCCGACCCCGAACACGAGTACAACGAATGCCTGCTGAAAGGAAAGGCGCTGTTTGAAGTACTCAAATCAACGGTCGACTAGTCCATTTTGCCAACCACCACTTTCACCATCTGATCGTAGTTAAGGTATCGCTTTGCTAACTGCTGTATTTCATCCGGGGTGATCGAGTTGATGACAGACGTGTACCTGTCATAGTAATCTAAACCCAAGCCTGAAAAATAGACATTTTTAAACTTGTCGGCGTGGGAAAACACATTTTCCAGGCTACCGAGTAAACTCCCCATCATATAATTTTTCACGACAGCGAGTTCTTCACTGGACATGGGCTCCTGCCGCAGTGTATCCATTTCCCGCTCGATCTCACCCAACGTAGCGGCGGTTACATCAACGCCCACCTCAGATGCCAGCGTAAAAAATGCGCTGTATTTCAGCGAAACGATACCCGAACTGATGCCGTATGTGTACCCTTTATCCTCGCGGATATTGGTCATCAGACGTGAGCCGAAATAGCCGCCGAAAACTGTGTTAAGCACCTGCAGGCCCGGAAAATCGGGATGAGAACGCCGGATGCTTACACACCCCATCCGGACTGCGGATTGCAGCGCTCCATCGCGCACCTCTACCTTGAGAACGCCGTTGGGCGGCGTACGTTCGGGCATCGGGGTTTCAGGTACCGGTTTCTCACTCACCTGCCAGCCGCTTCCAAAAAGCCGTTCCAGGCTGTCGATGACCTGCGGGGTAACTTTTCCGGAGACGATCAAGGTACAATTCGATGGTGTGTATTGCCGTCTGAACAGGGTCGTCAGACGATCACGGGTCAACCCATCATAGTCTGAAACCTCAGGGACAAATCCATACCTGACCGATCCAAACAGTGATCGGTTAAACAGTCGCCGGGCGACAAAGCTATTCTTCTGGAGTGACACCTGGAGCTTCTGTTTGTTATTGCGGACATAGGTAGCCAACTCTTTATCGGGGAAGATCGCGTCCGTAAGCAGGTCTTTGACCAATGGCAATAGCTCATCTAAGTGTTTATTGAGTGAAAACAGGGTGAGTGTCGACTGGTCGTAACCGGGTTCGGGGATCAGGAATGCGCCATGGAAGTCGACGAGCTCCGCAATCTGCGCGCTGGTTAAAGAATGGGTGCCCTCGGGTATCAGCTCGCAGGTTCCCGTATTCAAAAGCATCTCGTCTTCGTGGTGAAAGAGATGGTCGAAGACCCATTCCACGCGTACCATATCCTGATCTCCGGCGTCAAAAACAAAAACATTCAAGCCATTCGACAACGTTACCGCCGCGGGCTTAATGAGTTCCAACTGTGTTACCGAAAGAAAGCTGGGTGGCTGTGTTCTGTCAAGCATGGGCGTCTGATAGGTAAATGAGTGTTGAAGAAATTTCTTTTCTAAACAGCCGGATGGCCTGCTGTTGGATGTCTTGGGTCGAAACGTTGGAAAAACGTGCCAACTCACGATTCAGGTTTTCAGCATCGCCCAGTAATTCGAAATAGGCAAGATTCATGGCTTTTTCCAATAGCGCCATTTCCGAAAACACCAGGGTAGACTCAATTCGGTTTTTCACTTTATCCAGTTCATATACCGAAACCTGCTCGCCCGCCAACCGATGCAATTCCTCCCAGATTGCCTGCTCAGCCTCTTCCATTGTGGTGCCGGGAAGAGGCTTGCCTTCAACCACAAACAGACTACCGTCAATGCTGCCGGTGTGATACGCATTAATTTCACTGAACAGCTGTCTTTCTTTGACAAGTCCGCGATAGAGCCTGGATGACGTGCCGCGTGACAAAAGATCGGAAATCAGGTCCATTGCGTAATACCCCTGGTCGCAACGCCCAGGTCCATGGAAAGCAACGTACAGACTGGAAAGCGGGACATTGGCATAGACGGTCTCCCTCCTGGCCTCCTGCTGTTCCGGTTCCGCCGGTAGTTGACGTGTATATTTCCCGCGGGGCTGAATCGGACCGAACCACTTTTCTGCCAGCTGCTTCACCGTGTCCGTCGTGACCTGTCCGGCAACAACGAGGATGGCGTTTTCGGGACCATAGTGTTTTTCAAAAAAAGCCTTCACATCCTCCATCCGTGCGTTTTCAATATGAGAAAGCTCTTTCCCGATGGTGGCCCACTGGTACGGATGCACATGATACGCCAGGGGCCGGAGCCGGAGCCATACGTCACCATACGGCTGATTCAGGTATCGCTGTTTGAATTCTTCACACACAACGTTGCGCTGAACGTCCAGACTCTTTTCGCTGAAAGCCAGTCCCAGCATACGGTCACTTTCCAACCAGAAAGCCGTCTCCAGATTGACGGCAGGCAAAGAAATATAATAATTAGTGATATCGTTGCTGGTGAATGCATTGTTCTGGGCACCCACAGCTTGCGACGGGCTATCATAGCTCGGAATATTCACAGACCCACCGAACATGAGGTGTTCAAAAAGATGGGCAAACCCGGTCCGATCCGGATGTTCATCCCGTGCACCCACATCATACAAAACGTTAACCACCGCCATCGGCGTAGCCGGATCTTCATGTATCAATACCCTCAATCCGTTATCCAGGGTAAACCGTTCGAATTTAACCATTCACAATTTCGTTTAAAATTACTGATTATGGCTCCAGCCAATCTATCCCTGGTTTAAGCCATGACAACGTTTCCGCCTCGGCACTGCCAGGTTCCGGTTTGAAATCATAAGTCCAGCCGGCGTGGGGCGGCAAACTCATTAATATTGACTCGATTCGTCCGTTCGTTTCCAGCCCGAATTTAGTACCTGCGTCGTATACGAGATTAAACTCGACGTATCTTCCGCGCCGCAGGTACTGCCATTGCTTTTGGTTATCCGAGAAACTGTGATGGCGATTCGGCTCCACCAGTCCGGTATATATAGGCACGAAGCCGTTTCCCAATGCACAGGAGAAATCAAATATGGCTTCCCATGTGAGCGATGTTTTTTCGGGCGTAAGCCGGTCATAAAAAATGCCGCCTATCCCACGGGTCTCCTGCCTATGCTTAATGTAAAAATAGCGGTCAGCGTGGGCTTTGAATTCCGGGTAGAACGTAGCGTGGTAGCGATCACAGATCGCTTTAAGCTGGCGATGAAAATCGGCCGCCTCTTCGCGGTTTACGTAATGTGGGGTCAGGTCTATACCGCCGCCGAACCACCGTACCCTGTCATTCAATTCAAAATACCGGATGTTCATGTGGATGATGGGAACAAACGGATTAACGGGATGAAGCACAATGGAAACGCCGGTGGCAAAGAAATTTTGCTCATTTACCTGGAAGGCCCGTTTGATGGCTTCGGGCAGTTCACCATGTACCGCAGAAAAGTTCACGCCGCCTTTTTCTATGACGGAACCTCCCTGAATGACGCGCGTGCGGCCTCCCCCGCCCCCTTCACGTGTCCATGGTTCCTCAACGAAGGAAGCGCGCCCATCCAAGCGTTCCAACGCATGGCATATGTCGTCCTGAATTAACTGATAGCGTTCTGAAATCGTTGATTTATCCATTTTTCACTGTTTAGTACCCCATAGCCGTATCATCTCCACGGGGGTCTGCACCGCCCCGTAGTGCCCCATCGGGCGTTACCAAAATCGCGTCTACCCTCCCAATACTATTTCTGTTAACCAAGGTATACCCGGTAGCGTTCAGCGCGTGACGGACCGATTGGGATACGGCGCCATTTTCCAGCGCAACTTCGTCTGGCAACCACTGGTGATGGAAACGGGGGGCGTTAACAGCCTCCTGCATGTCCATTCCAAAGTCGATCACATTAAGTATGGTCTGAAATACCGAAGTGATAATGGTTGCCCCGCCGGGCGTACCCACTACCATGAATAATTTTCCATCCCGTTCAACGATTGTGGGCGTCATTGAGCTGAGCATCCGCTTACCCGGCTCAATCGCGTTTGCGGACCCGCCGATCAGCCCATACATATTGGGTACGCCGGGCTTTACCGAAAAATCATCCATTTCATTATTCAAAAGGAAGCCTGCCCCGGCGACAACCACCTGTGATCCATAGGACCCATTAAGCGTCGTGGTAAGAGAAACTGCATTTCCCCGGCCGTCCACGATGGAAAAGTGCGTAGTTTCTTCGGGCTCACTCCTGGAAAGACTGCCGGCAAAAATATCGCTACTGAAAGAAGCGTGGCTGAAGTTTACGTTCCGCATACGGTCGGCATTATACAACGAATCGATGAGCATCGACTGAGGAACGTCATAAAAGTCCGGGTCGCCCAAATGCGTCGCGCGGTCCGCATACACACGCCGCTCTGCCTCAATCATGACCCGCATCGTTGAATCCCGTTGAAATCCCCACCTCGATAAGGGATAGGCCTCCACCGACTTGAGCAGGGAAATCAATGCAATCCCTCCGCTTGAAGGCGGCGGCATGGACGCAACACGATAACCGCGGTACATTGCAAAAACGGGATCTCTCCATTTCGCTTTGTAGTTCCTTAGATCGTCATGGCTGATGATCCCATTGCCGCGTTTCATCTCCCGCACAATACGATCGGCCGTTTCCCCTTCGTAAAATCCTGCCCTACCGCGTTCGCTGATGAGCTGTAACGTTTGTGCCAGCTCTGGCTGGACCAGCGTATCGCCGGCTTTCCACTCCTCCTTCCGTACAAAAGCAATACCCTTCGGATTATATTTTACAAACGTTTCTTTCCGGGCGTTGAGTTCACGGGCCTGCATTTCCGTGATGGGGAACCCCCGCTGTGCCAACTCAATGGCTGGTTGCAAAAGCATTGACCAGTGGAGCGATCCGTATTTTTCATGCGCTTTTACCATGCCGTCCACGGAACCGGGAACACCTGCGGCCAGTTGGCCGCGAAGGCTTAGCTCCTGTATCGGATTCCCCTCCGCATCGAGGTACATCGTTCGGGTGGCGGCGGCGGGGGCAGCTTCCCTGAAATCGAGCGCCGCATACGTTCCCTCGGCACTCCGGTAAACCATAAAGCCACCACCGCCGATATTACCGGCATTGGGGTACACCACAGCGAGGGCAAATTGAACGGCTACGGCCGCATCTACTGCATTTCCACCTTCCTGCAGGACATACAATCCCACTTTCGACGCCTCCGGGTGGGCAGACACCACCAGTCCGTTACGATAGGTGAGGTGATCGGAGGTATTCAGGGAGCCACAAGAGGTCCCTATGCTGGTCCACAGCATCAGTAAGCACAAACGCCAATTATCGGTAGGGCAATACAAAAAGGTCGATTTCATTAGTTTAACATGGCTGCTAATTTTGTCATTTCGAGAGCCGGAGGCGAATTTCTGTATAAGATTTGATACACCGCGCGGCAAATGGGCAGTTCAACACCTTGTTTGGCGCATATCTCCTCAATACAATTAGACGCATAATATCCCTCCGCGACCATATTCATCTCCAGCTGGGCCGACCGGACCGAATATCCTTTGCCGATCATATTACCAAATGTACGGTTTCTGCTGAATTGAGAATAGACGGTAACCAACAAATCGCCGAGATAGGCCGACTCGTTGATCTCCCGGCCAATAGGATGTACAACAGCCAAAAAACGGGACATTTCCCGAATCGCGTTGGACACCAATACGGCCTGAAAATTATCACCGAATCCTACGCCGTGACAGATACCGGCAGCCACAGCGTAGATATTTTTAAGTACGGCGGCGTATTCTGTCCCATAAATATCGTCCGACACGATCGTCCGTATATATCGCGTATGAATCAAGGTTGCCAAGCCGGCGGCGGCGTTCCTGTCTTGCGATGCAACCGTAAGGAAAGACAACTTTTCCAGCGACACTTCCTCGGCATGGCAGGGTCCGCTGATCACGGCGATCCGGCCAATTGGAACGTCGTATTGCTGTTGGAGGAAATCCCCCACAATGAGGTTTTCCTCCGGCACAATACCTTTAATGGCTGAAACCATAATTTTATAGCGAAACATGTCCGCTGTTACCCCCTTCAACGCATCTTTCAGGAAGGCTGCCGGTGTGTTCAAAATAATAAAATCAGACTGCTCGATGACCTTATGTACGCTGCTCAGCACCGCGATGTGCGGCGAATCAATGGTAACTGCGCTTAGGTAGTTCGGATTATGTTTGTATGTACGGATATATTCAGCCGTATCATGGTTGCGCACCCACCACCGCACAGACTTGGCAACCTGGTTGTCGCAAAGCATTTTTATCATCGCCGTTGCCCAACTTCCACTTCCAATAACCCCTATGGTTGGCTTGGTTACGTCTGTCATATCCGGCAAAAGTAGCTAATTCTACCCTTTTTTTCCAGAGTAAACGCGGTTTTGTTCATTACCGTGCCAGATCGGTGCCAGGAAAAGTCGACCATAGGCCGCCGTTTGAAAACCAAGTGACGTACAAATTGTTATATTTGGCAAATATGTTGTCAGAATTATTGAAGAAAAAAACACTTCACAGTCACCAGAAGTTAGAGAAACAAGTTATTCAGAAGATTAAAAATATACACTGCGTTACCGATTATATTGATTTACTTCAGATTTTCCATCTGTACTTTGGAAGGCTGGAGGACGAAATAGCGCCCTTTCTGGCGACCGATTCGCTTCAGGCACCGAACGTATATGACCGCCGCCATGCAGACCGTATCATCCGTGATATTGTTGCCCTGGGAGGAAAGCCGGCTGTTGCCGGTCAGATCAAGGTACCGCATATATCCGGCTGGCAAGAGGCGTTGGGGGTGCGCTACGTGATGGAAGGATCTACGCTGGGCGGGAAGTATATTATTCAAATGGTATCCAGCCAAGCGGAAATTACGACGGGAACCTCTTTTTTTTCCGCCTATGGTGAACATACCGTTCAACGTTGGAGACAATTTCAGGAGATGATCAACACGCATGTGTCAGATCCGCAAGACATCGAAAGAATCATTGCTGCGGCCGAAGAAACATTTTCAGGCTTTTCAGCCTTCATTGGACAATATGGATAACAGAAAGACGTACGACTCCGATTTTTGCGGCAGCGTTCCCTTACATCAAATCAATGTTATACAACCCTATGGGTATATGCTGGTGATAGACAGGCACAAGCTAACCATTGTACAGGCCAGCGAAAACGTAGCCCATCTCGTAGGCGATCCGTTAAGCAGCCTGGTTAACCAACCACTCTCCAAATACGTCCCGGACGAAGACATTGAAAAACTGATCAGTCGGCTTGATAACCAGCATACCAGCAAACTTCCGCAGAAGCTCACGTTCAGAAAACACCATATGCGGGCGATTACGCATCTCAAATCTGCTTATTACTTATTGGAATTGGAGCTGATACTCCCGGGTGGGGAACGGTCGTTCAGCGATGTATTTGAAGACATAAAGTACGTCATCGCATCGATCGAGTCAGCCGGAGAATTGGAACAGGTGGCCCAGTTAACGGTTGAAGAGATAAAAAAAATTACGGGCTTTGATGGAGTGATGATGTATCAATTCGATAAGGATTGGAACGGAACCGTTGTCGCCGAAGAAAAGGAGACCGGTATGGAACGGTACCTGGGCCATAAATTTCCCGCGTCCGACATTCCGAAACAGGCAAGGAAATTGTACCTGAATAGCCCCTACCGGCTCATTCCCGAACGGGACTACAAGCCCGTCCGCCTTTACCCCATCATCAATCCCGCTACAAGAGCTTTTATAGATTTATCTGACTGCAACCTGCGCGGTGTAGCAGCCGTGCATCTGGAGTATCTGAAGAACATGAATGTGCAGGCATCCATGTCGATACGGATCCTTAAAGACCGGCAATTATGGGGCCTTATTGCCTGCCATCACCGGAGCCCGCATTACCTGAGCTTCGAACTATGTTCCGTACTCGAATTGTTATCTTCAGTGGTCTCCAACAAAATAGCCTCCGTAATTAACCATACATCGTATGAGATCAGATCGGCTCTCAATCAGAAGTTTACGATGCTCACGGAGCGGTTGTATCGGCACGGAGATCTTGCGGACCTGCTGCTCAACCAGGAAAGTATTAACGTCCTGGACCTATTCGGCGCCCACGGAGCGGTAATCTTCTCAAATAACGGACTGCGTACGTCGGGCCAGGTGCCTGAACAAAATTTTATCGACGATCTGGTCTTATGGCTGCAAAATCGTGCTCCCAGCCGGGTTTATCATACCAGCAACCTAGCCGAGGAATTTGATGAAGCGGTTGGCTATGCCGACACGGCCAGCGGCATCTTAAGCATACCCATACACCCCCAACATGGAGAGTTTCTAATTTGCTTTCGTCCTGAAAGGATAGATACCGTTAAATGGGGAGGCAATCCAAACGAGGCAATCCAATTTGAAGCTGACGGAAAAACGTACCACCCTCGACATTCCTTCGGATTGTGGCTTCAAACGGTACGCCAGACATCGATCCCGTGGCAGGAAGAACAGGTGGAATTAGCAACGAACCTGAGAAACCTTATTATTGAATTCCGGATTAAACAAACTCCTCATTCCTTATCGTAAACGTATAAAAGAGGTCAACGTGGAAAAAAAGCATAGCGGCGATTTCCTACCAGCTCGGTTTATTATAGCCATCGGTGCTTCGGCGGGCGGCCTGGAGGCTATCCACGGGTTTTTTGACCATATGCCGCCCAATACCGGCTTTACCTTTGTTGTCATTCAGCATCTCTCGCCCGACCATAAGAGCCTGTTGGTGGAGTTGGTGGGCAAGCATACCAACATGAAGGTGTTGGAAGCCACTCACGACCTGGAACTCCTCCGTGACCGGGTGTATATTATTCCCAATAAAAAACTGATGACCGTTAAAGGGAACAGGCTCATGCTTGCGGACAAGGAAAAAGACAAGTTGCCCAATACGGCCATCGATACATTTCTGTTCAGCCTAGCCCGCGAAAAACGGGAGAAGGCCATTGGCCTCATCCTCTCGGGTACAGGCACCGATGGGACAAAAGGAGCCGAAGCGATCAAGGAAAGGGGGGGAATGGTCATTGTGCAGGATCCCGAAACGGCCAAGTTTGATGGAATGCCCAATAGTGCCATTACGTCCGGTAACGCCGACTTCATCCTGCCGCCCGCTAAAATGCCCCGCGAAATAACCAGCTACGTGACCCAGATGCAGCTGCCACGGTTGCACCCGGAGGGTCAACAAGGCGAGACATTGAACCGGTTGTTTGCACTGGTTTTGAAACATGGCGGCCTGGATTTTAACTTATACAAAACGCCTACTCTTTTACGCCGAATTTACAGGCGAATGGCCACCGAGTCAATCACAACGTTGGAAGCATACGTCAGCCACTTGGAAAATAATCCCGCAGAAATCCATCTCTTAGCGAAGGATTTCCTCATTGGGGTAACCAAGTTTTTCCGGGATCCGGCAGCGTTCGACACGCTGGCCGACGATGCACTGACCCGGGCAATCTCCCGAAAGCAGGATGGGGCTCCCTTTAAAGTATGGATATGTGCGTGCAGCACCGGCGAAGAGGCGTACTCCGTGGCTATGTTGATAGACGACCTATTGGAGAAAACCGGCCGGAAGCTTCAGGTGAAAATATTTGCCACCGATATAGACGAAGGTAGTATCGATATCGCCGGGCGGAATAAGTATCCGCTTACCATCGAAAAGGAAGTACCGCCAGAATTTTTGAAGAAGTACTTTTATAGGGAGCGTGAGCATTACACCATCATATCGCGTATCCGCAAACAGATCGTTTTTGCACGGCATGACGTTATTAAGGCACCGCCGTTCATAAAAAATGACCTGATTGTATGCCGCAATATGCTCATCTACATGAATAGTTTGCTTCAGCAAAAAGTGCTGGCGACATTTCATTATTCGCTGAACATGGACGGCGTCCTATTTCTCGGCCCCAGTGAAAACGCCAGTTCCATCCAGGCAGGGCTAACCGAAATAAGCAGCAAATGGCGCGTTTATCAAAAAACGGCTCCTGTTAACTACGGCGTCCTTCACACCTATCCGGCACTGGAAGCGCCAATCCGTTCGGCCCGGGTATTGGCAGACGACGATGCCAACCGCTCCATCGCTGACGATCTGTGCTCGCTGCTGATCGATGAGTTCGGCGCTGTAGGCTTGTTCATCGACAAGGATTTTGTTATCAGAGAAACGGTGGGTAACTTCCGACGGTACTTGCAGCTTCCGGAAAAGAAACCCGAGCTGAATGTGCTTCACATGGTGAGCGGCGACGCTTCCATTCTTTTGGGAGCAGCCATCCGGAAGGCCTGGCGGACGGAAAAAACGGTACACCTGCAAAAGGTGAAGCTGACGAAAGATCAAACCGAACAATGGGTACGGATCGCTGTGCGCCCCGCCCTACCCAATTCAGCACACGGCTATACGTTGGTAACTTTCGGTGCGTTGAACGATGATGAATCGACCCGCGACGATACCATCGTACAGATACCGGGCTTTGACGAAAACCAGCGGATGTATGTCATGGAGCTCGAAGCAGAACTGACGGAAACAAAGGCGAATCTGCAGACGGTTATGGAGGAAATGGAGACCACCAACGAAGAGCTCCAATCGAGCAATGAGGAGCTGCTCTCCGCCAACGAAGAACTGCAGTCGAGCAACGAAGAATTGCAGTCGCTCAACGAGGAGCTCCATACACTGAACGCGGAATACCAGGCAAAAATACGCGAGCTACAAGAGCTTAATGACGATCTTGACAATTACTTCCGGAGTACCGATATTGGTCAAATTTTCGTGGACGGCAACCTCCGTATCCGCAAATTCAATCCGGCTGCTGTCCCCTTGGTCAATCTCATCGATTCGGACATTGGCCGGCCCATAAATCACATAGCCAGCAACATTCAGGATGCCACCCTGACCGAAATGATCCACAGCGTGCTCTCCGAGAGCCGGGTAATGGAGAAGGAACTGCAATTGAAGAACGGTACGCATATCCTCATGCGGATCATGCCCTACAAAAAGAAGAGCGGCACGCATGATGGGGTGGTGATTTCGTTCATAGACATCTCCGTAATCAAGGAACTCAACAGCATCATATCGGGTGTGTTTGATGCTACCGGATCAGCCATTCTGGCTTTTCGGCCGTTCACACGAGCCGGCAGCAGGCCAGACTTCAGATGTGTCGCCTACAATAAGGCGGCAATAACGCTCGTTAACGTGTCTGCCGATGACCTGAACAAACACCCCTCCTTAGGGGATTTCCCCGATCTGTCTCCGCTCGCTTCCGATCAAATTTACACAAAGATTATCCACGGTGATCTCCCGTTACAGACAGAGCTTTCCATCCGGAACAAATGGTACCAAGTCAATCTAGTCCGCATGCAGGAAGGTTTCGTCGTCAGCTTCAGTGATGTCACCTCCCGGAAAATAGCGGAACAAAAACTGCGGAAAAATTATAACGAGCTGATTGATACGCGTGAGCAGTTGAAAACGCTGAATCGCGAACTTGAAGCGAAGGTGATGGAGCGTACCCGTACGTTGGCCCAAAGTGAAGAGCGGTTTAACCTCGTAGCCAAGGCCACCAATGACACGATTTGGGACTGGGATCTGGTCAATAATACCATGTGGAGGAGCGACAATTTCTCAACCATGTTCGGCTACGCCCTCTCCGATACAAGTAGGGACATATCATTTTGGTTTGAACACATATACCCGGATGACAGGCAACGGGTGGAAGACAGTGTGAACGAAGCCATTAACAACTACGCCAGGCAGTGGTCTCAAGAGTACCGCTTCCGCAAGGCAGACGGCTCCTATGCCCTTATCCTTGATCGCGGGAACATCCTCATGGATGAATTCGGTACTCCTTACCGGATGGTGGGCTCTATCATTGATATCACCAGGTTAAATGAAACGGAAATCCGGCTCAATACAACCGAGAAAAAATTCCTGAAGGTATTCGAATCCAACATGATAGGTATGTTCTTCTCGGATACAACCTGCCGGATCACCGAAGCCAATCAGGCCTTTCTGGCAATGCTGGGGTATTCACAGGAGGATTTCGTCCCGGGAAAAATTAAATGGAACGAACTGGCAACGGAAAGCTTCCGTGAAAGCTGCAACAAAGCCGTAGATACGCTCAACGAGAAAGGAATTACCCCACCCTTTGAAAATGAGTTCCAAAAGGCAGATGGTGGCTCCATTGCTGTGCTAATGGGCTCTGCCCTCTTAACGGATGGCGAGGATAAAAGTTATGTTTCTTATATCATCGATATATCCAAACAAAAAGCTGCAGAGCGGCGGCGGACCGAGCTGCAAGCGCTCATTGAACAGCAAAAGGATGAGTTTCACCGCATTTTTCTGAACGCACCTGCACTCATATCCATCCGCCGGGGTCCGGACCTGGTGTTTGAGTTTGTTAACAAAGCCTTCAAAGAGTTTCACGGCCCGGACGACTACCTTGGCAAATCGACCAGTGAGGTATACCCAAATTCAGCGTTTGACGACCTTTTTCAAATTGCACGGGAAGTTTTTGATACCGGCAAAGAACGGGCAATAAGCGCCCATCATTTAAGACACCGGAACCAAGGTTCGGACGAAGAAAAAGACTTCTGGTTTGACATGGTATACACCCCTATCCATCATAATGGCCAAGTGGTGGGCGTGGCCTCGTTCGGCTTTGACGTGACGGATCTGGTGAAGGCACGACAGGCAACCGAAGAGCTGCTTGCCAACAAGGATGAGTTTATGAGTATCGCCAGTCATGAGCTTAAAACCCCTATCACAAGCCTAAAAGGATCACTGCAAATTCTTTCTAAACTAAAACCAACCGACGACGGTTCAAAAAAAATCATTCCGTTTATTGACCGGGCAAACAAGCAAACGGACAAACTTATTGCTCTGGTTGAGGAACTCCTCGATGTAACCCGGATTCAGGCAGGCAAGATGCTGCTTAATTATTCCACTTTCGACCTGCATGAAATACTCCTTGAAAGCGTCAATGAAGTTCAACTGCAGTGCAGCACCCATCATATTCGCTTTTCGTGCGACCGCACCATCTCTGCGTGGGGCGACCGATCGCGATTGGAACAGGTCGTACACAACTTCCTGTCCAACGCCATTAAGTATTCACCGGACGCGACGGAAGTCAATGTGTGGTGTTCCGTAACGGACGACCATGTTATCGTTTCGGTACAGGATTTCGGGATTGGCATCGCTGAAGATAAAAAGAAGCATCTGTTCGGCCGGTTTTATCGTGTACACGATACTTCCTCTTATTTTACCGGTCTGGGACTCGGGCTGTATATATCTGCCGAGATCGTACGCCGGCATGGCGGCGAAGTCGGTTTGGAAAGTCGCGAGGGGGAAGGGTCAACGTTCTGGTTTTCACTTCCCTTAAACAATGATATGAAACAAATAAAACAAGGAGAAAGTTAACTGTGGAAAAAGCCGTTAAAAAGATCGCCATCTTTGACGATGATGAAGATATCTTGGCCATCTGTGATTTTGTATTAAGTGAAGATGGTTGGCAAGTGGGCACGTTTGTGGAATGCGACCACATAGTAGAGACGGTGAAGATGTTCAATCCGGATCTCATCATCATGGATAATTGGATTCCGAGTATTGGCGGTATTGAGGCCACCCGACAGCTAAAAATGTCCCCATTCAAAAATATTCCGGTTATTTATTTTTCGGCCAATCGCGATGTTAAACAGCTCGCAGAAAAGGCCGGCGCAGAAAATTTTCTGGCCAAGCCCTTTGACGTGGATGTACTAAAGCAGATCGTTGACGAAACTCTAGCAAAGTTCAGCAACTGACTTCATCAGCCATTGTTTCCTGAACGTTTTTCCCTATTTTCGGGGCGTTTAAATCACCATCGAATTGATAAGCATCTACAAAAAGGAAATAGCGGCCTACTTCAATTCGCTCACAGGGTATTTGGTGATCGGACTTTTTTTGCTGATCACCGGTCTTCTGTTGTGGGTCTTTCCGGACACCAGCATTCTTGACTACGGGTACGCGTCGCTGGAAAGCTTTTTTCAACTCAGCCCCTACCTCTTCATGTTCCTTATACCCGCCATCACCATGCGAGCCATCGCAGGGGAAAAGGCAGATGGTACGTGGGAGCTGCTCCTCACCCGTCCTATCCGGATGACCCATCTCATCGGCGGGAAGTATCTGGGCAGCCTCACTGTGGTCGTTTTGGCGCTGGTACCCACTTTGTTTTACAGCTATTCACTTTTCCAGCTTGCGCTTCCCACCGGGAATGTTGACGCAGGAGCCTTGGTAGGCTCGTATCTCGGTCTTGTATGCCTGGCTGCCGTCTTTGTATCCATTGGCGTATTCACCTCTGCGTTTGGACGCAATGTGATCGTTTCCTTTTTGACCGCGGTATTCCTCTCCTTTTTTCTGTTCTATGCATTTGACGCCATCAGTGCAATGCCGGCGGTATCCGGTTATGCGGACGGGATATCGCGCTTAGGCGCCCGATACCACTATGACGCCATGAGCCGGGGAGTATTGGATAGCCGGGACGTTCTTTACTTTATCTCAATCGTTGTTGTTCTATTGTGTGTTACGCAAACCCTTTTACAGAGAAAACACAGAACCTGGAAGCAGCGATGGGTTTGGCCGTTATGGGTGATGGGCATGTTGATAGCGGTAAATACCCTGGGGTCTATCTATTTTACACGTCTTGATTTCACATCGGAAAAACGTTTTACCTTATCGCCTCTCTCCCGACAGACAGCAGCGAGTCTCGGACAGCCGGCCCATGTTACCATTCTGTTGGACGGAAAACTTCCGTCGGGCTTCGAGCGACTGAAAAGAGCGAGTATAGACCTTCTGCGCGACTTGGCCGCTTACTCCTCCGGACGGATCACCGTTGATGTCGTAAACCCGCTGTCCGGCAACGCGCAGCAACAGCAGGCTGCCACGGAAGCGCTCGCCGAAAAAGGAATTCATCCCACTAACTTAAATGTGCGCACCGAGGCCGGATTCTCACAGCAACTCATCTTTCCGGCAGCGCTGATTACTTACGGAGGTCACGAAATTCCCGTTAATCTCCTCTTGAGTCACCACGGGGCTTCACACGAGACGGCACTGAATAATTCGATCGAGAACCTTGAATACGCATTTGTTTCCGCTCTTCGGAAAGTGGTCTCCGGCGGACGTCCCCTGATCGGTTTTACAGAGGGACACGGCGAACTGGAAACCCGATCACTTTACGACGCTATACAAACGCTGCTCACCGGCTTCCAGGTTGGCTTCGTAAATCTGGACAGCATCACGCTTGGCGGCTTAAACCAGTTGAAGACACTGATTATTGCGAAACCGGAACAACGCTTTACTGAGGCTGAAAAATTTAAGATCGATCAGTACCTAATGAGCGGCGGCAGTGTGTTATGGGCTATTGACCAAACCAATGCCGACCTGGACAGCATGCGCACAACCGGCGAACAAACGATTCTTGCCCGGCAGCTGAATCTGGATGATCAGCTGTTTACCTATGGCATCCGGTTTAACTACGACGTTTTGGCGGATATGAACTGTGCCCAGATCCCGTTAACAATGGGCCGCATCGGCAATCAGCCACAGATTGACCTTACCCCCTGGCTCTTCTATCCGGTGTTCATTCCGACGTCCCCACATCCTGTCGTTAAAAACCTCGACGGGATCCGAAGCGAATTTGCCGGAACCCTGGATACCATAGCGGTGCCGGGCGTCCGTAAAACCATCGTCCTGCAATCGTCCCCGTTCTCCCGTTTGTTGAATCCTCCGGCGACGGTTTCCCTCCAGCTCGCCGAAGAAGCTCCTGATCCTTCGCAATTTAAAAACAAGGCGTATCCGGTAGCTGCTCTGCTGGAAGGTTCCTTTCCATCGGCTTTTGCAAACCGCCCCATACCCAAAGGTATTGAGACAGCCGTATCGGTACCTGAACGTGGCAAACACGCAAAAATGATTGCCATTGCCGACGGCGACGTATTAAAAGGACAGGTTAACCCGGGCGATGGCTCACCCTACCCCCTGGGATGGGACCGCTACACAGAGCAACAATATGGCAATAAGGCGTTACTGCTGAATGCGATTGACTATTTAACCGACGATGAGGATATCATTTCGTTACGAAACAAAGAGATTAAACTTCGGTTGCTGAATCAGGTTAAAATCAAAGAAGAAAGGCTGTTATGGCAGCTGCTGAATGTTGTCTCTCCACCTATCCTGCTTCTCTTGTTCGGTCTTGTCCGCCACTGCCGGAGGAAACACCGGTACAATGTTCGTTCCTGAAATGAAAATAAAAAAGAGGAATTCCATCACGAGATTGGATATTCCTCTTAACCATTTGGTACCTGGAGCGGGAATCGAACCCGCACTCGCTTTAGGGCGAACAGGATTTTAAGTCCTGCGTGTCTACCAGTTCCACCATCCAGGCAACAGCTAGTAACAATAAATCCCTTCTCTTTTTGCAAGAAGAAGGGATCTTTTGGAGCGAAAGACGAGGTTCGAACTCGCGACCTCAACCTTGGCAAGGTTGCGCTCTACCAACTGAGCTACTTTCGCTTGCTGTTTGTGGATGCAAATAT
>Ga0164243_10002079_pt1 | contig 33444 bp, 27 predicted proteins | sample OricompcompostOP_FD_108781 | JGI IMG/M metagenome (GOLD analysis project Ga0164243, IMG submission 108781) | Organic Plus compost microbial communities from Emeryville, California, USA - Original compost - Organic plus compost (OP) | ecosystem: Engineered > Solid waste > Mixed feedstock >... | reverse complement strand
TCCACCCTTCGCGGCGACCTTCACGAGCACCATCTCACGCGTCATCGCCTGACCTGGCAGCAGGTCCGTGACCTTGATGACTTCGAGCAGCTTGTAGAGTTGCTTGCCTGCCTGCTCGACCTCATTGTCCTCCCCCGTGACCATCAGGGTCATGCGGGAGAATCCGGGCTGTTCACTGTGCCCGACGGCGATGGAATCGATGTTGAAGTTGCGGCGTCGCAGCAGGGAGACCACCCGGTTCAGCACGCCCGGCTGATCCTCGACCAGCACCACCAGTGTGTGCGTCTGTTCCATGACTAGAACTCCTCTCCCGCGATCGACGACTGCGGATGATGGATCATCTCGGAATTGCTCGCCCCCGGGGCGACCATCGGATAGACATTCGCTTCCGGCTCGACGATGAACTCGATCAGCACCGGTCCATTGATGGACCGAGCCTGCGCGATCGCCGGGGCGATCCCGTCGTTCGTGGTCACGCGGATGCCGGTGACCCCGTACGCTTCGGCGAGCTTCACGAAGTCCGGCGAGCTGATGCGCGTCTCGGAATAGTTGTGGTTATGGAAGAGATCCTGCCACTGGCGGACCATGCCCAGGTAGCCATTGTTGATGATGACGATGTTGATATCGAGGTGTTCCTGGACGGCCGTGGCGAGTTCGACGAGGGACATCTGGAAACTGCCGTCCCCGATGATCGACCAGACTTCCAGCTCGGGGCGGCCCATCTTCGCACCGATGGCAGACGGCAGGCCGAAGCCCATGGTGCCGAGTCCACCGGACGTCACCCAGCGATCGCCGTGACGCACGCCCACATGCTGGGCGGCCCACATCTGATGCTGGCCGACATCGGTCGTGACGATGGCCTCGTGATCGGTGGCCTCGGCAATCGCCTTCACGATCGCGTACGGCTCCGGCCACTCCGGCTTGTCCTCCAGCGCCGCCGCGAGGACGCGATCGCGCTGACTGTCGATCCACCCCATCCACTCGGTGTACGCGCCGGACTGGACTTCCTCGATCAGGAGCTTGAGCGCTTCCTTTGCATCGCCCACCACCGGCACATCGGTCTTGACGTTCTTGCCGATCTCGGCCGGATCGATGTCGACGTGGATGATCTTCGCGTTCGGCGCGAAGCCGCTCAGGCGACCCGTCGCGCGGTCATCGAAGCGGGCCCCGATGTTCACGAGGAGATCGGCTTCCTCCAGCGCGCGGTTGACATGACGATGCCCATGCATGCCCATCATGCCGAGCGACAGCGGATGCGCCTCGTCCATCGCGCCGAGACCGAGCAGCGTGTAGATCACCGGGATGCCGGTCTTCTCGGCGAATTCGCGGAAGATGTCGGTCGCCTTGCTGAGGATGATGCCGTGCCCCGCCATGATCAGCGGCTTCTTCGCCTGCGCGATCAGATCGGCGGCGAGGCGCACCTGACGCATGTTCGGCACGATGTTCGGCTGGTAGCTGCGGCGACCGGTGGTCGTCGGATACACGAACGGGGCAGATGCCTGGAATACATCCTTCGGGATGTCGACCAGCACCGGCCCCGGACGTCCCGACTTCGCCAGATAGAAGGCTTCCTTGATGGTCGGGGCGATGTCTTCCGGCGTGCGCACCAGATAGTTGTGCTTGGTGACCGGCAAGGTGATACCGGTGATGTCGACTTCCTGGAAACCGTCGCGACCGATCAGCCCCTGCGTCACCTGTCCGGTGATGGCCACCATCGGGATGGAGTCGAGGTGGGCATCAGCCAGCGCGGTCACGATGTTCGTCGCGCCCGGGCCGGAGGTCGCGATGCACACCCCAACCTCCCCGGTCACGCGGGCGTAGGCCTGCGCCTCATGGGCGGCCCACTGCTCGAAACGGGAGAGCACATGATGGAAGTTGGCCGACGCGATGGCGTCGTACAGCGGGATCACCGCGCCACCCGGATAGCCGAAAATCGTCGTGACGCCTTCCTGCTCCAGACTGCGGCACGTGATTTCCGCGCCCGTCAGGATCTCGGGCTGCGTGTTCGTGCGGTCAGACGTGGCCACCGGGGCGGCATCGAGCCGGGTATCCTCGGCAGCGTGAGCTGCCTCTGCTTGTGCGTGCGCAACGACCATTCTGGGCTCCGTTTCCATCCTGCTCTCGATCACCGTACCGAGAGCCCTGCGTCGTGTGAACCGGCCCCGTGTGCGCATCGCCTCGTTGCGACCGCGTCCTGACCGCGATGATCGCAGATCCGTCCATCCGCGTCATCTCCACCCGCATCATCGAGGGTGGCCCGTGTCCCCGTGCGCGTTGCGTGCCGGAATCGGACCATGATCCGGGCTCGCAACAAAAAAGCCTCCCGCGGTGGGAGGCCAGCCTTTCAGATCTTCACTCGTTCTGGTCGATTACCAGCTCTGCTGCCCACCCGCACGCCAAACGCTCCCCAACGGGAGCTCGGTAAGTACGAGGCTAATAATGGCAATCGGGCGAATCGACGACATGGATTGCTTCCTCAGAACGCTTCTCGCGGAGACACTTCTCTGCGCTTCCACATGGTAACGGCACCAGACGTGTGATGTCAACCTTCTGGCGAAGCGACGACGCGCCGGGCGCGTCGTCCTTCCCTACGCCAGGAACTCATCGTCGAACGACAGCGGCAGGTGCCCGTTCTGCTCGGGGCAGACATGCACCTCCCCTGGCTCGATCAGCTCGCCGCACATCGGGCAGCGTGGTCGGCCCGCCGCGACGACGCGCGCGGCTTCGGCGCTGAGATCGACCGCCTGCGTCCGCGTGATGCGGATGCTGAGCGACGGGCTCGCCTCGGACTCCTCCTGCTGGATATCGTGCGCGGCAATGATCAGGCGATCGTTCGCCACATCGAAGCCGAGCTCCATGCGACCAGCACGGAACTGGCTGCGCGTATCGTCATCGAACTCGGCGACACTGAACGAGGAATCCAGCGAGAGCGGACGCTCCGGCAGCTGATCGAGCAGCTGTTCGATCGCGATGCCGAGCGCCTCGAGCTGCTGCTTTTCGAGCCAGATGATGTGCGTCTCGTTGTCGAGCACGACGAGCAGCCGGAAGCGACGCTTCCCCGGTTCACCGAGCGCATCGGCGCGGACCCGCTGCGCATCACCGCCAGCACGTGGAGAGAAGAAATCGTCGGTCATGGAGATGGAGCCTCGAAGACAGGATGGTGCGAATTCGCGGTGGTGCGGGGAGACGATCTGCCCGAACCTTGCGTTTCCTGGAGATCGATCCGTTGTGCGAAAGCATAGCACGCCCCGCCACGATCTCCTCGCGGAGTCGTGACGGGGCGTGCATCCCGCAGTTAGGCGAATCCGCCTACGCGGTGGCCTTCACCGGAGTGGCCGGACCATCCGGCGGCATCGGGGCCTCCGATGCGTCGCCATCGACCGGGATCGGCTCGGCGTCGACGCGCGGCGTCGGCGGCGCGGTCGTCTTCGGGGCTCGCGCCGGAGCGACGTGATCGCCACCCGAATAGGTGTTGTCGCTCGCCGGGATATACTTCAGGAGATCCTGAATCTTCACGCCGGTCAACGATTCGAGCAGCGCCGGCACCTGTGCCACCAACGAGGTGACATCCTGCGTCACGCGGTTGACCCCCGTGCCCGTGGTGCCATCGCCACCCGTGGAGATGACGGTGATCTTGTCGAGCTTGTTGAGCGGCTCGGCCGCGGCGCGAACCACTTCCGGCAGCTCCCCGAGCAGTCGGTCGAGGACCGCCGCCTGGTTGTACTCCTGGTACGCCCCGGCCTTGATCTGCATCGACTCGGCCTCGGCCTGTCCCTTGGCGAGAATGATCTCCGCCTCGGCGAGACCCTGGACGCGCGCGATCTGCGCTCGCGCCTCACCTTCGAGCTTCGTCGATTCCGCCTGCGCCGACGCGCGAAGGATGTCGCGCTGCTTCTCGGCCTCGGCCAGCGTCTCGATGCGCTGACGCTCGACATCGGCAGCCTTGAGGACGGTCGCGATCAGCTCCTTCTCGCGACGCTGGATCTCGGCCTCCTGGACCGCGATCTCCCCTTCCTTGCGGACGCGCTCGACGCGCACCTGCTCCTCGACGATGCGCTGCTGCTGGACGTTCGCCTGAATCTCGTAGGCCTTGTCCGCCTGCGCCCGCTGCTCCTGCACCGAGCGATCGTACTCCGCCTTCTTGAGCTCGAGGTCGCGAACGGCTTCCGCCTGCTTCGTCTGGCTCAGCGACTCGGCGGAGACGCGCTCCTGCTCGGCCGCGGCCTCCGCAATCCGCGCTTCTCGCATCGCCTGCGCGCGGCGGATCGCGGTGTCGCGCTCGGCCTCCGCCATCGCGATGTCCGCCTGGCGTCGCACGAGGGCGACGTCCGGCTTGCCCATGTTCAGGATGTAGTCGTTGCTGTCACGAACCTCGCGGATGGTGAACGAGATGACCTCGAGCCCCATCTTCGCAGTGTCCTCGGCGACGTTCGCACGCATGCGATCCGCCACCATCTCCGGCTCCTTGACGATCTGCTCGACCGTCAGCTGACCGACGATTCCGCGGAGGTGACCTTCCATCACAAGGCGAATCAGCGCCTCACGATCCGGCTGCCCCTTCGAGAGGAACTGCTCGGACGCCGTAAGGATGCTCACCGGATCGGACTTCACCTTGAGCTGCGCGACCGCCTCGACGTTCACTGCGACGCCCTGGCTCGTGTAGAGATCCTGCGTTGGGGCGACGTCGAAGCTCATGAGCTCGAGCGAGAGCTCGCGGCTCGTCTGGACCATCGGCCAGACCACACGACCACTTCCCTTGACGACCTTCGTTCCCCCGAAACCATAGACGATGAGCGCCTGGTTCGGTCCCACCTTGCGATAGAGTCGCGCTGCCAATCCGAGGATCAGCAACACCACGATCACCAGCAGCACCACGATGGCGATCAATCCTGCAAATCCCATACTCCCACCTCCTCGCACGTTCGCGTGCGTTCATCCTGACTGTTCCTGAAAAGGAGACGCTCGGTGCGTGTCCATTGTTCCGACAATCGAACAACTGCGAGTCTCATGCCTCGGGATAGGAATTGCTCATCAGATTCTCGACCGTGTCGACAATCGCGACGCCTTTCTCGACCCGCAGCACGATGACATCCGTCCCCCGCGGAATCGGCGCCTCGTTCACGCCGCGCGCGGCACCGGTCTGTCGCGTACCGCCCAGCTCGTAGACGATCTCGCCGTAGCCGCCCGAGCGGATCGACGACGAGACGCGCGCAATCACGCCCTGCGTCTCGTAGTCTGCCGGATCGAGTTCCTTGCCCGCAGGCTTCAGCACGCGCACCATGAACCACGCGACGGCCAGCGCCGCCGCGAATCCGCCAGCGATCCCGAGGATGAGCGCGATCGGCGCACCCCAGCCGGCACCCTCGCGGATCAGGTACCCAATGCCCCCGAACCACGTGATGAAGGCGAGAATCGAGCTGATGTTCAGCAGCCCGCCAAAGATGTCGCCGCCATGATCGGCACCGTGGTCACCGCCGAGATCACCTCCGTGATCGCCGTCGATCCCGACATCGGCGAAACCGAGCGCGAAGGACGCGATGGTGAACAGGATGCCAAACAGGAAACACCCCAGCAGGATGGCGTCCAGAACGTCGTTAATGGGAAACATCGGCGGCTCCTTCCGCGTTTGCGCCGCGCGCACGCTCGTCTTGTTGTCCTCTGCAGAAAGTCTATAGTTTCCGAGGACTCGGTGCAGCATCATCCCGATGCTGCGTTCGATACGAAAGGGACTGCATCCAAATGAGCGAACGTCTCAGCAACCAACCACGGTATGGCAAGACCAACGTCGACCCCGAGGCCGACACCACGATCCAGACCGTCGCCGAACGCCCGACCGGAGCCAGCGTCGAGCCGATCGTCATCCGCGAAGACCAGGAAGTGCAGGCACTGATCGCCGCCGCCAACCACAATCTCGGCGTGCTCGGCTTCACGGAACATGGCTTCCGTCACGTCGGGCTGGTCGCCCACATCGCACGGAACATCCTCCAGCGCCTCGAATATGACGAGCGGCATCTTGACCTCGCCGAGACCGCGGGCTACCTGCACGACATCGGCAACGTCGTCTCGCGTCATGGTCACGCGACCACCGGCGCGATGCTCGCGCACACGATCCTGACGCGTATCGGCATGGCGCCGGAGGACATCGTGATCGTGATGGGCGCGATCGGCTCGCATGGTGACGACCACGGACGGCTCGGAGAGCCGGTCCATCCCGTCTCCGCCGCCCTCATCCTCGCCGACAAGTCGGATGTCCACCGCTCGCGCGTTCGCGTGATGGACCCGAAGGACTTCGACGATCATGACCGCGTGAATCACGCGACGACCTCATCGTTCGTGCGCGTCGACAATGAGGCTGCGACCATCACGCTCGAACTGACGATCGACACGGACATCGCCCCGGTGATGACGTACTTCGAGCTCTTCCTGCCACGCATGCTCATGTGCAAGCGCGCGGCGCAGGTCCTCGGGTGCACGTTCCGCATCACCATGAACGACGTCACCATGCTCTAGGGAGGCGCGTCTGTGGCATCATTGATGCCCGTGAACGATCGTCGCGATCCTTCGCCTTCGTCCTCCGCCCCGCGACGAGTCTGACAGTCACCCACAAAGGTCCAGCGCATGTTCCTCTCCCGATCCCAACGCATGACGATCCAGGCGCCCAGCGCGACCAACGATCGCTGGCGCGACTTCGATCTCATGATGTTCGCCACGATGCTGGTGCTCACCGGCTTCGGTATCGTGACGATCTGGAGCGCCGTCGGGTTGCCTCCCCTCGCGACAAACAACGAGGGAACGCGTCAGGCGATCTTCAGCGTGATCGGCATCGTGCTGCTCCTGATCACGGCATCGATCGACTATCGCTACCTGCAATCGGCGGCGTGGATCCTGTATGCACTGGGGATCGTGGCGCTGATCGTGGTGCAGAGTCCTCTGGGCTACGCGATCAGTGGTGCGCAGAACTGGATCAACCTCGGCTTCACGACCATCCAGCCCTCGGAGTTCACGAAGGTCACCACCATCATTGCGCTGGCAGCGTTCATCTCGTCGCGCGGCGAGGAGATGGCCGAGTTCGGGAACTTCGTACTCTCCGGCCTGATCGTCGCGCTGCCGACTGTCCTCATCCTGATCGGACCGGACCTCGGACAGGCGATGGTCTACGTTGCGCTCTGGGCATCGAGTCTGATCGTGGCACGCACACGAACGCGTTACATCGTCGCGCTGGTGACGCTCGCCCCGCTGGCCGCGGTGCTGATGTGGGAGTTCGTGCTGCAGGATTACCAACGGCAACGCATCCTCGTGTCGTACAACCCGGAATCGGACCGCCTCGGTGATGGCTACCAGATCATCCAGGGGCGCATCTCGATCGGTGCGGGTGGCCTGCTGGGCGCGGGTATCCGCGGCGGTACGCAGTCGACGCTGAACCTGCTCGGTGTGCGCGAGTCGGACTTCATCTTCGCACATGCCAGCGGCATGTTCGGCTTCGTCGGGATGATCGCGCTGTTCCTCGCGCTGGTGCTGTATCTGTGGCGCTGCGTGAAGGTGGCGGAAGTCTCGCGTGATACGTTCGGGCAGGTGATCGCGATCTGCACGACGGGTATCCTGTTCTTCCAGTCGTTCCTGAACATCGGCATGAACGTCGGCATCATGCCGGTTGCAGGCATCACGCTCCCCTTCGTAAGCGCCGGTGTGTCGTCCCTCTCGACCTTCATGATCCTGACGGGCATCCTGATGAGCATCCGCATGAATCATCGCAGGATCGCCTACGCCCGCTGATGTCCCGTCGCCGAGATCCCGGACGCCAACCCGCGTGCGCACGATGCGCCGCGGGTGCTCGCCGTGATTCCCGACCGCATCGGGTGCGGCACGCCGCCGAAAAAGAACTATCTCACGCGCACGTTTTCGCTTCAGAAAGTAGTTCTTGAAATAGTTCCTCCTCCCATCATTATCAAGGCCTCTTCCCATCAGAATTGAAGGTATTCGCTTCACAGCCAGAAACCGCATGCTGTTCTACCCCGGCAGCGATTCCCGGAGGCGAGGCGGATACCGTTTTTTCGTGGTGCGTGGAGGAAGGATCTATGCAGCAATCGAGACGAGCCCTCTCGACATTGATGGCGGGGCTCATGGTGGCGATGCTGGTGGCGTCGATGGCGACGCTGTCGGCCCCGGTTCGCACGAGCGCCGCAGCCTTGCAGGTGGTCGGACAGTGCAACGTCACCGTCGCGGGACCGAAGGGAGACACAGGACCCCAGGGAGCACCGGGTCCTCGGGGTCAGTCCGGTGCACCCGGTGCTCCTGGCCCGATGGGCCCGCAAGGGCCCGTGGGCCCCACCGGGCCCATCGGCCCGCAAGGGCCTGTAGGCTCCCCGGGCCCTGCCGGGCCTATTGGCCCACAGGGCCCACAGGGCCCTCCGGGCGGATCCCTGACTTCTGCACCGATCACCAGGATCATCACGCAGCTGACGGCACAGGAAGAGGTACCGACGGTCGAGGTCACGACGGTCAGTGAGTGCCCGAGTGGCTACACCGTGACGTGTTACGGCGTGCAGGGACCCGACGGAGACAAGGGACCGAAGGGGGACCCGGGACTCACCGGCGCCAGAGGACCGCTGGGTCCGAAGGGCGTTGAGGGTCCCCAGGGAGCGCCTGGAAGCGACGGCGCTCCTGGTCCGCAAGGACCGCAAGGACCGAAGGGCCCGCCAGGGCCGCAAGGACCACAGGGACCGCAAGGACCTCCGGGGCCCATCGCAGACGACTCCAGTTCCAGGGGCGTCCCCTTGAACCGGATGCTGATTGCCGCCATCGGGCATGTCCCCACGATGACCATCCAGGGATTGCAGGCTGAGGACCCCTGGACGGGGAGCGGCTGCAGCGCTGACGAGGGCCATACCCTGATCGGGCTGCCGACCAAGGGTAACCGTGGTCCCACCGGTGACACGGGAGATCCGGGAGCCCGCGGTGCGACAGGCGACCAGGGACCACGAGGAAACCCTGGCCCCGCGGGTCCAGCCGGCGCGGCGGGTCCTGAGGGGCTCCCCGGACCGGTCGGCCCCGAGGGTGATCCGGGACCGGAAGGACCTCCGGGCCCGCCGGGTCCAGTGATCCCGGCCGACGATCCGACCGCCACGCCGACGGAGGAGGTCCCGACCGCCACGCCGACGGAGGAAGCGCCGACCGCCACACCGACGGAGGAAGCGCCGACCGCCACGCCGACGGCAGAAGCGCCGACCGCGACACCGACGGAGGAAGTCCCGACCGCGACGCCGACGGAAGAGGTCCCGACCGCGACGCCGACGGAAGAGGTCCCGACCGCGACACCGACGGAAGAGGTCCCGACCGCCACGCCGACGGAAGAGGTCCCGACCGCCACGTCGACGGAGACGGCCCCGACCGCAACGGCCCCGGCGACGGCAACCGCGACCGTCGAGATTCCGACGGCCACCGCCACCGACGTCGTCCCGACGGCCACCGCCACCGACGTCGTCCCGACGGAGACCGCCACGGAAGTCATTCCGACAGCGACTGCGACGACGGATGTTCCGACGTCCGGCTCGCCAACCGCGATTGCCGCGACCGCAACCGCCGCGACGAACGTCCCGGCGACGGCGACGTCCGTGGCTCCGGGCACGACCACGACCTCGCTCGCGACCACCTCGCCGAAGACCGTCTCGGTGAGCAAGCTCCCCAAGACCGGTACTACGGACGGGAACGGTCAGGATCAGCTGCTTCTGCTGCTGGGTTCTGGCGCGATTCTCCTCACGGGCATCGCCTTCGGCATGTGGCGACGCGCGCGGCGACTGCCGTAATCGCGTGACCGCATGACGCACGAGACCCATCCGGACATCGGTCCGTGATGGGTCTCGGCGTTTCGGACGTCGCGGCAGGAGTCATCGCCTGACCGGGCGTCAGTGTTCCCGCTCGCGCTGGATCTCGCGGACCAGCTCGTAGACCTCGGAACCGGGCAGCGACGCCATCGACGCCGCCTCGCGCGCCACCTTGCTTGGCTTCATCCCCTGATCGAGCAGGCTGCGGATCACTGCGCGCACGTCGATCTCCGCCTCCGCCGGTTCCGCATCGGCCCCCACCACGATCACGATCTCGCCGCGCGGCTCCCATTCCGCGAAGCGCTCCGCCAATGCGACGAGCGTCCCCGGGATGATCTCCTCATGCAGCTTCGAGAGTTCCCGCGCGACAATCGCCGGACGATCCCCGAAGACCTGCGCGAATTCCGCGAGCGTCTCCGCCAACCGCATCGGCGACTCGAAGATCACGATCGGCCACGCGACCGCCTTCGCCTTCGCGAGTTGTGCGCGCCGATCCTCCCCCGTGCGGGGCAGGAAGCCAAGGAAGATGAACGGCCCCTCGACGAGCCCCGACGCACTCACCGCCGCCGCCATCGCCGACGGCCCGGAGATCGGCACCACGCGATGCCCCGCGCGATGCGCCGCCTCCACCACATCACGTCCCGGATCGGCGATCCCCGGCGTGCCAGCATCGCTGATCACGGCGACGTCGCCGCCGGCGAGCGCCTGCAGCAGTTGATCTTCCCGCGACTTGCGGTTGTGCTGGTGGTAGCTCACCATCGGCGTCTCGATGCCGAAGGTCCGCGCGAGAATCGCGCTGTGCCGCGTGTCCTCCGCCGCGATCAGCGACACCGCCTTGAGGATCGCGATCGCGCGTGGCGACATCTCCTCCAGATTGCCGATCGGGGTCGCGACGACGTAGAGTGTTCCCATGAGACTCCCGGATGATGCTGACCGAATCACGAACTGATTGAGGAACAGATGTTCGTACGGGTATACTTCACGTATCGACTCCGTCGCTCCGTCCACCGCACGGTACCAGATGCGACCGTCCGCGTGCCGAGCGGCACCCGACCCCTTCAGCGGAGAATGACCTGAGCGCATGAGCGACGCATCCCTCTTCAACCTGTCTGCGCTCGAGCCTGCCCCGGCAACCGATCCGGCGGTGAGTACCCCCGCGTCCTCGTCGCAGTCGCTCTACCGCAAGTACCGCCCGCAGACCTTCGATGCCGACGAACTGTTCGGGCAGGAGCACGTCGTCAACACGCTGCGCAACGCGATCGCGCTGGATCGCATCGCCCACGCGTATCTCTTCTGCGGACCACGCGGCACCGGCAAGACGACCACCGCACGTCTCCTCGCGAAGGCGGTCAACTGCCTCGATCCCGATCCGTACCAGCGGCCGTGCAATCACTGCGAGGCGTGCGTCGCGATCAACAAGGGTGCGACGACCGACGTGATCGAGATCGACGCGGCGAGCAATCGCGGTATCGACGACATCCGCGATCTCCGCGAGCGCGTGAAGTACGCGCCGACGCAGCTGAAGACGAAGTTCTACATCATCGACGAGGCGCACCAGATCACGGGCGCCGCGGCGAATGCCTTCCTCAAGACGCTCGAGGAGCCGCCCGCCCACACGAAGTTCGTGCTCGCGACGACCGATCCGGAGGAGCTGCTCCAGACGATCGTGTCGCGCTGCCAGCGCTTCGACTTCCGCCGTATCAATAGCGAGGCGATGCAGGCCTGCCTCCGCAGCGTCGCCGCCAAGGAGCAGATCGAGATCGAGGACGACGCGATCATGGCGATCACTCGCCACGCGACGGGAAGTCTCCGCGATGCGCTCGGGCTGCTCGATCAGGTCGCCGTCTACCGCGAGAACGATCAGGACACGCGCTCCGTCGTGACGCTCGACCTCGTGCGGACGGTCCTCGGCGTGAGTCGCAACGATCGCGTCGAGGCGCTCGTCGCGGCGCTGGCCGATCGCGATCCATCGGCCGGGCTCGACACAATCGGGAAGGCGCTCGATGACGGCGAGGACATGCGCCAGCTGGGACGCCAGCTCGTCGCGTATCTCCGCCTGCTGATGCTCCAGCGCGCCGGCGGCACGACCGATGCGGACGACACCGCGAAGCAGCTCGCGGCGCGCTTCGAATTGCCGGATCTCGCCTGGTTGCTGACTCGATTCGCGGATATCGACAACAAGGTGAAGCACGCAACGCTGAGTCAGCTGCCGCTCGAGCTCGCGCTCGTCGAGGGTGCGATGCGTGGCATCGCCACCATCGCGACCGCGCCCGCCGTCGCCCAGCCGTCGCAGGCGAACGCTATCCCGCGCGATGCCGCGCCGATCGAGCAGCGCCAGGCACCGCCGCGCGACACGCGTGAGGAATGGACGCCGCCCGCCGAGCAGGAGCGTCCGGCGGAACGTCCGCGCCCGACGACCTCCCTGCGCGATCGCGTGCGGGGTGCCGATCGAGGGCCGAGCGTCCCGAGGACACCGCCCGCCGATGCGTCGTCGCGGGAGCCGATATCTCGCGCACCGGAGCCGCGTGAGACACCACAACCGGTGGCACAACAGCCAGCAACGGCGTCCCCGGTGGCCACACCACCGGCGGCGAGTGCCGCGCCCGCCAGCGATATCTCGGTCGACGTGGTCATCGACCTGTGGGATCAGATCAAGCGCGACGTGAAGGCGGTCAATCGCCGCATCGAGGCACTGCTCCAGCAGATCGAGCCGGCGAAGATCGTTGGCGACAAGCTGATCCTCGTCTCGGCCTACGAGTTCCACCGCAACAAGGTGAATGCGGACGAATCGAAGACGGTGATCGAGGATGTCGTCGCGCGCCTGCTGAAGCGGCATCTGATCGTCACGTGCGTCTCCCGAGAGGAGGCGGCGCAGATGACCGAGCGCCCCGCACCGGCGGTCGCCGCCGCCCCGGTCGCCGAGGTGACACCGGTCATCACGGAGCCGCGGGCCGCAGCGCCGACATCGACGCCCGCCGCGCGCCCGCAGGAGGCCGCGCGGCCGACCCCGCAACGTGATGTCCGGAACACCCCGCCGCCGCTGGATGAGCCTCCCATGGACTGGGCTCCCCCGCTGGACGACGAGCCTCCCTTCGACGACTTCGCACCAACGCCGCGCGTCCAGTCCGCCGCACGACCGCGTCCGACGATGACCGCACGCGCGCCGGAGCGCAACGCGAGGCAGGCATCGGCAGAGGCGGCGGCGCTCGATCCGCTCGACGAGCAGCGAATCCGCGCCGTGAAAAACATCTTCGATGCCGAGGAGATCGGCGAGGACGAACTCTAAGGCAATACCGCAACGAAGAAGGTCGCCACGTGAGGCGACCTTCTTCATGCATTCTGTGTCAGGTTCCGATGGTCCCGCTACGGCACCGGTGTCGCGACGGGCGATGCCTGCGGCGTGGCAACGGGACTGGCGGCGGGTGTCCCGACCGGAGACGCCTGCGGACTCGCGATCGGAGATGCGGCACTCGATCCACGCGTTGTTGCAAGCAACAGCGACTGCTCGTCCAACGTCACCACCCGCAGCGCCTCGACCGGACCATTCTCCTCGGTGCGCTCGCACCAGAGGAATCCTCCGCTCGCCCAGCCGATCTCCGAGACGCCATCGACATTGCCGACCGATACCTCGTAGGACGTCGTTGCACGCAACGACCGCACCCACAGACTGTGGAAGACCCAGTCATCTCCGTCCGGAATGATGATCGTGTAGGCGACCGACTTGCCATCCGGCGACACCGTGAAGTCACCGATGCTCGCTGACGGTCCGCCGCGACCCGGCGACGCCACCACGGTCGGATTGCCGCCACTCACGCTCACCTGGTAGAGCTGCGCCCCCGCCCCCGTGTCCGATGCGAGATCCTCCTGCAGGAACAGCACGCCGGACCCATCAGGCAGCCACGCGATCTCCTCGACGCTCATCGGGCGACGCTCGTCGGCGGGCGGCCATAGCGTCTGCACGTGCCCGGCACCATCCTCGATCGTCGCGAGACCGATCGCGCCACGCCCCTCCGCATCCCGGACGCGCAGCAGGATCGACCCGCCGCGCGGCGACCAGCTTGCCGAGGCGAGCGTGCCATCCAGACGATCGAGCGTGATGCGCGTCGCCTCGCCCGCAGGCGTCACATTCACCAGCGCGCCCGAAGCACTGCCGACGAGGATGCGGTCCCCCTGTGCCGCCCACGACACGAACACCGTCGACGACGCATCGGCCGCGACCGGCGTGGCCGCGCTCACCGGCGTCGCACCGAGCGATGCGGCGTCGAGCACCACGATCGGATGCAGCGCGAGATCGCCGTCGTGAGTGAAGATCGCGAACGAGATCGGCGCCGTCGAATCATTGCGATTTCCGAGCAGCACCGCCACCTGCGATCCATCCGGCGAGGCGTCGAACGCGAGCACGCGATACCCGGCGGGGATGTCCATCACGACGGGCGCGAGCGCCGGTTCCGACGGCTTGACCGAGATCAACGTGCCGCGGAGCTCCGCGAAGTAGAACTTCGGAGCACCGCGCGACTTCAGCACCGACGCCGGGTCGACCGACGCGGACGTTGCGGTCGGATCGACGCTCGCCGCATCGGACGGCGTCTCGGTCGGAGCACTCGTCGCCGCGGGGCGCGTGTCGGTCGCGAACTGCCGATCCTCCTCCGGCCCGGAGGAGGACGAACTTCCGCAGGCCGAAAGCAGCAGCATCGCCACCGCGAACACCGCCACGATGGGCATCACTCGACGCGATGGTTTGCCACCGGGGCACCGGGCGTTCAGAATAGTCAGCAGCGTGCTACGCGAAGTCACCTTCGAGCGTTCCTTGCATTTCATAGGCTGTCGTGACACGGGAGAGTTCCCGCCGCGCGTCGACAAGTCAGCGCAGCGAGCTGACCAATCCGGAGGACGGTTCGTGGCCCAAAGACCACCCGAATATAACACGCACGCCGTCGCCAAGCGGACAGGTGTTCCGGCCGAAACCTTCCTCTCCTGGGAGCGACGCTACGGCGTCCCGCACCCCGCGCGCGATCGTACCGGACGACGTCGCTACTCCGACGAGGATATCCGACAGATCGAGTGGCTGCGCGACCAGACCCAGCAGGGATTCCGCATCGGGGACATCGTCGCGGCGATGCGTCCGCCCGCGCCCGTCACGACCGAGGACGTCGTCGTCAGCCTCGCGGCCGATCCCGCGATCGCGCCTGCCCCAGCCTCCGCGTCGAGCGGTACCGCGAGCGATCGTCTGCTCGAGGCCATCCGAAGGCTGGACGACGCGACGATCGCGCGCGTGCTCGCGGAGGAGAGCGCCCTCGCTTCCCCGCTCGGCGTCGTGCGCAACATCATCGCTCCTACGATGATGCACCTCGATGACGCCGTCGCCAGCGGCGAGCTGGATGCCCTGATCCACGCCTTCGCGACCGCCACATTGGAGCGCCGTCTCGGAGCCCTGCTCGATGCGATCAATCCCGCGCGGGACCAGCATGCGATCGTGGCCGGCGTCGGTGATGACACCGCGATGCTCGATGTCCTGCTCGTCGCGCTGGAACACGCGCATCGAGGGACGCACGTCCTCTTGCTCGGATCGCGCCTCTCGCTCGCGGATCTCGGCTCCGATGTCCTGAATGCGCACCACACGTTCGTCTTCGTCGCGAAGACACCCGCCGACGCCCGGATTGCCCGCTCGTTCCACGAGCATCTCGCGCTGCGACGCGGTGCCGACAATCGCCTGCGGATCGCGCTGGAGGGACCAGCCTTCGCAAGCGCGCAGACAACATCCACGCCAACGCCACGCATCGCCCAGCCCGTCGATGTCCGCGAATCCAAGCACGGATAATCACCCCAGATCCCTGCCCACTGGACGCGATCTGTCGGATACTTCCAAATGAAACGACGGATGCCGGAATCACGCGGCATCCAGACGCTCGCGCAGATGCGCTCACCCGGGAGTTCCTCGTGACAGACGACACGCTGTCCGCACCAGACGTACGCACATTGGCCGCCCTCACGACCGAGCAGCAGAATCCCGCGACCACCCAGATCGACACGCTCTCGACGGTCGACATGCTGACCGCGATCAACGATGAGGACGCGAAGATCGCCACCGCCGTGCACGCAGAGATCCCGCAGATCGCCCGCGCCGTCGACGCCATCGTCCAGCGCATTCGCGATGGCGGACGCCTCATCTACATCGGTGCCGGGACCTCCGGGCGACTCGGCGTGCTCGATGCATCCGAGTGCCCGCCGACCTTCAACACGCCGCCGGAGCTCGTCGTCGGGCTGATTGCCGGGGGCGATCACGCGTTGCGACATCCGATCGAGCACGTCGAGGATCAGCCGGAGGCGGGGGCGATGGCGCTCGATGACATCCAGCTCACCGCCAAGGACGCCGTCGTCGGCATCGCGGCGAGCGGGCGCACGCCGTTCGTGCTCGGGGCGATCGCACGGGCGAAGGAGATCGGCGCGATCACGATCGGCCTCAGCAACACGGCCGGCTCGCGGCTCAGTGCCGCCGTCGACATCCCCATCACGCCGATCGCGGGCCCGGAAGTCATCTCCGGCTCAACGCGCATGAAGGCAGGCACCGCCCAGAAGCTGGTGCTCAACATGCTCAGCACCGGCGCGATGGTCCGCCTCGGCAAGACCTTCGGCAATCTGATGGTCGACGTCCAGCCGACGAACGCGAAACTCCGTCAGCGCGCGGTCGGGATCGTGCAGCGCGCGACCGGTCTCGACGAGGACGCCGCCCGGCAGCTGCTCGCCGAGTCGAACGGTGAAGTCAAGACGGCCATTGTCGCCGCCCTCGCGGATGCCGATCCGCGGATCGCCCGCGCACGCCTCGCGATGACCGGTGGCCGTGTCCGCCGCGCCGTGGAGGAGATCTCATGATCGGCACATCTCGCACCTACGCGGGAGTCGATGGTGGCGGCACGAAGACGGCATTCGTCGCCGTCGACGAGCGTGGCACCGAGCTCGCACGCATCGTAACGCCGACCTCGAATCCCGCGATCATCGGCTTCGAGCGCTCCGCCGACGTGTTGATCGGCGGCTTCGCCGAGCTTGCTGCCGCCGCCGGAACATCGCTGCCCTTCGACGGCGCGTGGATCGGGCTCTCCGGCTTCGACCGCCCCGGGGATCGCGAACGCCTGACACCGCATCTCGCCGAGTCCGTCCGCGAGATCCAGCTCACGAACGATGCTGAGCTCGTGCTCGCGAGTCTGCCGGAAGGGATCGGCATCGTCGTGATCGCCGGCACCGGCTCGATCTCGATCGGGCGCAATGCCGTCGGCGACAAGACACGCGCGGGTGGCTGGGGGCACATCTTCGGTGATGAGGGCAGTGCCTGGGGACTCAGCGTCGAGACGCTCCGCGCGATCGCATGCTGGGTCGATGGGCGCGGCCCGGAGACGTCGCTCGTCGAGAAGGTGATGACGCACTGGGAGCTCACCGATCCGTTCGGCATCATCACGAGGACCTACGATCCCGCGACCACCAAGAAGGATATCGCCCAACTCGCGCGCCTCACCGTGCAGGCGTACGCCGAGGGTGACGACGTCGCCCGCGAGATCGTCGAGCAGCAGGCATCGCTCCTTGCCCGGCAGGTACTGGCCGTCGCGAATCGTCTTGGTTTCACGGAGGCGATCCCGCTCGCCATGACCGGCGGTCTCCTCCTCCACGGCGACGCCTATCGCGAACGCCTGCTCGCCATCATCGCGGAGGATCGTCCACTCAGCGTCATCAGGCGAGTGACCGATCCGGCGCTCTCCGCCGCGCAGTCCTTCATCGCCCGTTCCGAAGGAGTTCACACCGCATGACCACTTCCCCATCGACCTTCGCCGTCCGCGGACGACTCCTGCTCGGCACGTATCTGCATCGCGGAACGATCGTCGTCACCGACGGCGCGATCAGCGCGATCCATCAGGGCGACGTTCCGGCCGATCATCTCCCCGCCACCGTCATCGATGCCGACATCGTCTCGCCCGGACTGATCGACCTGCAGGTGAACGGTGCCATCGGCCGCGAGGTCGCCTCCGATCCGCACGACATCGAGGAAATCTCGCGCTGGATGCCGGCGAGCGGCGTCACCGCCTGGCTGCCGACCGTCGTGACCGCCGGTGCCGACTTCTACGACGACGTGTTCGCGATGTGGCCGCAGGTGGATCAGACCATCGGTGCAACCCCGATTGGCCTGCACCTCGAAGGCCCATTCCTCGCGCCGGAGCGCAAGGGAGCGCATCAGTTGCGCTACATCGAGGCGGCCGATGATGCGCTCTTCGAGAAGTGGCTCGCGCATCTCGACACTGTCGCGCTGATCACCCTCGCGCCGGAGCGCGAGCAGGGCATCGCGCGCATCCGCGAGCTCGTCGCGCGCGGCGTGCTCACGAGCGTCGGCCACACGAACGCGACCTACGAGCAGGTCCTCGCCGGTCTCGACGCCGGGGCGACCAAGGCGACGCATCTCTTCAACGCGATGTCCCCGATGCACCACCGGCAGCCAGGCGCGATGATCGCCGTCATGACGGACGATCGCGTCACTGCCGGGCTGATCCCGGATGGCGTGCACTCGCACCCCGCGACGGTGCGCCTCGCGATCAAGGCCAAGGGCGTCGACCGCATCGCCATCGTCTCCGACATGATGTCTGCCTGCGGACTCGGTCCCGGCACGTTCGGCATCGGCGGGCAGGAGGTCACGGTCGACGCGACCTCTGCGCGCCTCGCCGATGGCACGCTCGCCGGCTCGATCCTGACGATGGATCAGGCCATGCGCAATCTCGTCGCCTGGTCGGATGTCACCATCGCCGAGGCGCTGCACATGGCGACCGCCGTGCCGGCACGCCTCCTCGGCGACACCTCCCGCGGGCGACTCGTCGTCGGGGCGCGCGCGGATCTGACGCTCTGGACGGACGATCTCCGTGTCCAGCGCACATACGTTGCGGGCGAAACGGCATTCACCGACGAGGTCGCGAGCGGCGCGTAACCGCCCGCGACCGGTGAGTCCCGGGCGATCTGATAGACTCGCTCACAGCAGATGACTACTGCGTTCTTCCGTGTCGTTCATCATCAATAATGGGAGAGACCATGAGTCTTTCAAAGCAGGATGTCGATCACGTCGCGTCGTTGGCGCGCCTTGGTCTCACTGATGACGAGAAGGAGACGCTGCGCGATCAGCTCTCTTCCATCCTCGACCACATCACGGTGCTCAACCAGCTGGACACCGATGCGATTCCGCCAACCGCGCAGGTCATCGCGCTGCAGAACGTCCTCCGCGAGGACGCCGTGCGCCCGTCGCTCCCGCAGGAGCAGGTGCTCCAGAACGCGCCGCGATCGCGCGACGGATTCTTCGAAGTGCGCGCCGTCTTCGGCGAGGACGAGGGAGGCGAGGCATGAGCGACCTGACCCGATTGACCGCGGCGGAAGCGCGCCGCCAGCTCGATGCGAAGGAGATCTCCTCCGTCGAACTCACCGAGGCGTACCTCGCGCAGATCGATGCCGTCGAGGGCGACATCCACGCCTACCTGCATCTGATGACCGATGTCGCGCGCGAGCAGGCGAAGGCCGCCGATGCCCGCATCGCGAGCGGCGAGGATGTCTCCGCGCTGACCGGCATCCCGATCGCGCTCAAGGACATCCTCGTCACGACTGATGCACCGACCACGGCGGCCTCGAACATCCTCAAGGGATATGTCTCTCCGTACGATGCAACCGTCGTGCAGCGTCTGCGCGAGCAGGGCGCGGTCTTCCTCGGCAAGAACAACCTCGACGAGTTCGCGATGGGGTCCTCCACTGAGAACTCCGCCTACGGTCCGACCCACAACCCGTGGGACACCACCCGCGTGCCGGGCGGCAGCTCGGGCGGATCCGCCGCATCGGTCGCCGCGCGGGAGGCGACGATCTCGCTCGGCTCCGACACGGGTGGCTCGATTCGTCAGCCGGCCGGCTTCTGCGGCATCGTCGGTCTCAAGCCGACCTACGGTCGCGTCTCGCGCTTCGGTCTGATGGCCTTCGCGAGCAGCCTCGATCAGATCGGTCCATTCGCGCGCACCGTCGAGGACGCCGCGATCATGCTTGAGGCGATCTCCGGACAGGACCCGTTCGACGCCACCTCCGTGCCGCTTGAGGTCCCCCACTACGCGCAGCAGCTCCGCACCGATCTCAAGGGCGTGCGTGTCGGCGTGGCGAAGGAGTACACGGTCGATGGCATCGAGCCGGGCGTCGATGCGGCTGTGAAGGCCTCGATCGCGCAGCTCGAGGCGCTCGGTGCCGAGATCGTCGAGATCTCGCTGCCGCACACCGAGTACGCCCTCGCGACCTACTACATCACCGCTCCGGCCGAGGCGAGCGCGAATCTCTCCCGCTACGACGGCGTGAAGTACGGCGTCCGCCTCGAGGAAAGCTCGCTGCTCGAGACGTACGAGAAGACGCGCGGCCAGGGCTTCGGTCCGGAAGTGAAGCGGCGCATCATGCTCGGCACGTACGCGCTCAGCAGCGGCTACTACGACGCCTACTATGTCAAGGCCCAGAAGGCCCGTACGCTGATCAAGCGCGACTTCGACGAGGCATTCGAGAAGGTCGACGTCATCGCCGCGCCGACCTCGCCGACGGTCGCGTTCCCGCTGAACTCGCGCACCAACGATCCGTACCAGATGTACCTGGCGGACGTCTTCACGATCCCATGCAACATGGCGGGCATCCCGGGCATCTCGTTGCCATGCGGCTTCAGCGACGGCCTCCCGGTGAGCCTGCAGTTGCTCGGCAAGGCATTCGACGAGTCGACCCTGCTCGGCGTCGCGCACGCGTACGAGCAGGCGGCTGGCTGGCACACGCAGCTGCCTGAGATTGGCATCCCGGCATAGATCGGGGCAATTGGCTGGCTGCCTGACGGGCAGCCAGCCAATTGCGAAATCTTCCTTGACGCCACATCGAGAAGGCGGTATAGTTACCCCCGGTCGAGAGACCAGCCCCCATAAAGACATGAGGGCCGCTAGCTCAACGGCAGAGCAACTGACTCTTAATCAGCAGGTTCAAGGTTCGAATCCTTGGCGGCTCACCGCAGGAAATCCCCGCATCGACGGGGATTTTTGCTATCCTGTCGGTCGACATTCCCTCGTGCATTCTCCAGACTCCATCCCGCGATCGTGCGCATCGGTCAGGGCATATTCCCGGAAACACTCCAGTATCCGGCGTACAAACGTCCGATCACCGTATCTCCATCGGCAGAAACACGCCCGCACCCGTTCACAATCTCGTCGCCCCCCGCAGTTCACCGTACGAACATACGTGCACGTCTTGCGCATCCGCAGCATATCGCGCAACCAGGTAGAGAAGTTCATCACCAAACTCGAACGTCGTCGTGTCAGAAGATATCAACGCCCGTAGACATCCTGTCTCAACAACTGGCCGAAATCGATCGCGTTTCCCGACACGTACAACGCCCGATCACGACCGGCTTGATCGTCAAGGTAAGTCACGCGATAATCTGATCGCGTCAGATTGGCGACTTCGCACAGTTGCAGATACCGGAGAGTCGCATCCCAACTACCCGGCGTTGGTGCGAATCCATACACGACAATCGGACCGCTATTGTCTTTGAATTGCGAATGCCTGTATAACTCGTATTGAAGAAGAGCGCTTTCTCCTTCATACTGGAGATCTAAAGTTCCTGAGACGGGCAAAGCGAAAGTGAGGCAACATGGCACGCGTTGAGTACATACCGGAAGCAGAAGCTCCGGGGATCCCCAAGACACTCTCCGCTTCGGCGATGGAAACGCTACGCATCATCCACGGTCTCAAGCCGGGAACCGTTGCCAAGGTCTGGCCGGACGAGAACCAGACGCTTCGCGGACTGAAGACCTCGTTCAGCCGGATCGCGAAGGGTCAGGGCATCAAGCTCGAGGTCTGGAGCCTTGAGGGTGATGACTACATCTACGTCAAGAAGTCCAAGTGACCGGAAGCCAGGAGATTGGCTCCTGGCTTCCTTCGTCTTCGCCTCGTCGCGATCGTCCCCTCGATCAATGTCACCGCCTCGGATATCCGCGGGTATGCCGCAGTTCATCCCGCGGCGCTCCGCCCCGGAGCGTCCGCTCCTCACCGGTCATCGCCCCAGACAGGGTGGCCAATCATTTCCTCGTCGGACATGTGTTCGCATTCCCTCTCGGCAAATACGGACATGAGTATGCGTAAATGTCCGAAACACCTCCTCGCTCCTCTCCTCACGAAACTCCCTGCACCTTCGGCTACGGTCAGATGCTCCACACAACCGACACTTGCCGGACATCATTGGCGCAACATTGCCGCATGAATGGCCATGAGATATCGACAAGATGCCAACGGGTGTGTGTACAATAGGGCAACAATCGCTGATGAACTCGAAGAAAGGACCAGATCATGGCAAAAGTTGAGTACATCTCGGACAAGGAAGCGCCTCTTCCACCCAAGACTTTGAGCAAGGCCGCCCAGGAAACCCTTCGCATCCTTGTCGGACTAAAGGATGGCTATGTCGCCAAGGTCACGCCGGAGGAAGGTCAGACACTCCGTGGACTGAAAACATCATTCAGCCGTATCGCGCGAGGTCAGGGCATAAAGATACAGGTGTGGAGTATTGACGGAGAACCCCATATCTACGTCAAAAAGATCAAGTAGACTCCCAGACTGTTCACATTTTCCCGACAGCGATCGCTATCATTCTGGACCACAATTCTCTCACTCGTGTGAACGCCTTCAGTTCACCACAAGGTCCGCGACATCCCCCGCGCCGCACCTGCGTGAGATCGCCGCTCACCGGCACGCGACAGCAGAAGCCCCTCCGATCTCACGAGATCGGAGGGGCTTCCGTGGTAGTCCGCGAAGGTGAACGTCGCGGTTATTCGACGGTGATGGTCCCGATCATGCCGGCATCGGCGTGACCTTCCACCGAGCAGTAGAAGTCGTAGGTGCCCGGCGCCAGGTTCAGAGTCACCTGCGCGCTCGTGCCGCTCACCACCATGCCACTGTCGACCGCCGGCTCGTCGATCACGAAGTCATGCTGCAACGCACCGACATTGCGGATCGTGAAGAACACATCGTTGTTCGCCGGGATGGCGATCGTGTTCGGCTTGTAGTACAGATCGCCCGCCTCGATCACCACGACCAGCGAGCCATCATCGCGAGACTCCGGCGTCGAGACGGCGCCATCGTCCGTCGTGGCCGTCGCGTCCTCGACCGGCGCCGTGTCCATCGCCGGCACCGCGTCCGGCACGATGCCGCCGCCAACGCCAAGCTTGAACTGCACCAGCTCGTACACGGCCGGATCCACCACCTCATCGGTGATCTGATTCACCGACGGACGGTACTGCGTGCCCGCCGCCACGTAGAGCTCATCGCCCGCGATCGCGACCGGGGCATTCACACCGGAGCGCATCTGGAAGTTCCACGTCTGCGATCCGTCCGCACGGTTGAAGGCACGCACGAGCCCATCAAGACCCGCCGTGATCACTTGATCGTTGGCGACGATGATCGAGCCCGTCGGGAACGTCGGCACGTGCACATCCCAGAGGATGTTGCCTGTTTCGACATCGATCGCGACGACCTCGCCCTCCCACGGCTCCTCCGGATGCGACTGGCTGCCGGTCGCATTCACCCAGCTCGGGCGATTCGTGATCACGGCGTAGAACACACCATCGGCATAGGCCGGCGGCGTCAGCACACCGCCATTGCCGCCCGGGAAGACCTGAATGAACTCATCGGTCAGTTGCTGCAGCTGATCGTTCTTGTGCTTGCCGACCTTCGTCCACCAGATCTTGTCGCCGGTGTCCGCATTGATTGCCACCACATCGCCGGTCTTGCCGGAACAGATCGCCAGCTTGACGTCCTCGCCATTGATGTTCGCGGTCACGATCATCGGAGCAATCTGGTAGTCAAGATCGAAGAGATCGAACGGCTTCGGCTGAAAATGCCAGCGCTCGGAACCGGTCGTCGGATCGAGCGATACGGCAGTGCTCGCGTACAGATTGTCATCGGAGCTGCGGCTCGACCCCGCCGGGAAGTCCGGATCACCCGGCCACGGCGCCGCATTGCCGTTCCCGAAGTAGAGATTTCCCTCATCGTCGAAGTTCGGCGCGTACCAGAGACCGGCACCCGAATTGTGCCGCGCGTTGCCCCAGAGGTTGTTCGCGGAGAGATCGAAATACCAGAGCGTTTCGCCGGTATTCACATCGAGCGCGTGAAGAATGCCGCGCGCACCCAGGTTCGTGTTGGTGGAGAGCGGCACGATGCTCACGTACAGCACGCCACCATACGCCACCGGCGACATGCGGATGCCTTCCTGCGGGAAGTTGCTGAGCTTCACCGTCCACACATCATCACCCGTCGTCGCGTCGATCGCGGCAACCTGCGCAGATTCGCCGAGACCGAAGTAGATCTTGTCGTACCCATACGTCACGCCATTCGGACCATTACAGCCGATGTTGTAGGTCTTGACCCACTTCACTTCGCCCGTCGCACGATCGTAGGCGGTGACATTGCTGTTCATGTCCTGGATGTAGACCAGGTCCTTCACGATGATCGGCGTGCCCGTCACTGCCGCCGGCTCACCCGCCTCGTTCACGAGGTCGATGCGCCACGCCGGGCCCAACGTCGTCACATTCGAGCCATCGATCGTGGTCACCGCCTGGCGATGCCCCGTGTTGTCACCGTTCGTCGAGCGCCAGTCCCCCGTCTCAGTGGTGACGTCCGTGATCGGCCCCTCGGGAAGCGGGACCGGCGTCGCCTCGGCGTCCTGCGCGAACACCGCACGCGAGGATCCGCCCGCCACCGCGATGCCCGCAGTTGAAGCTGCGGTCGTGGCCACAAATCCACGCCGCGTAAAACGTCGTCGCTCGTCAGACATGCGTCGTCCTTTCCGGGGATCATCCCCGTTTCACAGAGCTTTCCTGCGATCTACCAGCATTGGCATCGCAACGGAGGTCATTCTCCGCACATCACGACAATTGTCAACACGAACCTTCGATATTTTCGGTTTCATGAACACACCCAGGACCATCTATCGCAAACATCACCACAGATACAGAAAATCCAACACCGAGAGAATCCCTTACCTCGACACCTGTCGCGCGCATACATCAATCGCGACGGGACCTCACCGCGTGCTGGAGGTTTGCCGATCACTGGTCATCCGCGCGCTGCTGCATTCCCATTGACGAATCGCGACGGAACGCAAAATCTCCGCACACGCAAACGCCTGCCCCACCGTCATGGTGGGGCAGGCGTCGGAGTGAATGTCGCGCGCGCGTCGCTTACGCGTCGAGCGCATCCAGGATGTCGTCGATCGAGAACACGTCGAGTCCGGAGTCTCCGTTGACCTCGAAGTCCTCGTCGAGCGCGGTCAGCAGATCCTCGTCGAAGTCCGTCGCATAGGCGCGCAGGTCAATGAATGAAGTCACGTCGGGATCGTCCGTCTCCCGCGCCAGCAGGAAGACCACGGTCTCGACCCCCTCGTAGGTGCCGCGCACCAGCATTGCCGTGGCACCACGGCTCGTGTCGCTGAGGAGGATCTCGCCATCCTCGAGACCCAGGATGTTCTCGAGATAGGTGTCCCCCTCGAACATGTCGAGGAGATCGTCCTCATCAAACGGGAGATCCTCGAAGGTCACGTAGAGAATCGCATTCTCGGTCGCAGTGTCCGTGAACAGGAGGGAGTCGAGCCCGCTGTCCTCGTCCGAGACGACCGGATCGTCGTACGACTCCGAGATCGCCCAGCTCTCGCCCCAGGTCACGGTGTCGCCGTACTGCGGGCTCTCGTACTCGCCCTCGCCGATCACACCCGGCTGGGACGTGTCGTCATCCTCCGGGGTCGCGGTGGCATCGTCATCGTCCGGCGTGGCGATCACGTCATCGTCGTCCGGGAGCTTCTTGTCGTCCGCCGTGCCGCGCGTCGTGTCGCCGCTCTCCGCTGTCGGCGTCACGTCCTCGGTGCCATCGCCGTCGTCGCCCTCGGTGACCGGCGCATCGAGCGCATCGAGCACCTCGTCCTCGGAGAAGACCGTGAAGATATCGAAGTCGTCGATCTCGAGGTCGTCCGCGAGGCTGTCGAGCGACTCCTCGTAGCTGTCCGCATCGAAGAGATCGATGCCCACCGAGATGATGGGCTCGTCGAGGTCCTCCGGGACGCGAATCTCGACGTAGATCGCGTGCTCGGTATCCGGTGCCGGATCGCGCGCGAGGATCGCCACGTATTCGTCACCATCATCATCCAGCAGCAGCACCTCCGCCCCACGCTGAAGGAAGAGGTTGTCGGTGATGAACTGATCCGTCGCCATGATCGAGCGGTAGTCAGCCGCCGTGATCGCCCCGTTCTCGCCCATCCCGAGCGAGAGGACGGCGCTCTCCGTTGCCGTGTCGATCAGGAAGAGCGCATCGCCAAGCGACGGATCGGAGCCGACCGAGTCATCCCAGTATCCGCCGATCGCATGCGCGACGTACTCGTCGTCGGGATCACCGACCTCCCACGCGTCGGTCCAGGTGATCCCGGTGCCGAACTGGGGACTCTCGTACTCGCCGTCATCGATCAGCCCCGGCCGATCATCGACCTGCGCATTTGCCGTGACGGCCATCGGCGCGCATGTGGCCGCGACCAACAGCGCGGTCGCCATGCGTCGCATCCAGCCTGGTCCCATGGTCATGTGCATCATCCTCCATGTGAATGAACATCGCCGGTGGTGCGGGATCTGCTCACTGATCGCATCGCCATCAGTGGCCGTGCATCCAGCATATACGGTTCGCCTGGCGACCGGGGTATGCATCCGGTCGATGATGCACGAACCGATCACTCCGGACGCTCAGCCAACCGACGGCGCGGCCGCCTCGGTGCGACGCGCGAGTTCCGCACGCACGATGGGGGCGACCTTCGTGCCGAACAGCTCGATCGCGTGCATCACCTTCTCATGCGGGATCGTGCCGACGCTGAGCTGCAGGAGGAAGCGATCGTGCTGAAAGATCTCGTGCTGGAACAGGATCTTCTCAGCGACCTGTTCCGGCGTACCGACCATCTGCGACCCCTCGAGCGTCGTCTCCCCGCGGAAGCGATCGCGCGACGGCGGCGTGAAGCCACGCTCGGCCGCGATCTTCGCCATCGAGATCGCGTGATACGGATAGGCGATATCGAACGCCTCCTCGAACGTATCCGCGATGAACCCGTGAACGTTGATGCCGACCTTCGCGACCGACGGCGCGTGTCCGACGTGCGCCGCGACCGCACGGTAGTAGTTGACGAGCGGGACGAAACTCGTCGCCTGCCCGCCGATGATCGCGACGGCCATCGGGATGCCGAGCTGACCGGCGCGCAGTGCCGACGACGGTGTCCCCCCGATCGCGATCCAGACCGGCAGCGGGTTCTGCACGGGACGCGGATAGATCGCCTGATCGTGCAGCGCCGGGCGATGCTGCCCGCTCCAGGTCACGCGCTCGTGATCGCGCAGTGCCAGCAGCAGATCGAGCTTCTCGGCGAACAGCTCATCGTAGTCGGCGAGGTCGTAGCCGAAGAGCGGGAACGATTCGATGAACGAGCCCCGCCCCGCCATGATCTCGGCGCGGCCGCCCGAGATCAGATCGAGCGTCGCGAACTGCTCGAACACGCGAACGGGATCCTCCGAGCTCAGCACCGTCACGGCGCTCGTCAGGCGAATGTGCTTCGTGCGCGCCGCAGCCGCCGCAAGCACCATCCCCGGATTCGAGGCGATGAAGTCCGGACGATGATGCTCGCCGACCCCGAAGACATCGAGCCCGACCTGATCGGCGAGCTCGATCTCCTCAAGCAGATCCTTCAGACGCTGCTCGTGCGTCACGGTCTCTCCCGTGAACGGATCCTGCGTGACTTCCGCGAAGCTGTAGATGCCGAGTTCCATGATGCGTGTCCAGTTCCAGAAAGGGTGAATGCCGTGCTTATCTTTCGTAATGATCCCACAGCCCCTGCCGCTTTCCCAGCGAAGGCCGCCCGCAACGCGGGATGTCATCGCGATACCGACATGCGTGGAGACGCATGCGTTCATCGACATCTGTGCATGAGCATCTCGGGGAACAGATCGCGACAAAGGAAACCGACCTCAAGTTGTTCTCGCAACATACACCGGGACATTGTGCGAAAATACACAGCTCTCCAGGTTATGGACAGTTCCCCAATGCGATGGTAGGCTAATTGCGCACCTTCAAGATCATAGCTAATGGTCGAAGGCAGGAGATACGGCGCGCTGCGCCGCAGGTTCAATGAGGAAGCACTATGCCCACGGGAACAGTCAAGTGGTACAACCCTGAAAAGGGATTCGGGTTCATCGAGCGCGACAGCGGCGGTGATGATTTGTTTGTCCATCGCTCCGCGATCGGTAGCCAGATCCTTGGTGAAGGTGACCGCGTCGAGTTCCGCGAAGGCCAGGGCGCGAAGGGTCCGAGCGCCGAGGATGTCCGCATCATTCAGCTGAATCCGAACCCGCGCCCGCGCGCTGGCTTCGGTGCCGGCGCGCGTGGCGGTGCCCCGACGATCGATCCGACGTCTCTTCCTGTCGCGAGCGGAGTGGTCGATCGTTTCGATGACCTCAAGGGCTTCGGCTTCATCAAGCCGGACAATGGCGGAAGCGATGTCTTCTTCCACCAGTCCGCGCTGGGTGGTGCCCGCGTGTACCAGGGCGACCACGTCGAGTTCCGTCTCGGCGAGGGCCCGAAGGGTCCGCGCGCGGAGCTGGTCGAGATCAAGTAGTCTCGCCATCGCGACAGAGGCGGCGCTCCCAAGGGAGCGCCGCCTTTTGCGTGTCAATCTCCTCGATGCGCATCAGGATTGTGCGACCATGCCGGAGTTTCGCCCGACCAGCGTGGTATCGTCAGCAATGATGCGTTTTCTGGTACGCGCGCAATGTCGCGCGTTGGACTCGGTGGAAGGAGTCGGTTCGATGTCAACCCTCAAGCTCTTCGCAGGAGCTGCCGTGCTGGAGACGATCTCCTGGATCGTCATGCTGGTCGCGATGTTCTTCAAGTACGTGGTCGACGCGGGTTGGGCCGAGGACGCCGTCAGCGTCATCGCCCAGGTTCACGGCTTCCTCGTCATCATCTACCTCGCCCTGCTGTTCCTGAACGCCGTCCAGCGCAAGTGGGGGATCACCAAGATCATCGTCGACTTCATCGCCATGCTCGTCCCGGGCATGGGCTTCTGGGTCGCCAAGGAGGTCCTCGCCGAGGACGCCGCCACCAGCCCCGCCCGCTAAGCCGTGCCGACGCGCACGTCCGGGTCGCCATCATCTGCTGATCTGCGCCGCCGCCAGCTCCTGCTGTTCGGCGGTGCGGCGATGGTGCTTGCGATCGCCATCGTGACCGCGCTCATCGTCGTCGATCGCACCGGCAGCGACCGCACCGATCCGACGCCCACGCTGGGTCCCACCGAAGTCGCCGATCTCAGCGGCTTCTACACGGGTATCCCATCCTCCGGAATGTCGCTCGGCAATGCCGACGCCCCAATCGTCGTGATCGAGTACGCCGACTACCAGTGCCCCTTCTGCGCGAACTTCGCGCTCAACCTCGAACCGTCGCTCGTGCAGCAGTATGTGACGACCGGTCAGGTGCGCTTCGAGTTCCGCCCCATGCCGATCCTGAGCGATCTCCCACTCGACGATCCGGCGAACGAATCCGTGCTCGCCGCCGAGGCCGCGATGTGCGCCGCCGATCAGGGCCTCTTCTGGTCGTTCCACCATCTGCTCTACTCCAAGCAGCATGGCGAGAATGTCGGCACCTTCAATCCGGAAGCCCTCGTGACCTACGCGCGTGAGGGCGGGCTGGATGTCGATGCCTTCACGACCTGCCTCGCCGAGGGCACCCACAAGCAGGACGTGATCGCCTATCGCGAACAGGGCGACGCCGACAAGGTATCCGGCACGCCCACGTTCCTCGTGAACGACATCCGCCTGCTCGGGTACGCGCGCCTGACCGAGGAGATCGACCTCGCGATCGCCGCGGAGAACCAGCCATGATCCCGATCCGTCGTTCTGCCCTGCCCGCCTTCGCACTCGCGCTCCTCGGTGTCGCCATCGCCGTCTACATGGTGTGGGTGCACTATCAGGAGACCGCACTCATCTGCGGTGTCGGCAACTGCGAGAAGGTCCAGACCAGCGAGTATGCCACCATGTTCGGTGTCCCGATCGCGTGGTTCGGCCTCGCGATGTATGTGACGCTCGTCGCCCTGCTGGTCGTCCGCGAGACGCGCCTGGAGCTGGCCGACGTCGCGTCGGTGGGCGTCTTCGGCCTCACATTCGCCGGGACGCTCTACTGCGCGTACCTCACCTATCTCGAAATCTGGGTGATCGAGGCGATCTGTCAATGGTGCGTGACGTTCGCGATCGTGACCGTCGCCTCGTTCATCCTGGCGACGATCCATCTCACGCGCGTCTTTCTGTCAACCTCAGCCGACTAATCGCGCGATCCGGAGTCTCTCATGACGACGCTTCCTCTCTCCTTCCTCGACCTCACGCCCGTCGAATCCGGACGCACCGCGCAGGAGACCCTGCGCGCGACGACCGAGCTGGCACAACGCGCGGATGCGCTCGGCTATGCGCGCTATTGGTTCGCGGAGCATCACAACACCACCGGCCTCGCGAGCGGCTCGCCGGAGATCCTGATTGCGCACATCGCGAATCAGACGACCGGCATCCGCGTTGGCGCGGGCGGCATCATGCTGCCGAATCATCCGCCGCTGCGCATCGCCGAGGTGTTCCACCTGCTCGAGGCGCTGCATCCGGATCGCATCGATCTCGGCCTCGGTCGTGCGCCGGGTACCGACCCGATCACGACCTTCGCGCTGCGCCGTCAGGAGCAGGCGATGACGGGGGATGACTATCCGCAGCTGCTCGCCGAACTGCTGGCGTTCGAGGATGGCGACTTCCCGGACGAGCATCCGTTCGGCAAGATCACGGTCACGCCGGATGATGCTTCTCTGCCGCCGGTCTGGCTGCTGGGATCGAGCGCCTTCAGCAGCGATCTCGCGGCGCGGATCGGGCTGCGCTTCTCGTTCGCCGCGCACATCAACGCCGCCGCCGCAGCCGACGCGCTCCGCGCCTACCGACGCGAGTTCACGCCATCCCCATACCTCGCCGAACCAAAGGCGATGCTGACGGTCAGCGTGGTCGTCGGCGAGACCGAGGAGCAGGCGCACCAGCTGCATCAGATCGTGAAGGTCTCGATGGCGCGCATCGTGACCGGGCAGCGCGGCAAGTCCCCGACGCTCGAAGAGGCACTCGCCCACCAGTTCTCGCCGCAGGAGATCGCGCGCATGGGCACCATGATGCCGACCGCGCTCGTGGGCACGGCGGACGTCGTCGCGGAGAAGCTGCGCCAGTTCGCCGCCCAGTGCGAGGCCGACGAAGTGATGGTCGCGACGATGCTTGCGCATCCGGACGACCGCCTGCGCACAGTCGAGCAGCTCGCCGCCGCGTGGGGCCTCACTCCGCGCTGATCCTCCCGACATCCCTGTAGCGGCACCTTCCGGATGCCCCGCCCCGTGGCGACACGAGATGCCGCCACGGGGAACGATTGACGTCAGACCGTCGGATACGCCCGCGTCGCGTCATCCCAGCCCTTGAAGACGTCCAGCGCCGCGCCGACACCCGCGCCCAGCTCGATCGCGAAGCCGAGGTCGTCGAGCGCGCGCTCCAGCATGCCGATCTGCGCGATCACGGTCGTCGGATGCGCCGCCGCACCCATGTGACCGAGGCGGAACGCCTTGCCCGCCATCGAGCCGTACCCACCCGAGATCATCACGCCGTAGCGCGATCGCATGATCCCACGCAACGTCGTGTCATCGATCCCCTCCGGCGTCGTGATCGCCGTGCAACACGCCGCCGCGAACTCCTCGCGCTCCGCCCACAGATCAAGCCCGAGCGCCTTCACGGCCGCGCGCGTCGCCTTCGCGGAGACCTGATGGCGCGACACCCACGACGCGACACCCTCGTCGACGACCTGCTGCAGCGCCGCCTCGAGCGCGTAGATCTCGAAGACGGACGGCGTGTACGGGAAGCGACGCTGTTCGATCCACGTCGTCTTCCAATCGAGGATCGAGAGGAACGTCCCACGCAGCGGCTGCTCGCGCGCTTCCATCGCCTGCCACGCCGCCGGCGAGACCGTCATCAGCGAGAGCCCAGGCGTCGAGCCGAGACACTTCTGCGGACCGGCCACCGCGACATCCATGCCCCAGTCCTCCGGCGAAAAGCCCTCGCTCAGCCAGCCGGAGACCGTGTCGACGATCGTCAGCACGCCGAACTCGTGCGCGATCCGGCCGATCTCCCGCATCGGGTTGATCGTGCCGGACGGCGTTTCCGAGTGCACGACCGACAGGTACTTGATGTCCGGCTGCTCGCTCAGCACGCGACGGACATCCGCCGGATCGATCGCCGCGTTGAACGGCACCTCGATCTCGACGACCTCGCCGCCATACGCGACGATCCAGTCCGCGAACCCCTTGCCGAAGACACCGGACACGAGATTCAGCACCTTGTCGCCCGGCGCGATCAGCGAGGCGGCGGCGGCCTCCAGCCCGAGAATCGCCTCGGCCTGCATGATCACCGTGTCGTACTCGGTCTGGAACGCCTGCTTCAGCAGCTCATGCGTGTGCGCGAAGACCTCGATGAACGCGGGATCGTAGTGATAGAGCGCCGGGCGCTGCATGCCGCGCAGCGTCTCCTGGGTGACATCCACCGGACCGGAGGCCATCGTGTAGCGCGGCCACGTCGTGCCGTGAGTCATGCGTTCCTGCCTTTCATGCGAGTGGGGAGATGCCGATGCGGATCTTCCGACACGCACCGGATCGACGATGGCGTCATTATGCCGCACATCACGGCGAAATCTGTCAGAATCAGCGGTGAATGTCCCGCGCGATGGGCGATCCCGTCGCGATCGTTTCCAAGGAATGTGCCCCGTGCCCAGACTTGCTGCCAATCTCACGACACTCTTCACGGAATATCCGCTCGCCGAGCGCTTCGATCGCGCCGCCGAAGCCGGATTCGCCGGCGTCGAGCTCCTCTTCCCGTACGGCGAATCTGCCGCGATGCTGCAGGATGGTCTGACGCGCAACGCGCTCGATCTCGTGCTCTTCGACTTTCCTCCCGGCGACTGGGATGCCGGTGATCGCGGTCTCGCCGCGCACCCGGGACGACGCGAGGAGTTCGGCAACAGCGTCCGCGATGCCGTCTCCTACGCGCTCGAGCTCAAGCCGCAGCGCCTGAACTGCCTCGCCGGCATCGGCACCGATGATGCCGCGAGCGATGCCGTGCTCGTCTCGAACCTGCAGTTCGCGGCCGAGGCGATGCGCGCGCTCGGCGTGCAGCTGGTGGTCGAGCCGCTGAACGATCGCGATGTCCCCGACTACGCGGTCCCGACCACGCGCGCCGGCATCGAGCTGATCGCGGCGGTCGAGCACGACAACCTCCGCCTGCAGTACGATCTCTACCATTCACTGATGATGCAGGAGAATCCGTACCAGCTGATCCCACAGTACGCCGATCAGATCGGGCACATCCAGATCGCCGACCTCCCCGGGCGCCATCAGCCGGGCACGGGTGCGGTCGACTTCGAGCGCCTCTTCGAGGTGATCGATGCCAGCGGCTACACCGGCTGGGTCAGCCTCGAGTACGCGCCGGAG
>Ga0164243_10002078_pt1 | contig 33446 bp, 27 predicted proteins | sample OricompcompostOP_FD_108781 | JGI IMG/M metagenome (GOLD analysis project Ga0164243, IMG submission 108781) | Organic Plus compost microbial communities from Emeryville, California, USA - Original compost - Organic plus compost (OP) | ecosystem: Engineered > Solid waste > Mixed feedstock >... | reverse complement strand
GTTCGACACCGGCGGCGCCCCGAAGCTCAACGACATCGCGTCGGTGCGGCGCCACCCGCTATTCGACCTGAAAGCGTTTCTCAATCATCGCGCCACCGCCGACGTCGCGCTGATGAAGACCGCAGCGCCGCTGCCGCCGGGCTTCGCGCCGGCGCGCACCGGCACGCCGCAAAATCTCGCGGTCGGCCGGCCATATCTCGTCGCGGGCTACGGTCTCGCCGTGCCGGGCGAAGGACGCAGCGGCGGCAAGGCGCGCCAGGCGCGGCTCACGGTCACCGGCCAGCCAGGCTCATTGCAAATTCGCCTTGTCGATCCGGCAACCAACAACACCGCGCCGGGGCTCGGCGGCTGCACCGGTGACTCCGGCGCGCCGGCGTTCGACACCGCAAGCGGCGTTCCCGTTGTCATCGGCGTCGTGAGCTGGACCACCGCGGCGCGCAACGATGCCGGCTGCGGCGGCCTCACCGGCATCACGCCGCTGACACGCTATCGCACGTGGATCGTCGAAACCGCGGCGAAGCTTGGCAGTCCATTGCCCTGAAAAGAAAAGGACCGCCGTGGCGGTCCCTTTCCGACTCGTTCAAGCGCAACGATCAGGCTGCGATCGCCCGCTTACGGCGACGGGCCACAAATCCCAGGCCAGCAAGTCCGGTCGCGAACAACGGCAGCGCGGCCGGCAGCGGCGTCTCGGAAACGGCATCGCCCTCGACGAACATGCGGACACCGGGGTCATTGAATGCTTCCCAGTCGTCCGAGAACAACGAGCGGAACATGTTCGGATCGCCGACCGGCGTATTCTCCCACCCGAGACCGGCAAAGCCTGTCGCGCCAAATTGTCCCGAACCGAAGACAACACCATAGGTGCCCGGCCCGAGCGTCAACGCCAACGGCGCCGTCACATCGATCGCCGTCGCCTCGGGGACGGAAAACAGAACATGACCCAACGCAATGCTGGCGAGATCGGTCGAAGCGCCCGTCGGAAACGCGTCCGGACCCGAGAGCGAAACGATGGCGCCGAAGATATCTCCCGACGGAAAACCGCCGAACTGCGCCCCGATCCCCGTGATGTTCGTCGTGGACGTCAGCGTAAACGCCGCACCGATGAAATCGGCATCGTGCAGGATATATTCGCCGGTATCCTGGCCGGTGTAAGCAGCGGTCTCGAAGATCGTGCTGGCGCTGGCCGGCGTCACCGCCGTCAGCATCAACGCGGCCGCCACCACGCAACCACCCCATTTCGAAACTGACATATTGTCCCTACTCCGCTTGAAGTTATGCCGCTCCGGGGCACCTTCACCTTCAAGCGTGACAATGCGTTGAAATGCCGCAGCGATAACCGCTTCGTGATCGTGATTCAGCAACTCCCCTGATCAATCGTCATGGATTTCACATTCGAATGTCATTCGCTTGTCACGAGATATGTTCAGCACCGCAGCCCTTCCGCGACGCTCCCACTATCGACGATCAGCTTGTAGAATAGCTTGCCAACGGCTCAATCGGAAACGGCGTCCGCTCCCAGATATCTTCAAGCTTGAGCTGCCTCACAGTATACTCTTCCCATTCGTGCAGATGCCGTAGGATCGCGGGAGTATCGCGGGCGTCAAGCAACGGCGCGATTGTATTAATAACGGTTGATCGTGGGTCATCGGACCAGCGTGGCGCGACCCCTTGCCACTGATGGCAGATAACACGCGCCGATTCCCAATCACCTCTTGCCACATCGACCAGCACTTTGCGGTGCGGAAAAGCGGGAAGCGGATCACCGGGGAATCGGTCGGTTGACGAAGTGTAAGTCACAAATGTATCCAGGTCGCCAACGCTGCGCAGCATGGGCAATGCCTTCTGCTCAAGCAGGTCAAATAAGATCGCCGGCATATCCGGATCATTCCAAAGCCAAGAGCCTTGCTCGTGCGCGGAATGCATCTCACCGTATGCCAGATCGATTAAATCGACCGGCGCAAACAGCATCATCACCGCCCAGCGCGGACGAAATCGAGTTGCCTCTCCCGTTCGATCAAGAATAATTGCACGCAACAGATGACGCGCCGGCTTGAGGTAGAGCCACGGACTATCCAGAACTAAATCTGGGTGGCGCTCCAGAAACGGTCGCATCAGTTTTTCGACCTGCTTCTTTGTTGTCATTTCGAGGGTCTTATTTCACTCACAATGATGCGGCGTGTCGCAGGATAGTATGCGTAAATCCTCGAGGCAAATTCGGCCATGCGGGACAAATCCAGGCTCTTCTTGCCGGTCTTAATGTCATAAACGCACACCGTATCGTTCCCGACGTTCTCATACACATCAACACGAACTGTTCCTTTTCCGCCGTATTCAGCAGGCGAATTTTCCTTTGCGAAGGATCTCTCCGCAATAAAGTTGGGATCATTAAGATCGTCGATTTGCTTTTTCAGCTTTGTATGGATAGCCGTGCCGTACTGTTGTGGTGTGAGCGTTTTTCCCCCCCCTCTTTGACCATCTCAGCGATAACGTCGGTTCGTCTTTGAACCTCATCAAGCTTGGGACAGACTTGTCCGACTTCATCACGGTCGAGGGTTTCTGCTTTGGTGAGATCAATCCCTACTTCCCCAGTTTCGAATTTCCGCGCTTTGAATGTGACAATTGCCTGCGTATTAGAACCATTCCGCGTGGACATGTAGGTATAGAGCGTGAGTCCCAGCTGGATCGCGGCGCGCGCTCCGGACGCCGCCGGCCCAGCAAATGCCAGACGGACGTTCGGAGCATTACCGTTGCCGGTATTGCTGCCGCCCTCGGGAGCGAACCTGCCACCGCCTTCCGAACTTCCCGCCGGATGGCGCAACTGGTCGTCTCGATACTTGCAAGCGTAGAGATTGCGGTAGAGCGGCATATTGCTCGGGAAATGACGGTCGAAATTGGGTTTCCGATATCTCTCCGCGTCCGGCCGCATAAACCTGTGGCGCTGGTGGTCGCGCCAGGTTTCGCTGACATAGCTCATCAAGTACGTCCCTGAAACGTCGTCGCCCGACACAGGGCCGGGCGACGACGAAGTTTCAAATTCCGGAAAGCTGGATTGGGAGAGCGAGCGTCCTACGACACGCCAAACTTCAGCAGCTTGATGGCGTCAAAATCCTGCACGCCGCCGCCGACACGCTTGGTCGTGTAGAACAGCACGTAGGGCTTCGCGCTATAAGGGTCGCGCAGCACGCGGACGCCGGCGCGATCGACAATCAGATAGCCGCGCAGGAAGTCGCCAAAAGCGACAGCGAACGTATTCGCCGCGATATCCGGCATGTCTTCGGCTTCGACCACGGGGAAGTTGAGAAAGCTCGCGCGCCCGCCCGCTTCCGTCGGCGGCTGCCAGAGATATTGTCCGTCGACGTCCTTGAGCTTGCGGATCGCGCTCTGCGTCTTGCGGTTCATCACAAAGGCGCCGTTCTGCCGATAGCCGGCCTTGAGCGCATAGGTGAGGTCAATCAGGGGATCGACCGGCCCCGCTGTCGGAAAGCCCGCCGACACACCGGTCGCCACATAGCCGAGGTTGCCCCACGACCAGGAGCCTTCCGCGACCTTGGTGTAGTTGAGAAACCCCGTCGGCTTGTTGTTGCCGTCGCCCGTGACAAACGCCGTGCCCTCCTGGGTCGCGAACTGCAGCTCCACCTCGCCCGCGAGCCATTCGTCGATATTGACGGCGGAGTCTTCGAGCAGCGCCGCCGTCGCCGCCGGCATGGCGTAAAGCTCCATTGCGGGAAACGAGAGTTCGGCCAGCGTCGGCGATGTCGTCTCTGGCCGCGCCGCCGTTTCGCCGACCCAGCCGACGGTCGGCCCCGTCGTCATGAACGGCTTCTTGTAAACGTTGCTGTTCATCACCCGCACGGAGGAGATCGAGCGGATCGGCGAGATGTTCGTCAGCCTGCGGCCGATCGTGCTTTCCACTTCCTCCGGCACCAGATAGCCGCCGTCCGGATTGGAGCCGCCCGACATCGATTTCTGCTCGAGCGCGCGCAAGCCATGGCTTTCGCCGGCACGCACGTAGGCGTCGAAGGCCGCCTTGTGCTCGAGCTGGTCCTGCGTGCGCACGACACCCGCGTTGCCAAGCCGCGGCCGCGCGGATTTTAACGCGAGTTCATCAAGCCGGCGCTGGTGTGTCTCCATCGCCTGGTCGATGCGCGCGACTTTCTCCTCAAGCAGAACGTCCGTGCGATGGCGCTCGGCGCGCTCAAGGCGTTCGTCATTGGCCTCCTTGAAGGCCTCGAAGGCGCGCATCAGATCGCCATGCGTGACGACAGAGTCGTGCGGGATACCCGCCTTGGTTTCCAGCGGGCTCGAATTTTCGAATTCCATGTATCTCTCCTTGTGAACAAGCAAAGTCTCTCCGCGCTGCGCGGCGGAGGGCCACGCAGGGGCTTATTGTTGAGTTGTGGTGAAGCGGTTACCGAAGCAGCTAGGCCGCTAATCTACGGGTCGGGAAATGTATTGGCCGGCAGATCGCTATTGGCGACCCATTCGATGCTCTTGGGCAACGTACCGTCAGTTTGAAGAAATTCTTTCACGGCCTCCCAGGCCTTAACGTAAGGAATGAACAACCCAATGGGCAATGGTGTGTCGTGGGTGCTGCGAACCCATTCACGCAAACGACTTAGGTCGCCCTTCGACGTGAACGTCTCACTAGGCCCGCCGCCCCACTTTTCCCACATCACCAAAACACCAAGGTCGGGGTGTCCCCACATTAATAAGTGAATATCTATGCGATCCTTGTAAGGCTCAAGGTTTTCAGTCCCCTCAATGCCCTCAATCGTAAAACCTCCGCTGTCGTTTCTTGTTTCGAAGAACCAGCGCTGGCCGGGCGGACCGAGAAAATAATGTGCGATTTCATCGAGCGTTGGCCATCCCTCGCGCCATTCCGATGCAAAGTACGTCAGCTTCCGCGCCATTATTTCACCCACGTTCCATTTTGCAGCGTCTTGATGACTCCGTTAGGTCCTATGAACGTCACCGTTGGATTTCCCAATTCCCGACTCACCAGCGGCAAAACAGTTCCGCAGCTCCAGCACATAGATCGATCGACAACGACTTCAAGACTTTTACCTGCAAGATCCCCACCGTTAGCTTTGGCCGCTCGCATCAATAAGTTCGCCTCAGCGTGATAAAGCGCGTCGTTAGGATTCCGGCCGATATTATCGTCCTTCATTATTTCGGGATATTTCTCGACAAGAGTTTCCCGCATCTTTTCGGCCGCCGCGGCGTCTTCGCGGGAGTACGATGGCATTTTTTAGCTAGAGCCAAAAATGTCTTTTCCGTCCAAGTTTGTCCAACTTACAGTTTTGTCGTCTCGTCCAAACAAGTCCCTTAACATGTTATCGGAGCGATAGGCCTCAATCAGCCTGCGACCTGTCTGAGCAAGAATTTCAAAGACCGCCGCTCGCCCGAGACTTGGCTTCTTGTCTGAACTGGCTAGCCGCGCGAGGCCCCCAGTATCAGTCCATCGGCCAAGTTCATTGCGGGGCTGGGCAGGATCGTACCCGGCCTTTAGCGCACATCCATGTCTCCGCAGCGCAAGCTCAAAACGTGCCGCAGCGGCGAGCCATTTCAGGCGTGCGAGTCCGGTTTCGATCGCAGCGATCGAGTTCATGGTGTTATTCCGAGACAGGAGATGAATGCGGAAATCAGACCGGGCGGCTGATGCGGCGGTTCGGCGCGGGGCTCGCCGCGGACCCGACATCGCCCCTCATCACCTTCTTCCACTCCCGCTCCGCATTCCTTCGTGCAAACGAAGGCCGCGCCGTTTTCGCCGTGCGCACGCGCGCCCCGGTGAGCAAGGGGAACGTGACGATGGAGATTTCCCACAGCTCGACCTGGTCGAGCTTGCGCACCCGCGAACGCGGATCGACGCGGCCTTTCACCGTGCGAAAGCCGATGGAGAGCCCGTCGATCGCGCCATCGCGCACCAGCGCAAAGATCTCGCGCGAGCGCTGCACATCGGGAATAAGCTTGCCGCGCGCTTTCAGTCCGAGATGATCCTCGCGCAACTCAAGCCATACCCCGATGGGCTCCGCCGGATCGTGCTGGAACAGCATGGGAATACGCCGTACCCCGCGCAGCGACAGCGTCTTCGTGAAGGCGCCGGGCATCACCATGTCGCGCGCCTGGTCGATCTCGCCGAACAGGCTGGCGTAGCCTTCCACAATGCCGTCGCTGTCGATGGTGGTGCGCGGCCGGAATACGGATTCAATTGCCGGTGCGAGCATTGTTTTGGTGCCTTGCAGACATGCGTCATCGCGCCGGGCGAGATTTTTGGTCGCCAGCGCAGACGCGATTGTTTGGCGGGGAACTAAGCGTCGCTTAGAAAGGGCAAAGCGCGCGGCTCACCTATTCAGGCAGCCGCAAACTCCGCTCATTCCCGCGAAAGCGGGAATCCAGTTTTGGTTCTGGGTCCCCGCTCTCGCGGGGACGAGCGGCTGAAGCGGCGTCACAACAGATCGACCCACAGGCGATATGCGCGCCGATCCTACCCCCTCGTCCGCCTCCCCTTGATGCGTGGCCGCGGACGCGGCCGGCGCGTGCGGCCGATGCGGTTGAGCTGATCGAGAAATTCGCGAAACACGGTGAGATGGTCGGGCCGCGACTTGGTCTCGCCGCGGATGGTGCGCATCACGGTATGCAAGGTGTCCATCTATCTGTCTCTGCGGTTGGTGTGGTGGCGTGCGTTGAAGATCGAAAGCTCACGAATGAAATCGTCGAAGCGCCGCGTCGCGAGGGACAGCTCGCGCAGCATCAGCCAGGCGAGCGCGGAGGCGGACGCGGCCCATAGAAAGAGTGCCAGATGCGCGAGGTCGCCGCGCTCGGAAAACGTGCGGATCAGATCGGTCATGGGGTTCCAGAAAGGTCCGGGAACTGCCGTTTCCGTTTTGCGTTCCCGTCTGAGACGGAACCAGGACAACGGTCATGAAAAAAGATGACAACAGAATCAGACTTCAGATCGCCGCCATGGTGTTTCTCATGGTGTAGGCGGTATTGTTTGGTGTTGGTGTCGTACTGGTGCTGGCGACCCCCCTTCAGAATATGGCGATAACGCTGATGCCCGCCGTCGTCATTGTCAGCTCGCTTATATCCGCGCCGCTATCGTGGATGATCGCGCCACGCCTGCGAGCAAGATATTGGCGCGTTCATCGCGAAGACGTCATTTCCGGCCCGGCGCGCGCAACCTGATCGTCAGGATTACCGCGACGACCAGACACGCACCGGCAAGACCGCCCCAGCCGATCCCGGCCTGCTCCAGAAACACATCCTGGGTTAACGGATCGAAGCAGCGACCTTCTTCATTGAAACAATCGCGCCATCGCCAGTAGCGGTCATAGAACGCGAGGCCGAAGAGCAGGGAAAGTATCGCGAACAAGGTCGCGACGATCAGTCGGATTATTTGCTTGCGCTATTTAGCGCTTAAAGACACCGTTATCGAGGTTAGCAAGACGAGTATGGACGTTAGATCAGTCGTATCCTGTACCGGGCCTGCCGTCTGGATAGGCCATGTTCTGCCATTCCGGTGGCAAAAACTCGCGACGAAGACCGTCAACTATTTCATGAGACCGGATTGTCAGTCCCATCGGAGGCCAACGACCTTCCTTGCCTGGTATGTCCACCGCCACCACAATTTCCCAGTCCGAAAGATGGCTAACCGCTTCGCGCAACTCTGCCACGATCTCCGGGCGCAACATGTGAAGACGATGGATCTCCACGGTAACTCTCTGGGACCCTAGATTGTCATCGACAATCAAATAGTCCGCGCCTCCCAAGTAATCGTCTGTGCCAAATCGCGCCAACCGTCGAACGACGTTTTTATAAAGAGACTGCCATACACGATTTTGATTATCGTCCAATTTCACGGATTTTCACTCCCGGTTCGGCAGTCGTCGCTTGAGCATCTGCATAATTTCGCGCATGTAGACGCGCATGTTGAAATTTCGAACGGACGATTCGGACGAGCCGAGCACTTCCTGCAAAAATGCTCTCGCTTGCGCTGGGGTCATACTCTCGACGACAATACTATTGTCCTTGACGTATTTTTGAAACAGCTCCTCTATAGTGCGATTATACGCCCTATGCATTCCGTCGTATCTGTTGCTGAATTCGTCTTGGAGCGGGCCAGTGGTTGCGCTTTGAAAGACCTTTCGTGTTTCGGCGGGTAGCGGAAGGTTGTTAAAGAGGCCGCGGTTAACAAAGTGATGTCCGCCCTCCTCTTCCGGGAATGGCAATCCGGTCAAATCGCCCGCTGTCTTGGTCCACTCACCGCCCTCCGGGCTTCCCGACGGCACCCGCGGCTGCTCTTCCCAATGCGGATTGCCAACCTTTACTGACGCCGCTCCGCCGAACCGCGATGCCATATCGCAACAGCGCGCCGCGTAACCGCTCTTGAACTCGAGCGCACGCGAGGTCGAACGCTGAGCCTGGTCGAGGAGCCACTGCCGCATCCAGACAGGATCGCCGATCAGCCACGCGCGTTCGCGCGCGGCCTTCAGGCGAAGGTCGCTGACAAAATTCATTCTGAATTTCCGAAATCGGGAAGGAAAAGGCCCGGCCAGAGCGCCGTCACAACATCCGCTCATGCCCGCGAAAGCGGGCATCCAGGCTTTTCCAGAAGCTGGATTCCCGAATAGGCGAGCGACGCGACGCCGTCCTTCGGACGGCTACCCGCGCGGGAATGAGCGGGTGTGGCTAGTCGCCCACCCCATCCCCGCCTTCCACCGGCCCGAACCCCACCATCGCGCGCTTCTCGTTCAGCGTGAGAAACGTCGCGGCGTTCACGCGCTCCCACAGCGCGGCGCGGTCGGTTGCCAGCGCATCGAGCGCGTCGGTGTCAACGACAAGCCGCACGTGGGATGCGGCTTGTCCACCGAACGCCGGGCCGAGCCAGCGCGCCAGCGCATCGGCGATGCGCGCCGCGAGCGGCAGCACGGTCTGCCGCCAGAACACGCGGTTCGCCTCCTGATAATTTGCGAACGTGTTGTCGCCGGGGATCGCGAGCAGCATCGGCGGCACACCGAACGCCAGCGCGATCTCGCGGGCGGCGGCGTGTTTGGCGTCCATGAAGTCCATGTCCTTCGGCGACAGCGACATCGGCTTCCAGTCGAGCCCGCCTTCGAGCAGCAGCGGCCGGCCGGCGTTGCGCGCACCCTGGTAGGTGTCCTCCAGTTCGCGCTTGAGGCGCTCGAACTGATTTTCCGACAGCACCCCGTTGTCGGGACCGGCATAGACCAGCGCGCCGGAAGGCCGCGCCGCATTGTCCAGCAATGCCTTGTTCCAGGCCGCGGCGGCGTTATGCGTATCGGTCGGCACCAGCGCGGCTTCGAGCGGCGCGAGGCCATAATGATCATCGAGCGGATGAAAGAACTTCAGGTGCAGGATCGGCGGCAACGCCGCGTTCTGCTCGAAGCGCACGGTCTGCCCGCCCGCCCCATATTCGAATGCCTGCGGCCAGCCATCCGGGCCCGGCACGATGCGCATGCGGTCGGCGCGCAACACATGCAGCTCGCGCACGGCGCTGTCGATACTCACCGCTTCGATATAGGCGTTACCGGAGAGCAGCAGTGACGCCGCAATGCTTTCCAGCAATCCGGCGCGGTCGTCACGCGGATTGGGTTGCGCCAGCAGCGCCAGCAGCGGATGCGCGTCGAGCGGGTCGGCGCCTTCATAGGCGATGACCGGCGCCGCCGCGACGTTCTCCGCCACCAGCTTCACCGCGCGATGCACGATCGCGTTCTTGACATAACCTTCGCGCGCGAGCGCGGCATAGTCGCGCGGCGTCCAGCGCGCACGGCCGCCGTTCTCGAACGCGATCACGCGTGCGGTGCGGCTCGCTTTCGCCTCGGGCGCAGAATTGGCAAAAGGGCGCCGCAGCGCGCGGCCAAGGGTTTGGCGAAGCGTCATGGATTTTGTCTTTCGTTCAAAGAAAAGTCAGACGGCCAGGAAGAAACCGGCGCTACAGTCCCCGCACCCGTGGTTCTCCCCGCGCGCCGAAACTCAGCGACGTCACCGCCCACACCATCGCATCGAGCCGGTCCGGCGAGCGGCCGGACGACAGGCCATCGGCGCCGAAGTCGCACATCTCGTCTTCCAGCGCGGCGAACACGCCGGCGTGCCGCACGCGGCCCTGCTCGTACAAAGCCGCGACCGGCTCGGCGCGCAGCCACTTGCCGCGATGCGCGCGCACGGCCGTCACCGGCACGGAAGCGTCCGCCTCCCCGATCACGGTCTTCACCATGTCGCCGCCCTGGTTCACCTCGACCACCAGCACATCGGCCGCGAGCCTTCGCCACACGGAGATCGCCTTCGCCGCCCAGGCGGTCGGCGACAGGCCCGTCACCGTCGCATCTTCCAGCACATACACCGTACCGCTCTCCGCGATGCCCGCCGCGACGATGCCGCAGGCATCCGCGCGTTTCCCCGACGACACCGGCGGATCGACCGCAACCACGATGCGCCGCAACGCCGGCGCTTCCGCGACCCGGCATTGCTCGATCATTGCGCGCGACCACAGCGCGTCGGCGCGTTCCTCGACGATCTCGCCCAAAATTTCCTGGCGGCCGATCTGCGTGCCGGCATAGCGGCTCTCGATCATGTCGAGAAAAGCCGGCGCCAGATGAAACCGGTTCGCCGCCGTCGCAGCGCGTGTCACCAGTGTCGCCTTGTCCTGCAACAATTTCCGGATCAGCGCCGTCGGCCGCGGCGTGGTGGTGATCACCTGCCGCGGCCGCTCGCCGAGGCGCAGCCCGAATTGCAGCATGTTGAACGTGGTTTCGGCATGCCGCCACTTCGCGAGTTCGTCCAGCCACGCGGCGCCGAATTGGGGGCCACGCAGGCTTTCCGGATCTTCGGCGGAAAACACTTGCGCCACCGCGCCGTTCGACCATTCCAGCCGCCGCCGCGACGGAATCCATTTCGGCCTGGCGTCGTTCGGATAAACCGACATGATGCCCGACACGCCCTCGATCATCACTTCGCGCGCGTCGTGTTCCGTCTCGCCGATCAGCGCGATCTGGCCAACCTTGTGGCCCGCGTCCGCATAAGGCGCGATGCCTTCCACCATCGCGCGCACCCATTCCGCACCGGCACGGGTCTTGCCCGCGCCGCGCCCGCACAGCATCAACCAGATGGTCCAGTCGTCGCGCGCGGCGAACTGATGCTGATGCGAGAGCAGAATGAATTCGCGCGAGAATATTTCGAGTTGGCGCCGGTCAAGTTCCGCCAGCAGCTTCTTCTTCTGCGCCGCCGTCAAGCGCCGCAATGCGGCGCGCAAGCTCGCGACGAAACTCGTCGATCTCTCGGGGATCGTCTTTTCGATGGCCTGCTGGATCGCCCTTGCTTGAGTCATTGTCGTTCGGCTCCGGCAAAGCTTCAGCGCCGCGGTTGCGCTTGCGCGCCGGCTTGCCGCCATCGAGTTCGTGGATATCGCGCAGCGTCTTCACCAGCACGGCCATGACGCGCGCCCTGCTTTCGTCGGGTTCGGGCGCGGCTTTCATCCGGGCTTCCAGCGTCCGCACCTCGACGCTCGCGGCGCGCCACAGGCGCATCACCAGCTTCTCGTGTTCGGTCTGTTTCTGCCGCGCCGGCGAGCGCCGCTCGAGTGGCGGAAACATCCGCTCCCCGTTCACGCGCGGTCCGCCGTCGAGCCAGTGATAGACGACGTGCTGGGCGACCCCGTATTTGGCGCGAAGCTGCGCGATCGTCGTGGTCGTTTCCGCATAGCGTCGGCGCAAGGCTTCGCCCTGCGCCGGCGTCAGCGGCGCATTCACAATTCTGGTTGTCATGAAGAACATCCCTGCCCGCTGGCTAAAACAGCCGCGGCGTCTCAGGCGCAATTTTCGAGCATGCCGAAACCCTACAGGACCATCGTCACGCTGTCAAATCTTTTTTTCCCATGATAGGAATTTTATTGTTATGCCGGCTAACGCCTTGTAATCCTTAGCGTTTGAGCGTCCTCCGGGCTTTAGGCGAAACCCAGGGCCTGCCGAACCTTGTCGAGCAACGGATCGGCCGCGGAAAATTTTTTCGGCGTCCCCACCGCCGAACCTTGCGAATACACCGCGACCTCGTCGGTCCCGTCGAGCAGGCGATCGAGCGCATGGAAGCCGAGCGCGCGATAGACTTCGAACTGCTCTTCGCTGAAAAACTGGTCGAGCGTCGTCTCGTGCGGAAACTGGTCGTAACGCCGCTTGTAATCGGCGACGTAGTCGTTCTCGTCGCCGGTCAGCGACGCCTTCACATAGACAAGCACGCCCTTCTCGTCTCCATAATGGATCACGCCGACCGCGCAATGCGGGCCGCGGCAATCGAGCTTGCCGCCCGGCCCGCCGGTCTCGCGATAGATCGTATTGACGTCCTTCGACGCCGTTTGAATCCGCTGCCACGGCAGTTCGATGCGCACGCCGAGATCGATGCGCGCATAGCGCTGCAGCGTGATGAAGGACGCCATGCGGATAGTCTCGTCCGCTTCCGCATCGACGGCAATGATGACCTTGCAGCGCCGTTTCAGCAATTGATAGAGGCCAAGGTTCTCCAGGTGACCGCCATCGGAGACATAGACATTCCAGCGCTTTTCGTTCAGGCGCCCGAGCGCTTCGTGCAAAAAATAGGGATTGAAAAATCGGCAAATCGTGCGCTTCAGCCACGACACCGGAAGCGCGTAGCGCGGATTGCGCAGCCAGTATCCGAGCCGCACGTTGAAGAAAGCGAGCGTGGGCGACAGCGGCTTGATGGTGAGCGATCCCATGTTGGCGTTGAACGCCGCGCCGGAAATCGCCATCGCCGTGTCGAGCGTGAGTTCGGAGGAGCCGTATTCCTCGAACTGCCTGGCCGTCACGTAGTCCGTGACTTCGCTGCCGACGGCATTGCGGCTGAAGATGAAGAAGTCCGCATTGCGTCCACGGCGGTTCGCGGCCCGGGAGGCCTGCAGGTTCAAGGGCGTGTTGATGATGTGATAGGGACAGAACGTATTGGACAGTTCGCTCATCTTGAGACCGGCGGAAGGCGTGAACGCCCAGCGAAATCGCTGGAAGGCGCGCGTGACCATATTGGCCTTCGGATCTATCGTGGCCGCTCTCGCATTCGCCATTTCGTCGTCGCCGACATTCGCCTGCAACGTTCCCAACCGTGGAATGGCGTCGTCGGGCGTTGCCAGCTCGGTCCTGATTTTGAACAGGAACGCCTTGCTCAGGCGGTCGCGATAGAGCCGGTGGAGCGAATTGGCGTTGGGATCGAACAGCCATCCGACGGCGAAAAAAAGGAACCAGGTGAAGCCGTAAACCGATGCAAACTTGAAGGTCGAAACGATCGTTTCGCGGGCCGTATCGCCCAAAGGCGCGAGCCATGTGAAAAGGCCGGCAAGCCAGTCCGCGGGGAATGTCAGGATACGCCATTGCGCCAGAGCGACGAGCCACGCCGGCAGGCTGCCCGGCAGCGTCGCGTCCGCGATGACCCAGTACGACAGCTTGAGGTAGATCGCCCACAGAACGAACGGCACCGCAGCGGCCCCGGCATAGATCGCGACGAGGCTCAGCGCCGCCATCACGATCCGCTTGAACGACGGCGACTGTTTTGCGCCTTCGACGACCGCCTGCAACTTCCCCCACAAAAAGCTGACTGCCGCGGCAACCGGCGTGAAAAACACGATGATCCAGTTGATGATCGGCACAGCCGGAAAACGGGCGACGTCGTCATGTTCGTGCGCATCCTGCACCAGCCGCTCGATCACCAGCGGCTGCAGCTCGATGAACGCGATGACGAACAGGGCCAGCAAAAGGTATCCGATGTATTTCAGGAACGCGCTGGGGAGTTCCGGCTCCGCGACCTCTGCCGGAAGCGAGCGCCACAGGCCCCATAGCAACAGCAGGACAAAGCCGGCGATGCCGAGCCAGGTCGTGAAGAAAAAATGCGTCGGCCCGAAGTTCTCGCGCAGGCCCGCCGCCAATACGGGCCGGTCCAGCCACGCAACGGTGGGGTTGAAAAAAATCGTGATGGCGGCCGCCAGAAACAGCCAGGGCACCACCAGCACGATATTGGCGGCGAGCCCGCGCAGATAGATCAGCGCATTGCGCAACAGATCGCCCGGCCCGCGCGGAAACAGATAGTTCGAATAGTTGCGCACATGCTGCAGGCTCGGCGTTTCATTTTCGTCGAGCTTGCTCTCGAACGGAAATTTCCCGTCGTTCACGCTCATCGCCGCGGTCATCGACGTGCCGATATAGCCGCCGCCGGACACGGTGGAGAGATAGTCCACGCGCAACAGCGGGCTCGGCGCGGTGTTGTCGCCCGTGCGCTTGCGCAGCGAGACGTCGAGCGCCTGCAACACGCCAAGACAAAAGGCGGCCGAGCGGACGCCGCCGCCGGACAGGGCCAGCCCCAGGACATCGAGCGGCTGCCCTCGCCGCTGCTTCTCCAGTTCGGCCGCGGCATCCAGTTCCGGCGGCGCGAACCCGGGATGCGCGCCGATCCAGTCAGCCTTCTCGCGCCGCACCCAGGCCCGCCGCGCCGCGATGTCGCCGACTTCGCGCGCGAGAACATCCCGGAATTTCATCAGGAAATCCGTCATGGGCCGGCCCACCCCCCAGCGCTAAAATCTCTACCGCAGCCACGTATAATCGAGGATCGCATTTAGCCCCAAGCCGCGAAAGCGACCTGGTTCACAAAGCGCGGATGAACTGTGGACCGAGATTTGCTGGCTCGGCGATGCACTTATTCCTCATCGTCACTTGAGTCGTCTTTGTCCGCCTCAACACGGCCTGCCGCCGCACGCGACAGATTGAGGGCGAGCAGCTTTTCCAGCGCATCCTCTTCGGAAATATCTGCGGGCCAGCCATAGGCCGCGGCGACGGCGGCATCGAGATCGCGGTGCGCGTCGGCGAGCCATTGCGGACGCGCATTGTAAAGGTTGGTCAGGGTGCGCTTCTTGAGTTCCGCCGCCGCCTTGTCGTTCTTCGGCAGGATGCGATCGGGATAGCCGGGGACAACTTCGGGCACAATGTCGATCAGGTCCGGCGGATTGAGCCACGCGTTGCGCAATTCGTCGAGCCGCTTCGCAGGCTTGGCGATGGCGATGGCGCGTGGATCGTTTTCATAATCCTTCGCGGGGATGTTTGGCGTAAGACCTTCGGGAAAGGGAAAGGTTTCGAAGCCCAGAGTCGGGGTGTACTGAGGGTCGTTTCCAACGCCGTGCCATCCGCCTAAACGCAATGACCAGACTTCATGAAGGCGCGAGTGGACAATTCCAAATATCTCATCGCGCTGAGATGCAATTGCTACAAGCCGACTGTCTGGCAGGACCATATGGTGTGACCAAATAAAAATCCGATGCTTGGAAACTCGGGGAGTAACAATGTGACGTGAAAGTCTGCGGATAGCTCTCTTTAAACTTGGGACTGTTTCGCCATGTTGCCACCAAATTTCTCGGCGTCTGGCGCGGCGATTGGTTGCTCGAAAGGGCAAGACATGTTGCCGAGCATATTCGAATGGCTTCTCAAACAGTTGAGCTTCCGATAGCTTCATTTCTCCGAAATCAATGATCCACTTGCCAGCGGGGCGTCGAACCACGTCAACTCCGTTAATCCATGGGAACAATACGAGGCCATTAAGCTGCCCATTTGGGTTAGTTGGCTGAGTTAGCCAATCCCTTGCAAGCTCACCCGAAACATCAAATGGTCCTACTTTTACAGGCCCTTGAAATGCAATTCCTGCGTTCTCAATAAGGCGCCGCGCTTTCGTTAGATCAGCTTGGCTAGCGGAAAGGTCGGCATTAATCACTGAAGCGAGATTGCCGTCCAAGCGCTTGGTTTTATTGCGTCCACCAAAGCAAATGATCGACACACGCACATCGGCGCCATCGATCGTCCAACCTTCGTCAGACCATGCTTCGAAAATATCCGTCGTTGAAACAATTCGATCAAGCACCGTGCGACTACTTCCGCGACGTATGGACTGTGTCGCGACGAAGCCACTATTTACATTTCGGTTCGATTCTACTGCGGCACGCGCTTTTTCAAACCAGTATGTTACTAAGTCGGCACCACCAGGAACCCGATTTTCGTAGAGATCGGTAAGCGCCTTAAAGTACTCATCTCCTAAGCCACTCCTTATTGAATTGCCACCCAAAAAGGGAGGGTTCCCAACAATGAACTCCGCCTCCGGCCACTGCGTTTCCTCGTAACTCCCGTCCTCCTTCTTCGTCACCAGCGCATCGCGGCACTCGATCGCATCGAGATCTTCCAGCACTGGTTCCTTGCGCGCCTCATAGCCGTTGCGACGCTCCCACTGGATGTTGCCGATCCAGATCGACGTGCGCGCCAGTTCAGCCGCATACGGATTGATTTCGATGCCCTTGACGTTGTGCGGCCCGCAATGGATCACGCGCAGGCCCAGCCCCATCTCGTTGGCTTCGACGATGGCGCGGCGCTCGATGTCCTTCAGCGATTGCAGGGCGAGATAAAGAAAATTGCCCGAGCCACATGCCGGGTCGAGCACCCGCACGTCGTCGAGCCGCTTGAGAAACACGTCCAGCCGCGCCTCGGCGCGGTCGAGCACGGCCTTGCCCGGCTTGCCGCGGCTGCGCGCGAGGATCGCCGCAATCTCCACCTTGCATGCCTCCCACTCCGCCGTCAGGGGACGCACGATCACCGGATCGACGATCATCATGATCTTTTCCGGGTCGGTGTAGTGCGCGCCGATCTGCGCGCGCTTGTCCGGGTCGAGGAAGCGTTCGAACAGCGTGCCGAAGATGGTCGGGTCGATGGAGGACCAGTCCTGCTTCGCAATCACGCGCAGCATGTCGAGCGCGTCGGCGTCGAGCGGCAAAGCCGCGTCGTCATCGAACAGGCCGCCGTTGAAATGCAGGATGTGTTCGAGCCCGTAGTTGCCGCCCGCCCGCATGTTGGCGAACAACTCCGACAGCATCTTCTGCGAGCGTTCGGGGACGTCGTCGCGCCGCTTCGCCAGCGTGTCGAGCATCCGCTTGAACAGGTCGTCCTGCAGGAGGTCCACATCCTCCGCGAACAGGCAGAACACGATGCGATTGAGAAAATGCGCCACCTGGTCCGGCGCATGGCCCTTCATCCGCAGCCGTTCGGCGATGGCGGAGAAATCCTTCGCCACGTCCTTGGTGACCTGCTCGCGGGTCTTCTGCGGCTTGAGCCGGTCGGGGTTTCGGAAGACATTGTGCAGCAGGTCGCGCGTTTTCGCCTGCCGCAGCTCGAACAGGTCGAAGTCGTGCCTCTCCTGAACCGTGTTGGTCCAGTTGGTATAGATGCGAAACCGCTTGGTGTCGGAAACGATCAGCAGCGGCGGGTTTTCCAGCGCCACCGAGTAAAGCTGGAGCTGCTGATAGGCACGGTCGAGGTTGGCGCGGTCTTTCTTGTATTCCCAGCCGAAATGCCCGCGTTTCCAGACGTCGGCGAAGCCGCCGCTGCCGTCGATCTTGGAGACGCCTTTCTCGAAGCTGTAGCCGTCCGGGTCCGCCGCCTCGTTGGGGGTCGGCTCGCCAAGCATCCGGCAGAGGTCGATGAAATGTTCCTGTGCGGCCTGCCGCTCGGTGCGGTCGGCGCGAGACCATTTGTCGATGAATTCCTCGGGCGTCATCAAGGCTAGGGTTAGCAGGATTCGATCAGGGTGCGCGAGGATAAACAACTTCCTCGTAAAAACACCTGTCCGGCAATCGATCTGGCCTATTTTCTACGCCGCGCTGCGGGAGCGGCCGTCGCCTTCCTTGAAGTAGTCGGCAAGGTCGGCGCCGCGTTTCGGCCGGCCGAACAGGTAGCCCTGCGCCTCGGTGCAGCCCAGCAGCCGCACCCATTCGAGCTGCGCCTCGTTCTCGACGCCTTCCGCCGTCGTCGTGATGTTGAGGCTGTTGGCCAGACTCGCGATCGAGCGCACGATCGCGATCGAATCCTCGTTCTCGCACAGGTCGCTGATGAACGACCGGTCGATCTTGATCTTGTCGAACGGGAAGCTGCGCAGGTAGGACAGCGACGAGTAGCCGGTGCCGAAATCGTCCATCGCGATCCGCACGCCGAGGTCGTGCAGCAAATGCAGCGTCTCCCGCGTGGTGTCGCTGTCGTCCATCAGCACGGCTTCGGTGATCTCGATCTCGAGCCGGCGCGGCGACAGGCCGGATGCGGCGAGGATGCCGGCGACGTTGAACGAGAGATTGCTGTTCTTGAACTGCACCGGCGACACGTTGACGGCGACTTTCGCTTCGTTCGGCCAGTGCGCCGCCTCGAAACACGCGGTGCGCAGCGCCCAGTCGCCGATCGCGCCGATCAGTCCCGTTTCCTCCGCGACCGGAATGAATTCGGCCGGCGCGATCGCGCCGCGCTGCGGGTGCTGCCAGCGCATCAGCGCCTCGAAGCCGCCGATCTTGTCGGACTCGAGGCTGACCAGCGGCTGATAGTAAAGCTCGAGCTCGCCGTTCTTGATCGCCTTGCGCAGGTCGAGTTCGAGTTCGCGGCGCGCGTTCATGCGTGCGCTCATGGCGGGCTCGAAAAAGCAGAAAGTGCCGCGCCCGTCCGATTTCGCGGCGTAGAGCGCCATGTCCGCGTATTTCATCAACTGCGCCGAATCGGTGCCATGCTCCGGCGCAAGCGCGATGCCGATACTGAGGTCCGCGAAAATCTGATTGCCGTCGAGACTGATCGGGGCCGCGACCTCCTCGCGCACGGTCTGCGCGAACGCCGCCGCTTCGGCGGAGGTTCTTGCGCCGGTGTGGACGATAAGGAATTCGTCGCCGCTCAGCCGGGCGACGAAGTCGTTCTCGCCGAGACAGTTCCGCAGGCGTTCCGCCACCACCTTGAGCAGTTCGTTTCCGACCAGATGGCCGAGCGTGTCGTTGACCCGCTTGAAATGGTCGAGGTCGAGATAGAGCACGGCGAGCGGAGCCTCGGCGGAACACGCGCTCAGCATATCCTTGAGCCGGTCATGCAGCAGCACGCGGTTCGGCAGGTTGGTCAGCGCGTCGTGATGCGCCATGTGCGCGATGCGCGCCTCGGTTATCTTGCGCTCGGTGATGTCCTCGATCGCGACGATCAGGTACTGCGGTTTCCCCTCGATGTCGCGCACCACGAACGACGTCGAGGCGACATCGCGATGTTTGCCGTCCGCGGTGACCAGCAGCAGCTCGTTCCGGGTCCGTCCCAGCGCGGAGTCGATCCGTTCGCGGTCGACCCGCATGATGTACGACGCGCGCGTGGGTTCGTAGATGTCATGGGCGGTCTTGCCGACAAGCTCGCTCTGGTCCCGGCCGATCAGCTCCTCATAGGCGCGGTTGACCAGCACGACCCGCAGCGTCGTCGCATCCTTGACGACGATCGCGATCGGCGCGTTCTCGATGATGGTGTCGAGAAAGTGGCGGGTCTCGTCGAGCTGGCGCGCCGCCTGCTTCTGGTCGGTGATGTCCTGATGGGTCGCAAGCCAGCCGCCGCCGGGCACCGGCCGGTTGTGGATCATGATCTCGCGGCCGGCGGGCGTACGGGCCTGCATGTCGAAACTGCGGTCGCGGGCGACCCGCGCCATCACGCTGTCGCTATAGGCCTGCGGATCGGCGGCAAGGCCGCCGGTCGCGGCCCGGTGCTCCATCAGTTCCGGGAATGTGCAGCCCGGCTTCACGACATCGGGCGAAAGCCCATACATCTCGATGTATTTGTTGTTGACGACGACGACGCGGCCTTCCGCGTCGCACATGACGAGGCCTTGCGACATGTTGTTGATCGCCGCGTCGAGCCGGACATGCGCCTCGCGCGACTTTTCCAGCGCCTCCTGGATCTTGCGCTCGTTCTGCAGGAGCGTCGTCACGTCCTGATGGGTCGCGACCCAGCCGCCCTGCGCCATCGGACGGTTGGTTACCACGACCTGGCGTCCGTCTCTTAGCGTCGTCGTGGATTCGTATGTCCTGTCGGGGTCGATCTTGCCGAGAACGTAGGAGATGTAGTCCTCCGTCGTCCCGTCGTAATGGACCGGCAGCGGAAGGTTTCCCGACGCCATCCGCAGCCTGAACAGGTCGCCGAGCGACATTCCCGGTTTGATGTCCTCCGGCGAGAGATTGTACATCCTGACATATTCGCTGTTGACCACCACCACGTTGGCCTCGGCGTCGCACATGACGAGCCCCTGCGACATGGTGTTGAGGGCGGCGTCGAGCCTCATCTGCGTCTCGTGCGATTCCGCGAGCGCCTTCTGCAACGCCGCCTCGTGGGTGCGCAGCCGCGTCACGTCTTCATGCGTCACGACCCAGCCGCCGCCGGTCATCGGCCGGGTGACGACCGCGATGATACGGCCGTCGGGTCCATCCTGGAGGAAATTGAATTCGCCGCGGGCGCGCCGCGCCCGGATGCCGGCGCAGAACGCTGCTGGATCGCCGTTGATCTGGCCGATGGCGGCACGATACGCGATCAGGTCTTCGAGCTTGAGACCCGGCTTCACGACATCCGACGACAGGCTGTACATGCTCAGGAACCGCGCATTTACGACGACGAGGCGGTCGTGCGCATCGTACATCAGCAGTCCTTGCGTCATGTTGTTGACGGCAGCGTCGAGCTGCTGGCGGGTCTCCTGAGATTCCTTCAGCGCGTATTGCAGCGCCAGTTCATGCCGCCGCAGGACCGTTATATCCTCGTGGGTGCCGAGCCAGCCGCCGCCCGGAATGGGCCGGTTGACGACGAAAATTTCGCGGCCGTCATTGCTCGTGACGAAGCGTTGCGAGGCTTCTCCGCTGGCGAGTGCGGCCTTGACGCGCTCATAATATTGCTCGGGCGGATTGAGGAGCTGGCCGATCTCGTTGAGGTGTGAAAGCACATCTTTGAACGTCCGGCCTGGCACCATCACGCCGGGCGGCAGGTTGTACATGCGGACGAAGCGATTGTTGACGACGACCAGCCGCTCGTCCGCATCAAACATGACAAGGCCCTGCGTCATGTTGTCGATTGCGGCATGCAGGCGTTCGCGCTGAATCTCGCTTTCGCGCCCGTTGCGCAGTTCCGCTTCCGCGACCAGCCGGCTATTTTCAAGCTCGTTCCGTTCTGCCTCCACGCGGTTGCGGCGATCTCGTTCGTCAGCCCAGCGCCAGAGTCCGCCGGCCGCGAGCAGCACGACCATGATCACGCAGACGACGATCGCGGTGACCATCTGCGCGGTCCGTACCCAACCGCGCAGAGCAGTCTGCTCGGTCTCCGTCGTAACGATAAACAGCGGATAGTTATCGAGCACACGCGCGGCTTCGACGCGTCGTGTGCCATCGGGGCTGACCTTGCGCCCCACCATGGCGGCGGCACCGTTGAACCGGTCGTGCGGGCCGCCATCGGCCGTCTTGCCGATCGCCGTCGACGCCGGATACCGCGCCAGCACCGTGCCATCGTCGCGGACGAGCGAGACCGAACTGTCGACCTCGGTACTATCGATTGCAATGCGCCAGTAGTTTTCGAAATAGCTGAGCTTGATGACGCCCGCGAGATGGCCGACCACCTGTCCGTCGGCGTTCGTCAGCGGCTGAGCGATGGCAAGGTTCCAGACGCCCGTGTCATTGTTGATGAACGGCGGACTTACGTGCAAGCCCACCGCCTTGCCGGTGACGACCGCTTCCAGGTGCTCGGGGTCGGGGATTGCCTTGTCCGGCGGCGGCCACATCCGCGACGTGTTGACGAGCTTGCCATCGGTCCCGAAGAACCCGATCGCGGCGATCTGCTGGTCCCCGGTGATCCGATCCTTCAACAGGCGATGCACATCTTCGCTGGCCAGCTGCACGCGGAAATCGGCTTCGTCGGCGATGTCTTCATAGGCGACGTAGTCGGCTATGCTGGCCATGACCTGGGAAAGCGTTTGCAGCGACAGGTTGGCCTGCGCACCGAAAATCAGGCTGCGGCGCGAGAGTTCATTCTCGACGCCGGCCAGTGCACGTTCGCGCAGATTGGCAAGGATGGCAGCCGCGGTCACGACAATGAGGCCGGTGAAAACGAGGCTTCCACCGACGAGAAAAACTCGGCGCCGAGAGGCGGAGCGAAGGAATGCGGGCAACGCAACCATCAAAAGGCCGTGGACTCTTGCGGCCTGCATTGTTGCAGAACAATGATGGAATAAGTCTAAGCGGTAGATGCGCCGCGCGCTATTCTGAAACCATCGTCAAAAAAAGCTGAAGGCGAGACAAGACGGTAAATCGATCTTAAGCAAAATTTACAGCATTCTGCCCCGGACGTGAGAGGCAATTCTTCTCGCGCGCGCTTAACCCGCACAAGGCCGAGCACATGAAGCTGCATGCCGCAGCAACCGGTCCGGTCATTTCGTCGCATGGTTAACTTTTTATGCGCATCCGCCCACCCCCGGCGTCGATGCGACACGAATGCGACGCATTTCGGCCCCATCGAAATTGCACCGGTTCGGGTTTGGGGGGCGCGGCATGGAGAACAAAATGTTGCGCAAATCGGTTGTGGCAGTCGCCGCTATCGCGGCACTGATCATCCTGTCAGCCGCCGATGCTTCGGCCCGGCCTGGCGGCCGGGGTGGATTTCACGGCGGTGGATTTCACGGCGGTGGATTTCATGGGGGCGGCTTCCACCGTGGTGGCGGATTTCATGGTGGCGGCTTCAACCGCAGCTTCCAGGGCTTTCGCGGCGGCGGGCCGCGAGTATTTGCCGGTCCCCGCTTCGGTCACCGCAACTTCGCTCCGCGATACGGTTGGCGGCCCCACTATCGGCCCTACGCGTTCCGGCCTTATGCACCGCGCTTCCGCTACAACCGGTTTCCCGGGTTCTATGGATATCCTTATGCCTATTACGGTGCGGTCTATAATCCCTGCTGGCGCACGCGCCGGGTGTGGACGCCTTACGGATGGCGCCTGCGTCGCGTCTGGGTGTGCGGCCCGCGCTATTATTGATGCGGTGTGACGGCTCCGACGTAACGGCGTGCAAGGCGGCTATCGCCCCGCTGGTCCACACCGGCCACATCGAGCGTCGCGCTGGCGCGGGACGCTAAGCCAAAGGCTACACAGTGCAGCCCGGCTCTCCCCCCGCATGACTGCTTGCGCCGGCGTGCGGGTCACCGTAGTTTCCGCGCTCCCACATCGGCTCTCCCGCATGAACCAAACGACAGACCTCGTCATCGGCCTTGCCGCCCCGGCCGACCTCGACGGCATCCTTGCCGTTCAGGAAGAAAACCAGCCGGAGCACGGCGGCAGCCTGTCGGCACGTTTTCCGCGTGACTGGTTCGTGCAGGCGATTGACAGCCAATCGATCATCGTGGCGCGCCGCGGCGACCGCATTGCCGGCTATGTCGCCTTCACGCCGCGTGAGATGCAAGCCCATATCCCGATCGTCCAGGCCATGTTGCAGGCCTATCCCGGTCCCAGCGCCTATCTGCACGGTCCGATTTGCGTCGGGCGCGATTTTCGCCGCCGCGGCGTCGCCACTGCGATGTTCGAGGCGCAGCGCGCGCAGATGAAGCACAGCGACGTCATCGCATTCATCCGCGAAGACAATCACGCCTCGCGCCGCGCCCACGTCGGGATGGGTTTGCATGAGGCCGCCACGTTCGAGCATTCCGGCGTGCGTTACGTGGTGTTGGCGTCAGCCGCAAAGGCATAGCCAAGACAAAGATAGATGGAGAGAACGCCGCCTGAGACCTGACGACCCGCTGGCGGCGCCGGAAGAGGGGCAACGCCGCCGCGCACGCGTCTGAGGACCGATTGTGCGCGGCGGCGTTGCCAGACCGCAGCAGCAGATACGTCTTCTCCGCGTCACAGATCGACGTCCTCGCGCTGCGGCCAGCCGCGACGATCCCGCCAGAGCCTTAGGACCGCCTGCCAAAAAACTAGCAATATATTTTGATTTCACAACTAATTTTAATGCGCGCTGCTGCGCGACTTTCCGGCACCATCTGCACATTAAGGCGTCAGAGAAAAAACCGATTGGCTATTTTCCCCATCACGGAGCGGCCAAGCCAGAGCTTCGCGTCGTAATTATTTGTTTTTCTCAATTTTCGTCGTGGCGAGCAGGCTATTGAAGGTGGTCTGTGCCGGAGCCACCGTGTCGCCGGTCTGACCATCCCAGCGCAGCCGGTCCGCTCACGCGGACGGCATGGTCGCGCCCTCGTCCGCGTCAAATGCTCGCACCAAAACTAATCGCAAGCGCGAACGGGTCGTTTCCGGGATTTGCGATTTCGTACAACCGCTACTGCTTGCCGTTCTTCTTCTGCAGTTCGCGGGCTTCCTTGATCGCCTGCTTGAACATGGCAAGCTCCATTGCACCCGGCACGCGGAACGTGCCGACAATGAACGAGGGGGTAGCGACGAATCCGAACGCTTCGGCCTGCGCATCGTTGCGCGCCAGCGTCGCCTTGATGGCGGCGTCGTTGGCCTGCGCGTCGGCCTTGGCTTTCGCGACGTCGACCCCGGCCTTGGTCAGAATGTCTTCAAGGTTGGCGGCGGTAAGCCGGCCCTTGTAGCCCATCAGCGCATCGTGGGCCGCGACGAACTTGCCTTGATATTTAGCCGCCTGCACGAGCTGCGCCGCGGTCTTGGAGACCTCGCCGAGGATCGGCCAGTCCTTATAGACGACGCGAACCTTACGGTCGTCCCTGATCAGCCGTTGCAGATCGGCGTGGACCTTGCGGCAATACGGGCACTGGAAATCGAAATATTCGACCACCGTGATATCGCCGTCCGGATTGCCGGCTGCCGGGATTTCCGCATCGCGCAGCACCGCATCACGCGACAGCACCGTATCTCCCGATTGGGACGGTGGCGATTGCGGCGCGGTTTGAGCGTATCCGGCTTGCGAAAGCAGGACGAAGGTGACGGCGGCGGCAAGCGAGCGAAGTAGGATCATGCCATCCTGCTAGCGGAACCATCGGCGGCCGGCAACTGGGCATATCTCCACAGTCATCACAACGGCGTGTTCCGAGCACATGCGCATCGCTTGTCGGACGCGGGCATGCAGCGGAACATTTCCATTCACCGCATGTTCTCGGACCACACATCAGGGAGCTCCGCATGCCGACACCGAAGGAACTTGAAAACGACCTCTGGGAGGCAATCGAATCCGACCGCACCATCATGCTGGGCCTTGATGGCGTCGAAGATGGCCACGCCCGCCCGATGACGGCATTGCTTGAAGGTCGTCGCGGACCGATCTGGTTTTTCACGGCGAAAGACAATGCGCTGGTGCAAAAGGTTGCCGACGGCAGCCGTGCGATCGCCACGTTCACGTCCAGGGACCATGACCTGTTCGCCACCATTCACGGCGGCCTGAGGACGACAACGGACCGCGCCGTCGTCGACCGGCTGTGGAATTCACACATCGCTGCCTGGTACGAAGGAAAGGATGATCCCAGAATCGCGCTGTTGCGGCTCGATCCGGAACGCGCGGAGATATGGGAAGACGCCTCCAGTCTTGTGGCCGGCATCAAGATGCTGTTCGGCGCCGACCCGAAGGCCGACTATAAAGACAAGGTCGCGCAAGTCTCACTGCGGTAGCGGCGCGACCTCACGCGACCTCATATGGCGAGGCTTGCCTGATCGCTGCGGCAACTGTGGCTGCGGCAAGCGCAGCCGCAGATTTTCCCGCCCTCGCTATTTCAGCTTGTGCTTCCCCATCATCTTCACAGTCGAGGCTTGCGGGCCCTTGCGGCCGGCTTCCTCGTGGAAAGTCACGCGGGCGCCAACCTTGACCTTCTTTGCCTTGGCGCCGGTTCGCAGCACGGCATTGGGATGGAAGTAAATCTCGCGGCCGTCCTCCGTCTCGAGAAATCCAATTTCATCGATGGGGTCGATCTGCGTCACCTTGCCGATGTTCGGCTCGGGATGCTGCTTGACGTGACCCTGCATGCGCCGCACCCGGTCCAGCAACCGGCGGCGCGCGCGCTTGAAGGCATCATTGAGGGCGAAGGCGAGATCGGCATGGCGCTCATCCGCCGGTGCGGTGCGCGCCACGTTCACCTCGCGGCCGTCCGGCAACGCAAGCTGGATATTGACGTCGTATTGTCCGCCGGTGCGGTGATGGGCCTGCGGGGCGCGCAACACGACGCGGCAGGCCGTGATTCGACCGAAGCGGCTCTCCAGCGCCGCGACACGCTGGGCGATGTCCTGACGCAAGTCCGGCGTTGGGTCCATTCCCTGAAATTCGAGCTTAACCAACGGCTTCGTGGCTTCGGGCTTCATCGTTTCAGGCTTCATGGCTTCACCTCCACGTTTCCATTGAGGAAGTCGGAGTCGGGGGGCTATTCGCCTTCGCACGAATATCCGAACTGCGACAGCGCCTCTTCGAGATAGTCCGCCAGCATCGGCTTGCTGAGCAGGTACTGGGCCGTGCGTTTGTTGTGCTGGCGCGCGGCCTCGGCCTTGAGATCCTGCCAGTCAGTCACGGCACCGTCGCCGCGGCCGAGCCACATCAGCGCAACGAGATCGATCTGCTCATCCTGGTTCAGCGCATTGATGTACGAGCGCAACTCGAAATAGGTCGGATCGTCGCGGTTGTCCTCGAGCACACCGAGCATGGCATCGTCAGCCGCATTCGATCCGGCATTCTGACCGGCCGAGACATCCTTGACGTCGAACTCCCGCGCCTTCGCAATGAAGAAGCAAATCTTATCGCGGGAAATCGACAGCGGTGGGGCAGCAATAATCATTATACGCCTCCGGGCATTAAACCGCTCAGTCCGCTGAACAGTTCCTGACATGCGACATTTCTCGGGCAAAGTTGCGCATGCCGCCGCTCTTTCTTATTTGAGCGAGGTCAAGAATTGGAGGAGATTTTGTGTCGGCGCGCCGCGAAAGTATGCGGCGCTAACAGCGGCAGATAGCGCTCGATCGCCTCAGCCTGGCCTCCCGTGCGGCTTCAAGATCTTTCCACTCCGAGGAATAGATTTCTGCCGTCGCCGCGGAGGGGCGGGCAAGCGCCCCATCACGCGGCATATGTACCGGCGCCACGGGAAACGGCCGGCCATAAAGAATTGCATAGGCTTCGGCGCGTGACAGACCCGCAGGCTGGCCTGGGATGTCCTGATAAGCGATGGTTTGATAAGCGATGGTTTGAGTGGCCGGCATGCAGCCGCCGAGCGTCAACGCCATGCCCCACATGGCGGCAGGCAACGCGGCCGCGAGCAGTCTCATCCTCATCCACCCCTCCAGACGGAAGCGGAACATCGCATTGCTTTCTTAAGAAAATGGCCAATGCGCGCCGCGCCCTTACTGTGAGCCGCGTCGTTACTGTGTTAAGCCGTCGGCGCTAAGGTATCGGCGGCCGTCCGGGATGTTGAAATGTACCTGCCGGCCATTGGCGAATTCATTCGAAGGAACGACGATGACCCGACGACGGACGATCTCCCTCATCCCGGCGGCACTGCTTGCGCTCGTCCTTCAGGGATTTCTGCCGGCCGCCGCGGCCGACTATGCGCCGCTCGACTGCACCAAGGCGAAGTCTCCCGCAGAGCGGACCATCTGTTCGAATTACGATCTCGGCCAGTTCGAAGCGCGGATGGCAACGCTGTTCGAATGGGCGACATCGCTCGTCGCCATGGGCCAGCGCGGTGATATCCAGGATGCGCAGCGCGCCTTCATCACGCGGCGCGGCGCCTGCCGGTCAAACATCAATTGCCTGCGCAATGCCTATACGGACCGCATCGGCGAGCTCGAAGCGGTGATGTCGCGTATCAAGGAGAAGGGACCGTTTTAACGAGCGGAACCGTTTTAGATAAATCCAATGCAGTCTCGGTCGAGCTGCGCTCGCGGCTGTCGCGTTGCATCTCCTTGCGCGCCCCTTGTCCGCGGTCCTCCCGGGTGATCACATTCCCGCGCGCGCCAGCCATTCGCGAATAAGCGGAGCGGCCGCCGCGAAATCAGCGCATTCTTGGGTGTTCATTGAGACGCGGGGCTGCGCGCGCAGTCCCCGCAAAAACCATCTGGCAGAATAAGGAGGGGCTCATCGCGATCAAGTCGGGGGACTGACCGGAGAACGTTCATTCAAGAACCTGCAGGAGAACTTCCATGTGCGACTACAGTCTTGAACATATGGCTTCCCGTCCCGCCCGTGTTGCCGACCGGCTGGTTTCGACCAGCTTCCTTGGCACAATGACACGGGGGTTTACCGCACCGGGAGAACCGCATACCGCGGTCTGTCTCATGCCCGGCACGGAAATCGCGTTTGATGCTCCGCCTCGCTATCAGTCCGGCGTCTTCTTCGGTCGCAAGACCGCTCCGGGTACGGTGGCGCGGTTTCGCTCGGTCAATCGCGGCGTCCCCCATACCCATCGCGATGCACTCGAATTCCCGGATGGTACGATCGTGATGCTGGCCAGCCTGTTGCCTGATCAAAGGGCGACCGTGCTGCAGCTCCCTGCTGCACCGCAGGAACACCCGCGGCACGGCGCACTCGCCGAGATCCCGACCTCGGCTACGCCGGAAGACGCCGGCGTGCCGGCGGCCGGCAAGCTGGAGCGTACGCCGGGGTAGCGGCGCAATTCCTGTGGGCATCGCAATCGCGATGCCCACACCTTTCGCCTGTCATCATGCGCCCAGACTTTTCCAGCCAAGCCTATTTTCGCAATCCGGCTGCCGAAATCGAGAAGTTGAGATCGGCCGGGCCGGTGATCGAGGTTCAGTTTCCGATTGTCGGAAAAGTATGGACCACGACGACACAGGAACTGGCTGACCAGGTCCTGAAAGACAGCAGGACCTTCGCGCTGCGCCGGGAGGACGGCACTGTCGCCGGATTCCGGTGGTGGATGCCCGGCATCCTGCGCACGCTCGCCAACAACATGCTGTCGATGGATGAGCCGGGCCATAAGAGATTGCGCGACATCGTCGACGAAGCCTTCCGGCGCCGCGCCGTCCTCGACATGGAACCGCGCATTCTTGCGATCGCCGACGAACTTGCCGATGAGTTATTCGCGGCGGGAAGTCCGGCCGACCTTGTCGACCGTTACGCGCGAAGACTACCGCTATCGGTCATTTGCGAACTGCTCGGCCTTCCGGCAGCCGACCGGCCGAAATTCACGGCTTGGGCCAGCGGATTCTCGCGCTTGACCGGCGCCATCGGGTTCCTGAGCACCATCCCGAACATTCTCGCGATGAAGCGATATATGGAAAGACAGGTGGACGAAGTGCGCCGTCATGGCGGTGACGGCCTGATCGCAGAGCTTGTGCGCGTCGAACGGGAGGGCGGGAAGATCAGCCGCGACGAGATGGTGGCGATGCTGTTTCTGCTGCTGTTCGCCGGCCATGAAACAACGACCCACCTGATCAGCGGATCGGTTTACGAGCTTTTGAAACGCCCCGACCTGCGCGACTGGCTGGAAGAGGACTGGAGCAGGACCGGCCTCGCCGTAGAGGAATTCCTTCGCTTCGTCACCCCGGTGCAATTCACCAAGCCGCGCTTCGTGCGCAGGGACGTCACGCTCGACGGTGTCCGGCTGAAAAAAGGCGACCGGATCATGCCCATGCTGGCGGCGGCAAACTTCGATCCGCAGGCAAACGTCCACCCCGAGAAACTCGATCTCGCCCGAAAGCCGAACCGGCATCTCGCCTTCGGCACCGGCATTCACTTTTGCCTCGGCCACCAGCTCGCACGCATCGAAGGCGCCTGTGCGCTGAGGGCTTTGTTCAGCCGCTGGCCGAAACTGACCCTGGCGGTGGACGACACCGCCATCAAATGGCGCAAGCGCTCCGGCCTGCGGGCGATTGAACGCCTGCCCGTCGTCGCTATGCCGCGCGACCATTCACGACAACAAAAGCCCGCGATGATGGCATCGTCTCCTGATCGCCAGAGCGCGGCGTGAGCAGGATAGAGGCCTTGCCTCCGCCTCTATAGCCGTGCCGGTCGGCGCCGGCCCCGGCCGACGCGTATAATCAGGCGCCGGCGCCAGCGGCGAATCCTTGGAATGTCGATCGACAGCAGCGCGAAGGCCGGCGGGAGCAGCACGAATCCTGCCGGCGGCAAAACGCCCCGAATTACCATTGCGATACCGAGCGCAACACGCACGCTCTTGCGGCGCGGAACGCGCAGTTGCCTTTTTCCGATGCGGATATAGGCGCGGTCGGATGCGCCCTTATTCGGCGTCATCGGGCACAGATGCGCCTGCAACTGCGAGGCGCGCCAGCGCTTCAGCTTGTTCTTGGGTGGCCGCGACCCGAAACGTCAGGCCGAACGCGGGGGCGACCACAAGCCCTTGCGCACGCTTGAGAAGACGCGCGGCCTGATTTGGCTCGACGCCGAAAATGCCAGCGCAAAGTTCGGCAAGCCGGCTCTTGTTCTGCTTGAGCCACACCACGCGCATCTTCTGGTCGTCATGCGGCTCGTTCTCCGCGGAATTCGGGAACACGAGCGCAAAGCGCTGTCCCCGGGCGAGCAGAGCCTCCATTTCCGCTATCCAGTCCGGTCCGTAGCCCGGTGGCAGGTCACGGCCGCATAGCCGGACAATTGGAAAATCCGAGACATCATGGAGTTTGAAATCTTTTACAAGCATGTTTGATTCTCCGCAGAAAGATCAGAACTTGACCGATGCACCGGCGCCGACGACGCGGCCCTGGCCGACACGCGCCGACTGGACGGTCGGACCGAAACTCTGGCCGAATGCCTCGAAGCGTTCGTCAAACAGATTGTTCGCAAATACATACGCTTCGAAATGTCCGGCCTGCCATCCGACCCGGCCGTTGACGATGCTGTAGGATGGAAGGTCGAAACTGTTGGCGACGTCCGCCGCGCGCGGGCCGACAAACTGGTAGACGCCGCGAAGATAGAACTCGCCGCCGAGTCCTGCGCCGGCGACGGGCACCTGATATTGAAAGCCGAGATTGGCGGTCAGCGGCGCCACGTTCGGGACACGGTTGCCGTCCTTTGCACCGGTCGCGCTATTGAGCGGCACGTTGACGAGTTCGGCTCTGGTCAGCCCGACGCCGCCGAACACATCGAAAGCCGGCGCGATGCGCGCGCTGGCTTCAAGTTCGCCGCCCCAGGATTGATAGTCCAGCGTCGACACGACAAAGGATGCGCTCGGTACGTTGAACACAAACATGTGGCCGTTCTTGACGTCGTTGAAGAACATCGCGCCGCTGAGCCTCAACCGGCGGTCCGGCAGCTCGGCCTTGAAGCCGCTTTCATAGGTCCAGCTTGTCGATGGATCGAACGGGACTTCCGGCTTACCGAGCGGATTATTCACCGAATTGGCCGGAAAGCCTCCGGTGACATAGCCGCGCGCGACCGAGACGTAGGTCATTATCTCCCGCGACCAATCGTAACTCACGGCGCCGCGGCCAGTCAGAAAGTCGTCGGTCAGACCGGCATCCTGCGAATAGCCCGGCACCGTCCCCGGCGTACCAACGCCGAGGTAACGGTAGGACGCGTCTTTCTCCTCGTGCGTGGCGCGCAGGCCAAGCGTTCCCTTGAACGCACCGTAGAGCGGCACCGTCCCTTCGCCGAAGGCCGCATAGCTCGTGGTCGTAAAGCTGTTGTTGCGAATGCCGGTTGCTGTCGCAAAGGCAGGAGTTACCGATTTCGCATTGCCGTCGAGCACGGTCTCCGCACGATAGAAGTTGAGCCCTGTCGTCCATGCGACCGTGCTGTCCTTCGGCGCGGAGAGCCGCATCTCCTGAAGATAGATGTCTTCGTCGATGCCGATATTGGCGATATCGGCGCCGGGCGTGTTGAAGAATATCGGCGGCAGTCCGGTCAGCTTGGAGAATACCAGCCCGTCGGTGAGATCGCTCACCTGGTAAGATGTCGTGCGCTGGAAGTCGGACACGCTTTCGAAGATGGCCGCGCCAAAATTGTGCCGAATCTTGAGATTGTAGTTCTGAGCGTCGCGATTGACGTCGTTGCGGGGATCGACAGCGCTGACGGGAAAGTCAGCTGCGCTGCGCAGCAGCCAGCGCGGAATCGTGTCGTCCTCCTTGTTGAAGGAACCGGCGAAAGTAACGGTCGTTTGCGCCGTGGGCGTGTAAAGCAGGCTGCCGCGGAATGCGCCGACCTGAGTCGCCGCGTCCTTGCCGGCAAGCAGAATATTCGGAACATCGCCGCCGAAATTCGCATAGCGCAGCGCGACCCGGCCCGCGAGCGTGTTTTCGACGAGCGGCGTGTTGGCAACGATTTCGCCAACACCATAACCGGACGTGCCGACCTCCCCCGTCATCGCAAATGAGCGTTCGAAGGTCGGCATGCGCGAAATGATATTGATTGCGCCTCCTTGCGCATTGCGGCCGAACAGCGTGCCCTGCGGACCGCGGAGCACCTCGACCCGCTCGGTATCGAGCAATGTCGGCGAGAGACCATAGACGGATTGCGGCGCCTCATCGATATAGAACACGACGGAGGTGTCATCCGGCGAGACCGGCGAAAATGATCCTACGCCGCGAATGTTTGCGAGGTTCGACGATTGCCCGCCGACATCGACGAAATTGAAGTTCGGCACCGAGCGCGCCAGATCGGCGTTGGAGCGTGTCTTCGAAATATCCTGCAGTTCCCAGCCCTCGACCGTCGTCAGGCTGATCGGAACGTCTTTTTCCGCTTCCGGACGCTTGCGCGCCGTGACAGTGATCTCTTCGATCTGCACAACAGTCTGTGCCGCCGCCTTTTCACCGGCAACACTTCCGGCGATCGTCGCCGCGATGACGGTGACTCCAGCCCGGCTGATGCTCGCGGTCAGGGCGATGCCCGCCGTCTTCTTGCCACTCACGTCACTGCTCCAAAAAAACACTGCTTCCAAAAACTCGCTTCGACGGCGCGTCGCCAGACGTCGCATTCCAAAAAAAACCGTCCGACCGGCGCCCCAAACCCGCTCCCGGGCGCGATCGCTGGACACGCTTCACGTCTCCCGTATGCGGCAAGCCGCATCCCGCATCCCGCCAGCTGCCGCCTGAGATCCTGAAACTCCGCCTCCCGGGCAATCGCGACTGACTGCTTGATTAGTCAGTACTGATCGCTTGACCAGTCAACACTGACTGGTTGACCTGTCAAGGCAAAATTCGTAAGCAGTTTAAAATACTTAGAAGGTATCCATGAAACCCGTGACGATTGACCAACCCCCTTCACCGGGCCGCGAAGCCATCCTGCGCGCCGCCCGCGCGGAGTTTGCCAAGGCGGGATTCCACGGCGCCAAAATGCGCAACATCGCCGACCGCGCGGCTGTGTCCCAGGGACTGCTTCACCATCATTTCGCCAGCAAGGACGGGCTGTGGAACGCCGTTGGCGAAGCTGCCTCGCAGGAGTTCCTCGCATTCTCCGCGCAAGCCGTCGCGCAGAATCCCGACGATCCGGCCGCGATAAAAAATGCCATCCGCACTTATTTGCGCTACTGGCGCGAACATCCGGAGGCGTTTCGCATCAACCTGTGGCGCCTGCTCGACGGGCCGACGGAAGAACGCAAATCGCGGTCGCGCCAGCTGAACGAACATAGCGTCCCGCTCATCAAGGAAGCGCAGGCGGCCGGTCTCTTGCGCAAAGACATGCCGGCCGGATTTGTAC
>Ga0164243_10002076_pt1 | contig 33468 bp, 22 predicted proteins | sample OricompcompostOP_FD_108781 | JGI IMG/M metagenome (GOLD analysis project Ga0164243, IMG submission 108781) | Organic Plus compost microbial communities from Emeryville, California, USA - Original compost - Organic plus compost (OP) | ecosystem: Engineered > Solid waste > Mixed feedstock >... | reverse complement strand
GCAACCCTGCCCGCAAGACGGGAACGGCGGCGGTTTCCGCTACCCGTCGCGAAAATTTTTTGCGGACGCGAAGATCAGGTCAGATCGTCTTTGCGAAAGAGCAGGATACGGCCCTCGCCTGCGCGGCTGCCGATGCCGAAGCCGTCATGAAGCGCCTGCAGGAACGCCTGCGGATCATCGGTATTGAACCGGCCGCCGAGACGCAGCGTGGCTATGGAAGGGTCGGCGAGTTCCAGCCGGGTCGGCAGATAGCGATTGAACTCGGCGAGCGCGCGCGCCAGCGTCATGCCGTCGAAGATGATCTCGCCGCGCTGCCAGGCGCCCGCGCGATCCAGTTGCGCGGGCGACAGAGCGGTATCGCCAAGCCCGGCGCCCTCGTCGGTGAGCGCATGGCCGGGCATGACGGTCGTCACGACGCCGCGGCCGTCCGTGACACGCGCCCGGCCGGCAAAGGTGACCAGCGTCGGCGCCTCGCCCTGCAACCGCAGATTGTAGCGGCCATCCAGAAGCTCCGCCCGCAGGGAGGCGAGCCGCGCTATCACGGCCCGCCTGGACGCCTGCGCGACGACGATCGCGGCCTCCCCGCGATCGAGCCAGAATTCGAGCCGATTGCCAAGCTGCCAGGCAATCCGTGAATCGGTATTGAGCTCGGCGCGGCTGCCGTCGGGAAGACGCACGGTGCGGCGTTCGCCGACGCCGGTTTCGGCATAGGCCCGCCGGTCCCACAACAAGGCGCCGGCGCCCGTGGCGACCACGGCAGCGCCGGCAAGCGCCGTCATCGCAGATCGGCGGCTGAGCCATGGCTCCCCGCCGGCCGACACCGCGGCCGGTTCCTCGGCAAGTGCGGTGTCGGCCTGCAGATCGACATTGCCGGTGCGCAATTCCGCCGTTTTCTGCCATGTCGCGGCTATCTGGGCGAAGACGGCCGCATGTCGCGGATCGGCATTGCGCCATTGCTCGAAGGCTTCGGGATCGCCACGACCGGCATCGAACCGCACCAGCCATTCGGCGGCCTGGTCGGCTATAGCCTCTCGCGACGTCTCCCCTGATGCCATTCCTGCGTGCGTCCTGCCTGCTCAGCCTGTTCCACTTTCGCCAGCCTGTCGAACAGAAGCCGCAGCCCCTTCGTCAGATGCTTTTCCACCGTTGAGACGGAGATATCCATTTTCTCCGCCACTTCCCTGGGAGACAAGCCCTCAATTCTGCGCAGCCGCACGGCTTCGCCGCAACGATCCGGCAGCGAGGCGAGCGCGGCAGCGACCCGCTGCAATTCCGCGCGCGCAAAGACGACGGCATCCGGGCCGGGCTCGTCGTCCACCGGCTCGAGCGCGTGGAGCGACGCGCCCTGGTCGATCGACACCACGTCCGCCCGCCGGAACCGTTCCATCGCGTCATTGTGCAGGATGCGCATGGTGAAGGCATGCGGATTGGCGATCTGCTCCCAATTCTCCAGCCTGAAAAGCTTGGCATAGGCTTCCTGAACCAGATCCTCCGCCTCGTCCTGATCCCGCAGGAGACGGCGCGCATAGGCGCGGTGCAGGTTCTGATAGACGAACACCTTTTCAGCAAACCATTGGTCGATCGGCCGCAGCCAGGTCATTGGAACGCTCTCCGGTCTTCGCGCCGCGACCTAAGGGAACGGAGTGACAATTTGGCGACAGCGGCCGGCTCCGCTTATTATGCTTCCGGTTCAAATCATCGAGGCGGCGACGGAACCTTCGGCTTTCCTCGCCCATTTCGTGAACAGTTCCGGGGCTCTTGCCATCCGCCCGTTCATCGGCCGAAGCTGACGCGGCCCCGCTGAGGAAATGAATATGCTCGATCATCTGCGGCAGACCATCCTGTCCAAACCGATATTCCACTGGGCGCGCGGCAGCCTACCCTCGCTCTCCGCAACCGAGCGCGAGGCAATGGAGGCGGGCGACACCTGGTGGGACGCCGATCTCTTCTCAGGCGCGCCCGACTGGCGAAAGCTGCGCGAGATGGCGCCCGCAACGCTCACGCCCGAGGAGCAGGCGTTTCTCGACGGCCCGGTGAGCCAGCTGTGCGACATGCTGGACGACTGGCGGATCGCGGCGATGGACATGGATCTGCCGCAGGACGTGTGGGACTTCCTGAAGCGCAACAGGTTCTTCGGGATGATCATACCCGAGGAATTCGGCGGGTTGGGGTTCAGCGCGACGGCGCACAGCGAGGTGGTGAAGCGCATATCGACCCGATCGGTCACCGCGGCCGTCACCGTGATGGTCCCCAACTCGCTGGGACCCGGCGAATTGCTGCTCCAGTTCGGCACGGAGGAGCAGAAGCAACATTATCTGCCCCGTCTGGCCGACGGGCGCGAGATACCCTGCTTCGCGCTGACCAGCGACGAAGCGGGCTCGGACGCATCCGCCATGGTCGACAAGGGCGTGGTGTGCAGACGCGCGATCGATGGCGAGGACGTGCTCGGCATCAGCCTCACCTTCGCCAAGCGCTACATCACGCTTGCGCCTGTCGCGACCGTGCTCGGCCTCGCCTTCAAGCTCCATGATCCCGATCATCTCCTGTCGGACGTCGAGGAGCGCGGCATCACCGTCGCGCTGGTGCCCACCGACACGCCGGGCGTGGTCCATGGGCGACGGCACCTGCCGTCGATGCAGGCCTTTCAGAACGGGCCGGTTTCGGGCGAGGACGTCTTCGTTCCACTGAACGCGATCATCGGCGGGCAGGACCAGATCGGGCAGGGGTGGAAGATGCTGATGGCCGCGCTGGCGGCCGGGCGCGGCATCTCCCTGCCGTCGCTGGCAACGGCTGCCGCGTGTCTCGCCGCGCGCACCACCGGCGCCTATGCCCGTGTGCGCGAGCAATTCCATATTCCGATCGGCAGGTTCGAAGGCGTGAAGGAACGGCTCGGCCGCATCGCCGGCATCGCCTATGAACTGGAAGCCGCGCGGCGCTTCACCTGCGCGGGTTTGGACCAGGGACACCATCCCGCGATCGTATCGGCGATCATGAAGGCCCATGCGACGTTCAGGATGCGCGAAGCCGTCAACGACACGATGGACGTGCACGGCGGCAAGACGATCATCGACGGACCCAGCAACTATTTCGGCAACGTCTATCGCTCCGTGCCGGTCGGCATCACGGTGGAAGGCGCCAACATCGTCACGCGCAGCCTGATCATCTTCGGCCAGGGCGCGATGCGCGATCATCCCTATCTGCTGAAAGAGGTCGTTGCGCTGGAGCAGGACGGCAAGGACGCGGTCGAAGCCTTCGACGAGGTGCTGTGGAAGCACGCGGGCCACATCATCCGCAATCTCGCCAAGGCATTCGCCGCAGCCTGGACGGGAGGCGCCGTCGCCAGAGGCGCCGACGTTCCCAAGGTGAAAGGCTATTACAAGCAGCTCTCGCGCTATGCGGCCGTGCTGGCGACCGCCGCGGAAGTCGCGCTTGTCTCGATGGGCGGCACGCTGAAACGCAAGGAAGCGATCTCGGCACGCTACGGCGACGTCCTCGCCGAGCTTTATCTGATGAGCGCCGTGCTCAAGCGCTGGGAAGACGAAGGCTGCCTGGAGGAGGATCTGCCGCTCGTCGAATGGGCGTGCGAGAGCGGCTTCACGCGGATCGAGGATCGCTTCGATGCGATATTCGTCAATTTCCCGGTGCCGGTACTCGACAAGGTGATGCGCGCGCTGACCCTGCCTTTCCGCAGCCATCCGCGCGGCCCCAGCGACGAGTGCATCTTCGCCTGCGCCGACACCATCCTCTCGCGCGGCGCGCAGCGCGACCGCATCGCCTGCGGCGTCCATATCGGTCCAGAGGACCAGCCGATCGGCCAGCTCGAACAGGCACTGGATCTGGTCCAGCGCACCCAGCCGCTGCGCGACAGGCGAAAGAAACAGGGCGCCGATGCGCTCAACGATGCCGAGCGCAAGGCACTGGCGGAAGCCGATGCCATAGTGTCAAAAGTCGTCGCCGTGGACGATTTCGCGCCGGAGGAACTGACCGGCCTCGTCGCCAGGAAGGAGCAGGCACCATCGCCCGATCAGCCCGATCTCACGCTCGTCCGGTCTATGTGACGGACGGCAGCCGCACGCCCTTCATCAAGGCGCGCGGCAAGCCCGGCCCCTTCAGCCCCGCCGATCTGGCGGTGCAGTGCGGCCGCCCGCTGCTGATGCGTCAGCCATTCGCGCCCGACGCGTTCGATCAGGTGATCCTCGGTTGCGCCAACCAGATCGCCGGCGAGATGAACGTGGGCAGGGTGGCGGCGCTCCGGCTCGGCTGCGGCGATGGGATGCCGGGCTGGACCGTCCATCGCAATTGCGGCTCGGGCATGCAGTCGCTCGACGACGCGTTCCGCAACATTGCGCACGGTGACATGGACCTCGTCCTGGCCGGCGGCACCGAAGCGTTGAGCCGCGCGCCGCTCATGCTTTCGGACGAAGCCGCCGGATGGCTCGGCCAGTTCCAGAGCGCCAGGACGACCGGCGAGCGGGCGAGGGCGCTCAGCAAGTTCGATCTCGGCTATCTTTCGCCCGAGATCGGGTTGAAGCAGGGCCTTACCGATCCTGTGACGGGCCTTGCCATGGGCCAGACCGCGGAAGTCGTTGCGCATTATTTCGGCATCAGCCGCTGGCAGGCCGACAATTATGCCATGGAAAGCCATCACCGGCTCGCCAGGGCGCAGGCTGAAGGCTGGCTGGACAACGAGGTCGAGCCGATGTTCGCCCCTGACGGCACCATCCACGATCATGACGACGGCGTGCGGCCCGACAGCAGCATCGAGGCGCTGGCGAAGCTGAAGCCGGTCTTTGAGCGGTTCGGCGACGTTACGGCGGGCAATTCCAGCCAGATCACCGACGGCGCATGCTGGATGATACTCGCCTCCGAGGATGCGGTGGAGGAATATGGCCTGAAGCCGATCGCCCGGATCATCGACAGCGAATGGGCGGCGCTGGCGCCCGACATCATGGGCCTGGGGCCGGTGCTGTCATCCACGCCGCTGATGCAACGCGCGGAACTGTCGCTGGACGATATCGACCTGTGGGAACTGAACGAGGCATTTGCGGCCCAGGTCCTCGGCTGCCTCGCCGCCTTTGCCGACGACGGGTTCTGCCGCGAGGTTCTGGGCCGCGACGGCGCGATCGGCGCGATCGACCGTGAAAAGCTCAACATCGACGGCGGCGCGATCAGCCTCGGCCATCCGGTCGGGACCAGCGGCACCCGCATCGTGCTTCACCTCGTCCACGCGCTCCGCCGCACCGGCGGCAAGAGGGGGATCGCCACCGAATGCGTCGGCGGCGGCCAGGGTGGATCGATGCTGGTGGAGGTGCTGTGATGCAGTCGGCACGACAATTTCTGGGTCCGGCTCCCCTCACCAGCACGCAAGGCGAGCGCGGCACTCACTGGATACGGCATGAGGACGGCGATCGGCTGTGGTTCGTGCTCGACAAGCAGGGCGTCAGCACCAATACGCTCGACGAGCCGGTGCTTTCGGAACTGCGCGACCTTCTCGACGAGGTCGAGCAAGGCGAATGGAAGGCGCTCGTCTTTCGTTCGGCCAAGCCGTCGGACTTCGCGGCCGGCGCCGACCTGAAGCAGTTCGTCGGCATCGATACCGCTTCGGCGGTCCGCGCGAAGATCGATGAGGCCAATGCCGTCATCGACCGCATCGCGGCGCTCAAGATTCCTACCGTCGCCGCGATACACGGGACATGCGTGGGCGGCGGGCTGGAACTGGCGCTCGCTTGCGACTGGATCGTCGCGCGCGAGGACGCCAGCGTGGGCTTCCCCGAAGTCCTCGTCGGGCTCCACCCCGGGCTGGGCGGCACCGCGCGGCTGACCCACCGCATTTCGCCCATCGAGGCCATGAAGCTGATGCTGACGGGCAGGACGCTGAAGGCGGCCAAGGCCTGCAAGCTCGGTATCGTCGACGCGGTCGTGCCGGAACGCGACATCGCCAATGCGGTCAATGCGGCGATCACGGGCCGGCTGGCTCGGCGTGGTGGAGGCCGCGTCGCGAGCGCGATGAACCTGCTGCCCGCGCGCACCGCGGCAGCGGTGCAGATGCGCGGCGAGACCGAGAAGCAGGCGCCCAAGGAGCATTATCCCTCGCCGCATGCACTGATCGACCTGTGGGTGCGCCATGGCGGGTCCGAGGAAGACATGCTCAAGGCCGAGCGCGCCTCGTTCGCCGCGTTGCTTCCCACTGAAACGGCGCAGAATCTCGTCCGCACCTTCTTCCTTCGCGAGCGGCTGAAGGCGAACGGCAAGGGCGCATCGGGGATCGGCCATGTCCATGTCGTCGGCGCGGGCACGATGGGCGCCGAGATCGGCGCCTGGTGCGCGCTGCGCGGCTTGCGCGTGACCATCGAGGATCCAAACCGGGCGGCGCTGGGCAAGGCCATGGCCGAGGCGCACAAGCTGTTCGGCCGCAGGCTGGACGATCCGGAACGGCTGCGCGCCAAGGATCGCTTCGTTCCGGACACGCATGGCAACGGCGTGCGTCATGCCGATCTGGTGATCGAAGCAGGACCGGAGCGGCCCGACCTCAAGCGCCAGATCTACGCACGGATCGAGGCCGAGGTGCGACCGGACACGATCCTGGCGACCAATACGTCAAGCCTCGACCTCGACGCGCTGAAGCAGGGGCTGGCGCGACCCGGGCGTTTCGTCGGCATCCACTTCTTCAATCCCGTGTCCCGGCTGGAGCTTGTGGAGGTGGTGCGGCACAGGACGACCGATGCCGACGTGTATGAAACGGCGCTGCGGTTCGTCGCCGACATCGGCCGCCTGCCACTGCCGGTGAAGGCATCGCCCGGGTTCCTCGTCAATCGCGCGCTGATGCCCTATCTCGGCGAGGCGCTGCTGATGATCGACGAAGGCGTGCAGCGCGAGCGCATCGATGCCGCAGCCGAGAAATTCGGCATGCCGATGGGGCCGGTGGAGCTGGCCGATCAGGTCGGGCTGGACATCTGCCTCGCGGTGGCGGACTCGCTGGGCAGAGACCTCGACCGCCCGATGCCCGATGTGCCGCAATGGCTGCGCGACAAGGTCGCCAATGGCGAGCTCGGCCGCAAGACCCGCAAGGGGCTTTACGATTATGGCTCCGACGGCAAGCCCGAAAAGGACAAGGTCAGGCAGGCGCCCGACGACGCTATGCGCGATCGGCTGATCCTGCCGATGCTGGATGCGATGGCGGCCGCTCTCGATGAGGATGTGGTGGCGGACGCCGACAGCGCCGATGCGGCAATGATCTTCGGCACCGGCTTCGCACCCTTCCGCGGCGGGCCGATCCATTATGCAAGAAAGCGCGGCTTTGCCGATATCTCCGCCACGCTCGAAGCGCTGGCAACGGAACTGGGGCCGCGCTTCAGCCCGAGCGGATGGTGGCGCAAGGCCGAGGACTGATGCGCCGCTTCGACGATGCGGACAGGCTGGCCGGCTGGATCATCGAACAGCTTGGCAGCGAGTTGCGGATGGCCCTGCCGCTGGGCATCGGCAAGGCCACCCACATCGCCAATGCGCTGTTCGCCCGCGCGCGGGCCGATCGGGCGCTGCGCCTCGAGATCCTAACCGCGCTCACCCTTGAACGACCGAGCGCATCGTCCGATCTCGAAGCGCGATTCATGGCGCCGTTCGCCGAACGGCATTTCGCCGGTTATATCGGCCTGGACTATGCCGCCGCGCTGCGTGACGGATCGCTGCCGGAAAATGTCACCGTCACCGAGTTCTTCCTCAATTCCGGCGCCTGGCTCTCCAATCCGGCGATGCAGCAGGCTTATGTCAGCGTGAACTATAGCGCCGCTGCGCGCGACGTGATCCTCGCCCGGCCGATCAACCTGCTCGCGCAATTGATCGCCGTGGACGAAAGCGGACCGGAGCCCCGCTACAGCCTGTCGTCCAATCCGGACGTCACCCGCGATGTGCTGCCCGAGATGGAAGCCCGCCGCGCGCGTGGCGAGCCCTTTCTGTTCGTGGGACAGGTCAATCGCGATCTGCCCTTCATGCCCGGAAGCGCGGAGATCTCGGCGGGGCATTTCGACGCCATTCTCGACGATCCATCCGTCGATTTTCCCGTTTTCGCCGCACCGCGCCGGCCGGTGTCCACTGCCGACTATGTCGCGGGGCTGCATGCCGCCAGCTTGGTCAAAGATGGCGGCACCTTGCAGATCGGCATCGGCTCATTGGGAGATGGCGTCGCCTACGCCCTGATCCTGCGGCACAAGCACAATGCGCTGTTCAGGCGATTGATCGGCCAACTCACGAACGAGCCGCGCGAGACCGCGCCCTTCGAGCAGGGTCTCTACGCAGCGAGCGAAATGTTCGTCGACGGGTTCCTCGACCTGTATGACGCGGGCATCCTGAAACGTCGCTCGGCCAGCGGCCACGTGCTTCATGGCGCCTTCTTCGTCGGCTCGCGGGATTTCTACGACCGCCTGAAGGCGATGCCCCTGGAGCGGCGCGCCGATTTCGACATGACCGCCGTCTCCTTCACCAACGCGCTCTACGGCAACGAGGAAGGGAAGCGCCGGGACCGCGTCGATGCGCGCTTCATCAACAACGCGATGAAGACGGACGCGCTGGGCGCGGCGCAATCGGACACGCTTGGCGACGGACGCGTGGTGAGCGGCGTCGGCGGCCAGCATGATTTCGTCGAGCAGGCGCTGGCACTGCGCGGCGCGGTTTCGATCCTGATGCTGAACGCCTTCCGTGTGAAGGACGGCGCCGCGCACTCCAATATCGTCTGGCAGCTCGATCGCACGACTATCCCCCGCCACATGCGCGATGTGATCGTCACCGAATATGGCGTGGCGCGGCTGAAAGGCGCGAGCGACGCCGAATGCATCCGCCGCATGGCAGCCATCGCCGACGCGCGCTTCGCGGGCGATCTGCGGAACCGTGGCCGGAATGCACGGAAGCTGGATCGCCAGGACGGACCGACCACCGGGCATAACCGGCTGGAACGACTGGAGGCTCTGCTTGCCGATGCACGGCAAGACGGCTTCTTTCCCGCCTTCCCTTTCGGAAGCGACTTCACCGAAGCGGAACAGACGGCACTGGTGGCGCTTGCACGTCTCAAGCAATGCGGCCGCTCCGGCTATGCGCTCGCCAGGACCTTTATGGCCGGGTTGGGCGCATCGCCGGACGCCCGGCAACGGGCCGCGCTCGATCGACTCTCCGTTGAAGCCGGGCTGAAAAACCACCTCTACCGCCGTTTGCTGCTTGGCGCATGGCGCCGCGCCAGCGGCTGAATCCCGGTCTCGCGGCGTGCTTCCCGGCGAGCCGCGTCGATCAGCGACTGTCCCGCTTGATCGTGCCGTGCATCATGATCGCGGCGGCCTGGTCGGAGACGGCGTCGCGCTCCTCCGCTTCCACCGCCCTCAGGCTCGCGATATAGCGCACGCCAAACGTCGCGAGCGTGTGAAAGACGCGCATGACGGCAGGTGCCGGTGCACCCAAGCCCTCGCTTTCCATCATGCGCTGGAAAGGCCGCCCCAGGCGGTTCACCTGCGTGTCATAGAAATATCGCGCGATCTCGGGGAAAAGGGCGCTCTCCTGCACAAGCAGATGATGCATGGCGATCGAACGCGGCATGAGGTGCAGGTCCAGCGCAGCGCGGCTCAACAGCTTCAGCCGCGCGCCAAGGTCCGCCCCTTCGGGCACGTCCAGCTCCAGCGCCGCGAGCGCCTCCACCTCGCGGCCGATGACGTAGCGGAATAAGCCGTTCTTGTTGCCGAACTGCCGATAGATCGTCGAGCGGCCGACCCCCGTCGCCGCCATGATCCTGTCGAGGCTGGCCCCTTCGAAGCCATGAGCCAGAAATTCGTCGGCCGCCGCTCGGCACAAGGCGGCGAAGCGATCGGGCTTGAGACGAAGCTGCGCCTTTCCTTCCCACGGCGGCAGCGCGGCGCAGCAGGTAGGATAGCTGTCGACACCGTCCGCGCGACAGGCTTTTCCCATCCCGTTGAGGAAGAATTCGACGGCCAGGCGCGCCTGGTCCCACCGTTGGCTCCTGTTCGGCAGATCATAGCCGAGAAAATATCGCGTCCCTTCCACGGCCATGCCGCCCAGCCGCGTCGAAAGGTCCAGCGCACTGCCGGAAATGCGCCCGATAACGCCCTGGGCCTCAAGCCGTTCGAGACAGGAGACCAGCCCACGGCTCGCGCCACGCCGATATTCATGCAGCGCCGCCGCAAGCTGGGGAAACTGCCGCGTCGCGACGATGTTCGCGCGAAACAGCCCATAGTTGCGCGGCGTGGCGAACTTGTCGATCAGGTCGATCGTGAAGGCTTCGAGCGTGGAGCGCAGGTCACCTTCCTCGCGCAGATCCTGGGCGAGGCCAATTCCCATTTCGGCGCGCACGACCTGCTCGAACAAGTCTTCCTTGTCTCGGCACAGTTCGTAGATGGCCTGCTTGCTGACCCTGGCGCCGGCGGCGATGCGATCGATGCTCGTGCGCTCATAGCCGTCGCGCAGGAAGTGAGCCGCCGCCTCGCTCATGATCCTGCTGCGGCGGTCTTCCTCATTTCGCATCGTCGCGTGCATTACCCCAGGATCGGAAAAGTGCCGTTACCGCCGGACGCACCGAAATCCAACGTGGGACGTCGATGTATCGACAGGCTGGGCAAAGCGCGCCGCCGGACGATAACGCTGGCAATAGTTCGGCGCGCAGAGGTGGGAACCGCCCTTCAGCACGCCTCGGCCGATCGCGATATCCGGCGTGCAGGGATCGCGGCTGTCTGCCTCTGCGGCGCCGCGCGGATTGCGCGGCACGCAGCACGGGCTGGCGGAAGCAGGCGCCCGATGGCGGTCGGCGAACCAGTCCTGCGTCCATTCCCAGACATTGCCGATCATGTCGAACAGGCCATAGCCGTTGGCGGGAAAGGCGCGCACCGGCGATGTCCGCACCCATCCGTCGCTTGCCTTGTTCTCCCAGGGGAAATTGCCTTGCCAGATATTGGCCTGATGAACACCGCCCGGCTCCAGCTCATTCCCCCAGGCATAATCGGTATCGGCTCCGCCGCCACGCGCCGCATATTCCCATTCCGCCTCGGTCGGCAGCGACTTGCCCGCCCATTCGGCATAGGCCAGAGCGTCCACATAGGCGATGTGGACAACCGGATGGTCCCAGATTCCCTCGAGCGAACTTTCCGGCCCGGTGGGATGACGCCAGTCGGCTCCGAAAGAGAAGGACCACCAGGCAAAGGGGTCCGTCAGCGGCACGGGCCCCGGCGGCGGCGTGAACACCAGCGATCCGGCCCGCATCATCTCCGGAAGCATGCCGGGATAATCCGCGGGATCGGGTGGCGTTTCCGCGAACGTGACATGGCCCGTGGCGGCAACGAACTCCGCGAACCGGGCGTTGGTCACCGGCGTCGCATCGATCGCGAAATCGTCGACGATCACCTCATGGGCCGGGGCCTCCTCCGGATAATGGCGGTCGGACCCCATGCGGAAGCGGCCGCCCCTTATTGCGATCATTTCATCCACAGGGTCGTGTCCATTCCTTCACCGCGCGCTGTCCGGGCTCGCCAGCACCACGTCTAGCCGCCGGATATCGCCGCCGAAAGGCCCTTCCCCCGGCCCAGCAAGCACCGGTGTGTCGACATCGAAGCCGATGTCGAGCGTATCCGTCATCTCGGGCAGCTTGGATATCGTCCGCGCGATCCGCCCCTTGCCGATCTGCTTGCCATTGGCGCGGATCGTCATTTCGCCGCCGGCGTTGAAGCCGCCGTCATAGCGGAATTCATATTCGATGCGCTGCGGCCCGGACGGCAGCGGCCCGCTCGCGCCGACGCTGAATTGGTCGCCCGGCAGCTGGCTTGCCGCCATCAGCGCCACGGGACGACCGCCCACCATGTGGAAGCTCCAGCCGCCAAACTTGCTGCCGAGCGCCAGCAGCGTGCCGTCGACATGATTGTTCGGCAGCACGACGTCGGCGGCGATGGTGAAGGAGCGCCCCAGCAGCGGCGCCGCGCGGACGCTCGGCACGCTGATGCCGGCGCCCCAATAGGTGTAGCGGTCACGCGGCGGATGCTGCGCGGCGGCGGCCGTGAAACGCGCCATGTCCAGTCGGTCGTCGAGCGGATAGACATGGTTCCGGCGCGCTTCCCGGTCGAAATATTGCTGCATCTCGGCCAGCTTGGCGGGATTGCTGGCGGCAAGATCGTGCGCCTGCGCGGGGTCTGCTTTCAGGTCATACAATTCCCATTCATAGTCCAACGGATCACCGCCCTTCGGCGCGATCGGTCCCCACGGCGTCCGCAAAGGTGTGGTCCCGGCCCACCAGCCATCACTGTAGATGGCGCGATTGCCCATCATCTCGAAATATTGGGTGCGGTGACGTTCGGCTGCGCCCGGATCGTCGAAGCTGTAGGCGAGGCTCACGCCGTCGATCGGCTGCTGCGCGACGCCGTTGACCGAGGCCGGCGCCTCGATTCCGGCCGCTTCCAGCAGCGTGGGCATCACGTCTACGACATGGCCGAACTGCGTGCGGATGCCACGAGCCTTGATGCGATCCTGCCACGCGATGACCAGCCCGTTGCGCACGCCGCCAAGATGAGAGGCATATTGTTTCACATAGGGATTGGGCGCGCTCATCGCCCAGGCCCAGCCGTTCGCATAATTGCCTACCGTTTCCGGTCCGCCGAAGCCGTCGAGCCCGGCGAGCATATGGTTCTCCGTCTCGCGCGTGCCATTGGCGAAGTTCGACATCGGGTTCATGCTGCCGAGCGGGCCGCCCTCCGCCGCTGCGCCATTGTCACCTTCGATGAACATCACCAGCGTGTTGTCGCCCTCCCCCATCCGGTCAAGCTCGTCGAGCACGCGGCCGATCTGATCGTCCTGATAGGCGAGCATCGCCGCATAGACCTCCATCATCCGCGCGGTTATGCGTCTCTGCGCTGGGCTGAGACTGTCCCACGCCGCGATACCCTGGGGCCGGGGCGTCACGTCGGCGCTTTTTGGCAGCAGGCCCAGATCCATCTGTCGGGCGACCGTCGCCGCGCGGACCTTGTCCCAGCCGGCGTCGAACCGGCCGCGGAATTTCGCGATCCAGTCCGCCGGCGCCTGCAGCGGGGCGTGGGTGGAACCGGTGGCCAGATAGATGAAGAAGGGCTTGTCGGGATCGACTGCCTGCTGGTTGTGAAGCCACCCGATCGTCTCGCTCGCAAGCGCATTGTCGAGCACGCCATCGCGCAGCGTCGGGATCGGCGTGACGTTGCGGTAGAGCGCGGGCGTGAACTGGTTGGTCTCCGCCGCCATGAAGCCGTAGAAATATTCGAAGCCCAGCCCGGTGGGCCACAGATCGAACGGCCCCTGCGCCGATACATGATCCTCGGGTGCGTTGTGGTGCTTGCCGAACATCGCCGTGTTGTAGCCGTTCTGCCGCAATATCTCGGCGATGGTCGCGGCGCTTTTGGGCATCAGGTTGTCATAGCCCGGAAAGCCGGTCGACAGGTTGGCGACCACGCCATTGTCGACCGCATGATGGTTGCGGCCCGTGAGTAGGGCCGCGCGCGTCGGCGAGCACATCGCGGTGGTGTGGAAGCGATTGTAGATCAGCCCGCGCGCGGCCAATCGGTCGAGATTGGGCGTCGGGATCGGCCCGCCGAAGGTGCTCGCCGCACCGAAACCGACATCGTCCGTCATGACCAGCAGGATATTGGGGGCCCCGCGTGGTGCGGCGCGGAGCCGCGGAAAGGCTGGCCTGGAGTCCAGATAGGTCTTTCCGATCGTGCCGCTGAAGGGCTCGCGAGGCGAGGGCAAGGCCGGCCCGGAAGGCGGCGTGGCTGCCGCCGCCGGTATCGCGATGATCGCGGCGGAAAGCGCCCAGGTAACACGAAGCCGGTGGCCCTGCACTGTCTTGCCCATCAGAACCGGAATGTCGCTTCGACGCCATAAGTGCGCGGAATGCCGAAGGTGCTGATCGCATAGCTGTTGGCGAATTCCACTGCGTAGCCGCGATATTCCTTGTCGAAGATATTGCGGCCCCACAAAGCGACCTCAACGCTGCCGCCGCCGACCGGAATGTCACCCAGCCCGATGCGGCCGTTGACCAGCCAATAGCCGTCGATCGCGCCTGCATGATCCAGCCGGCTGATTGGCGAGACGTAGAGCCGGCTGCGATAGGAGGCGTCGACCCGCGCCAGCAGCTTGATGTCGCCGCTGACTGGCGCGGCATAGTCAAGCGCCGCATTGGCGGTCGTCTTCGGCGCATTGGTGAACTTGGCGATATCGGCCACGTCGCTGACGACGCCCGTCACCGGATCGCGATAGAGGAAGCTCTTGTAATCGGGATCGAGCAGGCCGAGGCCGCCGGTAAAGGTAAGCTCCGGTGTCAGCCGTGCCGTCAGGTCGGCCTCGAACCCGCGGAAGCGCGCCTTGCCCGCGTTGAGCGTGCGCGAGGTAGCGCCGCCAATCCCTTCGAACTGGTTGACCTGAAGATCATCATAGTCGTTCTGGAAGATGGCGAGGTTGAGCCGCACGCGGCGGTCGAACAATTCCGATTTCAGGCCCAGCTCATAGGAGGTCAGATCCTCCGGACCGAACGCATAGAAGTCGGGATTCGAAGCGCGTGGGCTGAAGCCGCCCGACTTGTAGGCGGTGGCGACGCGCGCATAGGCGTGAATGTCGTCTGTGAAGGCATAATCGGCGGTGACCGTCCAGTTGGTCCGATCGAACTTGGCGTCGCGATCGAAAGCCGCCAGCGGCGTCGGGATGACGTCGTAATTGCCATAGAGGCGACGGACGATCGACCTCTTGTCCTCCGTATAGCGGATGCCGCCGGTGACATCGAAGCGGTCGGTGACGTGGATGGTCGCCTGCGCGAACGCCGCGATCGAACGGGCGGTGAAGTCATAGTCCAGCGGCACATTGACGATCGCGCCCGGCCCGGGGCTTCCGGGAATGGCGGTGCCGCCCATGCCGTTGCCCGGATCGGCGATCCGCTGCTGGTTGAACTCGTTGCCGCTCTCCTTGAAATAATAGAAGCCGACGATGCCGTTGCCCCAGTCGCCGTCCACCAGCAGCTGCAATTCCTGGCTGAACTGCTTCTGCCGCCGGTCGTTGATGCCCGCGAACGTGGTGAAGAAGCGCGGCGGATCACCCAGCCGCAACGTATTGCCGTCGAGATCGCTGCCCTCGAGATGGTTCTTGAACCGTCGCCAGGCCGTGATCGACTTGATGTCGATGGAATCGCTCACTTCCCATGCGGCGGTGATGGAATGCCCCCAGCTCCGGTTGCGGTCGAGCCCCGCGGTATCGGCGCTGATCGCGTCGAGACGGCCCGGATCGACATCGCCCGTTCCGCCCGCGGCGATGGACGCATCGAGGATGCCCTGGAAAGCAGGCGAGGCATAGACGAGTTGCTGCGCCAGCGGCACGCCGACGCTGTCCGAATAGTCGAAGCGGTAATCGAGCGTCAGCCGGTCGATCAGATCGAGTCGGGCAGCGATTGCGACGGCATCGACATTATCGTCGCCGAACGAGTTGACGGCATAATCGACGCCCGCAACCTTCTTCTGGCGCACATAGCCGTCATTTTCCGAATGAAGATAGGACGCCTTGATCAGCAGCGGGCCGAGGCGCGGCAGATCGAGCGTCGTGCGGCTGCGCCAGGAATCGTAATTGCCGTAGCTGAAGGTCTGCTTCAGGCCGAACTCGCCGGTCGGCGCCTTGGTGATGACGCTGATCGCGCCGCCGGTGGTGTTACGGCCGTAGAGCGTGCCCTGCGGCCCGCGCAGCACCTCGATCCGCTCGACATCAGCAAGCTGAAAAGCGCCGCCGGTCTGCCGCGCGACATAGACTCCATCGACATAGACACCGACGCCGGGATCGACCGTCAGCAGCGGTTCGACTTGGCCGATGCCACGGATGGAATAAGCGACCGTCGAAGTATTGGACGGCAGCGCGGTTGCGCTGAGGTTTGGGACGAGACGTCCGACATCGGCCGCGCGATCGGCACCGATCCGTTCCAGAGTCTCCGCGCGGAATGCCGAGACGGCGATCGGCACGTCCTGCATATTTTCTTCGCGCTTCTGGGCCGTGACGACGATGTCCTCGATCTGCATGCCGCTCGAATCCGCGACGTTCTGCGCATGCGCGGTCGGCGCGAGACTCACGACGGCAATCGCCAGACCACTGCATCGCGCGACATAGCCTCCCGATAACTTCGCCATTTTGTCACCCTCCCTGTTGCGATGCGCATTTTCCTGCTGCGCAAGCGTTCATCCTCTAGTACTGAATAGTTTCGTACGAAACAAGTGATCGGAAAAGGCAGGGGAGATGATGAAGGTGAAAGGCGGCTTCGGAGCTTCGCATTTGCTGGCGCTGGCGGTCTCGTGCTCTGCCCTTGCGACCGTCACGCCGACCGTCGCCGCGCCACCCGCGCAGGAATTGCAGCGCAGGGCGCCAGCCGGCGCGCCGAATGTCGTCCTTGTGCTGCTGGACGATGTCGGCTTTGGCGCATCATCGACGTTCGGGGGGCCCGCCCTCACGCCGACGCTGGATGAGCTGGCGAAGGAAGGATTGCGCTACAATCACTTCCACACCACCGCGATCTGCTCGCCCACGCGCGCCTCGCTGCTCACCGGGCGCAACCCGCATGCCACCGGTATCGGCGCGGTGATGAATTCCAACGATTCACGGCCGGGCTATACGGGCTTCCATTCCAAGGACACCGCGACCATTGCCGAGATCCTGCGCCAGAACGGCTATAGCACCGCCGCCTTCGGCAAATGGCATCAGACCCCGGACTGGGAGGTTTCGCAAAGCGGCCCGTTCGATCGCTGGCCGACAGGGGAAGGCTTCGAGAAATTCTACGGCTTTCAGGGTGGCGAGACCGACCAGTTCGAACCGACCCTCTATGACGGCACCACGCCGATCCTGCGGCCGGCGGGCAAGGGCTACCATCTGACCGAGGATCTCGTCGATCACAGCATCGAATGGCTGCGCGCCCGGCATTCGGTGACGCCGGACAAGCCCTTCTTCCTCTATCTCGCCACGGGCGCGATCCACGCCCCAATCCAGGTGCCCGCCGAATATATCGCGCGCTACAAGGGCAAGTTCGATCGGGGCTGGGACAAGCTGCGCGAGGAGATATTCGCGCGCCAGAAGAGACTGGGCGTCATCCCTCCCGACACCAGGTTGACGCCGCGGCCGGACGCTTTACCGGCCTGGGACAGCCTGACGCCAGACCAGAAGAAGGTCGCCTCGCGCCTGATGGAAGCCTATGTCGCCTTCCTGGCCCATACCGACGACCAGATTGGCCGGCTGGTGAAGGAACTGAAGGACAGCGGGCAATTCGACAACACGCTGTTCATCTATATCGTCGGCGATAATGGCGCGAGCGCCGAAGGCGGCCTGACCGGGAGCCTCAATTATATGGGTGCCCTGCAGGGCCTGCCCGAGCCGGAGGCCGGCAAGCTGGCCGGGATCGACCGGATCGGCGGGCCCGACGCCTATGCCCATGTCAATTCCGGCTGGGCCTGGGCGACCGACACCCCGTTCCAGTGGACCAAGACGATCGCGTCGCATCTCGGCGGCACGCGCAATCCCATGGTCGTCACCTGGCCGAAACGCATTCGGGATCATGGCGGTCTGCGCAGCCAGTTCGGCCATGTGAACGACATCGCGCCCACGATCCTGGAAGCCGCAGGCATCGCCATGCCAAAGGACGTGAACGGCATCGCGCAAAAACCGATGAACGGCGTCAGCCTCCTTTACAGCTTCACCGACGCCAAGGCGCCCGAGCGGCACCGCACCCAATATTTCGAGGTCTTCGGCCACCGTGCGATCTATCATGACGGCTGGACGGCATCGGCGTTCCACAGCCGCCTGCCCTGGGGGATCGGCATCAATATCGACAAGAAACCCTTCGAATCCGACCGCTGGGAGCTTTATGATCTCCGTTCGGACTTTTCGCAGGCAAATGACCTCGCCGCTCGCGAACCGCGCCGGCTAGACAAGATGAAAGCGCTCTTCATGAAGGAAGCGGCCGTCAATCAGGTGCTGCCGCTGGCCGGCCAGTTGATGAGCCACCAGGGCCTGCCCGACCTCGCGGCCGGCAGGACCAGCGCGACCTATCATGAAGGCACGATAAGCGTGCCCGAAGGCGCGGTGCCGCACATGGCCAACCGCTCCTGGACCCTCAAATCGGAGGTCGACGTCGCCGAGGATACACGCGGCGTCATCGCCACGGTCGGCGGAACGGCAGCCGGCTGGTCACTTTATCTGGACGCCCGGCGCCGCCCCGTCTTCACCTACCATCTGTTCGAGCTGAAGAAGGTGAATCTGGTCGGCCCGCCGCTCGCCCCCGGCGCCGCCAGCCTGACGGTGAATTTCGACTATGATGGGCCGGGCTTCGCCAAGGGCGGCAAGCTGACGCTGCTCGTAAACGGCAAGCCGTCCGCCAGCGACACGATCCCGGCAAGCCCCCCCGCTTTCTTTTCGATCAACGAGACGTTCGATGTCGGCGTCGACACCGGGTCGCCGGCCGGAGCCTATCCGGCCGACGCCCCGATCGGATACGCCTATTCCGGGGGCAAGATCGAAAATGTGACGATCGAACTCCGCTGATCGCGGTATGGCACTCCCGATGCGTATGATAGAATTGCACGTCGCGCGCATTGGGAGGTTGCCGCGTTGCCGCACATCACCGACACCCCGCCGCCCGACGTCGCGCAGGATATCGCCACCCTGACCGACGCGCTCGATGCGCAGATTCCGCCGCGCCTGCCGGACAATATCCTGGTCGCGACCTGGAATATCCGGGCATTCGGCAACCTCACCCGCAAATGGGCGAGCGAGGATGGAGACAGCCCGCGGCGCGACCTGCATTCGGCCCTCGCCATCGGCCGCATCCTGGAACGGTTCGACGTCGTCGCGGTCCAGGAAGTGAAGGCGAACCTGCGCGCGCTGCGCGACGTGCTGAAGCTGCTGGGCGACCGCTGGTCCTTCGCGCTCACCGACGTCACTTATGGCGACGCGGGCAATGGCGAGCGGCTGGCCTATCTGTTCAACACCGAACGGGTGCAGCTATCCGGCCTCGCCTGCGAGTTGGTCGTGCCGGAGGACCTGGAGACGCCCTATTCGACCCCGGCCAATGCCTTCCAGCGGCAGTTCGTGCGCACGCCCTACGCCGTCAGCTTTCGCGCAGGCAGACACACCTTCGTCCTGGTGACGCTGCACGTCATTTTCGGCGATCGCGGCGCAGACCGGCAGGACGAGTTGACGGCGATCGCCAAATGGCTGCGCGGCTGGGCCGAGCAGGAGGATGATTACGGCCATAACCTGATCTGCCTGGGCGATTTCAACATCGACCGCATGGGCGATCCGCAATTCACCGCTTTCACGTCCACCGGCCTCACGCCGGCCCCGGCGCATGAAGGGCTGCCGCGCACCGTCTTCGACAAGCCGAACGAAACCGACCCGACCAGCTTTTTCGATCAGATCGCCTGGTTCCGGACGGTCAGTGGCAAGCCTTATCTTACCCTCGACTACCGCACCGGCGGCAATTTCGATTTTCGCGGGCTGGTTCTCTCCCACCTCACCAACCAGCAGCTGTCCTGGCGCATTTCCGATCATTTTCCGCTGTGGGTGGAGTTCGGGCGATAGCATCCGCGCTCGGGCACCCGACAAGGCTGAAAAAAGTCGGACGCTTGAGAAAGATCAAGGCAAGCAGCAACCAGAGCGGGCATTGATGATCGCACCCCAAGGTTGGGTCGCCTCTCCAAACCTGCCCAACCTCACTTCGGCGCCGCTCTCCTCCTCGGGCGGCGCCGATCTTTTTTGGCGCCCTGGAGCCTGATCGGTTGAAACGTCGATTCACGTTTCAGTCCGCTTCAGCCTGAAACGTGAATCAAGGCCTAGGCGGCGACCGCGGCCCCCTCCTCGGCGGTCGAATTGTCGCGCTTTTCGACGATGAACATCTCGACGCGTTCACATTCGGATTTGGCGGATTCGATGGTGAACCTGCAGTTCAGCCCGCACATGATGCGATTGCCGCCATAGACGTCGTTGCGCTCGGTCGCCTGGCTGACTTTCGATCTGCAGGCTTCGAGGCTTTCGAATTGGCCGACCTTCAGCCGAAAGTTCCCGTCGGTGGTCGGCATCACCCAGCCCGTCCAGACAGGCTGCTTTTTGCTGCAACCAGCCAGGGCAAGTGCACAAGCGACGGCGACCAGCTTTTTCACGGCAGATGAACGACCTTGGTTATACGCACCTGTCAAACGGCGCTTGGATCCGCCTGCACCATCCCTTCATCCTGTAAATAACATCTTAACCCCCAGGGGTTCCGCATATCCGCACATAACGTGCTGACCGACGTCAGGCGAACCGGCGCAGAGCCGGGAAGACCATCCCTGACCTAGCTTCCTCCCGGCCTTTCAGGCTTATAGGAAATCGCCAATTTCATATCGCGCGGATGATAAAAAATTTCTCTCCTACATATTTTTGTTTCTCCCAGACTTTCGTAAACTGCTCTCGGACTTGGAGATTCCGCCGCTCGCCGGGGCGGCATATCCTGAAGGGGGCAGTTGATGACGACACGCTTTCGTACGGCCGCAATATTGCTGCTTGCCACCTCCGTTCTTGGAAGCGCGGCCCAGCCCATCAGTGCTGCCGGGCCGGTCCAGCCTCAGGACACCGAATATGGGAAGCTGATCGACCAGCACCTGGTCGACAAGCGCTTTACCAGCGAGCTGGTCGATCACATGCCGGCGTCGGACACGGTGCCGTCGCCGTTGAAATTCTTCGGCCGCATTCCCGGCACGCCGAGCGAAGCCACCTACGCAAAGGACATTCAGCGCTACTATGAAAAGCTGGCGAAGACCTCGCCGCGCGTGAAGGTCTGGAAGATCGGCACGTCGGAGGAAGGGCGCGACATCATCGTCGCAGCCATCGCCGACGAAGAGACGATCAGGAATCTGGACAAGTACAAGACCGATCTGGCGGCACTCGCAGACCCACGCAAGACCAGCGAGGAGGAAGCGCGCAGGATCATCGACACCACCAAGCCGATCTATTGGGCGACCAGCGGCATCCATGCGCCGGAGCTTGGCGGGCCGGAAATGCTGATCGAGCTGGCCTATCGCCTGGCGGTGGAGGAAACGCCGCTGGTCCGGAACATCCGCAACAACGTCATCACCTTCATCACGCCGGTCCTGGAGGTAGACGGCCGCGAGAAGGAGGTCGATACCTATTATTACGGCAAGAAGACCGGGAATCCGCGTCCTCCGCTGATGTACTGGGGCAAATATGTCGCACACGACAACAACCGCGACGGCATGGGCCAGTATCTCAACCTCACCAAGGCGATCACCGGGGGCGTGCTGGAATGGCACCCGACCGTGCTGCACGACCTGCACGAGGAGCGGTCCTACCTGTATGTCTCGACCGGAACCGGCCCCTATAACGACAAGATCGATCCCATCGCCTCGAACGAATGGTGGCTGCTCGCCGAGACCGAGGTGATGCAGCTGACCAAGCGGAACATTCCGGGCGTCTGGACCTATGGTTTCTATGATGGCTGGACCCCCAATTACCTGTTCTGGATCGCGAACACCCACAATGCCTTCGGCCGCTTCTACGAGGTGCAGGCCTATGGCCCCGACATCCAGCCTGAGCTGAAGCTGCCGCCGGAGGATACCAGCCGCGAATGGTATCGGCCCAATCCGCCGCTGGCCTCCGTCAAATGGGGACCGCGCAACAACACCAACATCCAGGAAACGGCGCTGCTGATCGCGCTCGACAAGGTGGCGACCGACCGCAAGCTCTATCTGGACAATTACTGGGTCAAGAACAGGAACGCGGTGAACGGCGGCCAGAACAAGGACGTCAGGGCCTGGGTGATTCCCGCCAACCAGAGATCGAAGCTGAACGTCGTCGAAATGATCAACGATCTCCGCCGCCAGGGCCTCGAGATCAGCAAGGCTTCGGCACCTTTCACGGTCGACGGCCTGAACGTCGCGGCCGGCGACTATGTGATCCGCGGAGACCAGCCTTACCGGACGGTCGCAGACATCTATTTCAGCGTGCAGAACTATCCGCCGCAGAACCCGCGCTCGCATGACGACACGGGCTGGACGATGCAGTTCATGCGCAATGTCGATCTGCGCACCATCAAGGATCCGTCGATCCTGTCGCAGCCGATGACGCTGCTGACCGAGGACGTCGTGCCGCAGGGCGCGATCACCGGCGCCGGTTCGACCATCCTCGTCAACCACAGCGGGGACAATGCGCTCGTCGCCCTGCGCTTCCGCCTGAAGGGCACGAAGATGCTGGCGGCCGAGGCACCGTTCGAAGCGGGCGGTCGCTCTTATGCGGCCGGCACCTTCATCATCCCCAACGCCAATCGCGCGGCCGTGGAAAAGATGATTGCCGATCTCGGCCTTACCGCCCAGGCCGTGGACGGCACCCCGTCGGTGAGAACGCACGCGCTGACGACGCCGCGGATCGGCTACATCCACTCCTGGCTGCGGACGCAGGACGAAGGCTGGTGGCGAGCCGCGTTCGACCATTATGGCGTCCCCTATACCTATTTCAGCGATATCGAAGCGCGCAAGGGCGGCCTGCGCCAGAAATATGACGTCATCGTCTATCCGAACGTGGGCGCATCGCCGCGCGCGCAGATCGAGGGCGTGGCCAAGAACGGCAATGTTCCGATCCCCTATAAGAAGTCGGCCCTGACGCCCAATCTGGGCGCGCAGGATTCTGCGGACGATATCCGGGGTGGCCTCGGCTTCGACGGCCTCGCCGAGCTGAAGAAGTTCGTCGAGGAGGGCGGCACGCTGATTGCCGACGGCTCCACGGCGGAGACGCTGGTCGAGTTCGGAGCGGCGCAGGGCGTGACGGTATCGCGGCCATCGCAGCTCTACGCCCAGGGTTCGCTGATGCGCGGCATCTTCACCGACACGACGAGCCCGCTGACCTACGGCTATGCGGGCAAGGAGATGCCGATCTATTTCTCCTCCGCATCGGTGATGTCGGTGAGCCCCAACACCTTCAACATGCGGACCTCGCGCCCCGAGCCGGACGGGGTGATCCAGAAGGTGTTCCCCAACGCCGTGCAGCAGAAGCTGTCGCCCTTCGGTCCGGACGGCAAGGCGCTGCTGCCGCCTCCGGAGGACAAGGGCATGTTCACGACGCCGCAACCGACGTCGCGAACCGCGGGCGCCGCGCCGACCCAGTTCCCGCGGACGGTGATGTCCTTCCCGGCCAAGTCCGAGGACATCCTGCTGAGCGGCGTGCTCGATGGCGGCAAGGCGCTGACCCGCAAGCCTCTGGTCATCGACGTGCCCGACGGCAAGGGCCACATGGTGCTCTACGCGCTCAAGCCCTTCTGGCGCTGGCAGACGCAGGGCAGCTATTTCCTGGGCTTCAACGCCATCCTGAACTGGGATCATCTGGATGCCGGCGCCGGTGCAGCAGCCTCCACCGCCAGCGATTGATCTTGCCGGCACCGCGGGGAGCGGCCGGTCGAGGCCACTCCCCCCTTCTTTCCGGGATTTCACGCACGACATCTAAGCGAGCCGAGGACGCCGGATAGTCGAGCGGGGTTTCCACCTCCTTCCGGCAGCACTATCGTCGCGCCGCATGGAACAGCCGGCGGTTGTCATCGCGTTGATCGGCGCGCTCGGGATCGGTGCGCAATGGATCGCATGGCGGACCGGCTGGCCGGCAATCGCGCTAATGCTCGCTGCCGGCGTGCTGGCTGGGCCGGTGGCGGGAATCGTGCAGCCGGAGCATGTCTTCGGAGACCTGCTCGAGCCGATGATCTCGATCGCGGTGGCGCTGATCCTGTTCGAAGGCGGCCTCAGTCTCAACCTTCGCGAGCTGCGCCAGACAGAGGGTGCCGTGACCCGTCTGGTGCTGATCGGCGTGCCCGTCGGCTGGCTGTTCGGCGCGCTCGCCTGCTATTATGTCGCGGGCCTCGTCTGGCCGGTGGCGATCCTGTTCGGCGGTATATTGGTGGTGACGGGTCCGACGGTCGTCATGCCGCTGCTGCGACAAAGCAATGTGGCGGCCCGACCACGCGCCATCCTGAAATGGGAAGGCATCGTCAACGATCCGTTCGGCGCGCTGTGCGCCGTCCTCACCTAGAATATCTGCGGCGATCGGCGGAAGGCGGCACGCTGCTGCAGGTGATCGTCGCTCTCGCGGCCGCGGTGATCGTGGCGGGACTGATCGGCTATGGCGTTGCGCGGATCGTCGCCTGGGCCTTTCCGCGCGGCTATGTGCCCGAATATCTGAAGGCGCCGGTATTGCTGGTCGCCGTGATCGGCACCTTTGTCCTGTCCAACGCCATCCAGCAGGAAACCGGCCTGTTCGCGGTGACGATTCTGGGCATCGCCATCGCCAACATGCATCTTGACAGCCTGCGCGACATTCATCCGTTCAAGGAAAATATCACCGTCCTGCTGATATCGGGCGTGTTCATCATCCTATCCGCTTCGCTCAACCTCGAGGTGCTGCGCCAGTTCGAATGGCGCTTCCTTGCCTTTCTTGCCGCGCTTCTGCTGCTGGTCCGCCCTGCCACGGTCCTCATCAGTCTGGCGTTCAGCCGGACACCTTGGAACGAGCGGCTGCTGGTCGCCTGGATCGCGCCGCGCGGCATCGTGGCGGTCGCCATCTCCGGGTTGTTCGCGCTGCATCTACGGCGGCTCGGCTACAATGACGGCGGCATTCTCGTCACCCTCTCCTTCCTGGTCGTGATCGGCACGATCCTCGCCCATGGCTTCAGCATCCGGCATGTGGCGCGCTGGCTAAAGGTGACGGGCGCGGAGAGACGAGGGCTGCTGCTCGTTGGCAGCACCGACTGGAGCCTCGCGCTCGCCGAGCAGCTGCGCCAGCTCGACGTGCCGGTGGTCATCAGCGACACGAGTTGGCAACGCCTGGCGCCCGCGCGGCAGGCGGGCATTCCGACCTATCATGGCGAAATCCTGGCGGAAGCCACCGAGGACCGGCTGGACCTCAGCCAGTTCCAAGTGCTCGCCGCAACCTCCCACAACGAGGCCTATAACGCGCTGGTCTGCAGCGAATTCGCGCCGGAGATCGGCCGGGATTCGGTCTATCAGCTCGGCGACGCCAGCGATGACGATCCGCGCAGCCTACCGGAGGCCCTGCGCGGCCGCGCCATGTTCGCGTCTGGCTGGGGCGTCGAGGACATTCTGGAGCGCGAGCGCAGGAAGTGGACCTTCAGGAAGACCAAGATCAGCGAGCAATTCGATTTCGAGAGCGCGAAATCGTCGCTGCCGGACGGAGGGGACATGCTGCTGCTGGTGCGCAAGGACGGATGCTGCGCTTCTTCACGCGCTGGACGAAATCCTGGAGACGCCGACGACGCAGGCTGGCGGCCCGATCATCCTGCGCAGACATAGCGATTCCCGCGGCAGCGACGGCGACAATCTGGTTGCGTCCAAACACCGTGCGGAAACCGTGCGGGACTATCTGGAGAGCAAGGACGTCGCACCGGACCGGATAAGCGTCATCGCGCTCGGCGAGACGCGGCCGATCGCGCCCAACGCCAATGAGGACGGCAGCGACAATCCGGAGGGCCGGGCCAGGAACCGGCGCGTGGAAATCGAGGTTCAGCCGCCGGCTTCGGGCGAGCAGCCGGACGAACCCGACCAACCTGGCGCACAGCCATGACGACGGGCTCCGCCCGCTTCTTCGTCACCGGCGCGAACGGCCAGCTCGGTCGCCTCGTGGTTGCCGGGATCGCGAGGCGTGCCGGCATCCGCGACGCGGCGCGCGCGGCTCCCCTGCTGCCACCGGGCGTGGCGATCCGCGAGGGTGACTATGACCGGCCGGAAACGCTGGACGCCGCCCTTGCCGGCGCGGAGCGGCTGCTGCTGATATCTTCCAATGCCGTCGGCGTCCGGGTGGCGCAGCATCGCAATGTCGTCGACGCGGCGAAGCGCGTGGGCGTCGCGCGGATCGCCTATACCAGCGTGCTACACGCGGACGTGTCACGGCTCAGCATTGCCAGGGAACATCGCGAGACCGAAGCCCTGATTGAAGCGAGCGGCCTTCCCTGCACCCTGCTCCGCAACGGCTGGTACACGGAGAACTACGCGGTTTCGATCCCCGCCGCGCTCCAGCACGGCGCCTTCATCGGCAGCGCGCATAACGGGCGGATTTCGGGCGCCGCACGCGCCGATTATGCGGAGGCTGCCGCAGTCGCGCTGATCGGCGATGCCGCCCCCGTCAAAACCATCCACGAGCTTGCCGGCGACCAGCCCTTCACGCTCGCCGAATTGGCCGCCGAGCTTTCGCGGCAGAGCGGGCGGGACATTCCCTATGCCGATCTATCGGAGGCAGACCATCGCGCCGCCCTGATCGGCGTCGGCGTGCCCGACGTGCTGGCGGCGCTGTTCGTGGACTTCGACGCGGCGGCGGCGCGTGGCGACCTGTTCGACGGCTCCCGACAGCTCTCGCGCCTCATCGGCAGGACGACCACCCCGCTCGCCGCCGCCATAGCCGCTGCGCTGGAAGCATAACCCCGCCGCGGGCAATCGCGTCCCGGCGGCATCTGCGACCAAATTGCATCAGTGCCGGAAGTCCCGTCATCGCTGTCACGGACATTTCACGCACCGGGCCTAGCGGGCGCGTGAAAGGGGACTCTATAACATGTCTTTTCGCAAATTGGCGCTGGCCGCGGTCAGCCTTTCCTCGCTCACGGCGGCGGGCGCGCATGCCGAGGAAGCCGCCGCCGGCGACGATACGATCATCGTGACCGCGCAGCTTCGCGAACAGGATCCGATCGACGTGCCGATGACGCTGAGCGTCGTCGGCGCCGACCAGCTCGACCGCTTCGGGATCGAGGAGTTCGACGAGCTTTCGCGCTTCGTTCCCGGCTTCGAGGTGCAGAACCAGTCGCCTAACAATCCCGGCTTCGTGATGCGCGGCATCACCTCCGACAGCGGCACCGCCACCAACGAGCCGCGCGTGTCGGTCTATCAGGACGGCGTCTCCATCTCCAAGTCGCGTGGTTCCTATGTCGAGCTGTTCGATATCGAGCGGGTCGAGATCGCCAAGGGACCGCAGTCGACGCTTTACGGCCGCGGCGCGCTGATCGGCGCGGTGAACATCATTCAGAACAAGGCGCAGCTCGACCGGCTCGAAGCGGCCGGCAGGCTGTCCTACGGCAATTATGATGCGTGGATCGCCGAGGGCATGGTCAACGCGCCGATCGGGCAGGATGTCGCCGTACGCCTTGCCGGGCGCATCCGCAAGCGTGACGGCTATGTCGAAAATCTGCTCGGCGGCGAGGATTACAACTCCGCCGACACCAAGGCGATCCGCGGCTCGCTCCATGCGCAAACCGGCAGGCTGACCTTCGACCTGATCGGCAATTACCAGAAGGACGAACCGGCGGGCACCGCCTTCAAGTCCATCGCCTTCAACCCCACCGATCCGACCACCGGAGAGGTGATCGGCAATCGCGGACGCAACAGCGGCGCCGCGCTGGTCGCCGCGGACGGATTCGAAGGCGGCAAGGCGCTGGGCCTCGACCGGGAGGTGTGGGGCGTCACCGGAACCGCCAGGCTGGAGCTGGACGATCGCTTCACGCTGACCTCCATCACCGCCTATCGCCGCTTCGATGCGCTCGAGATATTCGATGCCGACGGCATCTCGCTGCCGATCCTGACCGCAGCCGAGGACGCGCGGGGCAAACAGACCAGCCAGGAACTGCGCCTCACCTACGAGGAAGGACCGGTCACGGCCTTCGTCGGCGCGAGCTATTTCCACGAAAAGGGCACGCAGCGCGTTCCCACGCAATTCGACGAGCGCGCCATGCTGGCCCAGCTTGCCGGCGCGCTCAACGGCGGCGGCGCCATCCCCGGACGACCGCTCACCGATCCGGCGCCCTCCGCGCTCTTCGGCAACACCGCCTTCACGGGCATGCTGCTGCAGGGGATCGCGGGGGCCTATGGCGTCGCGCTGGCGGCCGATCAGGCGCTGGCCATCGCCGGAAACCTGAAGCCCGGGCATCTCGAGACGTCCACCAACGGCAGCCGCACCAATGCGGTCGACCTGTTCGGCGACGTGACCGTCCATCTTTCCGACCAGTTCGAGCTGGGCGCAGGGCTGCGCTACAGCCATGACGACAAGCGCAGCACCTATACGGCGTCGGTCGTCAACGGCCGCTCCATCCTCGGCGGCCTGATCGGCGCACTGAGCCAGCCGCCCGCCGTGCGCGACGCGCTGCTGCAGGCGCTGGCGGTGCCGGGCGCAGCGACGATCCCGCCTTCGGCCGCCTATCCGGTGCCATTGTTCGGCCTGGGCGTGCAGCCGACCGCGAACAATGGCGACGTGGACAGCGCCGATCACAAGGACAGCGGCTTCTCCTGGCGCCTCACCGCCCGCTACATCCCGAGCGACGATCTCAGCTTCTACGCCACCTATGCGCGGGGTCGCCGGCCGGAAATCCTGTCGCCGCAGGGGCCGGGCGTCCCCTTTGACGCCACCGCCTTCCAGGTGCTGCCGTCGGAAACGGTCGACAGCTACGAAGTCGGCGTCAAGTCGGCTCTGGCGGACCGCACGCTGTTCCTCGACGGCGCGGCCTTCTACTACGAGTATGACAATTTTCAGACGACCGTGCAGCAGGGCACGCAGTTCGTCATCACCAATGCCGGCAAGGCGGAAAGCTACGGCTTCGAAGGGCAGGTCCGCTGGGTCCCCAGCGACATGGTCAGCCTGTTCGCGACCTACGCCTATAATCACAGCCGTTTCACCACCGGCGCGCGTGACGGCAACCGTTTCCGCCTGTCGCCCGATCACAGCGCGTCGATCGGCGCCATCCTGTCCATGCCGGCCGGCCCCGGCAGAGTGGATTTCTCGCCAAGCCTCACCTGGCAATCGAAGATCTTCTTCGACGACGACAATGACCGGTCCGATCTCCAGCAGCCGCCGGCCTCGCTGGTCGCCGACAACATTCAGGACGAATATCAGGGCAGCTATGCGCTGGTGAACGCGCGCCTCGGCTATTCGGCGCCCGACGGCGGCTGGCGGATCGAGGGCTTCGTCGAGAACCTCTTCGACAAGAAATATATCATGGATGCCGGCAACACCGGCGATGGCCTGGGCCTGCCCACCTTCATCGCCGGCGCGCCGCGCTTCTACGGCATTTCCGCCAGCTTCCGCTTCGGAGCAACGCAATGAAGATCGATCGCCGTTCCGCCCTCGGCCTGCTCGGCTCGGGGGCCGTCCTGCCCGCCGTCGCCGCGAAGGCCGCCGGCCCCGTCCCGGCCGCCTTCCGGCACGGCGTCGCCAGCGGCGATCCCATGCCGAACGGCGCGATCCTCTGGACGCGCGTGACCCCGCAGGACCAGGCCCACAATTCGCCCATCGCGCTGGAATGGCATGTCGCGGCCTCGGCCGACGGCAAGCCCGTGGAAAGCGGCACGGCCGAAGCGCGGCCCGCGCGCGACTTCACGGTGAAGGTCGAGCCGCGCAAGCTGAAGCCGGGGCAGGATTATTGGTATTGGTTCGTGCTGGCCGACGGCACGCGGTCGCCGACCGGCCGCTTCCGCACGCTGCCGCGGGGCGCCACGGCCGATGCCGTTTTGGCCGTCGTCACCTGCCAGCTCTATCCGGGCGGTTTCTTCAACGCCTATGATTCGATCGCGAAGCTCGACCGCCTCGACGCGGTCGTGCATCTGGGCGACTATATCTACGAATATGGCGCGGACGGATATGGCGCCGAGATCGGCCGGAAGATCGGCCGCACGGTCGAGCCGGCGCACGAGATCGTGACGCTCGCCGATTATCGCACGCGCCACGCGCTCTACAAGAGCGATCCCAACCTCCAGGCGGCCCACGCCCGCGCCGCATTCATCTGCGTGTGGGACGACCATGAAACCGCCAACGACAGCTGGGTCGGCGGCGCGGAGAACCACCAGCCGGAAAGCGAAGGCGATTGGGCCACGCGCAAGGCGACCGCCATGCAGGCCTATTTCGAATGGATGCCGATCCGCGATCCGCAGCCGGGTTCTGCCTGGGAAGCGATCAACCGCAGCTTCACCTTCGGCGATCTCGCGACGCTACTGATGGTCGAGACGCGGCTGCTGGGGCGCAGCAAGCAGGCGGGCTTCAAGGGCGAAGCGCCCACGGCCGAGGAAGTCGCGGCCGTGCTCGCCGAACGGAACCGGCCGGATCGCGAAATGCTGGGCGAGCCCCAGCGCGCGTGGCTGGAGCAGGCGCTCGCCGGCTCGGTCAAGGCCGGCATCCCCTGGCAGGTCATCGGCAACCAGGTGGTGATGGCGCGCGTCAACGGGCCGGACATCGCCCGGTTGTTCGGCGAGGACAAGGCCGCAGCCCTGCTGGCGGGACTGGACCCGCAGATACGCCCGCAGGCCGAGGCCGCACAGGCAGGCTATCGCGCCGGCCTGCCCTTCAACCTCGATTCGTGGGACGGCTACCCGCCCGCGCGCGAGCGGCTCTATGCGAGCTTCCGCCGCGCCGGATCGCAGCCGCTGGTGCTGGCCGGCGACAGCCACGCCTTCTGGGCCAATAATCTGAGCGACGACGCCGGCAATCCCGTCGCGGTGGAATTCGGCACCTCGGCGATCAGCAGCCCGTCGATCGGCGACGCCATGCCGCAGATCCCGCTGGGCGACCTGCTGCAGAAGGCCAGCCCCGAAGTCGTCCTCTGCGACCAGCGCGCCAAGGGCTATATCCTGCTGACGCTGACCCCGCAGACCGCGCAGGCGGACTATGTCGCCATGTCGACCATCTACGCGCCCGATTATTCCGAGCGGCAGCTGGCCCGGTTCACGGTCGATGCCAAGGCGGAGCAGCGGCGGCTGTAGCGACCGGACGGCATCGCCCGTCCCGGCAGCCGCCGGCGCTCTGCCGTCCTATTTTGGATCGAGATCGGCCGCGCTGTGCCGTTCGGGCACCTGCTGTTCCGGCGGCCCGAAGGTCGTGTTGACGCGGCGCCCGCGCTTCACGGCCTCCCGGGCGCCGACCAGCTCGACCCAGCGAAGGAAATTCGTATATTCGTCGACCGCGAGAAATTCCCGCGCGTCGTAGGTGCCGCTCATCAGGCCGCCATACCAGGGCCAGATCGCCATGTCGGCGATCGTATATTCGTCACCCGCCATATATTCGTTCTTCGCCAGATGCGTGTCGAGCACGTGCAGCTGCCGCTTGGTCTCCATGGCGTAGCGATTGATGGCATATTCGATCTTGAACGGCGCATAGGCGTAGAAATGGCCGAAGCCGCCGCCGACGAACGGCGCCGATCCCATCTGCCACATCAGCCAGTTCATGGTCTCGGCGCGCTTGTGATGCTCGGTGGGCAGGAAAGCCCCGAACTTTTCGGCCAGATAGAACAGGATCGAGCCGCTTTCGAACAGGCGTGTCGGCGGGTCGGTGGAATGGTCCATCATCGCCGGGATCTTGGAATTGGGGTTGATCGCGACGAAGCCGCTGCCGAACTGGTCACCCTCACTGATGTTGATGAGCCAGGCGTCATATTCCGCGCCCGAATGGCCGGCGGCGAGCAACTCCTCCAGCATGATGCCGACCTTCACGCCATTGGGCGTGCCGAGCGAATAGAGCTGGAGCGGATGGTCCCCGACCGGCAGCACCTTTTCATGCGTCGCGCCGGAGATCGGCCGGTTGATATTGGCGAAGCGCCCGCCGTTCGTCCTGTCCCAGGTCCAGACCCTGGGCGGCACATAGCCCGCCGGCTGGTTTTCGGGGGTTTCCGCAATATCGGCCATCGATCGTCCTTCCGGTGCTGCATCGTTTCGGACGATGTAGGATGCGCGTCCGCAATTGGCATCCCCGTCCGGCGATGGATATCCACATCCGATCGCCATGTTGGCGCCGCGCCGCAAAGATGCGCGTCCTGCCGCGCGATCATGTCCATTCGATGGGGCCGTCCGGTCACAAGCGCCGTCGCCGCCACGGCGGGTGACATTTCCATGTCGGCTGTGTAAGGCCCGGCGCCATGCAGGGGATGCGCCGCTTTGCCTTCGATCACCGCACGCTGGCGGCATGGATCATCGCCGCCGCGCTGCTGGTGAAGCTGCTGCTGCCCCAGGGCTTCATGCTCGGCGCCGATCAGGACAGGCACCTCATCGTCCAGCTCTGCTCCGGCATCCTGCAGCAGCAGACGATCGCGATCACGATCCCCGCCGACGAAAAATCGAAGGACCAGGGCCAGGGGCAGGGTCACGACAAGGCCGGCCTGCACTGCCCCTATACGTCGCTCGGCATGAGCGTCACGGGCGGCGCCGATGCCCCGCTCCTGGCGCTGGCCATCGCCTTCATCCTCGCTCTCGGCTTCGGCCCGGCCCGGCACTGCCGCCGGATCGAGGCGCCCCATCTGCGGCCGCCGCTCCGCGGCCCACCCGCCGTCCTCTGAACGACTGAACCGGACGCGCCGGATTGCCGGCGCGCACGCCGCCGCGTGTGGTGACGCGCGCCCGCCCGGCGTCCGGACGAACGAAACTTCAGATCACGGACGACAGGATCATGACGATCATCAACAGCGGCCTGCGCGCCGCCCTTCTCATCACCAGCAGCGGTCTTGCCCTTCCGGCCATGGCGCAGGACGCAAGCGAGCTTCCCCCCGTCACGGTCGATTCCACGGCGGGGCCGGATACGATCGCCACGACGCCGCTCACCGACGCACAGCTTTCGAAGGACGCGCTGCGCCTGCGCGGAAGCGGATCGAGCGATGTCGGCGGCCTGCTCGCCCGCCTGCCCGGCGTCAGCGTCAACACGGGCGGAGGCTTTTCCTCGATGCCTGCGATCCGCGGCCTTTCCGAACAGCGGCTCGGCATCCTGGTCGACGGGAACGCCATCGACATGGCGTGCCCCAACGACATGAACACGCCGCTGTCCTACACCGATCCGCAGACGATCCAGTCCGTGCATGTCGTGACCGGGGTGTCGCCGGTCAGTATGGGCGGCGACAGTATCGGCGGCATCATCCAGGTGGAAAGCGCTCCTCCGCGTTTCGCGACCGGCCCCGGCGGCCTGTTCACCGGTGAAGCGTCGGCCTTCTATCGCTCGAACGGCGACGGCTTCGGCGGATCGATCACGCTGACCGCCGCCAGCGAGCATGTGAACGCCACTTATACCGGCTCCTACACCCGGTCGGACAATTATGACGGCGGCGGCGACAGGGGTGTCGTGCGCTCGACCGAATATGCCAAGACCGATCATGCGCTGGCGCTCGCCTGGCAGAACGACGCCGGCCTGTTCGAGTTCAAGGGCGGCTATCATTTCTCGCCCTATGAGGGCTTTCCGAACCAGTATATGGACATGACCTCCAACAGGAGCTGGTTCCTGAACGGCCGTTATCGCGGCGTGTTCGACTGGGGTTCGGTCGATTTCCGCGCCAGCTATCGCGACGTCGACCATGAGATGAACTTCCTGGCGGACAAGGGCGGCACCGCCAATGGCGGCATGCCCATGAACACGAACGTCCACACCGCCAGCACCTCGCTCAAGCTCGACCTGCCGGTG
>Ga0164243_10002074_pt1 | contig 33536 bp, 25 predicted proteins | sample OricompcompostOP_FD_108781 | JGI IMG/M metagenome (GOLD analysis project Ga0164243, IMG submission 108781) | Organic Plus compost microbial communities from Emeryville, California, USA - Original compost - Organic plus compost (OP) | ecosystem: Engineered > Solid waste > Mixed feedstock >... | reverse complement strand
CACTGTTACCGCATGCTCGGTTCGGTGCATGACGCCGAGGACCTGGTGCAGGAGACCTACCTGCGTGCCTGGAAGTCCTACGAGAAGTTCGAGGGCCGTTCCTCGTTGCGTACCTGGCTGTACCGCATCGCCACCCGCGTGTGCCTGACCGCGCTGGAGACCCGGGGCAAGCGCCCGCTGCCGACCGGTCTCGGCCAGCCCGGTTCGCAGGCCGGCGACGAGCTCGTCGAGCAGACCGAGGTGCCGTGGCTGGAGCCGGTGCCGGACGCGATGGTCGGTGCCGACAGTGCCGACCCGGCCGCGATCGTGACGTCACGGGAGACCATCCGGCTGGCGTTGATGGCCGCGTTGCAGCACCTGCCGCCGCGTCAGCGTGCGGTGCTGATCCTGCGGGACGTGCTGCAGTGGCGCGCCGCCGAGGTCGCGAAGGTGCTGGACACGACGACCACCGCCGTCAACTCGATCCTGCAGCGCGCCCGCGCCCAGCTCGATGAGGTCACGCCGTCGGCAGAGAAGGTCACCGAGCCGACCGAGGTCGAGCAGCGGGAGCTGCTGGAACGGTTCGTGACCGCCTTCGAGCGCAAGGACATCTCCGCGATGGTGGACCTGTTCACCAAGGACGCGGTCTGGGAGATGCCGCCGTTCGTCGGCTGGTACCAGGGCAACCAGAACGTCGCCCGGCTCATCGACGTGCAGTGCCCCGCGAAGGGCCCCGGCGATATGCACCTCGTGCCGATCTCGGCGAACGGGCAGCCCGCGTTCGGCCTGTACATGCGCGACGGCGACGTCTACCGCCCGTTCAACATGCCGGTGCTCACGCTCTCGCGCGAGGGGGTCGCGCACGTCTCGGCGTTCTTCGACACCGCCCTGTTCGCGAAGTTCGGCCTGCCGGAAAGCATCCCGGTAGCGCGATGATCGACGAGGGCGCGGCGGCGCTGATCGGCGGGGTCGGGCTGCTGGAACGCGCGGTGAACTACACGCTCGGCAGCCTGCACCTCGTCACGCCAGGGCTGATGTCGCGCCCGACGCCATGCCGGGACTGGGATCTCGCGGACCTGCTGGCGCATATGAACGACTCCCTGCTCGCCCTGCAGGAGGCCGCCGACCTCGGGCACGTTGGCCTCGACGTACCCGAGGCCGGGGCCGGTGACCCGGTCGCGGTCCTGCGCGACCGGGCCTGCCGGCTGCTCGGCGCGTGGGCGGGTACGGACCGGCCGGAGGCCTCGGTCGGCGGCCTCGCACTGCACACCAGCATCCTCACCAGCACGGGGGCGATCGAGGTCGCCGCGCACGGCTGGGACGTGGCCCAGGCCTGTGGGCGGCCGCGGCCGCTGCCACCGGCGCTGGCGGAGGAACTGCTGGAACTGGTGCCGCTGTTCATCGGCGACGACGACCGGGCAGGGCGTTTCGATCCGGCAGTCGCGGTATCGCCGACGGCACCGGCGAGCGACCGGCTGGTCGCGTTTCTCGGCCGGCGGCCCTAGGCGGACCTCGCGCGCCGGCGTTGAGAAGATGAGGTGATGAGCACCGTTGATGTCACCGCGCCGGTCGTCCAGGCGCTGCGCCGGGCCGGGATCGCCGAGGTCGACGACTCCGGTCGCCGCCGCGCCGAGTACTCCACCGACGCCTCGCTCTACCGCGTGCTGCCGACCGTGGTCGCGTTCCCGCGTCATACCGACGAGGTGGCCGCCGCGGTCGAGACGTGCCGGTCGCTCGGCGTGCCGCTCACGGCGCGCGGCGCGGGCACCTCGATCGCGGGCAACGCGGTCGGCACCGGCGTGGTGCTCGACTTCTCCCGGCACCTCAATCGCGTGCACGACATCGACCCGGAGTCCGGCACCGCGCTGATCGATCCCGGTGTCGTCCTGGACGATCTGCAGCGCCAGGCCGCGCCGCACGGGCTGCGGTTCGGCCCCGATCCGTCCACACACAGCCGCTGCACGCTCGGCGGCATGATCGGCAACAACGCGTGTGGTTCCCGTGCCCTCGGCTACGGGCGCACGGCCGACAACCTGCTCGAAGCGGACATCGTGACCGGCATCGGCGAGCGTCTGCACGTGGCCGCGGGCGCCGATCCGGCCTCGTCGCCGACGCTGGCCGCCCTCGACCGGATCGTCCACTCGCGGCTGGACGTGATCCGCACCGAACTCGGCCGGTTCAGCCGTCAGGTATCCGGCTACTCGCTGGAGCACCTGTTGCCGGAGAACGGTTTCGACGTGGCGAAGGCGCTGGTCGGCACCGAGGGCACGTGGGGTGTGCTGGAGCGGGCGACCGTGCGGCTGGTGCGCGCGCCCAAGGTGACCACGCTCGTCGTGCTGGGCTACCCCGACATGGCCTCCGCCGCCGATGCCGTGCCCGGTCTGCTGCCGTTCGGCCCGACCGCGCTGGAGGGACTGGACGCGCGGATCGTCGACGTCGTCCGCACCCGCAAGGGCGCCGTGCCCGAGTTGCCGCGCGGGCAGGGCTGGCTGTTCGCCGAACTGCGTGGCGACGACCCGGCCGACGCGCAGGCGCTGGTGGCGCAGTCGGGCGCACTGGAGGCGCGGATCGTGCGCGACAGCGTGGAAGCGGCCGCCTTGTGGAAGATCCGTGAGGACGGCGCGGGCCTGGCCGCGCGCGTGTACGGCGACCGTCCCGGCCACGCCGGCTGGGAGGACGCGGCGGTGCCGCCCGAGCACCTCGGCGCGTACCTGCGTGAGTTCGAGGCCCTGCTGGCCGACCGCGATCTTCGTGGTGTCCCTTATGGACACTTTGGCGACGGCTGCGTGCACATCCGCATCGACTTCCCGCTCGACGAGCGCGGCGGGACCAAGGTGTTCCACGATTTCCTTCTGGACGCGGCGAAACTCGTCGCGGGCTACGGCGGTTCGATGTCCGGCGAGCACGGCGACGGCCGCGCCCGCGGGGAACTGCTGCCGCTGATGTACTCGCAGCAGGCGCTCGATACGTTCGCCGAGGTCAAGAACGTGTTCGATCCGCAGGACCTGCTCAACCCCGGAGTCATCGTGCGGCCGCGCCGCGCCGATGTCGACCTGCGGGACGTGGGGCGGCGCCGCATGATCACCGGGCTGGGCTTCGGCTACCACCATGACGGCGGCGATTTCGGTGCCGCCGTGCATCGCTGCACGGGTGTCGGAAAATGCCGCGTCACCGCGCCCGGCGGCGTGATGTGCCCGTCCTACCGCGCGACCCGCGACGAACGCGATTCCACCCGTGGCCGGGCGCGGGTGCTGCAGGAACTGGCGAATTCCGAGGCCACCACCGACTGGCGCTCGCCCGAGGTGGCCGACGTGCTCGATTTGTGCCTGTCCTGCAAGGCCTGTTCCTCGGACTGCCCGACCGGTGTCGACATGGCGACCTACAAGGCGGAGACGCTGTACCAGCGCTACCGCCACCGGCCGCGGCCGCCCGCGCACTACGCGCTCGGCTGGCTGCCGAGGTGGGCACGGATGGCCTCGAAGATGCCGAAACTGGTCAACCGCGCCATGTCCGGTCCGCTGGCCACGCTCGGCAAGCGGATGGCCGGGGTGGATCCGCGCCGTTCGTTGCCCGTGTTCGCTCCGCGCACGTTCCGCCAGTGGTTCGCCGATCATCCGGTCGCGGACGGAAAACCAGTCATGCTCTGGGTGGACACCTTCACCGACCACTTCACCCCGCAGGTCGGCATCGCGGCCGTGGAAGTGCTGGAGCAAGCCGGTTTTTCGGTGTCCATTCCGGACCGGAAGCTGTGCTGCGGGCTGACCTGGATCTCCACCGGGCAGCTGGACACGGCACGCAAGATGGTGCGCCGCAGCGTCGAGACGATGGCCGCCGCGGGAACTCCGGTGGTGGGGCTCGAACCGTCCTGCACCGCCGTGTTCCGCAGCGACGCGCTCGAACTGCTCGGCCCGACCCCGGAGGTGACCGCGGTGTCCGGGGCGATCAAGACGCTCGCCGAGTTCCTGTCCGAAGTGGACGGATGGGAGCCGCCTCGACTTGAGGGCACGAGCGCGGTCGTGCAGCCGCACTGCCACCACCACGCGGTGATGGGCTTTGGCGCGGACCGGAAAATCCTGGAGCGAGCCGGCGTCGAGACCAAGATCGTCGGCGGATGCTGCGGCCTGGCTGGAAACTTCGGCGCCGAGCGCGGTCACTACGACGTGAGCGTGGCGGTCGCGGAGAACGAGTTGCTACCCGCCGTGCGCGAGGCCGATGCCGGCGCGACCGTGCTCACGGACGGATTCTCGTGCCGCACGCAGTTGGGCCAGCTCGCCCGTCGTGAGGGCGTACACCTCGCGGAGTTGCTGGCCGGGTCAGGTGAGCGTTAGCCGCGCGATGGCCCGGGTTTCCAGCGCCACCCACCCAGCGCCGCCGTCGTCCACGGTGATGCCGTGCGGTTCCGACGCGGGATCGGGCAGTGGGAAGCTCTCTATGGCGCCGGACGCGTCGATCCGGCCGACGCCGTCGACGGTGATCCGGCCGAGCTGACCCGCGAGAATTTCGGCGAACCACAAGGCGTTCTCGCCGCGGGCGATGCCGACCGGGACGGCGGCGCGAGTCGGCAGGGGATAGGTCGCGATCTGCCCGCCGGTGGTGATCCGGCCGATCGCGTTCGCCTGGTTCAGCGTGAACCACAGCGCGCCATCCGGCCCGTCGACGATCATCGACGGGAAGCTTCCCGTTGCGGGAAGGGCGAATCCGGCGATCTCGCCGTCCACCGTGACGCGGCCGATCCGGTGCGCGGCGGATTCGGTGAACCACAGTGCCCGTCCGGTCCGGCGACAATGCCGAACGGTCCCGCCTCGGGAGTGGGGTAGCTCGTGATCCGGCCGTCCGTGCCGATGCGGCCGATCCGGTGCGCGGCGGATTCGGTGAACCACAGCGCGCCGTCCGGGCCCGCGGTGACCCCGTACGGCCCCGGCTCATCCACGGGGCATTCCACAATGGACACGCCAGCCGGCCTTACCCGCCGTGCGTCGTTGTGTCGCCTCGTTTCAGCCGAGGTGCGCGCCGTACAGGCTTTCGAGTGCTTTCCAGTGGCGGGCGTCGGCGTCCGCGTCGTAGGTCGGGTTGTCCGCCACCGCGAAACCGTGCTGCGCGGGGTAGAACTCCACGGTGTGCTCGACGCCGGCCTCGGTGAGTGCGGCGTCCAGCAGTTCGGCCTGCTCCGGCGTGAAGTGGTTGTCGTCCTCGGCGCCCGCGACGTAGACGGCCGCGGCGATGCGGCCCGCGGCGAGGTGCGGGCTCGACGGATCGTCGGCGACGGCGATGCCGCCGCCGTGGAAGGACGCGGCCGCGGCGATCCTGTCGCCGAGCCCGCCCGCGGTGACCATCGACATCCGCCCGCCGAGGCAGTAGCCGGTGGTGCCGATCGCGGTGCCGGTCACTTCAGGCCTGGACAGCAGGAAATCGGCGTACGCACCGGCGTCGGCGGTGATCACGTCGTTGGTGAGCGAGCCCATCAGGGTGCCCAGCCGCGCCCGCTCTTCCGGCACGGTGAAGACCGTGGCGATGTCGAACGGCTCCCAGTCGCCCGCGCGGTAGTAGATGTCGGGCACGAGCGCGACGTAGCCCATGCCCGCGATCCGGTCGGCCATCGCGCGGATCGTTTCGCGTGGGCCACCCGCGTCGGGGAAGAGGAGCACACCGGGCCAGGGCCCGTCGCCGTCGGGAACGTGGAGCGTGCCCTTGCTCTGCCCGCCGGGGGCGGGGATCTGGACGTCGAGGCGCATGATCGAAACGTAGCACCGGCAAGCATTCCGGGGGCGCGTGTTCGCCGTGGGCGTGACGCGGCTCTGTCACCTTTGTGCCAACTCCGCCCGGTTCAGGCTGTCCAGGAACCCGCACAGGAGAGGAAGCAGCATCGGCTGGAGGTGGAGGTGACGGGCACGGCGGTCATTTCCCTGCTGACGTTCCGGTTCGACGGTCAGACGATCGAGCAGCGCGACGTGAAGCCGCCATGGAACCGGACGGTCGAGGTCCCGTACGGCACCGGCGAGCACGAATGGGAGCTGACCGGGAGCGGTCTCGCGAACAGGGGCAGCCATGGTCGCTGGGGGTCCGGGGGTTATCCCCCGGGTGGGCACTGCGGGTACCGGGAGCGGTCTCGCGAACAGGGGCAGCCATGGTCGCTGGGGGTCCGGGGGTTATCCCCCGGGTGGGCACTGCGGGTACCGGGAGCGGCCTCGCGAACAGGGGCAGCCACCTCGTGGGCCCGGAGAGACTCGAACTCTCACTGGCACGGACCTAAACCGTGTGCCTCTGCCAATTGGGCTACGGGCCCCGTCCGGGAAAGCCTAGCGCCTGCGGGTCGCGCCGTTCCCGGCGTGGCCGGTGCGACCTGCGTGGGGGCGTGATCTACGGTGGTGCCCTGCGAAGCTTGAGGAGGACTTGTGGCCCGCGACCCTGACACCATCGAGCGTGACATCGAGCAGGCGCGCAAGGCGCTCGCGTCGACGCTGGACCAGCTCGGCGAGAAGGCCAACCCGAAGAAACTGGCCGACGACGCGAAGACGAGCATCACCGCGAAGCTGAACGACCCCAAGGTGAAGTTCCCGCTGATCGGCGCCGGTGTGCTGATCGGCGCGCTGTTGTTGCGCAAGCTCTTCCGCTGAGCCAAGCGCAGGGCCGGGCGAACGCCGCCCGGCCCTGCGTCACGAATTTCAGGCGCTGGCGGAGGACACGTGCCCGCCGGCGACGGTGACCGTGCCGTTGGAGGCGGGCAGCGCCGACTCCGACTTGCTCAGCGCGTCACCGATGTTCGCGGTCAGCTTCGCCTTCGGGCGGCGGGTCGCCTTGTTCTTCGGCTTGCCCCCCGATGCCTCGCCGCCGGTCTTCTGTGCGGGCACCGGCGTCGCCGGTTCCGCCTCCTTGTCGGTGTCCTCGGCTGATTCCGACGACTGTTCGGGCACCTCCAGCGGAGCGGACTCCGGCCTGGTGAGACGCGCGGTCATGTACGCCGCGGTGAACTCCAGCGCGCTGCCGTTGAGCAGGTGCACCACCGTGGACGCCTTGGCGTCCGGTCCCAGCTTGTCGACGAGCTGGTCGACGCTGTCACGGGCCGCGATGATGCCGGGCGCCCGTCCCGAAAGGGTCTTCCCCCGTCCCGAGACGGTGATGGTCCAGTCGTCGTTCTCCTGGACGTAGGTGGCCGTGATCGGGTCCGCCATGTCTTCTCACACCCCTGCCGCTGGCTACATGCTTCACAAGTGGGAGCGAGTAAGCGCCGTATCGTGACGCCGATCGCTGTTAACCCGATCGGGCGTACCTGAGCCGCCGTTCGCTGAACTTGCTGTCCGGCTCTATCGATACCCCAACACGACTCTGTGTGACAAGTGAGCGAAAGAAATGTGCTCTCGGTGACGTCCACTTGGCCTAGTGCACGTGCATTTGCACGACTGTCGCAAGAGTGGTCACCGAACGCGTTCGCGCAACCCGGCCCAGAGAATGTCCATCGCGTAATTTGTCGCCCGTTCAGGTGTCACTTCTTCGTGGCGCTCACACCAGATCGCCAAGCGTTCGCAAGCCCCGACGACGAATTCGGCGGCCGCTTCCACCCGCAAGGGGGACCCCTCGTCGAAATAGCTTTCCATCAATTTGGCGATCAGATCCGTCTGCTGGCGCCGCGTCGCCTCGATCTCGTCGGATGCCGTCGTCCCGATGAGGGCCATCTCGTGCCGCAGCAGCGACCACGCCTGCCGGTGGTCGCGGATGTAGCGGAAGAACGCGTGCAGCCCCCGCCGGAGGGCCTCCTCGGCGGAGGTGGCGCCGACGACGGCCTGCTCGGTGACCTCGCGCAGTTCGGCCCGCGACTGCGCGATGCACGCGAGCAGCAGGCCCTCCTTGGAGTTGAAGTACTCATACAGCATCGGCTTGGACACGCCGACGCGTTCGGCGATCTCGTCCATCGAGGCGGTCACGTAGCCGCGTTCGGCGAACACCTGCTCGGCGACCTGGATCATCTGGCGCTCGCGCTCAGCGCGCGGCATGCGTTTGCGGCGGCCGGGGGTGCTCACGGGATTCACTCTACCGGAAGTAACCTACTTCGAGTAAGGTGGACTCGCGGTAACACTAAGTCTCGACGCGGAGGAAACAGATGGGCGAGCGGACTGAGACGGGCGTCATCATCGTCGGCACCGGATTCTCGGGGCTCGGGATGGCCATCCAGCTGCGCAAACAGGGACGCGACGACTTCGTCATCCTGGAGAAGGCCGACGAGGTCGGCGGCACCTGGCGTGACAACAGTTACCCCGGCTGCGCCTGCGATATCCAATCGCACATGTACTCGTTCTCCTTTGAGCAGAACCCGAACTGGACGAGGTCGTTCTCGCCGCAGCCCGAGATCTGGGACTACCTGCGGCGGGTCGCACGCAAGTACGACCTCTACCGGTTCGTCCGGTTCGGGCAGGAGATGACCGGGGCCCGCTGGGACTCCGACGAGCACCGCTGGCACGTCGCCACGAGGGGCGGCGACGAGTTCGCGGGCAAGTTCCTGGTCAACGGCGTCGGGGCGCTGCACATCCCGCAGATCCCCGACCTCGCCGGCATGGACAACTTCAAGGGCGAGTCGTTCCACTCCGCGCAGTGGAACCATGACTACGACCTGCGCGGCAAGCGGGTCGCGGTCGTCGGTACCGGTGCCAGCGCGATCCAGTTCGTCCCGCAGATCCAGCCCGAGGTGAAGGAGCTGACCCTTTTCCAGCGCACGCCGCCGTGGGTCATGCCCAAGCCCGATCACGGCATGCCGGAGTGGGCACGGGCGACGTTCCGCAAGTTCCCGGCGATCCAGCGCGCTTACCGCAACCTGTTGTACTGGACGCTCGAAGCGCGCGCGATCGGCTTCAACGGCCACCAGGGCCTGATGAAGGTCGCGCAGAAGCTCGCGAAGGCCAACATCGACCGCGCGATCTCCGATCCCGGACTGCGCGCCAAGCTCACGCCCGACTACACGATGGGCTGCAAGCGCGTGCTGATCTCCAACGACTACTACCCGGCGCTGGCCAAGGACAACGTCGAGGTCAACACCAGTGGCGTGCGGGAGGTCCGCGAGCACAGCGTCGTGGACAACGAGGGTGTCGAGCACGAGGTCGACGCGATCATCTTCGGCACCGGCTTTCACGTGACCGACGCGTTCGACAACATCGACATCATCGGCGAGGGCGGCCGCAACCTGTCGAAGGAGTGGGCGACCGAGGGCATGCGGACACACCTCGGCATCACGGTTTCCGGTTTCCCGAACCTGTTCTTCCTGCTCGGCCCGAACACCGGCCTCGGGCACAACTCGGTCGTGTTCATGATCGAATCGCAGATCCGCTACATCGCCGAGGCGATGGACATCGTGGACCGGAACGGCGCCAAGGCACTCGAGCCGAGGCCCGAGGTGCAGGAGCGGTTCAACGCCGAAATCCAGCAGAAGCTGAACAAGGGCGTCTGGACGCAGGGCGGCTGCAAGAGCTGGTACCTCGACGCGAAGGGGGTGAACCGGACCATCTGGCCCGGCTTCACCTGGCGTTACTGGCTCAGCACCCGCAAGGTCCGCCCCGCCGACTACGAGCTGATCGGGACCGACTAGCGCGGCGGCGGGCTCAGCTTCCGTTCGAGTCCGCCGCCGACATCCCGTTCAACCGGGTCAGCAGATCGTTCACCGGCATTCCGCACAGCTCGGCCATTCGCTCCAGCGCGGGCGGATCGAGCTGCACCTCCCGCGGCGAGCCGGGCTGGCGCAGCCTGTCCTCGGCCCACCGGCGCAGCGGAAGCAGCCCAGGCTCCTTCGCCGCGACGATCAGCGCCAGGTCGAGCCGGACCTTGCCGGGTTCGTCGGCGAACACCCGCCGGTGCACCCTGGCCAGCAGATCCTGCGGCAGCTCGTTCATGGCAAGGCACAGCTCGACGAGCCGCACCACCGAACACTGCCGGGTACCGAGTTCGTAGGTGGCCAGTGTCTGCAGCGAGATGTCGCTCTGCAGGTGCTGGTTCAGCTCCTTGCGCGTCCAGCCACGCCGGCGGCGCAGCTTCCGGAGTTCCTCCCCGAGAACTCGCTGGTAGAGGTCACTGTTGATGTGCACTCCTCGTCCCCTGCCTTGACCCTGCGTCGCGCCGCACCCCTGCGCCGGCACGTCCGGTCGAACTCGCGTGGTGTCCACGCGTATGAAAGTCGCTGGGGCCCCGCCTCTTACGCGACTTTGGACGAGTCTTTGAGAATCAATTTTCGGATTAGGCCGAATGGGGTAACGCGCCCGGGACTGAACGGAGTGCTCAGTTGACGCAGGTGATGCCGTCGGCGGTGATCGGCTTGTCCTCGGGAGCCGGTGCCGGCGCGGAGCTTGACGTGGTCTGCGTGGGAGCCTGCCGCACGTTGGCCGCGCTGCTGACCCCGGCGAAGTCGCTGCCGACGACCACGAGGACGTGGCCCGCCTGCACGCCGTCGTCCTCCACCAGCGTCGCCTTCGAGCCCAGGGCGTCGGCGACGCTCTGCGCGGCGTCCTTCGCGCCGGCCGGGTAACGCACCGCGGTCGATTTGACCGTCCCGCTGGCGTTCTTGGTCTCACCCGCGGTGAAACCCTTGCCGGTCAGCGACTCCGAGACGTTCGCGGCGAGGCCTTCCTTGGCGGTTCCGTTGTGGACGTCCACTGTGGTGGCCGCGTTCGGCGACGGGGCGGCCGCCTGCTGGGAAGTCGGCTCGCCCGTCGCGGCCTGCATGAACTCGTGCACCTGGCCCGGGTCCACCTGGATGGCCTTCCCGTCCTCGGGGGTGTCGTAGTCCGGGTTGACCACGGGAATGGTCTCGAACTGCAGCTGACCGCCGGTCAGCCCGCGCAGCTGCTGGGCGAACGCGAAGATGTCCCAGCCCTGGTTGAGCACCACGGACTTCTTGATCGCGTCGGTGAGCGCGGACAGTTTCGACGGGTCCGCGAGCGTGCCCGCGGAGAGCACCTTCTGCGCCATCCCGGCCATGAACACCTGCTGCCGCACGACCCGGTCCAGGTCGCCGCGCGGCAGGCCGTGCCGCTGGCGGACGAACTTGAGCGCGTCGGGGCCGGAGATCGTGTGCCGTCCGGCGGTGAACTTGGCGCCGGAGTACGGATCGTTGACGTTCTCCTTCAGGCACACGTCGACGCCGCCGATGGCCTTGGTGATGTCGGAGAAGCCGAGCAGGTTGATCGAGGCGTAGTTGTCCACGCCGAAGCCGGTGAGCTGCTGGACCGTCGCGATCAGCGTCTTCGCGGCGGCCTGGTTGCTCTTGACCTCGATGTCCTTGGCGTCGGTGTCGCCGGCTTCCTGCAGCTTCGCGCGTTCGGCGGCCTTGCCGCGGGCGTACGCCGAGTTGATCTTGTGTTTCCCGAATCCCGGGATGTTGACGTAGGAGTCACGCGGCAGCGACATCGCGACGGCCTTTTTCCCGTCGTTCGGGATGTGCACCAGGATCAGCGTGTCGGTGTTCTCCTCGCCGTCGGCGACCCCGGCCCGCAGCTCGGCCAGCTGCTCCTCGGGCAGCGGATTGCCCTGCGCGTCGGTGCGGCTGTCCATACCGACCAGCAGGATGTCGCGCGCGCCGTCGGCGGGCTGGTCGCTGATCACGTCCGTCGTGGTCAGCCCGCCGACCAGGCCCTGCATCGCGGCCCACGCGTAGCCGGTCAGGCTCATCACCAGCAGCGAGACAACGGCGACCGCGATCTTGGCGACGAACCGCCTGCGACGCCGCGGCGGGGGCGGCACGGGGCGACGGCGCGGGGGAGGCCCGGCGGGGCGGCGGCCGGACGGCGGAGCGCCCGCGGGACGCCTGACAGGACCGGCGTAACGGGCGTCGGTGGGACGTCCCTGCCGCCGAGACGGCGGAGGCCGGCGCGGCCCGCGCTCGTTATGCGGCGGTTCCACCCCTGACTCTCCCTTCCCCGGCTACCGGCAACAGGGTCCCGTTCACCGGAATGGACGCCTAATCCTGGCCTCTGGTTGCCGTAGCGTCGCATATGGGTGTGTGAAAGTGGTTCACAACACCCGCTCACGTGTGCTGTGCCACCGTTCTGGTGGATAGGAGCCCGCTCGCGGCGGCACCTATCGCGAACAACGCCGTCGGCCCGTAGACCGCCACCGTGAGCGGCCCCGGCCCGTACCCGGAAGCCACCTCCAGCAGCGGCGGAACGCAGGCCAGCGCGGTCACCACCCACGTACTGGCCGCGGCGCTCACCCCGGTGCGCACGGCGTGCAGCAGGAACACCCCGAGCAGCAGCTGGATCAGATTCTGGATCGGATCCAGCGGCAGCCCGAGCACCGACCCGCCGGTGTCCCCGCCGAACCGCGTCAGCGCGAAGCCGAACAGTCCGATCGTGGCGAACCCGGTGCCCAGCGCGGTGGCGGCATGCGCCGGCCAGCCGGTCGGCCGCGAGTGGTGCAACGGAACATACCCGTCGAAGTGCCGCTCGAACCACCAGAACACGATGACCGCCGGGACGGCCAGCAACGCGAGCGCCATCAGCGTCTTCGGCCCGGTCAGCCAGGTCAGCGCCGCGACCGGGTCGGTCGGCAGGTAGACCAGCGCGACCACCAGCAGCATCGCGGCCAGGAAACCGAGGTAGAGGCTCATCGGCGCACGCAGCGTGAACCGCACAGGGGAGCCGAGCCACGACCGCGTGGTCAGCCGAGCCAGTGGCCGCGCGAAGAGTCCCAGCAGGCAGAGCTGCGCTGTCCCGAGCAACACCAGTGGCATGGTCGGCGCCACGAGCGTCGGCGAGGTCCCCGGCGCGCCGAGCAGGTTCGGATCGGCACCGCCGACGGTGGTCAGCGCGAGCAGTCCGCCCAGCCCGGCAACCGCACCGAGGGTGAGCATGGACCGATGCGCGGTGCTGACCCTGCCGAACGAGATCTGCTGCGCGAGCAGCGCAAGGCCGAACGCGCTCGCGTTGCGCAGCGCGTCCGAACCGAACCAGCCGGAACCGAGCTCCGTCAGCACGACCAGCGCCAGCAGTCCGATCGCCGTGGCCGCGGCCGCGCGACGGTGCAGCGCGAGCATGAACGGCGTCGCCACGACGGTCAGCAGGTAGACGGCGAGCAGCCACAGCGGGTGCAGCGCGATGCGTACGAGCGCCGCGTTCGTGCCTTCGGGGATGCCCAGCAGCTCCAGCGCGAGCGGCACCACCAGCGCGACCACCACGAACACCAGCGCGGGCCGCAACAGCCAGCTCGCCCGGTGCGCGAGGTACTGGCGGTACCCGCCGCCGCCGTCGCGCACCTGGCGCCAGCCCGCGGCATTCGCCCGCCCGCCGGCGAAGAAGAACACCGGGGCGAGCTGGGCCAGCCAGGTGAATGGCCACAGCCACGCCTCGTCCGCGCCTGCCCAGCGCGCGAGCGCGATCACCGATTCGCCGAAGATCAGCGTCACCAGGCTGGTCACCCCGAGCATCACCCACGGTGACGCGGGTCCGGGCGCGGTCGTCGTGACCAGCGGCCGGGCCGGGCGGGTGCGGCGCGTGTGCAGCCAGCCGCGCAGCCGGAACACGAGCAGGCAGCCGATCACCGCGACCCCCGCGAGCATCGGGCCGATCGGGGCACCGACCGGCGGTCCCCAGCGCTGGTGCCACGAGTTGGCCTCGAGTCCCGCGGTGAAGATCGACGCGACGAGCTGACAGGTGCGCGGCGAATCCGCCGGGTGAATGTGGCACATGTCGTGCATATCCGCCGAAAGCCGCGAGTCCAGGCTCGCCCTGACCGACGGGTCGAGCGGCTGGCCGACCTTCTCCGCGTAGCGCAGCAGGTCGTAGCCGAGATCGTGTGCCTTGCACGCGACGCCGTAGTCCCACTTGGTGTTGTCATCGCCCCAGGGTGCGGAGCAGCCGCCGTCGACGTGCACCGCGCGGACGGTGCCGTCCGGAGCGGCCTCGGCACCTGGTGTGACTCCTGTCACCTGAGTGAAGTCGGCGGGCAGCAGGCTCAGCGCGGTCGGCTCGGGGCCGGGATGCGCCAGCGCCTCGATCGCGCGCTCGGCCTGCGCGGCACCGCCGGTGGGCGGGCCGTGGAAAGGCGGCGCGGCCGGCCTGGAGGCCACGAAACCGAACCCCAGTAGGACCAGGGTCAGCACGAGCAGCCAGGCGGAGGTGGACAGGTGACGCCTCAGGCGCGGTGTCTCGGCTGGGGCGATCATGAGCTCCAGGGTGGCACTATCGGCGGCGTTCGGGCATGAGGGCAGCACCCGGATATCGGTCGGGTTGTCACCCTAGTGGCCGGCCTGCCCGCCGGAAGCCGCCCCTTCTGTGTGACTCGCCACCCGGACCTGGTTGCGGCCGCCCTCTTTGGCCTCGTAGACGGCGGCGTCCGCAGCCTGCAGCAACGTGTCGATCGAACTGCCGTGGGCGGGATACACCGCGACCCCGATGGACGTGGTCCGGCCGGTCACCGTCGTCGGACCGCCACGCTTGTCGGTGGTCGGGATGTGCAGCTCCGCGACCGCCACCCGGATCCGTTCCGCGGTCGTCTGCGCGGCGCCGTCCTCGATGTCCGGCAACAGCACGACGAACTCCTCGCCGCCGAACCGCCCGATCACGTCGCCGGGCCTGGTGACCTCGTCGAGCTGCTGCGCCACCATCCGCAGTACGTCGTCACCCGCCGGATGGCCGAAGGTGTCGTTGATCCACTTGAAATGGTCGAGGTCGATCATCAGCACGGCCAGCCCGTGCTCGCCCTTGCTGGCCCGTGCCATCGACCGCTGCGCGGCCTCGGTCCAGCCCCGTACGTTGAAAACGCCCGTCTTCGGATCGGTGCGCGCCTCCGACTGCAGCTGGTTGATCTCCGCGAGTCTGTTCCCCACGACGCTGACCAGCACCAGGATGGTGATCGCGGGCAGCAGGTTCACGAGCAGGATCGCGCCGACCGTGCCGAGCCCGATCGTGGACAGATCGAGCAGGTTGTCCGACTTGCTGCCCAGCACGTTGCGCAGCGTCGGGTTTGACGTGCCACCGAGCGCCAGCAGCACGCCGATCCCGAGCACCTGCACGCCGGCGTAGGTGACGCCGACGAGCATCAGCACCGCGAACAGCCGGAGCTGGTTGGCGTCGTCCAGATGCGCGAGGTCGTCCGTGGACAGCAACCGGAACAGGCGCTGCGCGGCCAGCGCCGACAGCGCCCAAGTCAGTGTGGTGAACAGGAACTTGTGCGGCGCGCGGCGTGAGTTGAACCAGCGTTGCAACCGTACGACGGCGAGCAGCGCGAGTGTCAGGTAGAGCGGAAGTACGAGCGCCGCGGGGAAAATCCAGATACCGCTCAGGTCGATGTGGACGGCCGTGAGCCGGTTGCGGCGCCGTTCCTCCTGGCGCCGGGTGAGCTGGATCTGGGCGGTGGCACAGACGGCGAGCGCGCCGAGCCGCAACCAGTCCACGTTGGACACCGCGACTTCGGTCGCTATTCCGGCGGCGAGCGCGATAACCGCGAAAATCTCCCAGCCGATGAGGAATGCGACCATCGGCCGGGGTTTCGTCCAGAGCTCCCACTGGGTGGGTTTCCTCGGTTTCGGACGAGTTTTTCGGGGCGCGTGTCTTCCGTTAACCGAAAGGTTCGCGTCGGGCGCCGCCGAAGCCGGCTCGTGCCCATTCCCGGAATAATCGGAAGATGTGCTTTCCGTAGTCTGCTGGTTCTCTTCGGTTAGGGTCTGCCGATGACTTCGGGAGGTGAACACGGCGATCACGTTCCTCCCACTTCTGGCTCGCCCGGCGGGTGAAGTATGGTTGCGCCCACCACGGTGAGATTCGAACTGGTAGTAGGTATCATCCCACCACACCAGTTCCCGCTGGTCCTACGGTATCCCTGTGGGAGAATCAGGATGCTTTCGACTGCGAACCATCGACCAGTGATCCAGTAATTTTCCCACAAACCGCATACGTCAAGGGGAGTAGTTCCCACTACAGGGAGGTGTTTCCGCGATGCGCGACCGCGAAGCCTGAGTTCACCGAGCGTGTGTTGTCGATCGTTCTCTGTGTTTGAGGAGGTGCCCGCAGATGCGTGACCGTGAGGCGTGAGCTTGTCGAAACCCCGGTTGTTCAGTGTTATTGCGGGAAGGAGTGCGCGTAATGCGTGACCGCGAAGCGTGAGTGCTGGTCGAAGATTGTTTGCAGAGTGTTTCTTTTTGCGTGTTGGAGGTGGCGTCCGTGCGTGACCGTGAGGCGTGAGAATGCAACGCGACCCCGAGCGCTCGCTGAGGCGTTCCGAGTTCCCGTCCATGGGTCAGCTCCCTATGGCCGCCGGCGCGAGGACCCGAACCCGGGCCCAGGAGATGGCGACAGGCACGGCCAGCAGTACGCCGGCAAGACCGGCGATCGCGACCGTGCCCGCGGCGGAACCCGTTGCTTGTGCGACGGCGCCGCCCAGCGCCACACCGACACCTTGTGCCACGCGAAGGCCTGTCCGGTACACCCCGCTGGCTCCACCGCGCATTTCGTTCGGCACCCAGGTCGAGAAAGTCGCGGTGACCGTGATGATGTAGGCGCCGATGGCGCCAGCGAGCATCAGCAACACCAGTGCGGCAGCGAGATTCGGCTTCGCCGCGAACCCGAGCAGGGTCGCGACCGAGCCGAGCGCCAGCACGCCCAGCAGCCGCGTCCTGGCTTCGGCTGATACGAACCGCGACAGCAGGAACGCGCCGACGACGAAGCCGAGCGGATCGGCCGCGAGCAGCCAGCCAACCGCGTGCTGCGATTCGCCCATCTCGTGGGCGAGCGGAGCCGCCAGTCCCTCGGGCACGACGGCGAGCCCGACCAACCAGGACAGTCCGATCAGCACCCGCAGCGGACGCTGACACGCGACCCAGCGGATCGAGCCGAACCAGCTGTCCTGTTTACCCGCCGCGGCCGGACGGTCGGTGACCCAGCAGCGCACCACGACGGCGGAGATGACGAACGTGATCGCGTCGATGGCCAGCGCCCACGACGTGCCGACCGCCGTGACCAGCAGGCCGCCGCCGCCGAGGCCGAGCAGCATGACCGTGTTCGTCGTGATCCCGCGCAGGTCCTGGCTGCGCAGGTACACCTCGTCGTTGGTGAAGACCTCACGGGTTATCGCGTTCTGCGCCGCGTTCGCCGGCGCACCGGCCAGCTGAACGCAGACGAGCAGTACACAGAGCACGGCGAGCGGGGTACCCGGAATCGCCATGCAGCCCACCAGTACGCCCTGCGCGGCGGCGGACACGGCGAGCACCGTGCGGCGCCGGTAGCGGTCCGCGAGCTGGGACAACCCGAGTCCACCGGCCAGCGCCGGAAGGAAGGTCAGCGCGTAGACGATCGCGGCCCACAGCGCTGATCCGGTGCGCCCGTAGACCATGATCGCAAGCGCCACTTTGGCCAGCTGGTCGCCCGCGCAGGACTGGGCCTCGGCGAACCAGAGCGCGCGGTACTCCACGTTGCGCAATGCTTCGCGCATCCGCGGTTTCGCGCGCGTTTTCACCTTCTACCCACTCCCCCTGGTCGGGCATGTCCTCACTGTTCACCGGGGCTCACCTGCCCGTTCACTCCGGTGACATGACAGACAACACTAAGTATGCCGTTCACTCCGCGCAGGCGAACAGTCACACCATGACCACATAGCTCATTAAACCGACCCGAAGGGTGACCTGTCACGGCCGCGGGACCAATCCGGGCAGACGGACGGTATCAAGGGCGACCAGTCGGCGAGTATGTCTGGGCTGATCGGCACTCACTCGTTCAGCGCAGTCTGGTGACCGTTCGTCGTCACGGCAGTCCGGCATGGGCGGCGGCGGCGAACACTGGTGCCAGAGGGTCAGTGGCAGCCGGGCCACCGGCTGTGTCGGGGCTGGCCAGGTGGGAGTGAGGACGATGAGCATGCAGCTAGCTGGCTTGAAGGACCGGGCGGTGGTCGTCACCGGTGCCGGCCGCGGCCTCGGCGAGGCATTCGCGACCCATCTCGCGCACGCGGGCGCGCGGGTGGTGGCCAACGACATCGACGCGGAACTGGCCGAGCGGACGGCGGACAACATCAGGGCGCACGGCGGGCAGGCCGTCGCCAGCGGGCACACGGTGACGGACCCGGCGCAGGCGCAGGCCCTGGTCCAGCTGTGCGTCGACGAGTTCGGCGGGATCGACGGGCTGGTGAACAACGCGGGCCTGAACTACGAGTCGCTGCCCTGGGAGGAGAACCTCGACGAGGTCCGCGAGCTGGTCGAGGTCAACGTGCTCGGCGTGATGTACACGGGCATCGCGGCGGTGAAGGCGATGGTCGCGCAGGGACGTGGCGGCGCGATCGTCAACGTGTCCTCCGGTGCCTCGCTCGGGCAGCGCAAGCTCGGCGTGTACTCGGCGAGCAAGGGCGCGGTGGCGTCGCTGACCTACTCGTGGGCCCTGGATCTGGAGGAGGCCGGTATCCGGGTCAACGCGATCTGCCCGCTCGCGCACACCCGCATGGTGTGGAAATCGGAGCGGTCGCTGCGCAGTTGCCCGCCCGACCGCACACCGTCCCGGATCGCGCCGCTGGTGTTGTTCCTGCTCTCCGACGACGCCGAGGGCATAACCGGCCAGCTCGTGCGCTGCAACGGGCCGCAGCTGCACATCATGGGGCAGCCGTATCTGAAGTCGCCGATCCTGGAACGGCAGACGTGGGACACCGAGACCGTGCGCCGGGCGTTCGACGAGGTGTTCGGCGCTCATCTGGAGCCCTACGGCCTGGAGAAGCGGGTGCCGCCCCGGCTGCGGAAGTGGACGGAGTCGGCACCGCACACGCCACTGCGCACGGCATGAATCTGTGGACAACTGAGCTGTTCCGGCGCTCCGGCGCCACTCGCGACGTCGAGTTGTCCACAGAACGCGATTGACCCGGTCAAGGGGACTCCGGAAGCGCCACGATTGCCTCGTGAACCTCTTCCGGAGACCCCTGCACCGCCGTCGCCTACGCGTACAGCGCGGTGATCTCAGGTGCGTACCGCTCGTTGATCACCCGGCGCTTGAGCTTCAGCGTGGGCGTGAGCTCGCCCGACTCGGGCGTCCACGGTTTCGCGAGAAGCTCGTAGCGCTTGATCTGCTCCACGCGGGCAAGCCGGTTGTTCGCCGACTCCACCGCGCGCTCGATCTCCTCACGCACGGCCGGATGCGAAGACATCGAGGCCACGTCGGTGAACTCGATCCCCCGCGCCGCCGCCCAGCCGGGCAGGATCTCGTCGTCGAGCACGATCAGCGCCGTCACAAAGGGCCGGTCGTTGCCGATCGCCACCGCCTGTCCGATCAGCGCGTGCTCCTTGAGCAGGCCCTCGATCTTGGTGGGCGCGATGTTCTTCCCGCCGGAGGTGATGATCAGTTCCTTCTTGCGGTCGGTGATCCGGACGAAGCCGTCCTCGTCGATCTCCCCGATGTCACCGGTCGCGAACCAGCCGTCGGCGTCGGTATCGGGCTTGATGGTGCCGTCCTCCTGCAGGTAGCCGAGGAACACCAGCGGGCCGCGTACGAGCAGCTCGCCGTCGTCGGCCACCTTGATCTCGGTGTCGGCCAGTGGCTTGCCGACGGTCCCGGCGCGGAAGGCGGTGGCGCTGTTGGAGGTGACGGCGCCGGTGGTCTCCGACAGTCCCCACACCTCCTGGATCTCCACGCCGAGCCCGGCCATGAAGTAGAGCACCTCGACGGGCAGCGCGGCGGCGCCGCTGGAGCAGAAGATCAGCTTGTCGAGGCCGAGCATCTGGCGGACCGGTGCCATGACGGCGTTGTCGGCCTCGGTGATCTGCTTCGCCAGGTCGGACGGTACCTCCTCGCCGGCGTTGCGCAGTTTGTAACCGCGCTGCAGAAGTTCGTTGGCGTCGAGCAGCGCCTTGCGCCGTTCCTCGGGCACGCCCGCGAGCATGTTCTTCAGGCCCGCCACCATCTTTTCCCAGACCCGCGGCACGCCGAAGAAACCCTGGGGATGCACCTTGCCCAGCGCCCCGACGATCGCTGTGGGGTCGGCGAGGGTGTGCACGTGCCCGGCGTAGACGATCGGCATGTAGATGGAGATCTCCCGCTCTGCGATGTGGGCCAGCGGCAGGTAGGCGATGTTGGTGGTGTGCATCGGGGTGTCGTGCAGGTGGTGCACGGCGTAGGCCTCGTGGATGGCGCCGCGGTGCGAGAGCACCACGCCCTTGGGCTCGCCGGTGGTGCCGGAGGTGTAGATCATCGACAGCGGATCGTCGGGCTGGATGCCGGCCCAGCCACGTTCGAAGGTCTCGGGGTCGGCCTCGTGCAGCGCCGCCCCGCGTCCGCGCAAGTCGGCCAGGCTGGTGAACCGCTCGTCGCCGGGCGGTACCGCGGTAGCGTCGATCATCACCACATGACGCAGCGCGGGCAGGTCGCCGAGCACCTGTTCCCAGCGCTTCAGTTCGCCGATGCCGTGCAGCACCACCACACGGGCGGCGCTGTGGCGGGCGACGTAGCGGATCTGGTCGGGGCTCAACGTGGCGTAGGCCGTGCACGGGATGGCCCCGAGGTGCGCGGCGGCGAGGTCGGCGATGAGATGCTCGGGACAGCTCGGCGCCATGATCAGCATCCGGTCACCCCGCCCGAGCCCCAACTCGGCAAGCCCACGGGCGATGGCCGCGATCTCCTGCCGCAGGGCGCTCCAGGTGAGCGTGGGCTGGTCTTCGTTGTCGAGCGAGGTCAGCGCGGGCAGCTCGCCGTACTCGACCGCGTTACGTCGTAGCAGCGAAAGGATGGTCTGTCCCTTCGTGCGGTCCGCGACGGTCTGTCCTTTGGCGCGGTCCGCGACCGACGGCTGGGTGGTCATCACTGGCCTCCTAGATACGCGCAATCAACGACCCCGACGCCGCCCACCCTATGTGACCACAGCCACAACCCGGTAGCACCGCTGCGTGCCCGTGCCCAGCGCCCTCGGCGCCAGCCGGCGCCTCCCACACGCCCGTCCGCACCTCGTGCCTACGCGTGCGCACCGGCTCCCGCGCGCCCGCTCCCACATTCGCCGCGCCCCGAGCGCCCGCCCAGCTACGACTGCGCCCCACGCACCCGCGCCCGGCACCCGCGACTGGCCGCTCGCACCCGCCACCGCCCATCCCGGGCACCGCCGCCTTGGCCGCACCACGCCGGCCGCTGGCATTCGCCAGCCACTCGCGACCGCCGCCTCCCATCGGGTGCGCGTCATCGCCGGACAGTCACTCGAGGTCCACAAAGGACGCCCCTTCGGCCACATCGTCCAGGTAGCCGAGACCTTGAGGTCAGCCCACCTTCGCAGCCCGGCGCCACCGGTTCGGGGCAAGCACTTTGGGATGCAGGTGGCCGGGGTAGCGGGGAGGTGTGGGAGTCGCCACCCCGACCGTTCCTCGGGACACGGCGACCGACGCGACCGAAGAATCCTGCCCGTCCTCGAAAGGGACACCTACACCTTCGCCCACGCCCGCGAGGCCCGACCAGGGTCCTATGGCCCTGTTTTGCGCCGCCGTTCACCACCCCGCGAATCGGCAGCCTGCCAACAACATCCGCCCCACAGCGAGAATTCTCGATCACCCAAGTGATCCGCTCCGTCACGCAGCGGCAGAGAACATGGGGCACAGCAACATATTCACCGTGCCCGGGACCCCGCCGCGGAGTTCAGGCCTCCACAATCACCAGGCGCGGCACGCCAAACCATTGACCAGCCACAGCCAATGCGCGCGACTTCGCCGATGATCCGCGCACGACCATCCACAGACGAACACCACCGAGCCCGGCCAATCTCCTCCCACCGGCTCCGCCACCCGGCCATCGACCACGGCGGCCGCGCCGTGACTTCTGGGCTTCGGGCTCGGCGCCGTGATCTCGGCGACTCGGTTCCGGCGTGTCGACGCCATGCGACTTCCGGCCCCGCACCCGACGACCCACCAGCAGGCAATCGGCCGTATGCGCGGCCTACTCCGGTCGGCCCCGCCAGCCGGCCACTCGGCCAGCCGCGGTCCGCCAGCCACCCCGCCGCCCGGCCTCCCGGCCAGCCGCACCCCGCCAGCCCCCGGCCAGCCGCACCCCGCCAGCCAACCGGGCCATCGTCACCGTCCGTCGCCGGCTAACCGGAGGTGATCGTCAGCGCAAGCTCCTCCGCAAGCTCGCGTCTCGCTGCGGCGACACCGGACCACCGGCGCGTCAGGTCCGGATCGATTTCCAGTGGGCGTCCCTTCGCGTCGATCAGGGCGCCGCCGGCCGCGGGCACGGTCACCATCGCCGTGGCGAGGTCGACGATGCGGTGGGTGTCCGAGCCCGGATCGCAGAACGCGTCGATCGATCCTTCGGCCACGAGCGCGCATTCAAGCACCGTGGTCGACAGTATGCGCACGCGACCGGCTCGCTCGGCGACGCGCCACCAGGCCTCCGCGTTGCGGCGATGCGGACGCAGCAGGTTGACGGTCGCGCCGGGCAGCGAAGTTCGGCCAGTAGTGCGGTACGACGTCGGCCGCCCGGCGACCGCGTGCCAAGCACGGCCGGTGTCGAGCCAGACGGTGAGCGCCTCGATCGCGCGACCGTCGACCGCGACGGTTCCGCCGAAGCAACACAGCGGTACCCCGGCTGCGGCGTTCGCGGAACCATCAACCGGATCGACGACGAGTGTCACGGCGGATCCGTTGTCGATGAACCCGACCTCCTCGCTGAGTAGGTTCACGCCCCGCCGCGCGGCCGCCTCGGCGATCGCATCCTCGACGATCCGGTCCACGCGCATGGTCGGCGTGCCGTCGGCGCCGTCCGCGACCTTCTCCGCCAACTCGTTACGCGTGTGCGCCTGGCGCGCCAGCCCATACGCCCCAGACGCCGCCTTCGCGACCGCCGCGAGCGCCGCATCGACATCGCCGGGCAGCTCCGGTTCCGGCACGGGCCACGGGTTCTTGGTGCTCACCAGCCGATCATCGCACTGCGACCGCGCCAGCCGCGAAACCAGCGGCGACGGGCCGTGCAGCAGCGACTGGCGCAGGCGATCGGTAGGCCCGCGCCAGTCCAGCGACGCCAGCGGCCGCCGCCCCGACCGCGCCCGCGCCCATGTGCCAACGCACCCGGCCCGGCCCGGCCCGCGCACCCGGCCCGGCCCGCGCCCGCGCACCCGGCCCGCGCCTGCGCCCGCGCACCCGGCCCGCGTCTGCGCCTGCGCCCGCGCCCGCGCACCCGGCCCGCGCCTGCGCCTGCGCAAACGCGCCCCGCCAACGCAGCGCCGCCAACGCAGCCCCGCCAGGCCTGCCCACGGACGCACCCACGCCAACACACAAACACCCGGCCCGACCGCGCTCTCGCGCCCGAAAGCGCGGCCGAACCCGCGCCGCTACGAGAGCAGCAGCAGCCGAACCCGCGCCGCTACGAGAGCAGCAGCCGAACGCGCACCGGCACGAGAGCAGCCGCCGCCGAACCCGCGCCGCTACGAGAGCAGCCGCAGCCGAACGCACACCGGCACGGGAGCAGCAGCAGCCGAGCCCGCGCCGCTACGAGAGCAGTGGCAGGGGGTTCCGCACCGCCTGGGCGACGCCGTCACTGGAGAGGGCTGCGGCCACGCGGTCCGGGGACGGGCGGCCGTAGGACGTAGTGCGCTGCACGAGTGGGCGGCCCAGTGGCTCGACCATCGCGGCCAGCTCGCTGATCGTTTTGTACGAGCCGTTGTTGGCACCCGCCATGCGGCTGATGGTTTCCTCCATCAGTGTGCCGCCGAGGTCGTTGACCCCGCCCTGCAACACCGCACGGCAAGTCTCCTCGCCGAGTTTCACCCACGAGCACTGAATGTTGTCGATCAGACCGTGCAGCAGCAGTCGCGCCAGCGCGTGCACCGCGCGGTTCTCCCGCACCGTTGTGCCGGGGCGAGCCAGGCCGGCCAGATAAATGGGCGCGTTCTGGTGGATGAACGGCAGTAGCACGAACTCCGTGAAACCGCGCCGTCCCGTCTTCTCCAGCGCGCGCCGTTGCAGGTCGGCGATCAGCTTGATGTGGCCGACCCAGTGCGCGGGCGTATCGACGTGCCCGTACATCATCGTCGAGGTGGTGGGGATGCCCAGCTCGTGCGCGGTCGAGATGACCTCGATCCAGCTCGACGTCGGCAGTTTGCCCTTCGTCAGCACCCACCGCACATCGTCGTCCAGGATCTCTGCCGCGGTGCCCGGCAGTGAGTCCACACCGGACTCGTGCGCACGGGTCAGCCAGTCCTTGATGGACAGATTCGTCCTTGATGCGCCGTTGACGACCTCCATCGGACTGTACGAATGCAGATGAATATCCGGCTGGCGGCGCTTCACTTCCTCGGCTAGATCGAAGTACGCCGTGCCCGGCATGTCCGGATGGATCCCGCCCTGCATGCAGATCTCGGTCGCCCCCGCCTCCCATGCCTGGTCGACCCGGTCACCGACCTGAGACAACGACAGCGTGTACGCGTCGGCGTCCGTACGGCGCTGGGCGAACGCGCAGAACCGGCAGCCGGTGTAGCAGACGTTGGTGAAGTTGATGTTCCGCGTCACCACGAACGTGACGTCGTCGCCGACCGTGTCGCGGCGCAGGCCGTCGGCGAGTGCGGCGAGCGCGTCAAGTTCGGCGCCATCCGCGTGCAGCAACGCCAGAGCGTCCTCATCGGACAGTCCGGCCGGGTCCTTCTCCGCGCGGCGCAAGGCAGCGGCGATGTCACCGTCCATCCGGTGGGGCGCGCTCGGCACCTTTTCGGCGAGCTCGTTCCAGTCGCCGTACACCGAATCGAAATCGCTGCGGCGATCGCCTGTCCTGCCGACCGTGTCGATCTCGACGTGCAGATCGGTGCGCCCCTGCTCCTGCCAGCCGCCGTCCGGCTCCTGCCACGGCCGTCCCTCGGGCTTGACGTCCCGCGCGAGCCCCGTCTCCGGCTCGGCGAGCGCGGCGACATGTCCGGCGACGCGCGGGTCCAGCCACGGCTCGCCGGCGAGAATGTACTCGGGATAGATCGTCAGGCGCTCGCGCAGTTCGAAGCCCGACGCCGAAGTTTGCCTTGCCAGCTCATCGATCTGCGGCCATGCGCGCTCGGGATTCACGTGGTCCGGCGTCAGCGGCGAGACACCGCCCCAGTCGTCGATCCCGGCGCGCACCATCATCGCGTACTGGCTGCCGATCAGGTTCGGCGGCGCCTGGATGCGCATTTTCGGCCCGAGCACCAGCCGCGCCACGGCGATCGTCGCGGCCAGTTCCTGCAGGTCGGCGTCCGGGGTGGCGCGCATCTTCGTGTCCGGCTTGGCACGGAAGTTCTGCACGATCACTTCCTGAATACCGCCGTAGGCCCGCGCGGACTTGCGGATCGCGAACAGCGCGTCGGCACGCTCCTCGTAGTTCTCCCCGATACCGATGAGAATGCCGGTGGTGAACGGAACCGCGCTGCGCCCGGCGTCCTCCAGCACACGAAGCCGCACCGCGGGATCCTTGTCCGGCGAACCGTAGTGCGGCCCGCCGCGCTCGCTCCACAGCCGGGTCGCCGTCGTCTCCAGCATCATGCCCATCGACGGCGCGACCGGCTTGAGCCGCTGTAGGTCCTGCCAGGTCAGCACGCCCGGGTTCAGGTGCGGCAGCAGACCGGTCTCCTCCAGCACGAGGATCGCCATCGCCCGGACGTAGGACAACGTGTCGTCGTACCCGTGCGCGTCGAGCCATTCGCGCGCGGCCTTCCAGCGGTCCTCGGGCCGGTCGCCGAGCGTGAACAGCGCCTCCTTGCAGCCCATCGCGGCACCCTCGCGCGCGATTTCGAGCACCTCGTCCGGCGAGAGGAACGGCGCGTCCACTTTGCCAGGAACGGTCGCGAAAGTGCAGTAACCGCACCGGTCGCGGCACAGCCGGGTGAGCGGGATGAACACCTTGCGGCTGTAGGTGATGACACCTTCCCGGCCAGCGGCGGCGAGGCCGGCGTCGCGGACGCGGGACGCGTGCTCGGAAAGCGTTTCGAGGTCCTCGTCGCGGGCGTGCAGCAGCACGGTCGCCTCGGCGATGTCCAGTGTTTTGCCGTCGCGCGCGCGTGCCAGCGCGCGGCGCATCGCGGAAGCGGTGGGACGGTCCTGCGAGTCAGCGGAAGCCATGTGGCCAACGTAGGACCGGTGCGCGACGCTTCTCCATCACCGCTTCGGTGTGCACGCCCACGCGAGCTTGCGCTGAAACGTTTCCGCAGCTCAGCGAGGTTGATCTCATTGCGCGGCCGGTGGCCGGCGTGTATTACCTAAAGTGTGGCGTCGATCGTCGGCAAGCGGATCAACGGACGGACGTACTACTACCTGGTGACCTCCGAGCGGGTCGGGGGAAAGCCGCGCATTTCCGCGCAGCGCTACCTCGGATCGGCGGAGGATGTCGCCGCGGCGCTCGACGGCGGTGGTGCGCTGCCCGAGCACACGAGACATCTGGATTTCGGTGCGGTGGCGGCGGTCTGGGCCACTCTGGAGCGGCTCCAGGTCGCGCAGGCCATCGACGAGGCGCTCCCGCGGGCGAAGGGACAACTCGGCACCTACTTCGCGCTGGCGATCCTCCACCGGGCCACGGCACCGTGCACCACGTTCGCCGAGTGGTGTCAGACCAAGCACCCGCAACGGTTCATCCGGCCTAATCCCCCCGCCGTGACCGACGACGACTTCTGGCGCGTCACCCGCCGGCTGAGCAGGGAGCAGCTCGAGCGCATCGAGGAAGTCGTTTCCGGCCGCATCGGCGCGCCCATGCCGGACGTGGCCGCGCTGGCGGTCGACATCCCGAGTTTCGCCACCTACGCCGAATCCGACACCGCCGACGCGACGCTCGCCGGGCTCAGCGCCATCGTCACGCGCGACGGCGCCATCCCGCTCGTCTCGCACGTCTACCGCCGCGACACCGCGGGGATGGTCCCGTTCGGCGTCGAGGCCGATCAGCTCGCCGCCCGCCATCCCGGACCGGTCACCGTCGTCTTCGACACCGGGCAGCACGCGCAGCTCGACCTCGACTCGGGCCTGCACTTCGTGGGCGCGCTGCCGCTGGGCGACTACCCCGACCTGCTCGCCCGTCCCGCCTCCGGGCGCCGGCCGGTCGATCCCGTCCGCTTCGCCGGGCTCACCGCGCTGGACACTCGCGCGGTCGTGTTCGGCACCCACCGCCGGGTCGTGCTCACCCACTCCGCCCGGCTCCACGCCGCGCAGGCCCGCAGCTTCGCCCAGGCGCTGTCCAACGCGACCCGCCAGCTCGACGGGCTGGCACTGGCCCTGGCCACCGGCCGCAACCGCCGCCCGCGCGAACAGCTGCTCACCGACATCGCGCGCATCACCCGCGTGCGCTGGGTCGACCGCGTGCTCACCGCGCGGCTCACCGGCACCAAACCCGGCGAACTGCGCCTCGAATTCCGCGTCGACGAGAACGCCCGCGCGCGGCTGGCCGAGGAGTACTTCGGCAAGCAGCTACTCGTCACCGACCACGACGACTGGCCGGTCCTCGACGTGATCACCGCCTACCGTGCGCGGTACCACCTCGACTCGACGTTCCGCATGCTCAACGGCGCCTTCGTGGCCGCGCCCGCGCCGCGCTGGGACTGGACCGAGCATCGCGTTGCCGTGCATTCACTGGTCAGCGTCCTGGCGACCGCGGTGACGCACCTGATGCGGCACGAGGCCGACCGCGCGGGCGCCGACCTGTCCGTGCGCGAACTGCTGGATCAGCTGTCGGGCATCGGCGAGACCGTCCTGCGGTACCCGTCGACCGGCGGCAGGCCGCGCACCCGGCGGGTGCTTACGTCCCTCTCGCCGACCCAGCAGCACCTGTTCGACCTGTTCGGCCTGGCGCGGCTGGCGCCGTGAGTCACTGCGGCGGCATCCCTGGGCCAGGGCGCGGGCCGATCGCCGCGCCGACGGCCAGCAGCAGGCTACCGCCGAGCACGAACCAGCCGCCGATGCCGAGCTGCCCGAACTCGTCCTGGAACAGGGCGACCACCCCGATGATGTGGATGATCAGCATCAGGATCGCGCGGCCGGCGAAGTTCATCCGGTACCGCCACAGCTGCGCGTGGCTCAGATCGTGCCGCCGGATCCCGCTGAACCAGAACACCGATTTCTTGCCCCGCAGCGCACCCACCGGCCACAGCGTGATGCTCACCAGCTGCGCGAACGCGGCGAGGTAGCCGAGGTACATGGTGTACGCCTTCTCGAACCCGCTGGCACCGGACTCGCTGTCGGCGGCCAGCTTGGTGATATCGATGAAGCTCACCGATTCGCCGCCGATCGAGATCCAGGGCAGCACGAGCAGGCCGAGCAGGATCAGGATCATCCCGACCGCGGCCGGGATCGTGCCGATGCCGGGCAGCGTCAGCGGCCCGGGCGGCGGACCGTAACCGCCGTAGGGCGGCTGGCCGTACGGCGCCTGCTGCGGGAACTGCTGCTGCGGATAACCCTGCTGCGGGTAGCCCTGTTGTGGATAGGGCTGTTGCGGGTAAGGCTGCTGTGGATAGGGCTGCTGCGGCTGTTGTGGCCAGCCGCCGCCAGGCTGAGGGGCCCCAGGGTTCGTCATGACGGCAGACATTACCTGCCGGTTTGCCGCCGCGTGCTCACTTCCCGGGATCGGATTCCCTGGTCAGCAGATCGTGTTCGGTGACGGCGCCGAGCGACAGCGTGCGGTAGCCGGCCTCGTCGAAAAGCACTGTCACGCGCTCGGCGTCCCGGCGTAGGACGCGGCCCGGTCCCCACTCGCGGTGCCGGACCGTCGCGCCGGGGGCGCGTGCACCGTACTCGCGCATCACCTCGATCCGGGACTGGTCGAGCCGCTTGTGCCGGTCCGCGATCTCGGTCGCGTCCTCGACGGGTTGTCCGCCGTCGTAACCGAACCGGCCGTTGCGCGGACAGGACCTTAGCCTGTTCGAGCAGGTTGAGGTTGTTCATGGCGCGCCTGTGGTCCACCACGCCGGCGGGCCCGCGCGCCCGATCTGCTGGTAGCAGGAGTCCAGCGACTCCGGCACCGGGGCGTGCGCGACGAACCGCACCTGCGGTTTGTCGGTTCCCATCCAGGTAGTCGGGCGGGAAGTCGCGGCCCCCACGCGGAAACACAATGTGCCTAGTCGACCACGAACAGGCTCGGCGCGGCCTCGGCGACCTGGCCGAGCGCTGGGGTGAGCCACACCGCCGCCTCCGGCGGCAGGAGCGATCGGTCGGGCAGGGGTTCGCTCGCGAGCAGCAGGTCCGCCTCAGGCAGCCGGTACGCGCAGCCGGAAACGTTGACCACGCACAGGAAATCCGGTTCCCGCCGGAAGGCGAGGACACCGTCGGGAGTGTCCAACCAGGACAGTTCGCCGTCGCCCAGCGCGGGATGTTTCCGGCGCAGGGCCAAGGTCCGGCAGTACAGTGAGAGCATCGAGTCCGGATCCGCCGCCTGTGCCGCGACGGTCAGCGCATCCCAGTGCGGAGGTTGCGGCAGCCACGGATCGCCGCCGAAGCCGAACGGTGGCGCGGAACCCTGCCAGGGCAACGGAATCCGGCATCCGTCACGGCCGTCGATGTCCTGCCGTGACTCCGGCGGCACGTCGACTTCCTCCAGCCCCAGCTCCTCACCCTGATACACGTAAACCCCGCCGGGAAGGGCGTGCATCAACAGCAACGCCGCTCGCGCCGCTCGGACGCCGTACCTGGTGACGTGGCGCGTGACGTCGTGATTGGACAGCACCCAGGTGGCCGGCGCGCCGACCGGGCCGAGGGCCTGCAGGCTCGAATCGATCACCTCGCGCAGCGCGGCCGCATTCCAGTCACAGCGCAGGAAATCGAAGTTGAACGCGGTGTGCAGTTCGTCGCCGCGCACGTACCTGGCGAGCCGGTCCGGCCGGTCGACCCACGCCTCGGCGACGAAAACCCGCTCCCCGGCATAGGTTTCGCTGATGCGGCGCCAGGACCGGTAGATCTCGTGCACCTCGTCGCGGTCCCAGTACGGATGGTCCACGAGGTTCGGCGCCTCGACCAGTCCCTCGCTGTCCCCGCCGATATCGGGCAGGGCACGTTCCTTGACCAGCCCGTGTGCCACGTCGATCCGGAACCCGTCCACCCCACGGTCGAGCCAGAACCGCAGGATGTCATCGAACTCGGCACGCACCTCCGGGTTCGCCCAGTTCAGATCCGGTTGCGCGGCGGCGAACAGATGCAGGTACCACTGCCCGCCGGGCACCCGGCTCCACGCGGATCCGCCGAACACGCTGCGCCAGTCGTTGGGCTCGTCGCGGAAGATGTAGCGCTCGCGTTCGGGCGAGCCGGGGCCGGCGGACAATGCGGCCTGGAACCACGGATGGCGGTCGGAGGTGTGGTTGGGCACCAGGTCGATGATCAGCCGGAGGCCGTGCTCGTGCACCGCCTCGATCAGCTCCTCGGCATCGGCGAGGGTGCCGAACATCGGGTCGATGTCGCGGTAGTCGGCCACGTCGTAGCCGCCGTCGACCAACGGGGACGGGTACCACGGCGTGATCCACAACGCGTCCACGCCGAGCTCACGCAGGTAAGGCAACCGGGACCGCACCCCGGCGAGATCACCGACGCCGTCACCGTTGCCGTCGGCGAAGCTGCGCAGGTATATCTCATAGACCGCCGCGTCGCGCCACCAGCTCATCGCAGCCCGTTGACCCAGGTCACGAGGTGCACCAGTGCGTCGAGGCGACCGAGCGGACTCGGGTCGGCGGCAACGAGGTCGAGGTGCAGGGCGGCGGTTTCGGGGTCGTCGTTGAGTTCCGCGAGCACGGCCCGCAGCGTCGCCCGCAACGGCGGCGGCAGCTCGTCGATCCCGACGTCGTCGGTGATTTCGATGCTGAACACGTCGCCGGGCGCGATCTCGCTCGACCGTTCCCACACGAGCCGCGCGAGTCCGGTCAGCAACTCGCCGAGCAGCGGCCGCAGCAAGGGATGCGCCTGCCTGCCGACCAGCATCGGCACCAGCCCGGCGAGTGTGTCGTAGTCCTCCCGGCCGACCACGTCGACCAGTCGCCCGGCCAGGTCCCGCGCACTGTGCTGAAGATTCCCGTGAGCCATCGGTGTCCCGGATTCCCGCGCGGTGGCTGGTGAAACCTGTTTGACCAGCGGCTCGGTGGGTAACGGCCGGACATGAGCCCGATCGGCGAGGTACGCCGCGACGCCTGCCCGCTGCACCGTGTCGGCGATCTCGATCCGCTGCCGCGGCGGATCGGGGACGCGCGGTTCGTGTTGCGTGGTCCTGGCGTGCCGAACGATCCGGGGCAGGTGCTGTGGAACTTCGGCCGCTGGCCACGGTGGATGGGGGCGAACGAGGAGGCCGTGGAGTTCGCGCGGCTGCGGCAGTTCAACGCGGGCCGTGCGGCCGCCCCTCGGGTCGGGTTCCGCAGCCTGCACGAATCGTTGCGCGCGGTGCTGGCGTACCTGCGTGAGCACGAACCGGACAAGCTCGGCGACGCGCTCGCCGCGATCCGCTGTTTCGAGCCTTGTCGCGACGATCCCGCCGGGTACGCCGTCGTGCCGCGCAACTGCGAACCCGAGGTGGTGCGGCTGCTCACCGAGCTGCGGCACGCCGCCTACGACAAACCGCTGCCCGCCCTGGACCCGCAGTTGGTGGCGCGGCAGAACGCCGAGGTCGCGGCCGGTGCCGAGCCGTACTACACGGTGGCGCTGAGGCCGTTGCACGCCGTCGAGCGTGCGCTCACGCATTGAGCAGTTCGGGGCTCAGCCGTGGCCGCCCGCCGGCGTGCTGACTGGTCAGGGCCGCGGCGGCGACCGCGAGCCGTGCCGCCTCCGGAACGGGTTTGCCGGTGACGAGCGCGTAGGTCAGCGTGGCGACCAGCGCGTCGCCGGAGCCCGTGGTGTCGACGACCTCAACCTCGGACAACGGCAGGAACTCGTACCCGGCGCGGGTGACGAACAGGTTCCCCTGTCCGGACACCTCCAGCACGACCAGCGACAAGCCGTACTCCAGCAAGGCAGTTCCGGCGTCCACAGCGGACTGGATATCGGCATGACAGCAACTCCGCCTCACGCGCGTCCGCACGCAACACGTCGGCGTGCCGGAGCACGTCCGGCTCGGGAGCACCGTCGAGAATCACCTTCGCGTTCGCGGCACGCGCCAGCCGGGCGGCCTCCAGCGCCGCGCCCGGCGGCTGCTGCGACTGGACGATCACGGCCCGCGCCGCGTAAATCTGCTCCGACGCGGCGAACACGTCCCGTTCGGTGACCAGCAGGTCCCGCGGCACGTCCTCGAGGTAGCGCCACTGGCCGTGATCGTCCACGACATCCACGATCAGCGCGGTTTCCCAGCCGGACCGGCGCACCGCCTGGGAGACGTCAACGTGGTCCGATTTGGCCTGCGCCAGCAGTTGCTCGCCGGTGTGGTCGTCGCCGACCACGCCGACCAGCGACACCGGAACACCCAGCTGGGCCAGCCCGACCGCCTGGTTCGCGCCCTTACCGCCGAGCATCTCGCGGCGCGCCGAGACCGGCGCCGAACTGCCGGCGCGTGGAAACTCCCCGATACGCAACACCAGGTCGCGGGCGATCTGTCCAACTACGACAACCGTCACGGGTTTGACCTTTCGTGGCCCCGGGTAGGCCATGATCGCGTGCGACTTCGGCCGGGTTGCTGCTGAGCCGGCCGCGCCGGCGGCGTGACCGTAGTGCCCCCTCCGGTCACGCCGCCTTTCACTTCTTGCCGGCGTCGGGTTGTGGCTGTTCGCCGTTGGCGGTGACCGGCCTCCGCTCGGCGTTGTCGCGACTGTGCCGGGTCGCGCGTTCGTTCCGTTCGGCGAGCTCAGGGCCGCCCCACTGGTCCTTCTCGTTGTCCTCGAAGCGATGCCTGCCCATGACTTCCTCCCGTGCCGACACTGCAAGCCGGGAATGCCCCGCAGGCAGGCGCGTGAAACCCGTGTAGGCGCTCTTACTCGCGGGTACCCGGCGCGGTGATGGCCGCTCCGCATGTCGCGTTCGTCGTGGACAACGACGCTTTCGGCGCCCCCGAGTCCCACCTCCTCCGGTTGTTGCGGCACCTGCCGCCCTGGACACGGCGCAGCGTGGTGGTGAGCGCCGACGTCGCGGCCCCGTTCCTCAGCGAGTTCCCGGACGTGCGGGTGGTGCCGGGCTCGCGGGGCCGGCTGTGGGCGACTGAGATCAGGGCCGTGCTCGGTGAACTGGCGCCGGACCTGGTGCACGTCAATCTCGCCGACCAGGCAAGCAATCTGGCCACGCTGCGAGCTGCCGGGGACGCGGCTCCCGTCGCCGCCACCTTGCACGCACGGACCGGACCGCGACCGCGCGATGTCGGGGACGTCTACCGGCGCCTGGCCTGCGCGATCGCACCCACGCACGGGCTGGTCAGGGAGCTGAACGGACTGGGCGCACTGCATACGGCCCTCATCCGGCCCGGCGTCGAGATCCCCGGCCGGCCGGTCTCGCCGTTGCCGCGGACACCCGTCGTGCTCGGCGCGGTGGGACCACTCGTCGCGGGTCAGGGTGCGGACCTGTTGCTGCAGGCGGTCGCGGGGTTGCGAAGACGCGGCCGGGCCGTCCAGGTGCTCGTCGCCGGGGACGGCCCGGACCGTGCCGCACTGATCGACCGGGCCCGCGGGCTGCCCGTGCGGTTCTCGGGGCAGGTCGGCGAGTTGGCGTCGTTCGTGCGGCGGCTCGACGTGTGTTACGTGCCCGCCGTCGAGGATCTGTCGGT
>Ga0164243_10002073_pt1 | contig 33541 bp, 29 predicted proteins | sample OricompcompostOP_FD_108781 | JGI IMG/M metagenome (GOLD analysis project Ga0164243, IMG submission 108781) | Organic Plus compost microbial communities from Emeryville, California, USA - Original compost - Organic plus compost (OP) | ecosystem: Engineered > Solid waste > Mixed feedstock >... | reverse complement strand
CGACGAGGGTGTCTCGTCGAACGCTTCTGGACAGCCTGCCGCTACGCGTCGTCGCAGAGCGACGACGCGCAAGCAGGCTGGATGAAGGAAGAATCCCCGCCCTTCTGGCCTGGGGAGTGTCAACACATTGACCCGAATGCCCCTCGGTAGTTCCGGTGCTACATTGCGCACGAACCCTTCAAGGCCCGCATTCACAAGCCCGCCCATCGCGCTTCCTATCATAGGTTCCCTGAAGACACCACTGGTTAGCGTGATCGAACCACCATCACGCAGATAGCGCACAGCACGCAGAAAAAGCGCGATCTGCCCTAACAACTTTCCATTCAGGCTTTGTTCAACGGCCTCATCCGATAAGGACTCAAGCGGCGTGAGCGCTCCACTGGCAGCTACACAGACAACCGCATCGATATCATGAATAGTATTGAAGAGAGCATCAATGGATGCTCGATCATATATGTCTACTTTGATAGAGCCACTGCGTGACAGGAGGGATCCCATCATACAGCTCTTCTACTATGCTATATTTTCTTTACCTGGCGCGCCAGAAGACAGGGGCCTTCTGGCAAGGGAATGCATGGCGCAGGAGTCCATCAGAAGGAGGGAGGCTACCCCTCTTGACAGTACACATCCATTTTGCTCTGATATGACAAGCATTTGAGAATAAAACAGGGGCAAGAGATTCTGACCTTCGAATCCAAGCACAATAGCCCGAAGGTAGTCTATGACCGGGGCCGTTCAAAAGATCCAGCAGTACAGCCAATATACCCATCAGGCGTACGAGAATCAGCGCCAGATCAGTAACACCGTAGACACGGAACGCATGACCTTCGCTATCAATCAGTATCTCGTTATCCAGTGTCCCCCTATTCTCCGCTTGTAGAATGCGATCGGTGCGTAAGATTCCATCACAGACATCAGGTAACCGGGGCATGGGCTGTTCACCAAAGGCAAGCAATGTCCAATGCGGGCCCCCTGAAGAGCAGAAACAACGTACTCGGTAATTTCGGCATAGGCGAATAGAGGAACAGACGGCCTATCGGAGCTTCTTTCTCCACTGATTATCAGGATGGACGAGCTGCGATGCTTTCCAGGGCCAGACGCCAGAATGCAAGCACTTTTTGCTCATCAGTCGAATCGATCCCGAGAAGGCGATTGATATGCATATGAACCAGGCTTCCCGCTATATCTTTCTGGTTTCCCCAGAGCTGTTGGCGACTTTCCAGAGTTCGAATAGAATGGGCAACCTGGTGTATCTCAGCCTGATAGGTCAGGACAGCCTGCTGTATTGGCTCACGCATCGGGTGTATCAGCCTCCAGGGGACGAGCAGCTCGCTGAGTTCCTTTTGATGGGTACGGAACTCTTCCTGAAAGGCCTCCGGGACTGTGGTTCGTAGCCACTGGAGCCGGTCATCAAAGGTGAACCCCCAGGTGTCAAACAGGAAGTCAAGCGAACTGACCGCAAGCAGCAGGGGGTCAAGCCGAATGTGCTTGAGCGAGGCTGAGCGCAATAGATGACGGCACAGGTCACTATCAAGCGTAAAGAAGCGCTCTATCTGCTCGATTGCAAGCGGCCCACCATAGCGCTCGATCTCGCGGCTGTACGTGTTCAGCGTTACCTGCTCTAGAATCTCTTTTTCAGCTAATGAGCCGCTCCATTCCAGGGCGTACTGCAACAGGCGCCCCTGGACATCTGCATTGCAAGCATGAAGCCGAAGACGAAGGTGCTGCTCGGGATCTCTGTAACGAACGTAGAACCAGCGATCTATGAATGCAGATTGTCGGAGTGAGTGAACAAAAGCGAAGAGCGTATCAGCAATAAACTCGTTCTGTTGGGACAATGGGAGATAGAGGTGCAGATACACCCAATCATTGCCAGGCAGGATGTTCCGCTCGCGAGCAGAAATGATCGCCGGAGGAGATGGTATACCTTCTTGCGTCACACGCTGTTGCGTCGAGGTGCCTGCATGAGAGCGCAAAGAGACAGGAACAACGATTTCAGAGACGTACGTATGCTTCTCCTCGTCCTGTAACCAGAGATGTTCAAAGTCAGGGTACATCTCTTCAAGCTGGATACTCTGGGTGGGATCGGTTTTCTGCAATTCAGTACGCAGTTCGGCAACGGTGAGCGCGTTTTCCAGATCAAGCAATAAACGCTGATCTCCATTCACCAGATAGGTATAACGGGGCACATCCCAGGCTGCACGCCAGGCCTGAAGAGCTTCAAAAAAGGAGGCTGCCGGGTCCGTTGGAATGCTCTCCCTACGAAGTAGCCAGCGAGCCGGTCGCAAAACAATCTTGTCTTCATAGACCAGACGAGGAAGGAAAGGGAGATGTTCGGCTGCCCCCCAGTCAAACGGAACCGGCAGTGCAGATCGATCCTCAGACACTTCGATCAGAAAACGGCAGACATTCGGCGCCTTTCGGATGTTGAGCATGCTCGTGTGGCAGACAATCACCTCTTTCTTCAAACGGAGCGAACGCAGATAGAAACGGCCCTGCCGGATCCCAACCACCAGATCATCAAGCTGAATCACGCGCTCAGGAGGCACGGAGGGCATAGTATTGACCGTGATCTCGTATGAGAAAAGCGTTGGATGCACTACAACATTGGCAGAACGCGGATAGAGCGGACGATAACTCAGCTCAGCAAAGAGAATATCCGGGTGCTCATCTTCCTGTCTTTGAATGTATTGCTGAAGCCGCGCGAGATCATCATGCTCATAGAGATGCATAAATCGTCCAAACGTTCGCCCTCCGCTTAATGAGCCGGTATTGGGCGCTAGAACTGCTCGCCATTGACCATAGTCAAGCGCCTCATAGGATGAGGCATGCACCTGCAAATAGACCTCCTGCGATGGAGGATACGAAGGAGTTGCAGAGAGCTGAAGTTGTTCCACAAGCGCTTCGGTGAGCCTGACTTCTCTTTTTCTTTCTCGGAGTGCTGTGGCAGCCAGCTCACATAGTAGAGCATCACGGTGGGTGGTAGACTCTGGAGTACTTGCCCCAGCAGAACCGAGTATACCTGGAGGCTCCATATAGGTGGCAGGAGCATCAAGGCCTTTTTCCGGGCTGAGAAGCTCTAGAAGAGGGACTTCTGTATAATGGCCATAGCGTTCAGCGAACTTCCTGTGATACTCTCGCAAGTGAGGATATCCATCCTGATAGAGGCTCAGGCGGGTGAGCAGTTCGGCTGTTTTGGCTGCTGCTTGAGCAATATCCTGGTGAAGTTGCTTTGTATGCAGTTGAAGCCGCATATCTACCTGCATAGTCGGTGAGATCTGGCGCGGCAGAAGCCTATGTTGCTTATCACTGAGAGAGTACAGTTTATCCAGTGAGCAACCCGGACCCTCTCGATCGATATCGGCCATTGCCTGCAATATCTTTTCTAATGCGTTCGCAATGTCACGAAGCCGGGAAGATGGTAGAGCCTGCAAACGCTCAAGAACGATACTGGCAGGATACATCTGCGAGAGGGGAAGCTGAAGTGTGCTGATAAGGATATGGTTGTGCACGACACTCTGAAGCAGCATCTCAATTTGCTGCTGTGACGCCTGAGGAAAGGCTTCCTGCATTTTTTGGACAAGCTCAGATAGAAGCCGAGGAGTTCGAGCAAGCTGATGCAGGTGCTTGACTACAGGGGTAGCACGCACGCTGAGCGACGCCCGTTGAGATTGCTCATAGATATCGGGATAAGGCACAACGAGCCGGCTCCCGGCAAAATAGAGCGTTTGGTTCGCCTGATATGGGATGACTTCCTGACTGACCGGCAGCGTTTCAATAAAGGAGAGCAAGGCATAAAGCCAATACATGTCAGAGCGCGTGTGCGTCTTATGCCTGTGAGATGCGGCCAGCCGAACATTACTCTGATCCGCAAACGTATCAAATGCGATTCCCGCAAAGAGGCCGAATGGCGTGGGGCGCGTGGAGAGGCGAATGAGGTAGCGAAGCAGGCGGGAGAACGCGCGCTGCATCTTCTGTGGTTTAGTCGTTTGCCCGCTTCGGATGAGCTCCAGGCGTTCAAAAAGCGAGGGGCTGGCAACATATAAGGCATGCCTGATAACGGGATGCTCAGCAAGTTGAAGCAATACCTCGGGAGATGAAGCAGATATCACCTGAAAAAAGGTATGGGCAGGCAAAAGAGGTGCTCTGAGAAGGTAGAAACCTGCTGCCTGGTAAGGCTGTTCCATTGACATGTTCGTCCTCCGTGATAACGCGGCCATAGCAAGAATTCCTCTATACGATCAGAAAAGCGCGAGCCCATGAGGGAAACTGTCCAGTAGCAACAGTCAGCAACGTGAGCAGAATGCCACTCATGCCGGTCAGCAGAGAGGGATCATCATATGTGTTGCCGTCCCGATCAATATTCTGATACGCAAAGGGAAGCTCCGGTTGAAAGGTATCAAGCAGGTGTTGAGTAAGCTGAAGCAGAGCCTGCGTTTGTGAAAGCATTGCTCCTTCAGCGACAAAACAGCTTCCGAGCAGAAGCAGGCCGCTTATTCCATGACAGAGGATCGGAGCACTGATAAAACGATGAGACGGAGGACGATGCAGGGCAGTATCCATCGCATCCCGGGCAAAGGTTTGCAGATGATTGTCCTCAAGCGCAATTCCTGTGAGCCAGAGAGCACGCGCAATCCCTGGAGCTCCATAACACCAGGCTGCACGTGCTGGTTTTTCAATAGACCCGGGATCGAAAGCGGAAATCTCTGATAGTGGGAGCGCGACGGGCCAGTTCATTCCCCAGGTGTCGCGGCAGTGATAGGCAAGCAGCCACTGAGCCAGATGATTCATTGCCTCTTGCTGTCCTGGCCGTCGAAACCCTGCTGCCCAGGCGAGAGAAAGCGCGGTGAGTGGACCTGCTATTCCATGCGCATACCCACAGTTGATATAGCCCTGCGCAAATGTATCCCGGTATGTGGAAGGGTCCGCTGTAAAAAATGGCGGTGTGATAGACCAACGCGGAAGATCCGACGGTTCGGCAAGCCAGATGAGATACTCTAGCAGCTTAGTGATGATCTCAATAAGCTGCTCAGAGGGATTCGGCACCGAGACAAGGTATGCCAGAATGCCCGCTGCTCCGCGAACAATGTCGTAGTCCGCTTCAGCAACGCCGAATGTGTCTCGTTTCCATGTTCTTTCCTGTACTTGAAGCAGGAGTTTCTCTTGAACGCGCTGGACGGTTCGAGCATAACGAGGCTCTACATCACAAAGAGTAGAAATGGTAAAAGCAAGACCAGCCGTACCATCACAAAGGCCAGAGGATGAAAGTGGCTCATGACGGGTGCAGGCCACCGCCTGGGAAAAGTAGCGGTGCGCCAGCTCAAGCCACTGGCTTTCTTGAAAAATCGAGAAGAGCGTATATGCCGTCAGGGAGATCCCACTTAACCCCCAGGCAAGCGAAGGGGCCTTCTGAGTAGACCCCTTGAGCAGTGCTTCCTGGACCTTCTCTCTTTCTTGCAGCCGTTCAGCCAGTTCATGAACCACATCGAGCGTTTTTTGTCGCATGGAAGAGTGAAGAAGCGGCTCACTCTTCCAACGACTCTCTGTAAGCAAGGTTGAAGCCACGGGAAATGTGGGCATTTCAGTCATAGGATGTCAGTCCTTTTCTTGTTGCTTTTGAGCGGTTGCAAACTCGATGCTCTCTTTTTCCTGCTCACGCGCCCAGATTGCCTGTATCTCTTCATTGGTCTGAAGCAGATTGTCCAGCGTCCCTATCGCGTCAATGGTGCCCTGCTTCAGCACGATAATGGTATCTGCTGCACGTAAGACTGCTGGACGGTGCGAAACCACTAAACAGGTTCTGTCCGGATTCGCTCGGAGACGCTGAAGTAAGAGCTGTTCTGTCGCGCCATCAAGTGAACTGGATAGATCATCAAGCGCCAGCAATTCAGCATCGCGGGCAAGCATACGGGCAACAGCCGTCCGCTGAAGCTGTCCACCAGAAAGGTTCCTTGCACGCGCCCCAATAAGCGTGTCTATCTGCCTCTCAAACTGGGTAACATCCTGCTCAAGCACAGCATCATGCAGAATTTTTCCCATATCGACGGCTGTTTCAGGTAATCCAAGTAAGATGTTGTCCTTCAACGAAAGGCTGAAGAGATGAGGGATCTGTGGCGTATAGGCACATCGAGGCGGCCCAAAAAAGGATTGCGGATCCTCAATACGCTTACCATTCCAGAAGAGCTGCCCCTGATCCTGAGGCAAGAGGCCAAGCAGTGAACGCAATAATGTTGTCTTTCCTGCACCTACACGTCCGGTAATCACAGTGAAGGAACCCCGCCGTACTGAGAAGTTGATATGCTCAATCCCCGCTCCATTGGCATAATGATAGGAGAGATCTTGCACAACCAGTTCCTCAAGGCGATCTGTTTCCTGTCGAGCAGGATATGTGCAGGGCGGCAACTCCCCTTGAAGATAGATCGGGACGTGCTCAACAAGGGTATCGTCTGGCTTGTTCTGCCAGAAATCGAGAAGGCGATTGAGTGAAACCTTCATCCGAGCATAGCGTGATGTCCATCCGCCAGATAGGCCAAGTATCTTGGAAAACCAGCTCATATAGGAGATAAACAGGGCCAGATCACCAATGCCAATATGCTCGTTTGGTCCGAGCAGCGCGATAGCGATCAGGACCAGTGCGACCCCGATATCAGACATTTGCGCAACAATGGTACTGAGAAGCTGTCCGAGGATCGTATCCTGTAACAACGCTTTTCGGCGAGTATCGTTTACTTTCTGGAGATGTCGGGCTATCGCCTGCTCACTACCATAGACCTTCAGCAAAGGAGCAGCAGCAAAGATATCTTGCAACGTCTGGGAGACGTCCCCTGTCGCCTTCTGATGCGCCTGCCGCACTTTCTGAAGGTGAGCGCTGAGCCTTTTGGCCAGTACGAAAAAGACAAGCAGGGGTAGAAACGTAACAACGGTAATCAAGGGAGAAGTTGAAAGAAGAATCCCCAGTCCGATTACCACAGTAATGAGCTGGCCAATTGGATCGCTGATCCAGCGAGCGAAGTCGATCACCCAGTTAATATCATCCCGAAGACGCGTGATGGCTTCACCCGAGGAAGAGGGGAGCGCCTGTACAGCGGGAAGCCTGAAGAGCTGGACGAAAATATTCTTCCGAAGCAGGGCTTCAAAGATGAAATTCTGGGTTGCTTGCCACATGTTGGCGATGTAGACCGTGCCAAAGCGGCCAACAGCAATGGCCGTCAAGACCAGCAGGGAAATCCAGATAGGCCCTGCATTGGCTGTCTTTTGGGCGAGCGTATCGAACAACTGCTGTAACATGAGACCGCTAATGAGCGGAAGCAGATAATAGAGACCATTGTTAATCAAGGCACTCCCAAAATACAGCCCGGGACGATAGCGTATCAGTTGCCAGATATACCATAAGGGCTTTCTCATTGTCTTACCTCCCCTGCTGCCAGCCGATACATGGTTGCAAATGCGGAATCGGGTTGCTGTAAGAGCGCTTCACGCTCTCCAAATTCACGACATCGACCATTTTCCAGAACAAGAATCAGGTCTGTTTGCATCACCGTTTGCAAACGATGCGCGATAATGATGGCGGTGCGCCCCTGCAAGAGCTGCTTGAGCGCCTGATCCAGTAATTGTTCAGTAGCGGGATCGATTCGTGAGGAGGCCTCGTCTAAGATAATCACCTGAGGATTGCGTAAGAAAAGGCGTGCCAATGAGAGCAATTGGGCCTCGCCCGCAGAAAGTGCCTGTTCTCGCGAGGAGAGCACGGTATCCAACCCCTCCGGAAGCCTCTTGAGCCAGTCCGTCAGTTTGAGCTGCTCAAGAGCCTGGGCGATGACATCGTCAGAGATGGAATCGTCGAACAGAGTCAGATTATCGCGAACGGTGGCGTTAAAAATATGCACCTCTTGTGTGATAATGCCAATGGCTCGGCGCAGGTCCGCAAGGGCATAGTCCTGAATAGGATGTCCGTTGAGCAAAATAGTACCCGATTGAGGCTGATAGAGCCGGGTGAGAAGCCTTGCGACAGTGCTCTTACCACTACCAGTCTGTCCCAGTAAGCCGAGGGTCTTTCCCGCAGGAAGCACAAACGAGAGGTCCTGAAGCGCGTAGGTATCTTCTATATACTGAAACGAGACCCGCTCAAAAGCCACCTCTAGCGCTTCGCTGGCAAGCGGCCTGTCGCCTCCGTGAATGGTACTCTTTTCCGCAAGGAGCTCGTGAATGTTTGCAATACTACCGCTTCCCTGTTGCAGGCTACGCCACTGTTCCACAATTTGCTCGACAGGAACCTGTAGAAGGGTGGTGTAATAAAAGAGGGTATAGACGCGCTCAAGGGGGATCGCATGTCCCCAAAAAAGAAGGACACCAAGAAGCAGCGCAACCACTGTACCAAGATCAAAGAACATACGAAGCAGGTTACGCGTTCGCATGATTGCCTGAAAGCCGCGCAAAAATGTACGGAGGATGGCACGTGATTGAGATGCCAGTTCGCGCAGGACATACGATTGTGCTCCAGAGGAGGTAAGGTCTTCCAGACCTGAGAGCCGCTCTTCCGTGAAGCTTATCATCTCGGCGCGCTGCTTTCGGGCCTCTTTCCAGAGCGGGAGCGCCTTCGAGTGCAGCATGTAAACGATCACGATAGAGAATATGGTGAAGAGTGCCAGCACCAACCCTACCAGAGCATGAATCGTGAAGGCGATCATTCCGATAATTCCGATCAGAAGAACTCCATTGCTGATGAGCGACAACACCAGGCGCGAGAACAGGTTATTGAGCGTTGCGACCTGCCCGTCTACGCGCTCTACCAGCTCTCCCGGGGTATGTTGTGTATGGAAACGCAGATCTAATGCAAGGCAATGAAGCGTTAAGTCAACACGAAGCTCATTTGTTGCAAGCAGGCTGATATTATCCCCTAGATATGCCTCCCAGAGCGACAGGATGGGACGCGCAACCGCGAGCAGGAGAAAGAGAAGAGCGAGCGGGAGAAGAAGCCCGGTTGCGAACTGCATCCGAATGTTTTTTAGGAATGCTTCCAATATGAGAGGGGTGATAATCAGAAGAACAGTACTGCCCAGAATCAGAATAAAAAGGAGGATCAGGAGCGGGATACGTTTTCTGAGATATTTTAGAAAGGGGATGTAAAGTTTGACTGTCGAAAACATTGTGATGTTTTTCACCTCCTGTTTCCCACGTGCTTATTCGCCTTTTTCAACCAGAGAAGACGGGATATTGAATCAAGTGGTCAGACACCAGGGATTTATGCTTGATGTCTGACCATAGAAGCGGAACGATGAGAGATTACTTCTTCTCCCGTGTTGGTGGGCGCAGGCCTCCTGAACAGCTACAACTATCGTCTATGCCGGTCGATTGCTCAGGGAGGATGCGGTTATGTATGGTTACTTCAATATCAAGATCAAAGTCGCTGAAGGGTGAAGCCAGTATTGCGTTCTCTGTTCGTGTGGTATTCTCCAAAACGATACTCCTTTCTCATTCAGCAAACACTTCATAGTGTTAAGCCCGTAAAGTATTGTTGACTTCTAAGACATCCATTAACCTTATTGCATCTGTTGATGAATGTAACATGAATAGAAAAATTTGTCAATATATTTCAATGGAACACGGGTAAGAAATATCTCTCATACGAAAGTTTTACATTTGTCACAACAAATTCTGCAATAGAATAGCACAGGAATTGTAGACGGCACGGGAAGAGACAGGTTTTCTTCTTTCATTGGCGCATAAAGTGCAGGCACATATTCATATGGATCCTTTTGCTGTCACCGGTTAGGCTGATCATGCCACTCTCATTCTGAGATGTGCATATATCGCCCCGGGTGGCATTCAATCTGCCCACAAATCGCTGCGAAGAAGAGCGGCCTCCATTTGCTCTGTTGTGAGAGTTTCTGCAATACTGAACCCGATCAACAGGATATGACAGGGAGAATGGTTGAGAAGCCATTTTAGAGGGAAAAGAGCGAGGAATGGAGTGCCACTGGTAATATCTCTATCAGGCCAGCAGAATAGTATGATGAGGCCAACCGCGCATACAACAGTCGCCGCCTCCCCCACGTAGCCCTTGCTCCATAAGCAATGGGACGATCTTACGCGCCGCTATCTACCGTCCAGGCAAAGGGCCCGTTTTGCATTGCCCGAACCGACTGACGACGGGTATAAAGATAATCCAGTTGCGGCTGAGCCCTTTATTACCGGAAAGAGCCGGAAACATTTCTGCAACGGTTGCAGCCAGTGCAGCAGGCCAGGAGAACGATGCTTCAGGCTCTCCGGCATGCTGCTTCTCGATGCCGCAGCTTGTTTTTTCATTCGTGATGCCTCGGGTTGCATCTAGAAGATCTTTCGGAGCACCCACACCACTCCAACACCTACCACGATTGCCAGGAACATCTTTTTTGTACGAGCCGCAACCAGGATTGTTGCCAGTGCTGCCAGCGTCTCGGCCGGACCACTCGCCAATACGGTCGGTGCAACCAGCGAGACGAGCACTGCACCGGGGATGGTCTTTAACCATGCCTCCACTCCTGGTGACGGCTTCACGAATCCCATCAACCACATCCCTCCAGCTCGTACCATGTATGTTACCAGGGCCATGCCCAATATAGCGATCAGCGTATTACTTGACATGCTTATCACTTTTTATCGCTCCTACCAGACTGCCTGCCAAACCTCCAAGTAAAATGTACCAGGATCCTGGCAGCAAACGGGCGGCTCCTACTGCAACTATTGCGGCAACAGCCCACGGCAAAAGATCTGATTTCCCCTTCCACATCCCTACCAACAAGGTGAGAAAGACCGCTGTGAAGACAAAATCCAGCCCCCATTGCACCGGATCACTGATCGCCAGTCCCACCATCTTCCCAATGACTGTTGAACCCACCCAGGCAACAAAGAGCAGCAGACCACCCCCCAAAAAAAATGCAGTGTCGCGCCTCCCCTCCATAAACTCGCGCATGGTCAATGCCCAGTTCTCGTCACTCATGAAAAAGAGCGAGAGATAGGTACGCATAGGATGCAGACGAGCAAACCAGGGACGCAGTGCCGCCCCCAACAACAGATAGCGCAGGTTGACTATCAACGTTGTGACGATGATCGGGAGAATACTTCCCGCCGCCAATGGGATACTCCACAGCGTGATAGCAAGGAACTGCGCCGATCCAGCATAGACCAGCCCACTCATCAGCAGCACTTCTATCAGACTCAGGCCCGCTTGATGTGCCAGCACTCCCCAGACAATGCCATCTGTCAGACCACCCAAAGCGAGAGGAATCATACTCCGCATGCCACGTATCAACCCCGCCCATGACCACGTGACCTGATCGTTCGTCGTGCACCCATGTGCATCCTGCTCAATCATATGCACTTACTCCTTAAAATCCCCATTTCTACCATAATTTCTCTCTCTATCAAAGCGTACCCGCTCTTTTCCTTTTGCAGTTAGCCAATAGATGCAGAGCAGTCAGGCTGTATGGGAACGCGTAACCACGTATCCATTTGTCCCGGGGAAAAGCGCTCTTTCTCTGGCTTGAACCGTCGCTACTCATCGATTGTATATCTCATTGCTTGCTCTATTCTATCTTCTAATGAGGGCAAGATTGATCCTCTTTTACAGATTGTTCTCTTGTTCTTGTAGATCATTTTTGCCAGGTTCTCATGCGCACTTTCTACCCAACTCGACACAGCACCCGAATCTGTACACTTGTAGGTAAGGCAAATTTCTGATCGGTGAACGTGATAGCCGGCTTGTCGCAACAGGCCTACGCATCCACTGGACACAAAACATGCCGAAATCATAAAAGAGAAGCTACACCCCGGCTCCTGCTCGAAGCCTGAGTGCAGCCAACCCTCTTCTGATTGCCGCAAAAACGCAGCGTGTAATGCTTTCCCGACACCAGGGAGTTATGCAACAGACGGTCGCAAAGCGCGCACTCTATGCCGGGGTTTGCTCCTTTTCTGAAGTGGTCACCTCTTCTTCTACCGGTTTGGTCAGCTCAAGGTCGATAAGCAATGTAATTTCATCGCCGGCAACCAGACCACCACCGGCTAGAAGCATATTCCAATTGAGGCCCCAATCTTTGCGATTGATCTTGCCTCGAAGCTGGAAACCCGCGCTATAGGTGTTCCAGGGAGTACGGGCGACCCCGCTATACTCACCATCCAGCGTCACCTCTTTTGTGACGCCACGAATCGTCAGGTCTCCGATTAACTTCCCATACCGCTCATCCTGCATAATTACCTGCTTGCTTTTGAATACAATAAGCGGATAATTCTCTACGTCAAAAAAATCTGCTGAACGGAAGTGCTCATCACGCTGAACATTATGGGTGTTCACACTTGCCGCCTCGATGCGGATTTCCGCCTTTGCGCGAGTCAGGTCATGTTCATCGAATTCGACGGAGCCATCAAACTTCTCGAATTCCCCTCGTACAGTTGCGACCATCATGTGACGACCTGTAAAAGCGATGTGGGTATGTCCGGGATCAAACTGCCAGCTCATCTGGATTCTTCCTTTCCTCTTTGCATCACCTGTTTCAGGCAAGCTTTTAGTATTAAACGACATTTATTTTGAGAAGAGCATAATGACATAAGATTGCCACCTTATGAAGAACTTCTGCCTGTTCTCTTCTGCCACTGAGCCAGAATCGCGGAAGATTGGCGAAAGTGAACATCATCGTGGGCCAGACCCCAGGCGAAAATTCCCTTTGCATTGACCCAGCCAGATTCCTGCCAGGGCACATAACCCAGATCCAGGTGTGGCTGATCAGGCCACATCTCCAAACTGGCAAGCCGCATACGTCGACTCTCTACCAGCTTTGCACGACATGCAGCGACCGTGGTTATCTGCCTCCAGGGCATTTCATAGCGAGGCCTGCCATGAAAAGGCACTCCTCGAGCCAGCTCAGCCGCTACCGAGGCATATTCTTCGGCAGAAGCTGTCATATGGGCGATAACATGAGCCAGTGTCCAGGGTGCATGCCGCTCTGCCGGGTCTTCTGCATAGGGATCATTTGCAGCAGGATCTTCGGGTACAAATGTGACTGTCTCATCTTGACAGACATCCAACAGGTGCAGCATCCGAGCTACAGATTCTTCAGTCCAGCGCCGAAAATCGTCAAGCGACAGATCTGTAGCAAACTCCTGCATGTTTTGTCGGTACTGATTAACAGGCGTAAAGTCAATCATGTTTTTCCACTCCAACGGATTAGAACTCAGGCTGCTTCATTCCGCTTTTCCTTCTGCTATAGAAGCAACACGAAGAGAAAGAACAGCTTCCCCACACCTTGCCTCCCTTCTCTTCCGTTTAGTTGCTTTGCATATGATTGCATATACAACTAGTTGTAACAATACCATTACCTGGTTGTTTTGTCAATGATTGCAGGGACAACTTCTTTGTGATATACTCTGTACTATGAAGAAAGAACAGCTTTCAGAACAACATCTCGCCGCCTGGCGTGCCTTCCTGAAGGCGCATGCGCTCGCTATCCGCCACATCGACGACGAGCTTACAGCAGCCAGACGACTGCCACTCTCATCTTATGATGTGCTCATCGAACTTTATGAAGCTCCAGAGCGACGGCTCCGCATGTATGAGCTGGCTGATCGCGTCGTCTTGAGCCGAAGCGGGTTAACACGGTTGGTAGACCGGTTAGAACGTGAAGGGTTGCTGGAACGAGATCGGTGTGGAACCGACCGTCGTGGCGCCTATGCTGTCATTACTCAACAGGGGATCGCGGCGCTCCGGCAGGCCTGGCCCGTCTATGCCCGGGGCATTGTTCATCACTTCGCGCAATGGCTCAGTGAAGAAGAAGCCCAACTGATCGAGAGTGCCTTTGAGAAGATTATCCAGGCCTCGCACCAGCCGCAAACGGGAGAAGAATAGTAGGACTCGTTCTTCTCCCTCTCGTATCGGGCCCCCATTACGCTACAGTCTTAATGAGGTCTTCATCTGAACGTACCTTCCCTGACCTCTACGGCTGATTTTTGAGCACCACATGTTCTCTCTTCCCCATCCTGGGATTCTCCCAACAGGGCTATTCCGTGAACTTCGGCCTTTCCCGGATCCGTTTGTGCGTTCAGCTCAACAGGCGCTGAGCGCTTGTTCAGTGTGGAACAATTATCGCCTTCGCTCCAGTTCCTCTTCACCCATCTGCCGAATCTTCTTCCCATATTCATACTGATGTCTGTATGTCATGTCGTAATTAGGCGAAAAATGGCCCTTTTCTTTCTCAAATTTCCACGTGTGTGGAGGGATATGATCTTCAAGCTATCCGAATTGTCTACTCCCTCCCTGAAAGCCCCACGCTTGTCGAGAGTCATATCAATCGCTCAAGCACTCTTGTATTGGATCGCGCAGTGCACAATCTCCCCGCCAATGCCCCTTTTCAGGACCGTGGAATGTGAGCCGGAAAGAGATCAGCACAAAAGGAATAGAAGCCTGCAACCAGGCTTTACACCCGGTGAGATGAAACATCTGGAGGCCACTCTATACATAGAGCGACCTTCCATCTACAGAATATAGACAAACATGTGAATTCTTGTTGACCTTTCATCACCATCCTGACCACAACAGGCTGCTGTTCCATAAGCCCGCATATCCCTCTGCATCTATCCAGATCAACAGGAAGCGTTGTCATGGCTCTTAATAGCTTGCTGTGTTCCCTTTCTCACAGCTTCCAGAAGAGACTGTATATATAGCGTCAGGGATTGCACTCCTTGCTGGTTTCTGTAACGTCCAGCTCCGATATTCGACCACTCCAGACTTTAGAGCGTTGTACATTCTAGTTCCCTTTGTAGCTGCAAAATCATGCAAGACCCCTTGCAAGAAACCGGGAACATTACGCTGAATCAGCGCCGTGCGACGAGCGGTATCCAGTTCAAGCGCCCTTAACACTTGCGGATTAATCAAACGCTCTCTTAAAACAGTAAAATTGGAACGAGAAAGCCGCTCCCGCAGGTCTTTCATTCGTTCCTTCTCTCGATAATCGGCCATGAGAAGAAAGCCACCAGGGCGCAACACCCGAAAGACCTCATTAAGGAAACGGTCAAAATGCCCATAGCTAAAAGACGATTCAATATTGATCACAGCATCGAATGTACTGTCTCCCAAAGGAAGTGCCTCAGCATCTCCCTGAAAAAAAGAAAGGCCCTCCACGTGATAATGAGCACGACAAAAACGAATCGCCCGAGAAGCGATATCGATGCCCGTAAGCGCGCGCAAAGGGTATGTACGTGTGATATAGGCTGCCCCTCCACCACGCCCTGAGCCGATTTCCAATACATTCAAGTCGCGCAAGTCCACAGCGCTGACTACATGACGATACATTTGAATGCAGTAGCGATGTGGCTCATCCTGTTCAAGCAGTTCAACCTCTTCTTCACTCTCAAGTGGAGCATAGCCAAGATTCATAAAAGGCATCTGGGTTTCTCTATCCAGAGTCGAGAGAAACTGATACCAACTGCGTATTAAAAAGCGCCTTATTAAGGGAGACATATCGCACATCTGATCAAATTTTTTAGCAATAACACTTTCTTTCATTTTTACCTCTTATTCCTTTAAGACATCACCAGGTGCACAGATCTGGCCAAATCTCTACCAGTCTGGAATGTATATAGAGAGTATAATCCATAGCAAGCACTGCTATGATCCCCTATCAGTAGCTCTTTTGCTATTGACATTTGAGGGAATCTCTTCAATACGCCCTCTTCAGCGTGGCTCTTTCGCAAAAGGAGCAGAAACTACGTTTCTCCGAAGTTGCCTCCATGCTCAAGCAGAGAATGATCTACTTAGCAGCGATTCAGCCAGAAAAGGCTTCTCCTGATAAACAGGTGCTAGAGGAGGGTCCTTTATATGCCAGCGAAGATATCCATCTTTGATGGTCGAGCGGTTTTGATCCTGGACTATGGGGCTATTGGTCAGCACGTCGCTCGCTTGTGCCGTGACCTGGGAATGCATGTCATGGCTGTCAGGAGACAGATTCCTGCGGCGGCCCTGGCTGAAAGTGCGGAGCAAGGGATCTATCCGGCGAGTCAGCTCCGGCAGTTATTGCCTTCTGCCGATGCACTGGTACTTTGCGTTCCAGCTACGGTTGACACGATCGGAATGATTGGATCCGCTGAACTGGCGCTCTTACCCAGACATGCCGTCCTCGTCAATGTCAGTCGTGGAGTAGTCGTCGATGAATGTGATTATGAGTCCCCATCGAGCGGCCAATGGAGTGGGAACAGAACGCCTGCGTATGGCCCATCTGGCTCACCTGCTTAATGAGGCGGAGAAAGGAAAAGAGATGACAGGCCGAGCCAATGTGCAGTTAGGGTATTAGTAAAGCTCTCGTACTTTTCTCGTGAGACGCTGTAGCAGAGGAAGCGCAGCGTTTCGCTTCCTCACGCCAGCCCGATAGATGTTGAGGGAGCTATGAAAAAATTCGGCATCAGTCATCTGCTGGCTTCGCCCCGTTGGGGAGCACTTGTTTTTTGCTCCCCATCAATATATAATCATCCACAACGATTGTTGGGGAGCAAACAAGGGAGGAGAGATCTCTAGCGATGCCCAAAAGTGCGCAGTATATAATAAGCTGGCAGCCCGAGCAGGCACAGTATTATCTCGCGGGGCCAGAAGGTACAGCGACTTGCCCGCTCTCTCTGGAGGGAGAAGCATGGCAGGCATGGCTTGGGGAGCATCGTGCGTTTGCCTTTCATGGTCGTGCTGGACAGATCAATCTGTTGAAGGAGAAGCGTGCACGGGGCATCGAGGGCTATTGGTATGCCTATCACAGGCATGGAGAGCGGATGGTCAAGCGGTATGCTGGTCGGAGCGCGCAGTTGAACCTGGAGCGCTTGGAGGATTTAGCGGCGCTATTGGCACACAACGAGAAGAATAAAGCTCAGCAGGAGAAGAAAAAGAGGCACGCATTATCTATTTCTGCGGGAGAGAGCGCAGCAAGTTTGCAGGAACAGACAGCATTTGTCTCTTTCGCTGATCAGACTGCGGCCCCGCCCACTTCACAATTCGAGCCGCTGTTCATCCCCAAGCTCCAGTTACCACCTCTTCAGAGATCGCTGCTACCGCGCCAACGTTTGCAGAATTTGCTAGATAAAAGCCTGGAATATAGAGTCACGCTTGTCACCGGACCTGCTGGTTTTGGGAAAACCACATTGATAAATCAATGGATTGCGACGCGCAGTATGCGTGCTGGCTTCCCATCGGTTGCTTGTATCACCCTGGACGAGGGCGACAACGATCCAATTCGCTTCTGGCGCTATGTAATCGCTGCCTGCCAGCGCTCTCGCCCGGGATTTGGCAAAGAGGCGCTGGAACTGCTGCTTGCACAACGGCTGCCGCCTTTTAAACCTCTGGATAGAGTGCCTACGGTTCTGCTCAATGAGTTAAGCCAGCTTGAGCGCCCGGTCATATTGGTTCTGGATGATTTTCACGTGATCAATGCGCCTGCGGTGATTGAATCCTTCAGCTTTTTCATTGAGCACCTGCCGGCTTCCGTGCATGTAATTATCCTTATTCGCGGCGATGCTCCGTTTCCGATGGCTCGCCTGCGTGCACGTAACGAACTGCTGGAAATCGATCCTCCGCATCTGGGCTTTTCCTTAGAGGAGACCGGCGCTTTCTTTGAGCAGGAGCTTGCTTGTACGCTTTCGCCCGGAATCCTGCGTCAGATTCATGAGCGTTTGGAAGGCTGGCCAACCGGCCTACGCCTGCTGGCGCGGGCACTCCATCATTCCAATAGCGAGTTAGAGATTGAGCAGGTGCTGGAGGCTTTCGCGAACAGCCATTGGAGTGTGCGAGATTATTTTCTCAATGAAGTGCTGCCCGCACTCCCGGAAGAACAGCGAATATTTCTGCTGCAAACCAGCATCCTACCCCGGATGACTGCCGGGCTCTGCGACGCAATAACCAATCGAACGAACAGCGCGCAGCTCCTCGCTTCTCTACGCGAGAGCAATCTTTTTTTGATCCCGCTCGACGAAACGGGGACATGGATGCGCTATCTCTCACTTTTTGCCAGTGCTATGCAGCAGGAGGCCAGAGCGTGCCTGGGAGATGAGCAGTTGCGCGCGATCTCAGCGCGGGCCAGTATCCGGTACGAGGCTCATGGATTGCTGATCGAGGCCACCGAGACCGCGCTGAATGCTGCCAACTTTCCGCGTGCAGCCAGCCTGGTCGAGCGGTTGTTTGAACGTGTCTGGCAGGATAACGCGCTCGCTCAGCCTGAGTGGTATACCCTTCAGAGCTTTCTAGAACGACTGCCAGGAGCAGAACTGGAGCACCGCCCGGCTCTCTGTTTATGTTATGCCATGACCCTCCTCTTCAAGCAAATGGATGCACCGGGAGCAACGCGAGAAAACAAGCATATACAGTCTCTGCTTCAGATGGCAGAGCAGCAGTGGCGCGATGCGAACAATACCGCCAGGTTGGCTGAGGTATTCTCTTTTCGGGCGCTGCTGACCCGGCAGGAGGGGAGAGTGCTTCAGGCGGTAACCTGGGCCAGACAAGCGCTTCACTGGCTGCCCCAGGATGCATTGACCTGGCGTAATCTGGCTCTGACCACAGTGGGCATTGGTGAGCTTCTCGACGGGAATCTGACGCATGCTCGTGAATTTGCTCGTGAAGCATTACGGCTCAGCGAACTGCAAGGGAATCCGTTCTCTATACGCGCCGCCGGAGGGATACTGAGCGAAGCATATCTGGAGCAAGGAGAACTCCACTACGCCGCCGAGCTGTTTCGCCAGATCCAGGCCGAGGCCAGAGCACAGGAGGATCGTGATGATATTGCCTACATGCAGTCAGGGTTGACTCAGATTGAGTATCAGTGGAATCACCTGGATGCCGCAGAGCGGGCAGCACGTGAGATGTTAGAGATAGGAGAGCAGCTAAGTGTGGAAGAGTTCCAGGCTCTGGCGACGGTTCGTCTGGCTCTCATTGAGTACGCCCGTGGTCAGAGCGCCCGGGCCCAACAGCAGTTGACCATCTGGTTAGCACACCATCAAACACCTGCTTCTCCGCATGATTATCAGCTTGTGCGCGAAGTGCAGGCCACGCTGGCGCGTATCCAGCTCGCACAAGGTGATCTTGACGCTGTGGAGCGCTGGTTTGCCGAGATCGAGCAGCGCGAAGAGATTCTGCCACGGCTACAGCGCCAGCGCGAACAAATACTCTATGCGCGTCTCCTCCTGACTCGGGGAGAAGTCGTCGCGGCACAAGAACTGCTGGAGCATTTGCGCATATCTGCCATACAAACGGGCCATATATACCTGGGTATGCAAATCCAGGTCGTGCTCATTTTAGCCTCGCTCCGGCAGGGAGCACAGGCAAATGCTCGCAAGCAACTGCGCGAGCTGCTGGCAGCAGCGCGAGGCTCAGGCTATCTCCGTCTTTTTCTCGACGAAGGTGAAGAACTGGCTAATCTGCTGCGCAGGCTCTTGCCTCAACTGCGAGAAAAAGCCTTGTCCGCCTATGCACAGCATATCCTGCACGCCTTTGCCAGCGAAACCCAGGCTCATCAGCCCACACCAGTTGCTCCTCTTCTGCTGGAACCTCTGAGTCAGCAGGAACAGAAGGTTCTGCGCCTGCTGGCTGCGGGCAACTCCAACCCATCAATCGCCCGCGAACTCGTGGTCTCGGTCAATACAGTGCGCACACAGGTACAGAGCATTTATCGCAAGCTGAACGTTCATAATCGCGTCGAGGCAAGCGCTGTTGCCAGGCAACTGGAGCTGCTCTAGCACTTCTCTCATCGCTTACGTATTCTCAATGTATACCCGCCTCTGTTAGCATAGTGAGAAGTGGGCAGGGCTCCTCACATCATCTCTCTACAAAGCCCCGAGCCCCTCTTGCAAGCATCCTCGTGCGCTCTCAAAGCCATAATCATCTAGCAAATCACGCGCCTGGATGATGCTAGCTCATCCATCTGATATGTATAGTAAAGGCAAGCTTCGCAAGAGAGTTGGCATACAAGCCACTAGACTGAGGCCTGTTTCCTCTGGAGGAGTGAGGCTAGCCGAACGGGCTTCAGTATGGGCTTGTGTGCGGCAGTGGACGCCCAGTTTACTGGAGAAGCCATGTAATCGTGCTCAACGCGTGAATTCGTCGTTTAGCAATCTTCTGGTTTGGCAGGGCAGAAGCCGGGCAGAGTCAGGCCGTAGGGCGCACATTGAGTAAAGCGAAGGACAGAAATCCAACACAATGACAAACCATTTCCGCAGGGCAAATAGAATCACATTCCTTTCCAGAAAAAGGTGTAGGACTTTCTGACGGGTCGATGTATGCTCGTCACACCTACTCTTTTGCGGCTGATGACATGGCTTACGTAACGATTACCCCCATTCTCACCTTTCTGCCCGCGGAAATCCAGAAGAGACACGAGAGGAGAAAACCTGATGTCGACAAAGATAGACTATGACGTGCTCGTGGTAGGAGCCGGGCCGGTTGGCTTGATGCTTGCGACGGAACTGAAGGTAGCGGGGGTTCGAGTGGTGGTCGTCGAACGGCGAACGGAGCTCGACACCGCCATCAAGGCAGGGGCGATCAATACCGCCTCCGTCGAGGCCTTCGAGCGGCGTGGCTTGCTTCCCGCGTTAGAGGCGGTGAAAGGGCAGCATGGAGAACAGAAGCGATCGCCTTTTGTCGGGCATTTCGGTGGGATTCAGGTCCCGGCGGACCCTGTCGACGAGGAGGATCCTGAGTTACGTGGCCGTGGCCCAACCTGGTATATGATAATCCCGCAGGTCGAAGTAGAGCGGATCCTGGGAGCGCGCGCGGCGGAGCTAGGCGTTGAGGTCTGGCGCGGGGTGGAGGTGCGTGGATTCGATGCAGATGAGGCCGGTGTCACCGTTCATCTGCAAGGAAGGACCGACGTACGCGTAGCGTGGCTCGTTGGCTGCGATGGGGGCCGCAGTCTGGTTCGCCACCAAGCGGGCTTCGAGTTCCCAGGCACAGACCCGATGATCACAGGCCGGCAAGCGGTGGCCACAGTGGAGGGGGCAGAGCACCTGGGGCAAGGCTGGCAATATACCCCCACCGGCGTCTACGTCTACGGACCGATGCCGGGTCGTATTCGCACTGTCGAGTTTGATGGTCCCCCCGCGAACCGGGAGGCGCCGGTCACTGCGGCCGAGATGGAGGCCAGCCTGCGACGCGTCAGCGGCGTTGATGTCCGCGTGACCGAGGTCATCAGTGGCTCGCGCTACACAGACCACGCGCGGCAGGTGACGACCTATCGGCGCGGTCGCGTGCTCCTCTGCGGCGACTCTGCCCATGTGCACGCGCCATTCAGCGGCCAGGGCCTGAATCTGGGGATAGGCGACGCGGTCAATCTGGGCTGGAAGCTTGCTGCTACCGTGCAGGGCTGGGCACCCGATGGCCTGCTTGACACCTATACCAGCGAACGGCACCCGATCGGCGCCTGGGTGCTCGATTGGACGCGTGCGCAGGTGGCCGTGATGCGCGGGGACACCTACAGCCGTGCCCTCAGGAGCGTGGTCACCGATTTCCTGGGCACACGGGACGGGGCGACCTACTACGTGAAGCGGATCTCCGGTCTGTGGCAGCGCTATGACCTGGGGAGCGGGCATCCGTTAGTCGGTGCAACAATGCCTAACCTTCGGCTGAACGATGGGACACGGCTCTCCGACTATGCCCATGAAGGCCGGTCTTTGCTCGTCGATCTTGCCGGGAACGATCAGCTAGCAGCTCTGGCCAGGCCCTACGCCGGGCGTCTGAAGCTGGTGCGAGGGCGTTCGGACGGTGCCGGTGTGAGCAGCTTGTTGGTGCGTCCTGACGGGTTCGTGGCGTGGGCAGCAACTGAAGGCATCAGCGATCTTGCTGGTCTGGAAGCCGCCCTGACGCGCTGGTTGGGGAGACAACACAAATCGCGCTAACTCATCTCCCGGGGATCTACGCGGGCACATAGATGCAGTGATGCTCCTGGTGCCCCGCAGGGTCCCCGAAAGACAGGCGGCTATCAGCGGCATCCTGACAACCACGCGCAAACCAGGTTGAGAACCCAAGCAAGACAGAGCTTGAGAGGCCCTATTATCTACTTGATGGCAAGCTGTCGCCTGTCCTCTAAAACGCATTGACATCTTCAAAGCCATAACAGCCTGTTCATATCAATGTGCCCTTCCGCCTGGTCGCTCACGAAAGCACAGCCAGGCGGCTTACGAGGCCTGCGATAGACCAGGCGGATCAGGAAGCACGAAAAGCGGCTTTCACTCCTCCTGAGGTCCCCTGACCTGTTGCATCAGGGTCCCGCGCGCTCTCCGCCAAAGAGAAACAGCGAACAGGATCAGCAGGAGCACCATCACGCCTCCCAGAATCGCCAGCCCAATCTTATCCAACGGGGTGAAGGTCAGAAACAGGACGCCGAAAATGGTATGCGCGATCAGTGCGCCGCTTCCAAGTGCCAGCCAATCAAGGTCGCTCCACCCGGAGGCACGCGTCCATATACGTAGCAACCAGCACACAAGTGCGGCCATCCCAAGAGCAACCAGCAAGGGAACCAGTACCAGTGGCCCTTGTGTCAAAGCAGGGAAGAATGCTCTGAACAGGATCAGGATCGCCTGCCACAGGAAACCACAAACCAGCCCGAGAAGCGCAACCACCCAGCCGGGAGGCGCTTGCACCGCAGACGTAGCAACAGGGGCAGCGGGAGGAAGCACGCGCAGGGCAATCCATGCCAGCAGGAGCACAACCAGCACTGTTCCCCCGAGCAGCAGGGGCGAGGCCCAATATCCCGGAGCAATCCCAACCCGTGCAATAAACCCGATCAGGACAACCCCGAACAGAAAACCAATCCCGGTAATGATGAGCCCCGTACGCCCCAGGTAAGGCACATCACGCTGCTCTGGAAACAGCAGATCTGTAAGTAGAATCGGCAATGCCACGCTCCAGATAGCATGATAGCCAATTGCCCATACAGTGTAGACTCCATTGATTCCCAGAACACGTCCTCCCCAATCGCTTATATTAAGCAGTGTCGGATGGAAGAGAAATTGTAAAGCAAGCCCTTCTTCGATAAGCGCATACGCTCCCCCTAACAGAAGAATGCTGATCCAGCCGCGCTGCCGATGGCGCACCAGTTCCCGAATCAGCAAAGCCCCACAGCCATACATCGGGATTTGCAAAAGGAGCAGCGTAACCCCGCTAAGCGGAGTAGAGCCCCACAGCAGTTCCGCAACTGTCGGCGCCATCAAAACAAGGACAAGAACCGGCAGAAATCGACGCATTTGCTTACAACTCCTGACATATCTCAAATCAACGATCTCCACACAAAGAAGAACGCTTAGCTATCGTTTCTCTAAAATGAGAAAATAAAGCCCGATATACATCAAATACTCTTTATATAAAAATCAAATAAAGGAATATTTTCATGAATTCCTTCTTCTTTCTTTATTCAGCATTCGCTCATTTACCTGTCTTAACGACGATATAAAACCTTACTGACTCTACAGTGTTTGACGCCATCAGAGCTTGCTCAACTTCCACTTTCATGCATCGAGGGCTGTGTGCAACTGTCTATGATGAGAATACCTGGCTGCCCTTGCGTCCTTTGCCCCTTTAAAGCATAAGATGCACATGCGGTTCTCCTTTCTCTCTCACGTCAGATGTGGCTACTAGCATCTATCTATGCCTTTCTTTGGCTATAGACCTGGAGAAAACGAAAGTCAGTCTGGCCGCTACCTGGGAAAGAAGATATATCTTTCTATCTTTTTTTCTTTTCTCTGGTATAATAAGTCGCAAACACCCGTTTGTCCTTTCCCGTCCCGGGAGAGGCTTCTGATTACAAAGTTGGGAGAAGACACATTCACTTCTTCCGACCGTGAAACAAGAAAAGGTTAGCTCTATGGAAATGTATCCTTACGGACATCATCAGCATCATGAGATTGATGAACTCTTTTATCATGGCCACATTGTATATGCCGTTCAGCCATATGCAGAAAATGGAGAAGAAGTCTATCACTACCTTGAGCACGCACATGCCATTCTGGCTGAGCTACGTGAGCACGGACGGCTTGTCGGTTTTCTGCTCGATCCGCACGTACATTTAGAGCATATGACTATTGAGCATGCACATCCGGTCTACGAGTGGCCCAATGTGCATCTAGGAGTTGCCTGCTTCCATCATCATCATCATCATGGATATTATGAAAGCGAACATCACAGTGGAGATCTTCTGCACGAGATCGGTGATATGATTCTGGGAAGGCATCATCACGAAGGCCACCATTATGAGGATCACCACCATCACCACCACCATCATCATCATGAAGATGAACACTACTGGTAAAACCAATTTTTCCACAGAGCAAAGACACGGTCATTGGCTGTGAGAGAAATGCATACCTCGTCCAGAGGAGATCTTCTTCTCTGGACGAACAGCCGTTCGAATGATTTTTCAAAACAAGGAAAAACACTTGCGCAAACGGTTCTAAAAACTGCCCAGGCGCCCATTCGATACCGCCTCACCTGCCACTGTAGGGCTCACACGAGGCTCTAACAGTCTGTAGGAGTGTCACAGAGTGCAGCCGAAGGTCATGTTTCAACTCATCCTACGTTTAACTTCCATTGCAGCAGGGTTTCCACATCCATTGCCATCAGAGCCACTTCTGAAGGATGGAAGAGCAAAACGTGAAAAAGTGCCTTAGTATTTATGCCAGATATACCCGGAGATCAGAGAACGGGAGCCATACCCGGCAACAGCCAGAGGAAGATCAGTTTCTAGTACCGTTCTGGTATGAGAGAGATACCCCGACCTATCAAGCAAGAGATGATGGAGTTCCAGATTCCGACCATGGAGCGCAAACACTTCCAATGCTGTGGTTTGTTGAAATTGGAAAAGGGAAGGTTGCCCAATACGAGAGCGATACTGCTCCTTAAATGTCTCCTTTCTCCATATCTCAAGCGGTGTCATATCTGCATCAATATCATCCAGAAAGCGAGCTTGATCAACAGATTCAATCAAGAGAAACTCGTCCCAGTAATGCTGATGTTGTGTGATTACAAGATACCACTCAGCATATTCCCAGATAGCAGCAACGCTCTCAAGACAAACGCCGTCTGCCTGAGCCATGTTTAGAAAGCTTACAGGATCACCTTCGAGCCAATACGGATCTTGACCCGGAGTCCATCCAAGATACCAGGTCTCGTACATCCATTTCACCCAACGCACAACACGATAGAGCGTATAAGAGCGAAAAACAGTCGTTGAGCAGGCCTCAATCTCCCAATCTACGGGTTCATCCGTCACATTCCCGCCGAGTGCCACATCACGCGCTTGTGCTAACGCCTGTACCGCCTGCAAAAGAGATTGATCCATCGTGTTTCTCCTGATAAGAACCCTGCGGCATTGATGCAGGGTTGCGTGGCCAGATCTGTAGTCAACCCGAGCAGGATGGGCTGATCAATGACATCATGACTATGGAAGCTCAGGACCCACTTAAGACGCTTCATCCTCCGGAAAGCAGTTGGGAGCTTTTTGCTGGTATGATAAACCTGTATCTGCTTCATCCAACGGGATATATACAGTCACCGTGAGATCCAGGGCACCCACCTGAAACGTGACAAGCTCAAACACGAGAGAGCCCAATTGTAGATGCTTGAACGTTTTATGGCTTCCTGACGCAATGGGTACCCTGATGATCAGGCTCCCGGGCCCGAACCTCAAAGCTGACACCCATCAGAGCAATGCCCATCTCGTTACAGGATTCCTTTCAGTATACCCTTTCGATATGTCGAAAACAACGCCCGAAGACAAGGGACGATATCGATACTTCTTCGGTGAACGCTTGTCGAAAGGCGTGATGGAGGCCGCATTGCTTGCTGAATTGCGCATCCATATCAGTCTATACAACTGGACATATATTTTACCTGACTTGATGTGTACAGCCACTCAGTCCAACCCCCTGATGCCACGTCTCTTAGCCGCCAGGCCTTATCTTGAACGCAAGCGAGATGCGTAACGAATTGTATCGCCGGTAGATCAAGAGTAGGGGACTCATGAACATCCATCCCTCTTCCTTTATCCTTGCAGTGCAGAGGCTCCTTGATCAGAATGATTTGAAGCGCAGCAGATTCCTGCTCTTTGTATAGGAGGACACGGTTTATCTGCATAGGAACAGAATACACAGCAATCCTCTTGTTTGTGTTTATGTGTCAGAGAACACTTTTCACAAGTATAGTACAACTGACAAAACGTCGTCGGCATAACAGCGCGTTGTTGATGTCTACAGGCCGGGTTGGGACAGGTAAGCGTCGCAAGAAGTGTAATATCGTTCATGTTTCCTCCATTTCTGCTGTTTGATCAAGCGCGTCAAGCAGAGGACAGCGGCTGTTGAGGTTTTGTCCTTGACAAAGAGCTGTTACCTGGAGCAAAGCTTGCCGCATACGCTGAAGTTCGATGATTTTCTGTTCTACCGCAGCAATCTTTGCCTCGGCGCGCTCTTTGACCTGCAAGCAATCGGTCTGCCTCTCCACTCGGAGCGCGAGCAGTTCCCGAATCTCTTTGAGGGAAAAACCCAGGCGTTGGGCGCGTTTAATAAAGCGGATCTGTCTCACCGTCTCTTCTGTGTATTGTCGGTAGCCTGAAGCGCTACGAGCTGGCTCTGAGAGCAATCCCTTTCGCTCATAGAAACGGACAGTTTCAACACCAATACCAGTGCGACGCGCAACGTGCCCGATTGAAAAGCTCTCCATACATATCGCTCCTGTCTGAGAAAATGATACACCCTGTAGCATACTACAGAGTCAAGAGAAAAGCGCTGGAAGTTCCATTGCTCAGAAGCAATTTGAAACCTCCTCATGATTCCTCATTTTCTTACCTTTTCTTCTCATTTCCCCCGATTTACGCTATCAAGCCAGGACCAGAAAAATACCACTGCTGTTTTTCTCAACACTTCTTCTCATATTTTCACACAAAAATGCTGTCAAATTTTATCTATTACTCCATTGCGTGCAATAGCCCGATTAACGTTACTATCGGCACCTCCCTGCTCTCGTACAAGCTCATTAGTGCAACGGAGAGCAGCACCCAGGGCATTCAATCAGGAACACAACCTGCTTGTTGAACGGCCCTTTAAGTATATTCCTCTTGAGCACCATGTACAGGTTCGTTCCCTGCTAGAGCCATTCCAACCATGCGCTGTTGCTTCTGACAAACAAAACAACTCTACCAGAAGGAAACAGATGCAAGGGAAATACATAACGGTAGCGAAGACAGCTCAGATACAACATAGTGCTATAGGAAACACTGGTTGTGATCAGCAGTATCTATCATAGAACCTGCTCCACCTTCTCATGCATTTTTTCTCTTCCGTTATTTCCTGTTTATCCAGAACCATGCTGACCCTTCTACCTATATACAGCTGAGTGGCAGTCAGCGTAAGGTGCGTTGCAGAAAGCCTCCCACTACTACCAGCAAGCCCTATCCACAGACCAGAAGATGTCCCGACAGCAATTTCTGGCGACAGGGGAAATGGACCCGTTCTTCACCTCCTGGGCCTATCAGGACCTTGCTCAGATTGCTTATGAGCAGAATGAACTCGCAAAGGCGCAGCACTCTCTTTCACAAGCGCTCGCGTTGAGAGCCAAGCCAGAGGAAGGCGTTCACGTGTTTAGCTCTGGTGCGCTTATCCATGCTCGCCTGTTGCACGCCTGTGGAGAGACACAGAAGGCTCAAGAGATGCTCATGCGATGGGAGCGATCTACTCACTTTTCCTGGCCATTGAGTACCATTCAGGTCTTGCTGGCACGCTTACACCTGGCTCTGGGCAATCTGCCCGCAGTAGAGCAATGGGCACAATATGCCTTCAGCCCCCAAACGTCTACCCAGGAGCGCAGCCTGCCACTGCTGTACCAGCAAGAGGAAGCGCTACTCCTGGCACGGTTACACATAGCGCAAAAGCGGGGAGAAATCGCCTTGCAAGTGTTGACTCCCTGGAAAGAGAAGGCCCAGGCTCAGGGGCGCGGGCGTAGCGTGCTGGAAATTCAGATACTGGAAGCACTGGCCCATGCTGCCTATCAGGAGCAGAGCCAGGCCCAGACCCCACTTCTTCAGGCAGTAAAGCTGGCTCAACCGGAGAACTATCAACGCCTCTTTCTCGATGAAGGCCCGATGATGGAATCCCTGCTCAAAACGATATTGCCAGAGCTTCGTAACCCCTCTCTGCTCTCCTTTGTGCGAACCCTCCTGCGGGCATTTGCTCGGGAGCGAGACGTCCTCTCTCCCAAAGAGGAAACCCCTTCTCGGGTTTCGATGGCATTGAGGCTCCACATAAGGAATTCGTCCTGATCAACAAGGCAGGCCGTCTTGTGGTATTTGCCCACCGGAACAATTCCTTTATGAGCAGCTGCAACGGATGCGTCCGCTCGTGCTCCAGCAGGTCGTAAATGCACACTAATTGAAAGAGTTTTAAGCATTCGATTATATATAAATTGAAAGGAGCCTTCGATGTATAGATATACAGGATAAACGGCGTTAATTACTGGAGCGTCATCGGGCATTGGAGAAGCCTTTACGCATGTGCTGGCGGCACGTGAAATGCAGATTATTCTCGTTTCACATACTGAAACACGCCTACACGCGCTTGCGCAGGAACTTGCACGCTTATATGGAGTGCAGGCCGAGGGAATTGCCGCAGGGCGACGTCCGTAACATGATCTAGCAGGTATCTTCGGCCACGTAACGCACTGACACAGAGAGTCGCATCATCAAGCCGTAGCATTTCTAGTAATGGGGGACAAGTGCTCGGCTGTTTTGCGGTAGTGGAGGCGTCTGGCTCATGCCTGATGCCTTCTCCAAATGCAACCAGGTGCGGCAGCACATCCCGAGCAATGCCCCGCATGCAGTTGCGCGAGCCTCGTGCTCACGATGACAGCGCCTCTGGCTCGCGCAAAAATCTCAAGAAGAGGGAGAAGCTTCCATACCAGGAGAAAGGCTCCTCCTGGCCCAACTGATGCAGGGCAGAGAGAAACAAGAACCAAAATCAAGTATCCTCAAAGAGGTTCGCGCAGAGAGCATTGCGGGCGGCTGCTGAATACTCTCTCAGCAAGACCACGGTTGCAGCGGCTTTCGGGACTGCTGATGTTGCAATCCTCAGTTCAATATCCCTCCGGAGACCTGGGCAGAAAACTCGGTCACTTTCTCTGGCAGAAAATGCAGCGCCACAAGAGCCCGCTGCATCAGGCTTTCCACCACTTTCGGTCGGGCTTCTGCCTCCGTCACATAGTGCTCAATCAGACGCTCGATATCCTGCCGGACAATGGCTTGATCTTCAATGATAGAAACCCGCCCATAAAGGCTGACAGAGCAACCCGCGGCACCAACACAAAGCGCGATACGAGGATCACGGCGCAGATTCCTGATTTTCTGGCTGTGGCTCGGAGTCGTTATAATCAGCGTTCCATCATCCGCCAATAGATACCAGACGGTTGTTACATGAGCACTCCCATCTCTGTTTAACGTACTGATTACTGCCACACGATCTTCTTGAAGAAATTCCCTGGCCCATTTAGAAAGCATATTTGTCATAGATATTCTCCTCACGATGATATTTTGTCTATTTTAAAGACAACACATCCAGATCAACCATCCTGTTGCTCCAGGGTGGTTAGAACCAGTGTAAAGAAAGCTCTCACCATCGGCAACCAGCAAGCAGGCTCAATTGTTGGATAAGCAACATTCAAGGAGAAGTGTTGTCCCTGTGACATAATCACAGGGATGCAGCATAGACGGACAAAAAAGCGGAACTACGCCCAGAGAACAGTAACACCTGCTCAATACGCTCTGCTTGCAGACTCTCACGTACTACTGCACTGAATACCCGTTACATTTTAATAACTTGACAAGTCTTTTTCGTGCATATAAAAATATTTCCATCGAATTCATATATTTTTCTTTATATCTTCAACAACGAGATATCTGAAGAAATAAGCTCAAGTAAGAAAGCGAATAAGACTCAGGGTGGTTAAGGGTGTCACTCTCAAAGTGGTTGTTAAGAGGGAACCGGTCATGTTCGCCTTGTTTTTCCTGTTTTCCGATGCAGATAGAAGCACTTCTCATACAGAGATGCATATAAATAAAATACTGTCTTCTTGCAGAAGAAGAAGTGAAGAGAAACGATTCAATATGCCCCGCCTTGCCTGATGAGAAACAGGCCTATTTTCTCCCTGCCGGCGATCGAAAATTCATTCGAGACTATACTCCACTTTGCGCATCGGGAGCGTAAGGATAATCGCCATAGCCCTCAAGATGTACTGCGCGGCGCGCTGGCGCGTACTCTTCCTGCGCCTATCCTCGCCCGCATCTTCTTTGCAACAGAGTTTACTCGCCACCTGGATCGATCAGGATATATCCGTTTTCATCGGTGACGCTTCTATACAGAAGCCGGATTAGCCAAACAGGAAGTTCAGGTCAGCTTCTACACTAGCACACTCAAGATCGAGTATCAGGACACAGAGCAGGCTTTCTACACACTGGAATGGGAGGACAACAAGCACATCAAAGAGGTAAAGAACCCGCGCCTCATCAAGGCCGGCTATCGGTCGCCACAGCCCACCTTGTGGACACTCGGACCTGATGAATGGCTGCTCTTTCTGAAACTGCCCGACTATACGACAGCGCATATTGGTCCTCTGTTTATTCAATATTGCATGCTGAATTGGGAAAGAGGCGCCCAGAGAGACCCCAGGTGAAGGCTTGACCTTTCTCTTCTGAGGAAGACAGGACAGATCCTTCTCTGCCCTTTGCCGAATTGATAGTCTCTTGCTGATGAAAATACACTGTCCTTTCTACTAAAAATGCCCCTGCCCTTTCGTACTATATTTCCCACTCTCTGCTTTTTGCTCACTTTGGGCTGACTATCCCCTTTCAAACACCTTACAGCGAGGCATTACCCGTCAAACTTCGCTTTCGTTTCAAGTACCTGGATATGGAGGCCTGGCAATCAGTATCTCAAGTCCTGGCAACTCATGCGATTCACCCTTCCAGACCTGCCCTGCAATACACACACTCCTATCACCCTCATCCTCACCGCTCAGAGCATTTCCCCTGCTAAGACTTCTGCTCAATTTCTTCGGCCCCCGAGGACCGAAGAAGATACCCTTCTTCAGCCCTCCCCGAGAAGACATTCTGCATCGCCAGGTATCACCTGTCGGCATCCAGCATCCACTGAGAGGCAGTGGACCGTAAAAGCATGCTCGGTCGACAGACGAGGGATCGTCAGTCATCGAGGAGCGCAAGGTGTAGCTGGCGCAGACGGGCAGGATCTATGATTCCGGTGATTGCAGTGATCTTGCCTTCCTTGATCGTGAAATCGAGAACACCAAACAATCGCCCATACGGAGCCATAACAATTCCCACAGAGCCATTCACCAGCACAACACGGCATGCCTGCGCAACCTGACCACGCTTCACAATTAATCGTGCCAGAGCTGTTGCCCCGTGAATCTCACCCGGCACATCTGCATGTACGACCCGGGAATCGAGTCGGAACACTACCTCTGGATCAAGGACGGTAAGCAGCGCGTCAAAATTCCCGGTACGCGTTGCAGAGAGAAAAGCGTCAACTACTTCCCGGTTTGCGGTCAGATCTGCATCCTGCATATGAGCTTTTCCCCGCACGCGACGCCGGGCGCGGCTGGCAAGCTGCCTTGTTGCCGCCGGGGAGCGTTCTACTATTGGAGCAATCTCTTCAAAGGGCACGGCGAAAATGTCATGCAGCACGAAGGCAAGGCGCTCAGCGGGAGCAAGCTGCTCAAGTACCACCAGCAGCGCCAGACCCACCGAATCAGCAAGCTCCATCTCTTGCTCGGGGTCAATCTCCCCTTCACCACCTCTCTCGGCTTCAAATACCGACGCTTCCAGGGATTCCTCACGCCGCGATTTACGTGCACGTAGCATGTTGAGGCAGACTCGCGCTATCACTGTTGTCAGCCATCCTCCCAGATTCTCGATGCTGCCGGCGTCAGACCCGCTGAGGCGTAGCCAGGATTCCTGGACGGCATCCTCTGCCTCAGAAAGCGAACCAAGCATCCGGTAGGCCATCGCCAGTAAACGAGGACGCTCCATCTCAAATTGTTGTGCCAACAGAGAGGGTGTATTCATCGGTCACATTTCCTCATTTCGTTTTGTCATACTAATATACAGGAAATCTGGCCGATGTGGTTGGGACAGCTCAGATGGAACCAGATAGCATCCATTGCCCTGTCAAAGGGGGGATGCAGTAGGTCATCGAACGTCTCCAACTGCATAGCTCACCAGTTGTGTATTTCCATCGGTCACATTTCCTCGTTTTATTGTGTCATATAAATGACAAAGGAAATCTGGCTGATGTGACAGGAGACGTACGTCCGCTTGCAAGGCACTGTCCGAGTACCCGTCAATCAGAAAAGACGTCGACGGATCGACTTTTGTCTTTACATTAATACATCCTGATATATAGATAAAATAATCAGAGAGATAAAACAGCACATGATCAGCCCTTCAAAGCTTCTTCCTGTAACCGCAGAGAGCTTGCAGGAGAGCTCAAAGGCTATCGGTGTTGTAACTGTCCTCCAGGGACAGCACGTCATATATACCACCTGTAGACCTTACAGGAAGACAAGATAAGAGGGAGTTTGCTATGTCAATTCTTTTTCACATTCTGAAATGGGTAGGGCCCCTTTCCGGAGTAGGAGCAATCACACTCGGACTGTTGCACTGGTTTTTCCATATAAGCTTTCTTGAGCTTCACATGCTCTTTGGTTTTCTGGTCACTCTTTCCCTCCTACTCTCAGGCATTATTGCCCTGCTCACCAGAGGGATACGCGTTCTGGGGGCCATTGCCCTTGTCTTCGTCCTTATTGTCCCCGTGTTTGGTCTGACTCAGATGCTGATCTTCATAGGAGATTTCCACTGGCTGATTCAGATAGCTCATCTGTTGGTCGGAGTAGCCGCGGTGCAGATCATCGAGAAAATATGCAAGCACGCCCTACAGAACAAACAGAAGCCGGTCATAGGCAAAAAAGCAGTGAGTGTCTCTTAAAGCGATCACGTTCTATTCAATCAGAAAAAGTCTGATAGAAAGCTGGAGGAATGAAATGATAAAAACGAGAAACCTATCCAGAGCGCGTCTGGACCGTCTGCACAAATACATAGCAGGCTCTGTTGAGCGCGGTGAAATACCTGGCATCGTCACGCTGGTGAGCCGACATGGCGAAGTCCACGTTGATGCCGTAGGAAACAAGTCGCTTGCTGGTTCTGATCCGATACAGCGCGACACGATCTTCCGCATTGCCTCTATGAGCAAGCCCATCACAGCGGTGGCAACAATGATTCTGGCGGAGGAAGGTAAGCTGCGCCTGGGCGATGCCGTTGAGAAGTGGCTCCCCGAACTGGCTGACCGCAAGGTCCTCAAGCGCATTGACGCGCCACTCGATGAGACGGTACCCGCGCACCGCCCGATCACCGTGCGCGATCTGCTCACCTTTACGATGGGCTTCGGTCTGCTGTTTACACCTGCTGGAGCGTATCCGATCCTCAAGGCCGCCAACGAGCTTCAGATT